>Ga0182012_10003537_pt1 | contig 16643 bp, 15 predicted proteins | sample 612S2SmetaG_FD_120486 | JGI IMG/M metagenome (GOLD analysis project Ga0182012, IMG submission 120486) | Permafrost microbial communities from Stordalen Mire, Sweden - 612S2S metaG | ecosystem: Environmental > Terrestrial > Soil > Wetlands > Permafrost | place: Sweden: Stordalen | collected...
ATCGGCGGCTTCAGGCTCTTGGCAAAAGCGCGCACCACGTCATGATGTTCGGGCTTGGTAGCCATGCGGAAGCCGCCGGCAACCTGGCGAATTTCCATGCCGCGATCTTCACTGGAGTAGTCGGTGATGAGCTGGGCGAGCACCTCGCGAAGGCGCGCCCGGATCGCTTTGTCTTCGGCAATCTCCTGCTCGGTCTTTTTGGGCTGGCGTTTGCGCGATGTGGTCTCAGGGGCAGCGACGCTGGCGGACTCAGCGGGAGCGGGTTCGGCGCTGACAGACACGTCGCCAGTAGAAGATGGTTCGGTAATCGTCGGAGTTTCAATGGCCGGAGTTTCAGCCAAGGGCTCGGCAGAGACTTCACCGACAGGCGAATCGGAATCCTGCTGAGCGTGACTCTCTTCGGTTGTATCGGAGGGAGTTGCATTCTTCCCGGCTGGCGCGGCTTCTTCGGGCATGAGCGGACCGGGTTCAGGGCTGGGGAGTTCAGCGGCGTCGGAGGCTAGCTCAGGTAGAAGAGTGCTTTCGACGTCGTCGGCTTCGGCGGCTTTGTTTTCGGCCGCAACGCTTTCGGCATCGGCGAGAGCTTCGGCTACGGAGTTGGCCTCGGAGATGGCGGCGTTTTCCTTGGCGGAGGCCAGGTCAGCCAGCACGATGTCCCGCAACAGGGCGGAAATCTGCTCCAGCGTGATTGGTTCTTCGGCCGCGTAGATAATGGCCTCGACTTTTGCTTTCAAACTCATCTTGACTCGCTTGTCAGGAACAAACTTTTATTATTGCCAGTCATCGCGCACGGTGTTGCCGCCTTCATCCACTAGGCGGTCAAAGCCGGTGGACTTCTTCAATACGACCTCGCCGAAGACATCATCCTGCCGACAGACCACGGCCTGCAAGCGGATCATCTCGAGAATTGCGAGGAATGAGCAGATCAACGCCGGGCGCGAACGCAGATGGCGTAGAAGCTGCCTTAGACGAATAGGCCGATCTTCGACCATGAGGCGGCGGCGCACGTAGTCAATCATCTGTGCGACGGTAACGGCCTCCTCGTTAAACGAAATACTCGGACGATTTTTGGCGCGATCCAAAATCTGCTGAAAAGTCCGTACTAAGTCGATGACGTCAGCGGTGAGCTCAGGCTCAGTGCCCTCGGCGTCGCGGAACTCTCTAAGCGCCGGGTTGGTAAGCACGGCCTCTTCAAGCTGCTGCTTCTGGAGAAGCATTTGTGCTGCCTGCTTATAGCGCTCGTGCTCCAGGAGGCGGTTTACCAGTTCAAGGCGAGGATCCTGCTCATCGGGAGGGGCATCAGGGTCGCGCGGCAGAAGCATCTTGGACTTGATCTGGATGAGCAGCGAAGCCATGTAGATAAACTCCGCCGCGAGATCAATGTCGAAGTTGCGGATGTGCTCGACGTAGGCCAGATACTGCGCGGTAATCTGCGCGATGGGAATGTCATAAATGTCGATGTCCTGCTTGCGGATGAGATCGAGCAGGAGATCGAGCGGGCCGTCATACACGGCTCCGACGCTGACCGAGAACGGAAAGATTTCGGCGAGATCAGGCGCAGGCTTGCGCGCGTCCGGGCGGGCGCTCTTGGCCGTCCCCGGTTGGGAGGCAGGTGGCGGAGTGGTGGGCTTTTCGCTCATCGGCTACTCTGAGGCTCTCTCCGGCGACTGGTAGGCAAGCGACATATGCATGGACTCGCGGGCCTCGACGAGCGTTGCGTCTGCTGCGAGGCGTGCGCGGGCGGAACCGGCTTCGAGGATATCCCATGCAAGCCTGGGATTGGTTTCGTACTGGCGGCGCTTCTCCTGGATGGGAGCGAGCATGGCGACAATGTTATCCGCGACCCAGCCTTTGCACTGAATGCATCCGATTCCGGCTGTGGTGCAGCCCTGGCGAACTTCGGCCATCTTCTCTGCGGTGCTGAAAATCTTGTGAAGATCGCCGACGGGGCAGATGTCTGGATTGCCGGGGTCGGTGCGGCGGACGCGCGCGGGATCGGTCACCATGGTCTTGAGCTTCTGGCGAAGTTGCGGCTCGGGATCGCTGAGCAGGATCGAGTTGCCGTAGGACTTCGACATCTTGCGGCCATCGGTGCCGGGGAGCTTGGCAGCCGGGGTCAGCAAAGGACGAGGCTCAGGGAAGACCATGAGAGATCCCCGGCGTCGCGCAGCGTCGCTCACTTCTTCGATATTGTGAAACTTGCGCGGATAGAACTGGTTAAACCTCCGGGCTATTTCTCGCGTGATCTCTACGTGCGGAACCTGGTCTTCGCCAACAGGGACATACGAAGCCTGGTACATCAGAATGTCTGAGGTCATCAGCACGGGATAGCCGAGGAATCCGTAGGTGTTGAGGTCCTTTTCCTTGAGATTCTCCTTCTGCTCCTTGTAGGTGGGTACGCGCTCAAGCCAGCCGAGCGGGGTCATCATGGAAAGCAGCAGGTGCAGTTCGGCGTGCTGGGGCACGTGCGACTGGATGAAGATGGTGGCCTTTTCGGGGTCGAGTCCAGCGGCGAGCCAGTCGAAGGCCATCTCAAGAATGTTGTCTTTGACGCGCGAGGTGTCAGCGTAGTCGGTGGTGAGGGCGTGCCAGTCCGCTACGAAGAAAAAGCAGTCGTAATCATTCTGGAGACGGACCCAGTTCTGCAAGGCTCCGACGTAATGGCCGATGTGGAGCTTGCCTGTGGGTCTCATGCCGCTCAGTACGCGGCGGTTCACTGCCTGTGTTTCTTCTGCCGACATCCGTATCTCTCTCGGGAAAACCTTCGGAAAAGTGGGCGGGCCGATAAGGCCGAGCCGACGGGCAGCCGACACCTTCCGGCATTTTGCCGGAAAATCTCTACAACATGCCCGAAACCTTGATACTAACATGGCGGAGGGGTGGGAACGTGCAGCAACCTCGCAAGGTATTTGTATAAAGCAAGTTAGCGCTGAGTCAGAGTGACCTGATCTGTCCCGAGGACGGCTGTGTCGATGCGGTTTTTGAGGCGGAAGACGGAATCCATGCCGACCGCGTTGCCATACTTGGGGCGGAGATACTTGCCAGCGAAATATTCGAGAGCAATCCGCGGAATTTCGACGCCATCGAATGCAATCGTGTCCACCTGAATTGTGGCAATCCCATGGATGGCCGAAGCGTGAGCTGTAGCCGTGACATGGTGTTTGCCGGTGAAAAGCTGCAGCAACGGGTTTTTGCGGGTACGGTTGGCCGTGAGCTTGTCGAAGTCCACCTCGGCATCGCCATGAATGATGGCGGGTTGGGTGGTAAGACTGATTTTGGTGACGCCCTCCGGCAAGTCGACGCCGCCCTGGTTGATGTAGGCGTTCCACTCGGCGGCGGTTAGCACTGTGGGGCGGGTGGAGGGATGCTCGCTGCGCCCGTTTTCGGCGATCCGGGTGATCTTTCGCTCGGCGCTCTCATAAGCGCGGGACTTCACCTGCTGACCATGGGCCGCGAGTAGGAGCGTTACGAGAAGAAATGGAGCGGCAAGGGAGCGAAGCAAATTCACTTGCGGCTGGCTGCTTGCGTCGGCTGCGGTGCAGGCGGCGCGCTGAGTTGCTGCTTGAGGGGAGTACCCGTCACCTTCCAAATTGCGCCGTCCTCTTGGGTGAACTCGAGAGCAAGCACCGCGTCCCGTGAGGCAGTGCCACTGAGTTGATAGATGCCAGAGGGAGTCTTCCATTTACTGTCGAAGATAGTCCAGCCTGCTTTATCGAGGGTGGCTTTGCCTTGGCCGGTGAGCACGCGCAGTGGAGCTTTGGCGTCGGGAGAAATCCTGAGTACGCCGCCGTTCCATGAGAACTCCGTTTGCGCAACGGTGGATTTTGCAAGCGCAACAGCATCCAACCCAGCCATCTTCAGCTTGTAGCTGAGCGCGATGGTTCCGGAGCCGAGGTTGGCCTTGACGAGCGGAGCCAGCTTCTCTGCCTGAACGCGGGTGGCAGTTCCTGTGCTCTCGAAAATCGCCTCGTTGCCAGTGAAGTCGATCTTCCAATCGCTGTTGACTTCGCCCCCGAAAACCTCTGCGCGAGTGTCTTTCAATCTCAAGATGCCATCAGAGATGGAGAATGAGGTTTCGAAAGCGGTGCCTGTGTTGGCCGCAAGGATGAGTCGGCGCGCACTGAGGTGGCCGGTGCTGTGAAGATTGGCGATCACGCTATTCCCGTCGCCGACGGTACCCAGGAGCCGATACCAGGGTTGCTTCTTGAGGCGCGGGTTCAGCACCTCATTCCAACGCTCGGGATTGAACTCGTCTGTTGTGAGATCGAACGTGGATTCGCAGGGTAAATCGGCAGTGCAGGAGCGTGGAAAGCTGGCACTACCTGCAAGTGCGATCTTGCCGGCGGTGGCCGTGGCGTTGCGCAGGCTAAACCGGTTCCGCTCCAATTCGACATGTGCGCTGGAGATCTCAAGCGGGACTGAGAGACCGGGCACTTCAGCGCGGACATTCTTCAGTTGCGCCGTGCCGGTGACTGCCGGATTGGCAAAATCAATCCAGTTGGCTCCGACAGTGAGGTCCAGAGTGGCTGGGCCTGCCAGGGCGATTTGCGGTACGCCGACACCGACGGCGCGGGCGAACTGCTGCAATCGCTCGAGGCGGGCATCTCCCTTGAAGTGCAGAGCGAAGTGCTCGTCATCCAGGAGACCTTCAACGGTGGCGGGAGTCGCGGCCCCGAGGGGAAGATCGAAACTCTCAACCACCAGGGCGCGTGATGGTGCTGCCGGGCCGGAATAGCGTCCCCGGCGGCGCGGCTGGGAAACTTCAATGGTGTTCGCCATGGCTTCAGCTTTGAAGACTGATAGGTCTTTGCCGAGCACGGAGGAGTGCAGTACCAGATCGCTTACAACGAGGTTGCCCACCCACTCGGAGGGAGCATCGCTCACGCGCCGGGCATGGAAGGATGCGGCGATAGTCCCCTGGGCCGCTAGGTCTGGAGGAAGATCGCGTTTGGCGCGGCGCGCGAGGTTGAGCAGGGCGTTTACGGGAAGGCTTTCCGCCGTGAGAGCTAGGTCATAGCGCGGCTGGCGCAGACCGCGCAGCATGCCGCGAGCAGAAAGCACTCCGCCTTCGAGCGGGACACGGCACTCGGTATTGTGAAGGATGTCGTCGCTCACGTTGAGTTCGCCGGAGCAGGTGGCGTTGATGTTAGCCTCATCGCCGCTGGAAATATCAAAACGGCGGAATTCGCGTAGCCGAGCTGCGGTGGTGAAGTGGAGCGCAGCAGGAGTTCCTGCGAACTGGGCGCTGGCTTCAAGCGCGCCGCGCCAGCCTCGATCCTCGCCGTAGATGAGGCGGGTGAGGTTGCCGAGCTGCACTCGCTCCCAGGAGACGGTCGCCTTCAGCGGGGCATCGCGCAGAAGAGGGGCCCGCTGCATCGTAACCTCGGCCTTGAGTGTTCCCGTGTCGGTAACCGGCATGTCAGTGCGCACCGGACGGGCGGAAAGCCTCATGCGCCATTGATTTTCAGCAGGGCTGAAGAGGGTGAAGTCAGCCTCTGTAAAGGAGAAAACATTTTTCTCCAGTCCGTACTTGAAGTTGACTCTGCCGTTGGATGCCTCGATGTAGGGGAAGCGGGTGCGCGAAGCGGAGAGGCCCGCGGCGGTGGGTGCGGCCTCAGTGCGGGAGGCTTTCCATAGAAGCGATTCCAGGTTCCAGCTTGCGTCTTCGCGCTCCACCAGGTTGAGACTGGGGTACTTGAGGTTGAGCCGCGCGATCTCCAGGCGGCCGCGCCAGAGCGAGCTTATGCGCAGGTATGCGGTGACTTCCTCCGCATGCAGAATAGGCTCGGAGCTGTAAGCCGGGTCGTCGCCGACGGACACGTTTTCGAGATAGAAACCGGGCTGAGGCACCAGACGCAATTCGACCGAATCCACCGTAACGGGGCGACCGAGAGCGTTGCTCATGGACTGCGTGACGCGGCTCTTGTAGCGCCCAATGTTAATAAAAGGCGGAAGAATAAGAGCGGCAACGGATAAGACAATCACCGCTAGAATTCCCTGGCGCAGTATTCGGCCTTGCATCAGCGCACCACGTGGAGCATGCGCGACCAGCGTGTTTCATTGAAGAAGTGGGTCAGGATGTGGAAGAAGAAACCCACGCGCTGGCCTACCTCGGTCTTGGTGTACTGATCATCGGGAGTCTCGAAGGACCAGTAGATGAACATGGGGCGGCCAACGACGTTTTCCCGTGGAATGAAACCCCAGAAACGGCTGTCATAACTGACGTCGCGATTGTCTCCCATGCCGAAGTAGGCGCCGGGAGGTACGACCACATCATCGCCAACGATATGATCCTGCTGGGTAAGCTGCCAGTTTGGCGCGAGCTGATCGTCGCGGGTAGGAGCAACGGCTGGGAACTCGTCGCGATAGGGATTGTAGTCGCCGCGGGAGTGGATGGCGTATGGCTCATCCTGCAACTGGCCATTGAGATAAACCTTGCCTCCGCGCAGGTGGATGCGATCTCCGGGGACACCGATGACGCGCTTGACCACAAAGAGTCCAGGCTCTGAAGGCGAGACAAAGACGATGATGTCGCCACGTTTGGGATCACGATAGGGAATGATCTTGTCCACGAAACTGGACTTGGGAGCGAGGCGCACACGATCGACGAAGACGTGATCGCCAATCAGTAGGGTTCCGACCATGGAAGAGGTTGGAATCTCAAAGGCCTGCATGCAAAACGTGATGATGAAGAGACCAATGACAAGCACCGAAGCGATAGAGGCCACGAACTCCGGCATCGTTTCCTTCGGCTGCTCTGGTTTTTGCTTTTCGTCTATCGCTTTCGCCAACTTAGTCCAGTCCTGATCTGTCCGGCGTCAAGGCGCCAGGCGCAGAATCCGCTGCCAACGCAAACCACCGAGCACATGGGAGATGCGGGCACGCAATGTGAAAAGTTTATCACCCGAAGCATGAGTTGCCACGTTGTCATCGTCGTCATCGTCATCGTTCGCGGTCTGCGCGATGCTGAAGTAAATCAACATAGGCCGTCCAATGATGTTTTCGCGGGGGACGAAGCCCCAGTAACGGCTGTCCAGACTCTGATCGCGATTGTCGCCGAGGGCGAAGTACTGGCCGCGCGGCACGATAAGTTCTCCGTCCCGCACAAAAGATTGCAGTTTTTTTGCCCAGCCCACGCTTACGTTTTCATTAAAGCCGTTGCCGCGAGGGAAATTATCGCGAAATTCATCCGGAAAATGTTCTTTGAAAACGACGTATGGCTCACTGAGCACTTGGCCATCGATATAGACGCGACTGTGCCATAAACGTATGCGGTCGCCGGGAAGTCCGATAACTCGCTTGACGAAGTGCTGCGCCGGATCCACGGGATAGCGGAAGACGATGATATCGCCGCGGCGAATAGGGCGGTAGGGAAGCGCGTGACTCCACGCGCCAGAGGGAGCGAATCGGGTTTTGTCTACCAGAAGGTAGTCGCCGACAAGCAAGGTGTCTTCCATTGATCCGGAAGGAATCCGGAAGGCCTGCACGACAAAGGTGATTATGAAGAGCGCGATGGTCAGGGCCAGCAGGGAAAACTGGAAGTGAGCAAGAAGGTTCCATGGCGTGCGATCGCGCTGCGGGTGAACGGGCGCTACGTCCTGGGGCACAGTTCCGGGTGGGAATTGCTCCTGTGCGGACGAGCCCTCGCCTGGAGGAACTCCGAGACGAGGGTCATCCATTGCTGCCGTCCTGAAGGCGCTCGAGAGCCTTCTGTGCGGCCACCTGGCTGGCAGCCTTCTTCGTGTTGCCGTTGCCTGCGACGGTGAAGTCGGTTTCGTTGTCGGGCGTAAGGATCACCACCTGCATGGTGAAACTTCTGCGATGAGGCGGGCCATCTTCGCCGACCATCTCGTACCGCGGCTCGGGCCGACCGTTGGCGCGCAGGGTTTCCTGGAGAAGCGACTTGTGATCGGCGACGAGGACTTCGTCCTCCGATGACGAAAGGCGTTTGAGTTCCGGTTCAAGAATGTGGGAGAGCACGAATCCGCGCGCGACCGAGAGACCGCCGTCAAGATAAAGCGCGGCGAGCAGGGCTTCGAGGGCATCTGCCAGGAGTGCAGTCTTTCGGCGCCCGCCGGTTTTTTCTTCACCATGGCCCAATCGGAGATAGCTGCCGAGCTGAAGACTGTCGGCACAGAGCAGCAGGTGATTGGCGTTGACGAGATGAGCGCGCAGTTTTGAGAGCTCGCCTTCATGGTAGTCCGGAAAGCGCTGGAAGAGCTCCTGGCTGGCCACGAACTGAAGAACTGCGTCGCCGAGGAATTCCAGTTGCTCATTGTCGTGCGTGCCGTCCGGATTTTCGCGGGCGAAAGAACTATGGGTTATCGCTTGCTGCAGCAGTTCACGGTTGCTGAACTGATGGCGCAAGGCCTTCTCGAGATTGTCCAACGGAAGATGCTTCATAGGTGGCTTGGGAAACAGAACTCCCGCGCCAAATATGGCTGGCGCGGGAGTCGGCGTTACTTGTGTGCCGGCGTGGTAGTGGAGGACAGCTTGGTCAGGCGCGATTTCTCCTGCTCAGCCAACTGGCGAATCTGGCTGCCGGGTTCGGACGCTGCAATGGCCTTGTTGACCGCATCCGTGGCGGCAGCGAAGTCACCGCTCTTATCATTGGCGACCGCAAGACGGAGCCAGACGACTGCGTCGGTGTGCTCCTTTTCTTCGGCGGCAGCGGCGTTGTACTCCTTGATCGCACTGAAGTAATCGAGCTTCTTGAATGCGACTGTCGCGATCACTTCATGTGCGGTTCCGCGGAGCTGGGCCATCGCGCTGGCAAACTGCTCAGGCGTGAGATTGGGTGGTTGCGTGATGTCACCTGCATGCTGGAGGGCACTACGCGCGTTCGATGCTGCTTCGGCGAGACGGTCATCGCGATCGAGATCCGTGTCATGCGTGCGCTCTGCAAGAATCTGCGCGGCGGTAAGCAGGGCAACGGCGTTGTAAGGATCGAACTTCAGTACCGTACGCGCCATCTCCAGGGCCTTTCCTGAATTGTTGGCCGCCTGGTACTCGCCCATTGCCTGCTGAAAGAGGAAGGAGCGCAGCTCGCTATCCGGGAACTTCTGGGCGAAATCCGTTGCCGCCGCTTCCAACTTGACTGGGTCAGTTGCGGAGGAAGCAGCCTTGAAGGCATCGTACTCAGCCTGCGTCTTTGGTTGCGGAGACTTCGAGGCAGGAGATGCGGCGTTTCCGGCAGACGCGGTCGTGTCCCGCGCTGGGGGATTCGCCGGAGATTGCGCTGTGGACTGCGGCAGCGCAAGTGCCAGCGTAGCGGAAAAAAAGATGACAGCCGTACTTAGGATTTTCGTTCTGTTCAAGGTCGTTCTCCGTTTCTACTCGTTGGGATGCCGGGCAGGCGGTTGGTACGCTTGCTGCAATCCTTTTTCGGCTGCTGCTTTCAACTCGGGTGGACCACCGGCATTGAAAGCGGCGCGATAATGCTCTACAGCGTCCTGACGGTGCTCCCTCATATCCAGAATGCGCCCAAGATAGATGTGAGACCAGCCGCGGATTTTCACATCGCTGGAAGCCGTGGTGGCACGCTCAAAGTAACCCTGCGCCTCCTCCAGCTTACCGCCTGCAACAGCGACGCGCGCCAGCACGAAGAGCGCCCTGCCCTGGTCTTCCTTATTCTGGATGGCCTGCTGGGCGTAGTTTTGCGCGCCGTCAAAGTTGCCGCTGGCGAGGGCGCGCTCGGCCAAGTCAACGAGCAGCTCCCTGTGCTGGCTCTTGTGAACCAGCTCAGGCGTACTGCTTGTGAGGAAAGGCACGGTGGCGGCAAACTTCAACTGTTTGTCGACGTCGATGTCATGTAGCCAGTCGGCATAGGACTGATCAAACCCAACCTCATCGCCCTCGAATTCAACCAGCTTGCCGTAGAAGTATTCAGTGAGAATAAAGCCCTGACGAGTGGATTCCCACGCGAACTGCTCCTTGGGCTTGGCCGGACCCTTGATGCCGCCAAGTTGGCGGGCTTCAATGGCCTTGATGAGGGACTCGGTGAGCAGCATCCCCATGTCAAAGCGGTAGCTCTCATCGAGCGCCGAGGTTTTCACGGAGTCCAACAGTGGCGAGATACGCTGCAGAGTAGTTCCGCGGGAGAGCACCTTGGCATCCAGAATGTAGTGCAGGTAAGTATGGCGAATCTGTTCAAGACGGACGGGTGCAGTGGGTAACGCTGCGCTGCCAGCTGCAGGAGCCTGGGTACTCGACGGCGAGATCACCATGTAGTAGTCGTCGGCGTAGTTGCGCGAGTTGACTTCGCTGGGGGCGGCCAGTGGGTCAACGTACACCACAAACTCATGCTTGATGTAGCCGCTGAGGTTGCGCTTGAGATAGAGATCGGTGGAGAGAAGCGTGTCATTCACCGGCTTATGCAGGCGCTGGACGATCTGATCATAATCAGGCCGGTGGCGCTGCCAGATGGAATTCAGGCCGGCGGCCTGGTTGAAGCGCTGAAGCAGCGGCAAGAAACCGAGGACGAAGATTGCGTCTGGAGGTAGGTTGGCCTCTTTTGTGCGCAGTTCGATCTGTGGACTGTCCTCAAGATTGAGACCAAGCGAGACATAATTGGAAAGTGTACGCGAGGCGTTATCCTGCTGGTGATCTACATAAAAAGCGCACATATTGCGTAGCGCGGTCTGCGCCTCTTGTGACTGGGCAGCTTTGAGGACTTCACCGCGAATCTGCTCGCGCAGAGGAACCGATTGCGACAGGTCAGCGTCATAGCCGCAGGCATTGATTGCCGCCAACACTGAGAAAAGTCCCTGGCTGGTCTCCACGCTCATGCGTGGCGTTTGCTGGCCCAGCGCTGACAGTGTGATCATCGCGCATAGCACCAGCAAAATCGAAAGGCGGGTTTTCAGGGGAGCCTCCTGCACAGAATCATTCAATCATCCTAATCTTTGGTGCAAGTGTAAGAGGTGTGAGCCGGGGAAGCAACTCACCGCAGGCTGACAAAATAAGAATGATGAGCAGATTCCTCGCTCTGCAATAAGGCGGCCCGGGAAAGAGCCGCCTTGCGAATCGCTTCCTTGCGGCAGTCTAGCCGCCGACGCTGATATTCGAGAATGAGATGACGACGCGTCCGCTCGTTGGCAATCCGAAGCTGGTAGCCGGACGGAACTGAGTAAAGATCAGCGCGTTCTTCATCTCCGGGCTAAGACCGGCCTGGCCGGGAGCGCTCAGCACGCGATAATCCTGCACGCGGCCATGGGCGTCAATGACGGCTTCCACGAGGACGGCATCACCATTGGCTCCGCTCTCCAGTCCGAAGGGCGCAAGGGTCATCTCCGGCGGAGTGTAGAGCATGGTGGGCACGTCGTTGGAACTGGAAAGATGCGCCGGCACCAGCACGCCGATCAGCACTCCGAAGATGAGAACAGCAGAGAGCAGGCCCGCGGTGGCCGGGAACATAAATGCATTCAGCAGGTTTTCCCAGCGCACCAGGATACTATCCCAGCGGCTGTGGCTCCGGGCCGCCAGTTCCTGCGAGACAGCGACTTTGAGACGCAGTGCAAGCTCGGAGGGAGCAGCATGCGGAGCCATGGCAACCATCATGCGGCGGGTCTGGCGAAGTGCAGTGAACTGTGCATTGCAAGCTGCGCATTCATTCAGGTGCTGAGAGAGCTGGTACTCCTGCGGAGGGTCCAGCATGGAGTCCAGCATCGGGGAAAACAATTGTTTAGCCGCGGAACACTTCATGGTGTGACCTCTATCTCCCGGTTCCCTTGCGCGAGCTTCCGCGTTCGGCCGTTCCCATCGGCGCCCAGGGAGTTTGCTGCATCCGGATCTAGTTCCTGGGCATAACGCTCCATGCGTTTGCGCAGCGCTTCACGTCCGCGCACCAGTCTGGATTTAACTGTGCCCAATGAAGTTTCAGTCATCTCTGCGATCTCTTCATAAGACAGATCTTCAATGTCGCGCAATACTACGGCTGTGCGGTAATGTTCCGGCAATTCCTTCAGGCATTGCTCCACGCGAGCTCGCATCTGGCCACGCATCACGTGGTCATACGGCGACTCAGAGCGATCAACAAGGGCGTCGCGCACATTTCCAGGTTGGCTCTCACCGGGCTCGGGCTCAATAGAGAATTCCTGAACCTTGTGGCGGAAGAACCAGCGACGCCGGTTGCTCGCCTCATGGACGGCAATGCGATACATCCAAGTCTTCAGGCTGCTTTCGCAGTTGAACTTGGCCATGCCACGAAAAACCTTGATGAATACTTCCTGGGTGGTATCGGACGCGTCTGTGGGATCGTCGAGAATGCGATAAACGAGGTTGAAAATAGTCTGGTGATACTGGGTGATAAGGCGCGTGTAGGCATCTTCGCTCCCCGCCTTTAACTCGGCGACGATCAAAGCATCTTCGGCGCGCATTTCCCATGCGCTCGCCATATTGCCCACAGTCGCGACTCCCACGGCACTCACCGTACGACCTCCATGGTAATCCTGTCCGCCCTCGCCAACAACCTCCACCTGCACGGCAAATGACCAATAGGCAAGCCCAAAACATGGGGCAGGCAAGGCTGATCCCGTGGGCCGTCTACAAAGCAATAGACCCCGGTGGGAGTGGAAATGTTCCCATAATTCATGAATTCCGAAGAGATATTGGGTGTCAGGAGGTCATTTTGCAGGCTGAGTCTGGGTTTGTCCCGTTTTAGCCTTCTTCTTCGCGGGCTGATCACCATCATTGACGACGACCTTTGTGGCTCCCGGTTTGGCTCCGCCTGATCTTGCGACCTGGGCGCGGAGGCGCGCAAGTTCGGCATCATTGGCTCCGGCGAGCATATCGACTCGGTCCGCCATCTGATGCCGGAGCCGGTCGAGCTGGGCGAGATCGGCGGCAATCGGATCGTATTGCTCCCGCACACCGAAGTTTCCAGCAGAGTCAACGAGCGAAGAGAAGGTGTCACAAAGGGCATTCAGAGTGCGGTACAGGCGGAAATTGGCATTCAGTGAAGCGGGCGCGGCCTGGATACGCAGCAGCAGGTCCGGCATCGAGTAGGTCAGGTTGCGGCGTATCGATTCCGAGTAGGCTTGTGCCTGCTGCTTGCCGGCGGCGTCCAGCTTCCATTTTTCGATGCGCAAGCGCGAGACGTCCGAGTCGGACTTTTCCGCCGCGGCACGGATTTGCAGCGTCAGATCGGAGAGGCTCTGGGCATCCTCGGAAGTTGCGGGCGCGGTGACCGCGGGAGCAGTTTTCGCGGAGGCGTGGGGAGTCGTTCCAGGCGACTGAGCCCAAGCGGCTGAACAGGCAAGCAGAAAGTAGGTAGGGATTCTCATGAGAGCTTTCGGGCTTGAGAACCAAGCTTGAAAAATGAGATGCCGTTCAGGTGAGAAAAGCTGCTAATCACGGAATCCTTTGCTGTAGCCCTGGGCTTGATTTTTCTGCACCGGGCTGTCGCAATCCCGGCACCATCCAATTGTGAAACATCAGCCAGACTACTCCCGCAAAGAGTATCAGGGATACGACAATCCCAAGCAGCTTCAACGTTATGTTGATTGGGCCAAGCACGAATAATGGATTAGGAGTTTGATAGTCCACATCGGGGTCTTGCTGGCCCTGCAATGCCGGGCCGCGGATTGGCGTCACATTGGACAGCTTTCGCGCAGGCGAAGTCAGTGGTTGCGATTCTTTGTAGTCCCGATTGTCGTTCGACATGGGGATTCAGATGCGCGGTGGTAGCCGATTGGTGGGACGCGCGTGGCTCGGTTGGCATCTGACTGAAGAGACTAATTAATAGTTATGAGAGGTGGTTGCGGGATGAGTCGCAAGGAAAAGAAGCCTGGCCATAAGAATGCAGGGTTGGACGAAGTTGGAAGCGATCCAGGGCAGGTTGGTCCGGAGAGCGGTGGGCAGTCTGGAGACGCACAGGGACTTCCTGAAAACAGTGAGGTCGCGGAGGAGAGCGTAGAAGAGCTGGCCGAGGACGATCAGGCATTCGAAGCCGACGTGGTCGAAGGGGCGGAAGAGGCAGGAGACAATCCGGAGCGTCCCGTCCGTATCCGCGAAGATCGCCGGCCGGTGCATGAAAGCGAGTTGCCGCCCGATCCTGACTGGAAATGAGCAGGCGAGGGCGATCTGCCTTCCTGTGTGGGCTTGGTTGAAGAAACAGACCGCCGGAGTGGAGCTCTATCCAAAAGATAGCCTCCGGCGGTGACGCATGTCACACGCCGGGCGTGTAACCTCCAGTTAACCTGATACCGTCAGCTAAAAGATCGTCGGCACCCAGCAGGTGCCCCGGAGGTTTTATGTTCGAAGGATTGCTTCAACCGATGCATTTGATCGTGATTCTGTTTATTGCCCTGCTCGTGTTTGGCCCGAGCAAAATCTCGCAGCTCGGCAAGGGATTGGGCGAAGGAATCAAGAATTTCAAGGATGCGGTGAACGAAGACCCGTCCAAGACATCGACGGCCGTGATCAAGAAAGACAGCGCGCCCGTAGCCTGAAGTTTTAGCAACAGCTTTGCGGAGCGCATTGGCGCTCCGCAGGACATTGGACTTACTCAGTCTGCCTTCTTCTGCGCATTTGTTGCGGCTATTATTTTGGCGCTCTCGCGGAGTTTGTACTTCTGAAGCTTTCCGGTGGACGTTTTGGGCAACGATCCGAAAATAACGGTCTTTGGCACTTTGTAGTGGGCCATGTTCTCCCGGCAGAAGGTGATGATGTCCTCTGCCGTAGTTGGGTCACCCTCCTTCAGGGTGACGAACGCACAAACCGTCTCACCCCACTTCGCATCCGGTCTGGCCACCACGCCTGCCTCCAATATGGCCGGGTGTCGATAGAGCACGCTCTCTACTTCAATGGTGGAAATGTTTTCGCCACCGGAGATGATGATGTCCTTGAGCCGGTCCTTCACCTCGATGTAGCCGTCCGGATGCATGACGCCGAGATCGCCGGTGTGAAACCAGCCTTCGGCGAATGCGTCGCTGGTAGCGCGTGGATTTTTCAGATACCCGCGCATGACGGTGTTGCCGCGCATGAAAATCTCTCCCATGGTTTGTCCGTCGGCGGGCATAGGCTGCACGGTAAGCGGATCGCCCACCATCACACCTTCCAGCGTAACGTAGGGAACGCCCTGACGCGCTTTGAGTACGGCTTGTTCGGTCGGCGGCAGCGTGTCCCATTCCTCCTGCCATGCGCACACCGTTACTGGCCCGTACACTTCCGTCAACCCGTAAACGTGCGTCACGTTGAAGCCGATGGCCTGCATCTTCTCGATGATGGCAGCAGGCGGCGCGGCACCCGCAGTCATCACCTGCACACCCTTGGGAATCTCACGACGGCTCTCCGGCCCGGCATTGACCAGCATGCCCATCACAATTGGTGCGCCGCACATATGACTCACCTTGTAATCTGCAATGGCGTCGTACATTCCCTTGGCAGTCACCGCGCGCAGACACACATGGGTTCCGGCCATTGCAGTAATTGTCCAAGGAAAGCACCAGCCGTTGCAGTGGAACATCGGCAGCGTCCAGAGATAGACCGGGAAGTGCGGCATCGCCTGCGTGAGCACGTTGCCAATCGCGTTGAGGTATGCGCCGCGATGGTGATAGACCACTCCCTTCGCATTGCCCGTGGTGCCGGAGGTGTAGTTCAGCGAGATTGCCTGCCACTCATCAGTCGGCATGCTCCAGGCAAATGTTGGATCGCCCTCGGCAATGAATTGCTCATAGTTCATTGTGCCGAGTAGCTCACCGCCTTTGCCTCGCGGATCGTCAATATCAATGACAAGCGGTTTCTCCGTCATTAACCCAAGCGCCTTGCCGACCACGCCAGAGAATTCGGTGTCAGTGATCAGAATCTTCACTTCGCTGTGTTGCAGGATGAAGGCGATGGACTCTGCGTCCAGTCGGATGTTGAGGGCGTTGAGGACCGCACCCGACATGGGTATGCCGAAGTGCGATTCCAGTAGCTCCGGAACATTCGGAGCCATCACGGCGACGGTGTCACCAAGTCCGATACCATGCTTTTTCAGGGCGGAGGCCAGCCGCACGCAGCGCTCGTAAGTTTCTCGCCAGGTGCGCCTCAGGTCACCATGCACCACGGCAATGCGATCCGGGTAAACAGAGGCGGTGCGACGAATGAAGGATAGCGGGGAGAGTGCCTCAAAGTTTGCGGCGTTCTTGTCGAGATCGACTTCGTAGATATTGCGATTGACCATGATTTTCCTCAGTGCTGGCGGGCACATGAGATTACGTCAGCTCCGGCGTTGCTGTCAAAAGTTTGTTGTTGGTGTCGCCGGGCCTTATTGAAACTTTGCCAGAGCTCGCGTAAGTTCCATGGTGAACTCCTCCGCTGCTTTGCTCTCGCTATGCGGACAGTGTTCCCCGTTGCCGATCAGGCGAATGTCAGCCGAGGGCAGCGCGCGTCGCACGAAGTCAATCTCGCCGGGGTCGGTGCGCGGGTCGCAAGCGCCGTGGATCAGCACAGATGGAACCTTCAGCCCCCCGAGCCTGCCGTTATACACGTCTTCAGCGCCAGTGTCGGCCAGCTTCGCGATTTCCAGCCAGGTGCGCCCCTCGGATTGCAGCAGCTCACGCCAATAGTTGTCGCCGTGTTCGTGGGCCAGCACGGCAGAGACGCGCTCTCCATAACTCTCAGGCGCGGACACCATGGTCTCAAAGAACTCGCGGGAGGCA
>Ga0182012_10003538_pt1 | contig 16642 bp, 12 predicted proteins | sample 612S2SmetaG_FD_120486 | JGI IMG/M metagenome (GOLD analysis project Ga0182012, IMG submission 120486) | Permafrost microbial communities from Stordalen Mire, Sweden - 612S2S metaG | ecosystem: Environmental > Terrestrial > Soil > Wetlands > Permafrost | place: Sweden: Stordalen | collected...
GCATTAGAGGCTAGAGCTGCGGCGCAACAAGCAGAACAAGAAGCAAGGGTTAAGACGCAAAAGGCAGAAAAAGAAGCAAGGGCTAAGGCTCAACAGGCAGAACAAGCGGCCTCTGCGGCACTTCAAGCGAGGAAATTAGCTGCGATCTCAGCTGTTCGCTTAGTCTCACGTGGTTTCGAAGATTGTTCTTACGGTTCATGTCGCTACCTGAAGATCGAGGTAACGAACGGGTCGAAGGAAGCGCTGTCTAGAATCTTGGTGGGCCTTTCAAGCGCTCAAGCAGTTGGAGCGGCCTGCCCATCGTCGTATGCAACACAAGAGACACTAAGGGTCGGATTTTCACCCGGTGAGAGGCGCGATACGACAATCGAATACGTTGATATTGAGTTCTCAAAACATCCCCTCTGCACCAAGGTGCTCGACGTTGAATTTGCTGGTCGCTAAGGCTCGGTGTGGTCGCCGCAAAAGCAACTGGACTTCCCAATCTCCCCCGCCGGGCAAGCAGCAGTGCGTCGATGCTAATAGTTACGGTTCGTCGGCCTGCGCTGAAGCCGCGCACAACAGCCGGAAAGCTTTCGCGGTGGCTTGGCGGGTAACGCCAGAAAATGCCTTAGTTCGGTTTGGGCAAGGTGCGCCTCTGCTACCTTATCTTGGATGAGATCAGGCAGAACTTCCACCACCCACCGAGGCAACGGCGTCCGATCATGTCGCCAGCGCCAGACGGTCATCCGGCTAACGCGGAGCGCGCGAGCGGCTGCGGCATCGCCGCCAAAAGCTACTTTGAACAACAGGTCGTGCCCACCGGAAGGCGCACGCCGTTCGAAGCGCGATGAGGTTACGGTATCGGAACTTGTCGTCAAGTTTCACCAATCGGGTGGTCACGCGGACCGTTCATCCTTGAATTAAGGCCCACGCGATTTAGCGCGGGTTGCCAGACAGATCGGAAAGATCGGAAAGATTGACTGTTTTGTCAATCGAATCAGCGGCTTCCGTACCCCATCTTTCTTTCTGTCCGTTCTGTCCGGTGTTTTCGCTGGAAAGACTGTAGCGACCACGCCCAACGCGCAGGATTTCACCATCCTTCACCATTTTACCGAGCAAGATGTCGGCAGCGTTCCGGTTCCGCATTTCGGCCTCGTCCATAATCTCTCTGGTCGTGAGCGGTTGGCCGGCTGTCTTGAGGGCAAGAATCACCCTCGCTCGCTCATTCGAACGATGCACTTCTGAAGCCGCGCCAAGAATCGCCCACCGGCATGAAGCCTTGTCGAATTGCATGGCCGTTTCGCTTTCCTCGATGTCGCGTCCGCGAGCAAATAACACAACGCCGTTAGGACGGCGCTTGATAATCAAAATTGTATCGGCTGCGCCGGTCAGACCAAGCGTGCCGCTGACCGTATCGAAAGCGTCGTCGGCCTCCGACTTTCGATCATGATGAAGCACGACGATTGCAAGCCCGTAATCGAGAGCAATTTCTTGCAGTCCCGTAATTGCCTCATAGTCGGCACTATAGAGTTGAGATTTTCCGTTCAGAGGCTTTCGGATTCTTTCAAGAGTATCTATGACGATGAGAACCGGCTTTTCGACAGATTTGCACCAATTCTCGATTTTCTGCAGACCGCCTTCATCCGCACGGGGCCACCCGCCTGCAGATACAAGATTCAGTCTCTTGGGCCATTCTTCCGTGAATGGGGACATTAGCTTGTCGATTCGATTTTGCAGCCGCCGCTTGCTGTCCTCAAGTGCGAGATAAAGCACGTCGCCATGCTCCGGCCTCAAGCTACCTAAGGCTGGACGATTTCCAGCGCACGCTAAGCACAAGTCGAGAGCCCACCAGGACTTCCCAACCTTCGGCCTCCCCACCAGCAGGGTCAGCCCCTCGGGAATAAATCGAGGCAGCACGTAGCGCACAGGCTGAAAGGTCATCCTGCGCAAGTCGGCGGCGCTTATCATACTGTTCGGTCTATCGGTCGCTTTCTGGCTTGTCTCGCGTGCGCTTTCCGTCGCACGTTCGTCGTTCGCAGGATTGTCAGCCACCATGGGAAAATCATTCGATGGAAGCTCATTCCACCCGTTCTCGGATGCCAAGTGAAAGACTGTCGCAACAGTGATCGACGGACCGTTATATGAAGTGCGATTAAAGCTTGCCCATTTCATCTCACAAGCGGCGGCGGAATATTTCTCTTCGCACTTCGACGACCAATCGCTCCACATTTCAAAGGAAATCGACGTGCCATCGCTGCGATCCCATTCGAGACGGTGCAACGCCATCCCGACGCGGATCCACATATCGTAGCCATCGGCAGGTATAAACTTGAGCGCAGATCGAAGGCGCGCTTCTTCGTGCGCGGACCACGACATTGTCAGAGCGCCTTCGGCACGGCGGGAAATGTCGGGAGCGGCTTGATGTTTCAAATAAGGCGGAAGCGGTCCAAGCGACGCGAAGTCATTCTCGGTTGCGACTGACTTGCCTCTCAGACTTTCAGCATACTTGACAAGCCAATGAGGCAGTTCGGCAATCGACTCGCGATTGGCCCAATGATAGACGAAGCCGGTTGCGGCGATAACGGACGGAGGCAGGACTACAAAACCGCCGTCTGCTTTCACGTCTATCCCATCGGCGCCGCTCTTGGACCGCGGCGCGTTGATCGAACGTAGCCGGACACCAGTTGGTAATCGATAGAAAAAGTGGAATCCTCGCGCGGTTTTTGACGCTAAGGTGCGACGCATTCCGCCGTGAAGGTCTGCAAGACGGCGCAGTTCCGCCGCACCTCCTGGACCGTCGACGTCAATCACAACGATCTCGCCGGTAGCTAATCCTAAATTTGCCCATGGCGTTTCTTGAAACCACGCTTCGACTATTGCCGGATCGCTTGTGGCATCCTTAAAGCCATGCGACCCTTTCAGGGGTTTTTTCGAGCGGGAGAGGCGAAAAACTTTCCAACCCACAGCCGCATATTGAAGTGCGCTGTCGCGGATTGACCGTGTGCCAGGCCAATCGGCAACCGAGGCGCCCGGTTGAAAAGCCGGAGTGGCAGAGGTATCTTGCGATTGTTCAACACCGTTTACCTTTTCCGCCCCTGCCCCGTCAGCCACGACGCGGCAGGGGTTTTGGCTCATGCGGCACCCGATTTTCTGCCAACCGAACGGCGTGATTTGGTTTCAGTCTTTGCGCCCTTCGTGCGGGTCGCAAGCCATGATCGCGCATCGCTCACCGGAAAAATGAGCCTCCGGTTCGAGAGTTGAATCGCTGGCGGACCATCGCCAGTCGAATGCAACCGCTGCAGGGTTCTTGTAGAACATCGAAGCCATTTTGCGAGTTCCGCTTGAGTGAGATGCTCGGAATCGGCGGCAGATGCACTGTATTGATTGTTTTTTGAAAACGTAGACATGGGGGTGGGCCTCCGGTTGTCGTGTCACCGCTTGCGCGGCATGGCCGGAGTTGTCCTCGAATTTGCTCACAATGAAAAGGAATTGGGGAAATTATGGCACGCGAAGTTTGGCCGGCAGCTTTCGCTCGCGGGTTCGTCGGGCGTGAGCAACGGCGTATCTAAACGTAGCTGGATGCTCAGCGACGTCGTACGACGTGACGCCCAATTGTTGGATCTTACAGCATTCGCGAAAAGCCTTTGAGTGCGCAGTTGTGAGGATATCGGCGACAGTTTCAGCGTGAGCAACGATCTCGCGTGGTTTCGGGGCGATCGTGCCGTCAAGGGGAGCCAAGTACGTTTCTGCCAAAGGCAGCGCGATCATTAGAGTCCGCCACATCGGGCCTTTTGGCGGACCACCACCCATTCGACGGGAAAATTTAAATCTCGGCTGCGCGCAGGACTCTGCGATCACGCGTGAGCAATAAAGCACCAGTGCGCTGTCGATGACGGACGGGCGCCCTTGCGGGGTGGTTTCAAATCCGGCTTCAAGTGCCCATGTCCAACCGCGCTTTGCTCGCTTGCGCTCGGCGGGCGTGAGTTCCTCCCATGTTGCGTGTGGTTTGGGGCCAATTTCACCGAGCCGCAGCATTCTCGCGGCCATTCCGCTGTCAAAATCCACGGTAGCCTCGATGAGGGAGTTCATGAGGTTAATACGATCGGCTGTTGGTTGGTGCAGCGACTCAGGTGGTTCTGTCAATCTCACGAAGGCTTGCAAAGCTGGATAGACGCTGAGGCCGCATTCGGAGAGCGCGCGAAACAACGGCAGCTGCTCGGGCGGGATTTCGATTTCAAAGCCCATGTGCCATATAGTGTCCAAGGAATCAGCCCGCGCGCGCTAGCCTCACTAAATTGCCCGTCAAGCTACGGCCCTCGGTGACCGAGACTACGTGCCCGGCCCATGCATCAAGCGCGGCATTTTTCTCCGTTGCCCAATCATGCCGCTGATACACGCCGGCAATACCGCCGCGACTTCCACTGATATGGTTCAAAACAGCTTCTGTAACTTCAAGCCGCACTCCAAGGCGCTGCAAACCCGTGGCGACGGTTCTCCGCAAGTCGTGTACGCTCCACGGCATCATGGCCGCGGAATTGGCTGAGGCCGTGGACTTCGCGCGAGCCTCCGTTATCGCCTTATCAAGTGACGCCTTTGCTTTTGACCATCCGGCAAATGGTGTACCGACTGCGCCGGGAAACACGAGTGCCCCACTCGCACGCCGGTCTTTAATGGCGCGTTTCGAAGCGTCGGAATCCGCTGGCAGTGACTCATTCAAAATGTCGCGCGTCGGGCCGCTCAAAGGCACAATATGCGTAAAACCGTTCTTCGTGCGGTTGCCCGGAATCGTCCAAGTTGCCAGATCGTCGTCGATCTCGCCCCATTTCATGCCGGCGACTTCCCCACGGCGTTGGCCCGTCAAGATCAGAAGACGGACGATTGCGTTATAAGGCACCGAGGCCTTTTCGGCGGCTCGCCAAATCTCGCCGATCTCTTCGTCGCTCAGCACGCGTTCGCGCTTGGTTATGCCTTTGTCGATCGGAAGATCGGTAAACGGGTTGACTGAGACCACGCCGCGCTTCATGGCCCATGCGAAGGCAGAGCGTCCGTAGGTGGCGGTCCGGCCGGTCATGGCGGCTCCCTTAAGCTTCTCCGCACCACCATCCTTGCGCCTTCGGCGCCGTGTCAGGCCGTCCAGGGCGCGCACGATGGCCGTGCGGTCCAAGTCCTCCGCTGCGTCGTCCAGGTGATCAGCGAAAGCGTAGTGCAGCGCGCGTACCGCTTCCTTGCCATAGCTCGGCCGCCGGCTGGCAAGGTGAAGTCCCTTCCAATCTTCAATCAGCACCCGCAACGTCAGGCGATGACGTGCCCGCCGCGCGCGCTCCGCCGCTGCCGCTTCCTTGCGGTCTGCTGCTGGGTTCCGACCCTTTGCCACGTCGCCCATGACGCTCGCAGCGGCTTCTCGAGCTTTGGAAAGCGCCACAGCCGAACACGCCCCGAGCGGAACCCGCCACTTGTGCCCATGAAGCGTGTATTGGCACAAATATGTGCGGCCGCCGCTTGCCGTCACACGCACGGCAAGGCCGCGCTGCTCGTCGTCGAAAATGAGTCGGTCCTTTTGGCCCTGCTCGACCGCCAGCGTACCGATTTTGCGCTCTGTCAGCTTCATGGTTCTCCTCGCTTCGGGCCGGGTCCGCAGCGCGTGAACGGACCCCCAGCGGACCCCACCGGATGACGCCGCGCGACATCTTCTGACGTGCTGAGTCAGAAGGTCTCACGAGATAGGCTTTTGTGCAAAGGAAATATCGAGGTCCGTGACGTTTGCTGTCAAGCGCTGTCACCTCATGACGACAAACCGAAACTTACTGTGGAACAGGAGGTCGGTGGTTCGAGCCCACCCAACTGTACCAGCGAGATCATCAGCGTAGCTACCAGCGACCAACCATGCGGCTCGGAACGCGGCTGACGCATCCACAAGACGAAATCCGCTTCCATCATTTAAGTGGACGCGGCCCCGCCGAACTGTTGAGCTCCATCCCCTTGCCTTGGGGCCGTGATGATCCGCTTTGTACTCCACGGCGAATCGGGATAGACGCGCCCGCCCTCTTCGGAAGCGGGGCTCTTCCCGCGCCCCAACGCAGCTGTCATCGCTTAGCTTGACTGGCGACCCCAACGCAAAACCGTCGGTGGGGTTATATTTCTCCCCGGCAATACCCATCTTTTCTACATGGCATATTGGCAGGCATCGATCGCGCGGGAACCAACGAAGACCAAGGCTGAGTTGCGTCAGATGCTGACCGGCTGTCCGCAACAGCCAACCCGGCGCAAACGACGGCCCGAAGCGGCCGTCGAAGGCCAAGAGATCACGGCACGAACAGCCGACGCCGACCGAAGATTGATCGCCGGGCCAAGGGCGACCATTCGATCTTCAACAGCCAATTTCACCTGACCTCAGACTGACTTCATTCGCGACCAGCGCGAAAGAGTCATTTTCCCAGAAGGAACAGCCGATGCGGAAACTTACCAAGCCGAGCGCGCAAGAGATCAACGAGGGACTGCAAATCGTATCCTTTGAAATAGCGAACGGAAATTCTCGACAGCGCTGCATTCTCCAGACAAAATTCCCAACCAAGGTACAGGCGCAGAAATACCTGCTCACCCATTGGCTGCTTATCGAAAAGATGGCGCGCGCCGCGCTTGCCAAGGGAACGCCTGAAGATGGCCAGATCAAACTTGTGATGATCTAAGCCGCGGCCTTCGGCCTCATCCGGTTTGGCGGCCTTGCGCACTGACCGCCTTTCCGGCGATGCGTCCGAACACCAGGCAGTCGATGATGGAGGAGCCGCCAAGGCGGCAACCGCCATGAACGCCGCCGGTTATTTCGCCCGCGGCATGGAGCCCAGGGATGACCTTGCCATCGAGATCGATAACTTCCGCATATTCGTTCATCTCGATGCCGCCCATGACATAATGCACTTTTGGCCAGACACGCGCGGCATGGAAAGGCGGTTTGACGATCGGCCTTGCATCCCGGAGGATGCTTTTACCGAACGCGAGATCCTTTTTCGCGGTCACGTAACCATTGAATGTCTCGACCGTCGTTTTCAAAATCTTGGCGTCGATCTTGAAGTGTTCGGCCAGAGCATCAAGCGTGTCGAACTGCTTGACAGAGCCGGTCTCGAGCGAATGCTTCAGGCCCCAGAGTGAAAACGCCGCGGCGTAAGCATCGGCAATGCTGACAGCCGGGTGACCAACAGCAATAATCGCATCCGATTGGACCTTGCGGTTGGCGAGCTCGCTGACGAATCGTTTCCCGGTCGCTGGATCGATCAGGACCCCCAGCGGCATTCCGGCTCCCGCAATGAACCCGTTGGCCGAGCCGAACCCTTCGTCGTCGGGACTGGTCAGCGGCAACAGCTGGATCTGATCGAGCTGAATGGGCGATACGCCGATCCGCAAGGCCGCGATCAGGCCTTCTGAATTGGCGCCCGGATGGTTCGTGGTCTTGAAGCTGTCATCGAGTTCGGGCGCCTGCGTGGTGCGAAAGCGGATGTCGCCCGAGAAACCCCCGGACGCCAACACGACCCCCTTCAAGGCACGAATGGTTCGCGGTGTGCCGCTGTCCGGCTTGCCGAACTGGTAGCCGTTGCGGACCTCGATCCCAACAACCCGTCCCGAGGAATCCTGGAGCAGCCGCGTCAACTGCGTCTGCAGTTCGATGACGACACCATCCTTCTTCAAGGCGTCGACCTGCTTGCCGACGATCTCGGAGCCATGTCCGTTGGCGGTCTGCAGGACGCGGGGGACGGAATGCCCGCCCATCGTATTGATGTGGTCCTTGAATTGCGCGCCGAGCCGCTTCATGGTCCATTCCACCGCCGCATTGGATTGTTCGGCGACAGCACGCGCCAGATGCGGATAGTTGAGCTGGAGGCCCGCCGTCATCATGTCTTTGAACATCAGATCCGGCGTGTCGACGATGCCTTGCTTCTTCTGCAAAGCCGAGCCCGCGGTCGCGACCTGACCGCCATTGATCCACGAATTGCCGCCAGGCTTGTCCATCTTCTCGATGATCTTCACCGAGGAGCCGGCGTCATGCGCTTCAATCGCGGCAGCGAGCCCGGCGAAGCCGGACCCGACGATGACGACATCGACGCTTTCATCCCAGGTGAATGACGCTTCTGACGGATTCTTTGATGTCGACCGGGCCATGATACTGTTCCTATCCATTCGGGTGGGGATGACTGTGCGGCACAAACTTGATTATGCAGGCGGCCACCGGGCCTAAGCCTCGTGGGCGACGTAGGGGTGTACCATCTTTGAGGGATCGACCACGCGATCGAACTCCGCGGCGCTGACGAGCTTGAGCTCGAGCGCCGAAGCTTTCAGAGTCAGCCCATGCTCGGCAGCATGATTGGCGATCCGAGCGGCCTTGTCGTAGCCGATCACGGGCGTGAGCGCGGTCACCAGCATCAGGGAGTTGTCGACATATTTCTGAATCTTCCTGAGGTTCGGCTGCGTGCCCTCAACCAGAAATTTGCGGAAATTGGTGCAGCCATCGGTCAGGATCGTTAGCGAATGCAGCACATTGTGGATGATGACCGTCTTGTAGACGTTCATTTCCAGATATCCGCTGGCGCCGGCAAAGCCCACGGCGACATCGTTGCCCATCACCTGAACCGCGATCATGGTGAGCGCCTCGGCCTGCGTAGGGTTGATCTTGCCCGGCATGATCGAGGAGCCGGGCTCGTTTTCCGGGATCTGCAATTCGGCAAAGCCGGCCCGTGGTCCGCAGGACATCAGACGGATATCATTGGCGATCTTGTAGAGCGAGCTCGCCAAGGTCCGAAACGTTCCCGATAGCTGCACCATCGCGTCGTGCGCGCCCTGCACCGCGAATTTATTCGGCGCACTGACGAACGGCAGACCGGTGAGTCGGGAAATCTCGGCCGTCGCGGCCGCCTCGAAGCCAGGCGCCGCGTTCAACCCGGTACCGACCGCGGTGCCGCCCAGGGCCAGCCGGTAGACGCCCTTCAGCGCGTCGTCGAGCCGCTCCAGATCGTCCGCCAGCATGTCGGCATAGCCGGACCACTCCTGTCCCAACGTGACCGGCACGGCATCCTGCATGTGGGTGCGGCCGATCTTGACGATGTCCTTCCACTGCTCCGCCTTCGCGGCTATGGACTTCTGCAGGGCGAGCACTGCGGGCCCCAGCCGCTGCTTCACGCCGATTGCCGCGGCCATGCACATGGCTGTAGGAAAGGTGTCGTTCGACGATTGCGACATGTTGGCATCGTCGTTGGGATGCACCGGCGTCTTGCTGCCCAGCGCCGTACCGTCAAGCTGGCAGGCACGGTTCGAAATCACCTCGTTGACATTCATATTGAATTGCGTGCCGCTTCCGGTCATCCAGACATGCAAGGGGAACATGTCGTCATGCCGACCGGCCAGAATCTCGTCCGCGACCGCGACGATCAGATCGTGGATCTTCTGATCCATTCGCTTGCCCGCGTAGTTGGCGTTGGCGGCAGCCTTCTTCAGAATGGCGAAGGCCGGGATCAATTCGCGCGGAATCAAATCCTTCCCAATGCTGAAATATTCGAGCGAGCGCTGGGTCTCGGCGCCCCACAGCTTGTCAGCCTCGACCTTGATCGAGCCCATGGTGTCGGATTCTTCACGGAAGCTGGTCATGATGGACTCTCCAACGACTCTGGCGACGACAGGCATGTCACTTCGGTTTCAGCCCGCAAAGGCTGCTTTGGCACACAGGATCCAGCCCGATAGCGTGAGGAGGCTGGAGACGGTGCTCACTGCGACCGACGCGGCCGCGGACTTTTCGCCGACCCGGTAGCTTGAGGCGAGCATCGGGCAGGCCGTGGCGGCCGGGCAGGCCAGGACAATGACGATCCCCTCGGCCATCACGCCTCGAAGACCGAAAGCGAACAGCACAGCGGCGGCGATGGCGGGTTGTACGAGGTTCTTGAGAACGAAGACGGTGGCGACCTCGGGATCGATGCGGAAAGAAAACCCGAACAGCATGACGCCGACCGCGAACAGCGCCACACCGCCGGCGGTGTCTCCAATCGTGCCGATCGACTTGCTCGCAAGTTCGGGCAGTGTGAAATGCACCAGTACCAGGGCGATCCCGAGCAGCGGGGCCCAGACCAGCGGTTGAACGACGGTGTGCAGAATGTCCCTTGCCAGGCTTGAGGTGGGAGCCGCTTTGGTTGTGCCCGCAGGAATATCGTTACCGCTGCCTGCCCTTTTGCCGCCGCCAGCCATATGCAGGAAAAGCACCGTTACGGGGATCAGCACGAAGCTGGAAACAAAATTTCCAAGGATGACCGGGAGCAAACCCGTCGTTGAAAACAAGGTGGTCAGGACGGCGACCCCGATATAGGCCATGTTGGGAAAGCTGGATGTCAAAGCCATGATCGCCGCCTCACCCGAGGAAAATCGCCAGATGAAGCGCCCCACAACATAGGCGATCGCCCAGGTGGCGGTCATCGCGACCAGCAAGGTCACGAGATTTTGCCATTGTGACAGCTCTTGAACGGTGAATTTGAAGATCCCCACGAATAAGAGGCAGGGAAGGGCAAAGATCACGACGTAGGTGGAGATCGACCGGACGCTCTCGGTGTCGAGAATTTTCAGCCAACCTGCGAGCGCGCCGATCGCGACGCAGAAGCACACCGGGATCAGGCAAGCCAAAAGTGTCTGAAACAAAGTAATTCTTTCCACTTCACGGAAGCCGCCGCCTCGGGGTGTAGGGCAAGACTGGCGGTTGCCGGGAGAGGGCGCTAGGCTCGGAATCTACCTAACAAAGATACTCTGTTAGGCCAGACCATCTTGCGAGACTGCTTTGCGCGCTTGCAGCGCCACCGCAATGAGGGATGCGCCGCCGAAGATCATATCGACACCAAGCAGAAGACCGAACGCCCAAACCAGCGTGCCGGGAAAGCCCAGGATGATGATGGCGGCGAGCAATAGATCGATGATGCCGTTCACCATCATCCACTCCCATTTTCCCGTCAGCTCGCGGCGATGGGCGATCGCGAGGACGATGGTCAAAACACCGTCGACGATAAAAAAGGCAGTCATCACATAGGTCAAGGTCACCAACCCTTGAAGCGGGTTCCACAGCAACAGTCCGCCGGCGACCAGCGCGGCGAGTGCCGAGAGCAGCGCCCAGGCGAAGCCCGGAGCCTGCCGGGATCTCAGCGTGACGAAAAGCCCCACGGCCCCCGCGATGAGCAGCAGCCATCCGAGCACGACGGTGGCAAATAGACCGGCAATGGGCGGAACGATGATGGCGGCCAGTCCAAGAATGGTGACGACTATTCCCTCCGCCAGAAACAGACCCCAATGCTCGTGCATCGACTGGGTCACGGCGGCTGACGGATGGCGTCCAGCCAATGGCTGCATCACTGACACGGTTCAGGCTCCCTTACGGATTCAATTTCGCTGTCAGCCTAGCCGGAAGCGGGACCTTGCGTAGAGCCTCGGAAACTACTCAGGGCCGGCGTTTCATCGTCGTCGGCAGGGCTTTCGCGCTATTTGATGCGGCGTCCCTTGAAGAAGCCCTTGTTGGTCGTGTTTTGTCGGATGTTGGCGGTCTGGCCTTGCTCCGCCACATTGACGTCTGCGTGCTTGGGTGGCTCGCTTGATGGAGTTTCGGAGTGGTCGCCAGGGCCTTTTTGACTCTGGTTCGCCGGGGGAACCGGCGGCATGTGGCCGTGCTTCGACATGGCAGTCCTCGCTTGCGTGAGCCTCGCCAAGCGAGGCGGCCCGCTTTGAAAACGCATTGTAGCCACGCTGCTGATTTCCAGTCTGGCCAATTGTGCTCACTCCATCTGGCCCTGCAGCAAGGCGCCTGGGTAGTTTCCGATCCTGCCTTAACGAATTCGCACGATCTAGGTTTCATTCGGGCGAAAGCAGAGCAAAGGACGACGACATGATAACCCGCGAGCTAGTGGCGCCCCGATCGGTTCAAGCCGGGACGCTCAAAGCGGCGATCTTTGATGTCGATGGCGTTCTGCTGGCCTCGCCGCATGAACGTGCATGGCGGGAGGCGCTCGGTGGGTTCGCCGATCCCAAGTGCTTCACGACGGCCATTTACCAGGCCGATGTCGCGGGCAAACCGCGCCTCAGCGGCGCCCGCGCGGCTCTCGATGCGCTTGGCGTGCCAGACGCCGCGGGGAAGGTCGTTGCTTATGCCGATCGTAAGCAGAAGCGGCTGGAGGAGTTGATCGCGGAAGGCGACGTCAAGGCCTTTCCCGACGCGCTGCGTTTCGTGCAAGCGTTGGCCGATTTGGGCTGGCCGATGGCAGTGGCATCGTCGTCAAAGAATGCAAATGGAATGCTGCGGTTGATCCGCCTCCCTTCCGGCCAAAACCTGCTCGACATGTTCGGCGCCAATGTCTGCGGGCGCGATCTGCCGCGGGGCAAGCCGGATCCCGCGATTTTCCTGCTGGCGGCTTCCGAACTGCACGTCGATCCCCGCCACTGTTTTGTCGCCGAGGACGCTCCGGCCGGCATCGAGGCCGCGTGCGCCGGCCACATGACGGGGCTCGGCGTAGCCCGCAAAGACGATGCCGCGGGCTTGCGTACGGCGGGAGCGAAAGTGGTCGTGACGAGTCTGGACGCCATCGCGGTCGACGAACTGGCCGAGGGGCGGCTGCAGAGGCGGCCGGCATGACCGCTCCGGAAACGATGGCAGCCGTGCTGGCGAGGACCCAGGATCCCGCTTGGACCTTCACCGTGGATGGCTTCGAGCCAATCATGGAAAGCAGCGTCGAGTCTCGCTTCGCGATCAGCAACGGTTTCCTGGGCGTCAGAGCCGCGCGGTCACCACGCGAGGCGAGCGGTTGGTGGTTCCAGCACGCACCTATGTGGCGGGGCTTTTTGATAGTCCCGGTGTCAAGCAGGTGACGCAGGCGCTTGTGCCGGCCGTCGACTGGCTGGGTATCCGGATCGCGCTGCCCGGCGGCCCGCTGGTGTGTCACCCCGGAGACGTGCCGTCGCACCGGATGACACTCGACATGAAGCGGGGCGCAGTACTCAGCGAAAGCCACCATTTGCCCAGTCCCGACATCGGCCTCTCGGTGCGAACGCTGCGTCTGGTGTCGTTGAGCGAGCGCGCCATCGGCCTGCAACTGATCGAGCTGGAAGTCGAACACGGCGAGGTCGATGTCACCTTCGAGGCCTCGGCGGACGGAGACGGAAAGGAGTTTGGGCTCGCGACCGACCGGCTCGATCAGGCTATCGGCCTGTGGCATACCCGGTTCTCGGGGAAACGCCTCGCACTGGCCACCCTGCTATCGTGCCAGATCGACGGCAGGATTGTGCAACCGAGCGTGATCGGCCCGCTGAAATCGTCCTGGACCTGGAAGACCCGCGCTGGGCAAGTCGCGCGTTTCGAACGTCTCGTTGCCGTCGTGCGGACGGATTCGCTGGATGCGGATCCCGGGCCGCCGGCTCGGGACCAGCTCGGTCTGGCGCAACGCGCCGGGTGGCGCGGCGTGGTCACTGCGCACGAGGCGGCATGGACCGACCGCTGGCTATGCAGCGATGTCACCATCGCAGGCGACGTTGATGCCCAGCATGCCCTGAGGTTCGCGATCTACCACCTGAACGGCGCCGCCAACCCGGCCGATCAGCGGGTCTCGATCGGCGCCAGAGCGCTCACCGGCGACGACTACCATGGCCACGTGTTCTGGGACACCGAGATATTCCTGCTGCCGTTCTATAGTCTGACCTGGCCCGAAGCGGCCCGGACGCTCCTGATGTATCGCTTTCACACCCTTGGCGGGGCACGGGCGAAAGCGGCCGCCATGGGGTGGCGTGGTGCGCTCTATGCCTGGGAAAGTGCGGCGACGGGCTCGGAGATGACACCGGAACAGGTAATCGGCCCCGACCGCAAGGTCGTCGTCGTGCTGTGCGGCAGGCAGGAGCAGCACATCAGCGCCGACGTCGCCTACGCGGTCTGGCAATACTGGCAGGCCACAGGCGATGACGATTTCCTGCTACAGGCCGGTGCCGAAATCCTGCTGGAGACCGGCCGCTTCTGGGCAAGCCGCGCCAGGCTGGAGGCCGACGGACACTGCCACATCCGTAGCGTGATCGGTCCCGACGAGTATCACGAGGACATCGACGACAACGCCTATACCAACGTGATGGCGCGTTGGAACATCCGCCGCGCGCTCGACGTCGCGGCGCTGTTGCGCGAGCGTTGGTCCGCGCGTTGGAAGGTTCTCGCCAACCGGCTCGCTCTCGATGATGCCGAACTGGCGCAATGGCGGAGCGTCGCCGAAGCCATCAAGAGCGGGCTCGATCCTAAAACCGGAATGTTCGAGCAGTTCAGCGGCTATTTCGGCCTGGAAGACATCGACCTGAAGAATTACGCAGGCCGGTCCGTACCGATGGACGTGGTGCTCGGGCGAGAGCGGACGCAAAATTCCCAGGTCGTGAAACAGGCCGATGTCGTTGCGCTGTTGGGATTGCTGCCGGAAGAATTCGACGGCGATTCGGCCGCGAAGAACTTCAGCTACTATTCCCAGCGCTGCGGCCATGGAAGCTCGTTGAGCCCGGCCATGCATGGGCTTGTAGCCGCCCGATTGGGCGATACCGCAACCGCACTACGCTTTTTCCGCCAAGCCGCGGCCATTGATCTTTCTGCCAAGCGGGTGGGGTCCGCCGGTGGCATTCATATCGCGACCCAGGGCGGAATCTGGATGCTATCGGTGCTGGGTATCGCCGGACTCGCATTACGCAGTGACGGCCTATCGATCGATCCGCATCATCCCACCGGCTGGGAGAGTGTCGCCTTCAGCGTTCAGTGGCGTGGTCGGCGCGTCAAGATCAGCATCGATCAGACCGAACGACATCTCCATGCCACGCTTGAAGCCGGCGAGCCGATGGTCTTGTTCGTTGGAGGAAAGCCGAACCATCTCGCTTCTTCCGCGACGTCGTCGCCGATAGCGTGGTGAGGAGCCCGGCCCAGGTTCCACCCGCGGCAGAGGATGCCTCCGCGTGGTCATTGGTGTTCGATGGGTTCGACCCGGCCAAGGAGGGTATCCGCGAAGCGCTTTGCACCTTGGGAAATGGATATTTCGCGACCCGCGCGGCCGCAGCCTGGGCCGAGGCGGATGGCGTTCATTACCCTGGGACCTATCTCGCCGGAGGCTACAACCGGCTGCAAACCGATATTGCCGGCCGTACGATTGAGAACGAGGACCTGGTCAACTTCCCCAACTGGCTCGCGCTCCGGTTTCGGATCGCCGAAGAGGGCTGGTTCGATCTCAGTCGCGTTGCGATTTTGTCATACCGGCAGGAGCTTGATCTTCAGCGCGGCTTGCTACTGAGGGCCGTGCGCTTCGAGGATCAAAAAGGGCGGCGAAGCCTGTTGCAAGAACAACGCCTCGTTTCGATGGCCGACATGCACCTGGGTGCGGTGGAACTGACGCTGACGGCCGAAAACTGGTCCGGCGCCGTCACGGTCCGCTCGGCGATCGACGGGCGGATCGTCAACGCGGGCGCGAAGCTTTATCGCAAGTTCAACAACAAGCACCTGGAGCATCTCTCACGCCAGATCATCGGCCAAGACGGCATCTGCCTGCAGGTGCGGACTTCTCAGTCGCAAATCCATGTCGCGCAGGTTGCACGAACGCAAGTGTTCCTCGACGGGCGCGTTCTCGAATCCAGCCGTCGCCGTGTCGAACAACCAGATTACATCTGCCAGGATATAACGGTCGACATCGAGCAGGGCATGTCCGTGGTGGCAGAGAAGCTCGCCGTTTTGTACACCTCCCGCGATCAAGCCATTTCAGAGGCTGGACTGGCCGCACGCAAGGCCGCGAGGCGCAAGGGGCGGTATGATGCGGTCAAGGCCGACCATGTATTGGTCTGGGAGGATTTGTGGCGGCGCTTCGATGTGCGCATTGATCCGGCCGGTCCCGCCTTCAAACTGAATATCTCTCTGCTGCTTCGATTGAACATGTTTCACCTTCTGCAAACTGTCTCGGTCCACTCCATCGGCCTTGATATCGGTATACCCGCGCGGGGTTGGACCGGAGAAGCCTACCAAGGTCATATTTTCTGGGATGAGCTGTTCATATTTCCGTTCTTCAATTACCGCCTGCCCGAAATCACCCGAGCCATCCTGACCTACCGCTACCGGCGGCTGGGTGAAGCGCGCGCCGCCGCCCGAATCGCCGGACACAAGGGAGCGATGTTTCCCTGGCAGAGCGGAAGCGACGGGCAGGAAGAGACCGACAAGCTAAATCTGAATCCGCACTCGCTGCGTTGGGTACCGGATAATTCCTATCTTCAGCGTCACGTCGGAAGTGCGATCGCCTATAACGTATGGCAGTATTTTCAAGTCACCCATGACATCGAGTTTCTGCAGTTCTATGGTGCCGAGTTGATGCTCAGCATCGCCATGTTCTGGTCCAGCATGGCAACCCTGAATAACGAACGCGGACGATACGAGATTCGTGGCGTCATGGGTCCCGATGAATTCCACGACGGCTATCCCGGCGCAGCCGCGCCTGGCCTCAACAATAACGCCTATACCAATGTAATGGCCGTTTGGGTGCTGTGCCGGGCGTTGGAGGTGCTCGAGCGGATATCCATAGCACGTCGCACCGAGCTCACGACACGGCTTGGCATATCGCTGGTCGAGATTGCACGGTGGGAGGACATCAGCCGCAGGATGTATGTA
>Ga0182012_10003541_pt1 | contig 16641 bp, 18 predicted proteins | sample 612S2SmetaG_FD_120486 | JGI IMG/M metagenome (GOLD analysis project Ga0182012, IMG submission 120486) | Permafrost microbial communities from Stordalen Mire, Sweden - 612S2S metaG | ecosystem: Environmental > Terrestrial > Soil > Wetlands > Permafrost | place: Sweden: Stordalen | collected...
CTCCGGGGGACGATCCGGGACCAGGTCACCTTGCGGCGCAGGCCGTTTGTACGATTCTTTGCACGCAAGGAGGACCTCTCGAACGAATCGGCCACGACGACTTTGCCAGATGCGGTCGCAACCGGCGTCGAGCCATTCTTCATTGTCGGGGCCATGGCCGGCGGGTGAATTGCCCCGGGGCTCGGTTCGCCGAGCCGCTTGACTCGCTGTTAGACTCAAAAAAGAAAGATCAATATGGAAATCAAAAGAATTGGCTCACAACCCTCCGGCAAAGGGCCGGCGGATTGGTTTACCGGCACAGTGCGAATCGATCCCTTGTTCCAGGCTAACGCCCCGGCGCGCGCGGCGGCGGCAAGCGTCACGTTCGAGCCGGGCGCTCGCACCGCGTGGCATACGCATCCCCTCGGCCAGACGTTGATTGTTACAGCCGGCTGCGGCTGGGTGCAGCGCGAGGGCGGCCCGGTAGAGGAGATACATCCCGGGGATGTCATCTGGCTCCCGCCGGGGGAGAAGCATTGGCATGGCGCCGCGCCGACCACCGCCATGACGCATATAGCCATTCAGGAGCAACTCGATGGCAAGGTAGTGGAATGGATGGAAAAAGTCAGTGATGAGCAGTACGGCGCATAATGTCGCCGAGTCCCCATGCTTGACCTCCGGCAGGTTGAGCAGGTAGGAAAGTCACTGTGCGCTGAATCGGCGCAGCTCCTCGCGGCAGGCCTCGCTGAATTCCTTAAGGGGGTCCAATGCGCCGCTCTCCTTCAGGTGGATGATGTCCCGAAAGGTTTTGTTCGGAGCCAGGTAGGTTTCGATGATCATGTGGGAAACCCTTTCCGCGTGGTCCACGATGCCTTGAGATGAGAAAAGCCGCATACGGCTGACCATTGCGTAGAGCTGGCTGAGTTTGGCGGGGTCGGTGCTTTCGTGCGTAAAAGCGTCCGCGTAGAGCATTGAGGCTTCTTCGATGAACTTTGCGAAGAGGGTTTCCCGTTTGACCCTGTCCTGGATGCGCTGTTGCATTTTTGCCTGGCCGCGCTGGGTCAGCCACGTCGTGGCAAAGGAGGTGAGGCCCCCAATTGCGGAGCCGACGAGCGCGGCGAGGGCTGGAAGGTAGCTTGGGTTCATGGATTGTCGCTTACCGGGGTTACTCGGGCGGGAGGCGTCGGATGCACCGGCCATAAATAGCGGAATACCAGGGTGGTAACTATGATGCCCAGGACGATCCCTACGAGGCGGTCCCGTATTTTAACGAAGTCTTGGTTCGGCTCGAAGTCCTGCAGGATGCACATATAGAACGCGAGCGCGATTTGCAGCCCGCCATAGGCGATGCGTTCGCTGCCCGCGGCAACCCAACCGGCGAGGGCGGAGACTGAGGCAACGAGGATTGACAGCGAGACGATGCTTTCCATGCGCGGGACCAGATAGATGATCGAGAGAAAGCCGAGGAGGCCGCCGCAGGCGCAGCCGGCGAGGCGCAATGCGCCTTTATGCAGCGTGGCGCCCAGGCTCTCCAGCGAGATGAAGCAGCAGGTGATGAACGCTGTGTGAATGCCGGGCCAATCGACTGCGGTGTAGAGGATATAGCAAGTCATCGCGGCCAGTGTGACCTTGAGCGCGAAATGGATGTGCGCCGGATTGGTGAAGGCATCTGCTGCGACGAAGCGTTTTTTCGGTTTGGGAGCAGCGCCGGCAGGCGCATTGGCATGCGGCGCTATAAGCCGGGTTACAATGACGGTGAGCGCGATGGGATAGGTGACGGCGACCCAAAGCCAGAGGAGCCAATGGACGAGATACTCCGCGGAAGGCATTAACTCGGCTACGCTCTGGGTTGCCGCGATGACAAACCCGATTCCAAAGCCCAATGGCCCGATCGCCAGGATACGCGACGCGAAAAAACCGGCAAATAGCACGACGGCCATTGCGGGAACCCGCCATTCGGGGAAATCAAAAGTGAATCGATAAACCAGGAGGCTGATGGCGATGGCGATGGTTACACCAATGATCAGCAGCGTCCCTACGAGCGCGGTCACAATTTTATTTTCCTTGGTCACAAAGATAACCATGTAGGCGGAAATCAGGATATCGGGCACCTGGAGCGCCATCGATATGATGACCACCAGGACGGTCGTCACCATGATACGCAGCATCATTCCGCCCCGGGCCGGGGTAGGGGCGAGCTCCCGGCGGAGCCAATCAAACCACGCGGGGCGCATTGCCGTGGCGACGGGAGTAGCGGCATCCATGCTAGTCGCCGCTCCCTTTGATGATTGCATCGGCCGATGCGCCCATGCGGAAGAGATCGGGATCGGGGTCCTCGACCTCGATGCGCACGGGGAACCGTTGCGCGACGTGGACCCAGTTCAACTCACGCTTCACGTAGGGGAGGCTGTGTGGGATATCGATTTCATCCTCCGGTTCCACCGCCCAGCCTATTCCCTGCACTTTTCCCTTAAACCGCCGATCCGGCGCCGAGAGCAGGTAAACTTCGGCATCGGTTCCCGGCGCTATGTGACGGAGCTCGCCCTCGCGGAAATTCGCCATCACGTACCACCGCCGGGTATCGAGCAGCGAGAATACGGGGACTCCGGCGCTCGCGTATGCCCCGGCGGAGATATTGAGACTGATGACGCGACCGGGAAACGGCGCGCGGATTTCGCAATAGGAAAGTTCGAGCTCCGCCAGATGCACGGCGGCAACCGCGCCCGGACGCTGCGCAGTCAGTGTCTGGAGCGCGCTGAGGGCGACCTTGGCCTGATTGAGGCGTTGCTCATCCGCGGCGAGTTCGCTTGTGGCCAATGCCTTGGCCGTCCGGGCCTGGTCCACCTGCTCCGCGGTTGCAAAGGCTTTTGGCAATAGCGGCTCGATGCGGCGCAATGTGTCATCTGCCTGGTCAAGTTGGGCGTTCCCACTTTCGACCGCGGCTTCCGCGGCCTTTACGGCAAACTTCAACCCGGTATCCTGCGCCTGGGCCACGGCGATCTGCTCGTCCAGGGACGCCAGGTCCGCGTTGGCCTTCTCCAGCGCGAGCTTGTAGTCGTCGGGATCGATTTCAAAGAGCAGGTCGCCTTCCTTCACGGCCTGGTTGTCCTCGACCGCGAGCTTGATGATCTGGCCGCGCACGCGCGGGACGATCGGGACTATATTTGCGCGGACCGCGGCGTCATCGGTGCGCGGGTGGCGCTCGATGATATTCCATACACAAAGGACAAGGAGGATAGCCGCGCAGACGATGAGTATGCTGAGGATTTTCCCGGCGATGCGCCGTCCGGAGTCCTGAGGAGGGCTCGCGGGCGCGGGTTTCGGCGGGGGCGTTTCCGGGCTTTTGGGAGGGGATATGCGCAATTCCTCATGCGGCAGCTTCAAGTCACTCATAAATGGGTCAGATTTGGAAGAATGCGAGCCAGACGGCCATGGTGAAAGCCACCATCAGACAGGGATAGACGATCAGCGATGGCAGCAGGTGGGTATCGAGTTTGAATGCGGCCAGCAGGAGGCGGCTGATGCCGGTAAGGACAAGGCCGATGACTATCGAGACCATCCACGCCGGGAAGTAGGAGCCTAATACGTCAACCGTGGGTGAATGGGAACCGGCCCCGGCACAGCCCGGCAGGCAGATCATCAGCGAGGGGAGAAGGCTGGCCCGGAGGAGCGATGGTTTCATCGGTTGATCGAGGTCTGGGGCTTCGGGTTGGCAAGGTCCCCTATGCTAAGCGCGAGCGCCGCGGAGCTGGTGAAAATAGCGGCCCGAGTGGTATAACCCACGCTCCCAGCGGAGCTGACGTCCCGCTCGGCATTGACGACCTCAGGGTATGTGCTCAGGCCGTTTTTATAGGACTCGAGCACCGCGGCGTAGGCATTGTCCGCCGCGGCAAGAAGCTTCGCGGCGGCATCCTGTTCCCGGAGGGCAGTCCGGAAATCGGTGTAAGCTTTCCAAACCTCGCGCACGGCTGAGTCGCGAGCCGCGGCAAGTTCGCTCTCGGCGGATTGGAGATCGTCCTCTGCGATGCGCAGGTTTTTGAGCCGCTCGAAGCCATCGAAGATCGGCAGCTCAATAGTCAAATCCGCGCCGTAAACGGAATGCTGGCCGCCGAAGTACGCGGAGTCCGCGATGCTCGTGTTGAGAGTGGCGTCCCCCACATTGGCGCCCACGGCGACTTTGGGATAAAAATCTGCCCGCGCGGCGCGAACCTCGGCTTGTTTGGCTCGAAGGTTGGCAAGTTTTATCACGAGGTCCGGACGCTGGGAGAGAGCCAGGTCGATCAGCTTGTCCACCGACTCCTGCGGTACCGGCGGTACGGGCTTATCCGCGAAATCGGCGACTTGCAACTGGGTCGTCGGAAGGATTCCCAAGCTGTCGATCAGCGCGACCTGGGCGTCGCTTTCTGCCCCCAATGCCGCTTCGAGTTGAAACGCGAACTGCGCGCTCTGCTGCTGCGCCTGGAGCAACTCGGGCTTGATCGCGAGGCCATTATCGAGCCGGGCCTTCACGGCCTGCTCGACAGTCTGCGCGGCGCGGAGGGCGCTGCGCGCAACCGCCACCTGTTCGCGCGCATTGCCCAGGTCGTAAAAATTCCGCGTTACTTCGAAAACGATTTTTTGATGCGTGGCGTTGAAGCCGACGTTGGCCATCATGAGTTGCTGCCTCGCGGTGTCAACAATGGCGCCCCGCTGGCCGAAGTCGATCAGCAGCCATTTCACGCTCAGGGTTGCATTTGACGCGACACTATCAAGCACGAGTGTGCCGCCGCCGGTTATGGATACTGGAGGCGCGGCCAGATTCAGGTTCTTTGTCTCGATGGTCCGCAATGCCGCCTGGGGATTGGCTGCGGCTTCCGGGACGGCCTGCGCCAGTTGCTGGACAAGGCTCCGTTGATCGACGGCCAGTGAAGGGAAGGGGAGAAACGCGCGCGAGTAACCGGCGCCCGCCGAGGCCACCAGATATGGGTAGTAGGTGCTCTGGCTGAGGCCGACGGCCTCGGCGGCTTGTCGCGCGCGCTCCCATGCAATGCGGGTTTCTGGATTATTCCGTTGCGCAATGTCGATTAAATCAGGCAGGTCATAGATTTTTCGCGGGTCAATCGGCGCGCCGGTGGAATCCTGCCTATACTGCGATGATTGCAGCGCGAGGTCGTCTTCATACTTGTTAAGTTGAGGCGGGCTCCACGGCTGGTCAGGCGAGGGAGGAGCAAGGTCTCTCGCGCGAAGCGCGGCTGGGCCAGTTAAAGCGAGGCATCCCGCGGCGAGACAGCCGCGTAGCGCGCGCGATTGGCTCCGCAAGCTCTGCCAAACGCGGGCTATCCACTCGCAATAACATACGGACGCGTCAATCTTTCGACGGTTCAGGCTCACAGGTGCGGAGTGATAACAGAATCCGGCCTCCGAGGACAACATCGCGCGTGCTGGCTCTCCTATCATACCCAAGCATACCCAGGTGAATATGCTAAACGGCGCTGATTTGGCGTCATGCCATTGTTTGCGCTCAAACTGCAATAAAGTTGTAACAACATCGTAATCCGAAGCACGGCACGGGGAGTGCTTGTGACTGATAATTCGTGCCTCCCTCCGAGCTCATGCCGTTTCCAATGCCGGTGCCATTCGGTTTGCAGTCCGAAAATGCGCCTGCGTTCCAGTTGCATCTTTTTAATTTCCTCCTGGATACGATTCCCGACCGGGTCTATTTCAAGAACACATCGAGCCATTTCCTGCGCGTGAGCCGCACGATGGTTGAGTTCTTCGGGATGACGACTCAGGAGGATGTGCTCGGGAAGACGGATTTCGATTTCTTTACCACGGAGCATGCGGAACCGGCTTTCCGCGATGAGCAGGAGGTCATGCGCACGGGCCAGACCATTATTGGCAAGGAGGAGAAGGAGACGCTCCCAGATGGCCGCATCACATGGGCCATTACCACGAAAATGCCTCTCCGGGATCAGCATGGCCGCATCATCGGCACGTGTGGGATCTCGCGGGATATCACAGAGCGCAAGAAACTGGAAGAGCAGCTCTTGCGGGCCCAGCGGCTCGAAAGCATCGGCACGCTGGCCAGCGGGATCGCGCATGATCTCAATAACATTCTCGCCCCCATCATGCTCTGCGCCCCCCTGGTGCGCGATCAACTGCCCCCGGAGTTTCACGGGCTGGCCAATTCCATCGAGAAATCGGCCCAGCGCGGCGCCGAGGTCATCAGGCAGGTGCTCACATTTGCCAAGGGAGTCGATGGCGAGCGCACCCTCGTGCAACCGAAATACCTTACCGAGGAGATCGCCGAGATCGCGCGGCAGACTTTCCCCAAGCTGATACGGATCATCCACCAGGACCATGCCGATGTCTGGCAGGTCAACGCGGATGCCACGCAGGTGCATCAGGTTCTGTTGAATCTCTGCGTGAATGCCCGCGATGCCATGCCGAACGGCGGCACGCTCACCGTTGGCGTCTCGAACGTGGAGCTTGATGCCCATTACGCGGCGATGGTCTCGGACGCCCGGCCCGGGCGCTACGCGCTATTTTCAATCCAGGATACCGGCACGGGCATTCCCCCGGAGATATGCGACAAGATATTCGATCCATTCTTTACCACCAAGCAGGTTGGCAAAGGCACCGGGCTGGGGCTCTCGACTGTGCGCGGCATCATTAAAAGTCACGGAGGCTTCATTAACGTCTATAGCGAGCCGGGCAAGGGCACCACGTTCAAGGTCTATCTCCCCGCCTCTGACGAGCAGGAGCACCTCGCGGGCGCTGCTCCTTCGCCGGCGGACCCCGCCGCTACGGGCAATGGCGAGCTGATACTGGTTGTCGAGGATGAAGTCGAGATACGCTCAGTCACGGAGACGGTACTTGTTGCGAATGGTTACAAGGTTCTCACAGCGGCTGAGGGCACCGAGGCGCTTGCGATTTACGCAATGCGCGGCCCCGAGATAGACCTTGTGCTTACGGATGTCATGATGCCGCACTTCGATGGGACGGCGCTTTCCCGCACGCTTAAGAAGATCAATCCGGCGGTCCGGATTGTAGCTTCCTCCGGTAATGGCCAGGATGTCCGAGTTGCCGAGTTGCGTTCATTGCTCCCTCAGGCCATACTGGTCAAACCGTACACCAAGGAGCAGCTTCTCTTGACTCTTCGGGATGCGTTAAAGAAGTAACGCGGCGCATGTGCGGTGGCTATTAGGGAGGTGATCACACCGGCCCTTCAGGTGGTTTAAAGCGGCTGATTTTCGTTGTCTTTTTCCGTGAATTTGCCCATGAAGGCGGATGTCTGCCCACCACGGAAGACGATAACCCCTAATAACCCCCCGCAATGAAAACGCTTACCCGCCCAAATATTTCCCTACTCACTGTTCTCGCATCGCTTGCCACAACCAGTTCACTGCTTGCGCAATCGACCACCGATTACTCAAACTCCGCCAATGCCAGCGCTGCCGTCGGAGGCGGTGTGGGCGGCCTTGTCGGCCTTGTGCTTGGCGTAATATGCCTCATTGGCGCTTGGAAGGTTTTCGTCAAGGCGGGACAGCCGGGCTGGGCCTGCATTATCCCGATCTACAATCTCTACATCCTTTGCAAGATCGTGGGCAGGCCGGGCTGGTGGGTGCTGCTAATGCTGATTCCGTTGGTAAACGCTATCATCTTCATCATCCTTTCCTTGGACTTGGCTAAAAGCTTTGGCAAAGGGGCGGGCTTCGGCGTGGGGATATGGCTGCTGACATTCATTTTTGTCCCTATCCTTGGTTTCGGCAGCGCCACTTACCAGGGCCCGAGCGCGTAGAGCGCCGGATGGAAAGCAGGTCCATGCCTAACAGGCCCTGGGGGACGGGCAATGAACTTGCGCTGCCCTCACCGGCCCTGATTACGCAAGCGCCTTCTGGTAGCAGTCCGAGACAAAGTCCCAGTTCACGACCTTCCACCAGGCGCCGACGTAATCCGCGCGCCGATTCTGGTTCTTCAAGTAATAGGCGTGCTCCCCACACATCCAGGCCGAGAAGCGGGGTGGCTCCTTGTGCGTGATCTGGCTGTCGTGGGTTGGGCGTTGAGGTGATTTCCAGCGTCTTTCCCTCGAGACCAGCCAGACCACCCCGCTGCCAAACACTTCCACTAGCGTCATGGTTTTAATCATAACGTGCGCGAAAAGGCATTGGAAGCGGGGTTAAATAATTATCAACTAACTAATTAGTTTTGCGAACCGGCAATTCGGCGGTGATATAATTATCTACTTGTAAATCCTCGTTTCTACTTGAAAAATTCAATCCACTTGCGATACTTGTTTCCGCAACTTCGATCTCTTAAACCTTTTCTTTCACCGTGTACCACGTTATAAGCCGCCTCACGGGCATCACTGTCGGTTCGCTGGCATTGGGTTTCCTTGCCAGCTTCTTTGCGGCCAGGGATATCGGCTATAAGCAAGCCGCCGATCGCAGCCGGCCGCTGCCAAATGGCTCCATTCACTGCAACCCCGGGCCGTGGGGGGAACTCACTTACACCCCATTCACAATCTCGACCCCGGATGATCTTCTGCCAATCCGCTCCATCGAGGCGGAGGGCACCCACTGGCTCTTCAGCGGTTACTCGACCGATCAGATCGTCGCGCTCCTTCAGTCCACGAGTCTCAGCCCGGACCAGCAGCGGGCGTTCCTATCGCCGGCAGTCATGCATGTCCGGGCGGATGGCGTCGATCTCACGCCTTCTAACGATCTTGTTTTGTCGATGCCTGACGATGCGCGCAATAAATTGATCTCCGTGCTGGCGCAGGGTCCCGATAGCGAGGGCCAGTTTGCCGTGATCGACAAGAATGTGGTGGATCAGCAATTTGCGGCGAATGGCGTATCGGATGCGACGACCAAGCTGTTCAAGCGGCTTAGTTATGTCCGCGGCGATTTCATGGTGGTATCGAGTCTGCCCGCGCTTCTGAGCCGGCTCCCCACTTACGCGGAGAAGGTCGCGCTCGCGAGGGGACTCACCAGCCAGCGCACCATGTTACTAAGGCTCCACGTGACGCCGCAATCTGATATCGATGCCCTCTCGGCATATTGGGGCAAGGGCTGCGGAGACACGGACATCCATACCATCCTGAAGTCTCTCACCGCCAGCCCCTCGGGCACATGGATGAACATCCTCATGGTGATGCCCTCCCTTCCATCGTCAGAAATCTACAATTTCCAGACTGTCCAGGATAATCCGCTCAATGGGCCTCCGGTCAACCGCGATTGCGCATGGACCGCGCTTAATTTCTTCAATTCGGTTCCCAACCCCAACTTCGGCAAGTTCCCTTACGTTTTGCGCGAGCTTCAGGACAACTATGAAAAAGTTTGCGACGCTCCCCGCTACGGCGACGTGATCTTTTTCTCGAAGCCAAATGGCTCCGTGATCCATTCCGCCGTTTATATCGCCGATAACATCTGCTTCACGAAGAATGGCGGTAATGTTGCCAATCCCTGGATGCTCTCGACTATCGGGGAAGTGAGCAGGCATTACTCTTATCAGATCGATCCTTCCCAGCATCTCACGGTCAGCTACTATCGCGATAAGCGGATACCTGAGCAGGAATATTTGACAGAGCGGTAGCGATCCTGGCGGCGCCTGGTATCCTGCGCCGCGCCGGATGCTACGCCTTTATGAGTTGCTCACTAATGGCCCACGCTGCGCCGACGACCTGGCCCGGGGCGATGCCGCCGTCATTGGGCGGTATGTGTTGATGCCAATGCGGCCGAAACCCAGCCGCGCTCAATCGCTCGACGGCGCCCTCCGTAAGGGTTTGGTTTTGGAAACAACCGCCCGTGAGCAATATCTCCGGCTCTCCTATTTTCCGCGCCATCGCGACGATCCATTCCGCCAGCGTATTGTGGAATCGGCTCGCTATCGTGGGCGCTCCGGCGCCTGCCCGCATATCATCGAGCATTGAAACGATCATCGGCGCCCAGTCGATAACGCAGGGCGCTCCGTCCGTGATCTCAAACGGGTACGCATCTCTCTCCGCCGGCTCGCTTGCGAATTCCAGTTCCATAGCCGCCTGACCCTCGTAAGTGGCCCGTTGGCGAATGCCCGACAATGACGCGACTGCGTCGAACAGTCTCCCCGCGCTTGATGTCAGCGGTGCGTTGATCCCCCGCGCCAGCATGGTCTCGAGCAGCCGTCTCCCGGTTATTGAAAAGCCAAAATCGACCGGGGCGCGGTTCGCTGCTTCTTGCTGAAAAATTTCATACAGTAGTCCCAAGGCCGAGCGCCGCGGCTCCTTCGCCGCCGCATCGCACGCCGGGCACGCATTCGGCTGCGCGTGGAATCGGCGATCCAGCGGGTCATGGTACTCGGCGGCGCATTCCGGGCACATCGTGAATTTTTTCATGGATGTGTTTGCCCGGTCGTACGGGAGCGACTCGATGATCGTGAATCGCGGCCCGCAATTCGTGCAGTTTGTAAAAGGGTACCGATGCCGCCTGTTACCCGGGTCAAAAATCTCGTCCACGCATTCCGCGCAAGGCGCCATGTCCGGCAGGATGAGCGCGCTCTTCCCGCCGGCGTCCTCGCTCGGGCGAATATCAAATCCGCGGTAGCCCGCCGCCTGGAGATATGCGCACTCGATGCTCTCCACTATCGCCCTCGGGGGCCCGGTGATTTCCAGACGGCGGATGAATTCGCGCACGGTTTCGCCCGCCCCTTCAATTTCAATGATGACACCCTGTGAGGAATTCACAAAACCCATCCATTGAGAGCCAGGTCTATCGCATTCCGGTAAACAAATGGGCGAAATCCGACGCCTTGGACCGCGCCTCGCACGGTGACCTTGCCCGCTCAATCAAGGATGGTTTCATTAATGGACCTAATCAGCATGCGCTAACTGGAGCATTGGAGGAGCCTCCGGCGATTTGCAATGTCTGGCATGGTCACACCACGGCAAATCACCGGGTTGGCCCGTAGTCCGATTGCTGAGCGGCGCCCCTCCTTTGCGCGACGCGCGACCGCGCCGCTCGCGGGTTCCGTTTCCTGTTACAGAGCGGGCAATCGCCTGCATGTCTCATCTGTCATTCGAACCAACAATCATTGTATGCAAACATTATCACACAAGAAAGTGGCCATCCTGGCGGCAGACGGCTTCGAGCAAGTCGAATTGGAAAAACCCAGGCAAGCTCTTGAAAAAGCCGGCGCGACGACGGAAATCGTCTCCCCGAAATCCGGCGAGATACAGGGCATGAACCATGATAAGAAAGGCGATTCCCTGGACGTTGATGTCTCGCTGGATAACGCCAGCGCGGAGAATTACGATGCGCTCATGATACCGGGCGGCCTTATAAATCCGGATACCTTGCGGAGCAATAAGAAGGCGCTGGATTTTGTGCGCAGCTTTTTCGCGGCGGGCAAGCCAGTCGCGGCGATCTGTCACGCTCCCTGGGTGCTCATCGACGCAGGTTTGGTAAAAGGCAGAACGCTTACCTCCTGGCCCGCCATCCAGACGGACGTTCGAAACGCGGGCGGCAAATGGGTCGATCGCGAGGTGGTCGTGGACCAGGGGCTGGTGACCAGTCGCAAACCCGATGATATTCCCGCATTCAACAAAAAAATGATCGAGGAGTTTGCCGAAGGCAAACACGAGAAGCAATCCGCTATGGCGCTGCACGGCCAGAATGCCAGTTAAGCACGAAGTTCAATGTATGAGTACCAAACTTGAAATAAAAGGAAACTGGAACGAGTTGAAAGGGAAGCTTAAGCAAAAATACGGTCAACTTACCGATGATGACTTGACATTTGCCGAGGGGAAGGAAGACGAGCTCCTCGGCCGCCTGCAAAAACGTCTCGGCGAAAACAAAGAGGATATCAGGCGCACCATCGAGTCCCTGTAATCCCGGCAGCTTCACTGCGGCAGAAAAGCGCGCTACGGTCATGGAGGCCGTAGGCGCGCTTTTTTCTATTTCATCCGGGGGCTGCTCGGGAATTGGGAATTGGCATGACTTGATTTTTGTAAGTAAAACGCCTATGCGCGACCGCGGTGCGTCCGTGAGGTAACGCCAGCCCGAAACTCCTGTTACCATGAAAAAGACTACTTACTATTGGCTGGCTGCCCTCGGCCTCGCAACCCTTCCGGTTTCCGGACTCCAGGCATCTCCAGATGACCACAGCATCTTAATCGCCCAAGCCGGAGGGGCGGGCGGTGGAGGCGCGGGAGGGGCCGGCGGAGCGGCAGGCGGCGGAGCGGGGGCTGGCGCCGGCGGTGTATCAGGTGGCGGCTCGGCGGGCGTATCAGGCGGCGCGACGACGGGCGGTGTGACTGGTGGTTCCAGCAGTGGCGGCATGACTGGCGGCGGCAGCGCTTCCGGCGGGGTGAATTCGACCACCGGCGCAGGCGCATCCACCGGGATGACCGGCGATTCCACCAACGGCGCTCCGAATCAGGGCGGCACGGTCGGCGGCGGTAGTGGCGCGGGGGGAGGCACGGTGGGCGGTAATGCCGCATCCGGCATTTATGGCGGCGCCCCGGGTAGCAGCGCCAATGGCTCAACCACAACCAACGGCGCGACCAATCCAAATGGCGCCACAACTACCAACCCGAACGGCACCACAACGAGTAACCCGAATGGAACCACGACGACGACCAATCCAAACGGCGCTTCAACGACTAATCCTAATGGAACCAATGATGCCACATCAACCTCAAGCGGAGCTACGGTTCCGGGCGCCAGCAATCCCCAATAACGCTGAATAGCCCTTCATCAAACTACGCGGCGCTCCGAACCCATTGATCTACCTCGGTCGGGTTTACGAGCGCCGCGTTGGTTTTTATCACGCGGCAAAACCGGCATTCACGTGACCACGCCCCGCACTGTGCCGCCGATTGTCGGTACTAAGGCCGACAAGATCGAGGCCGAGGAGCGCTCGTCGCCGGGCGGCCATATCCTTTATCTTGCCGTCCAATCCGAGGGCGAGCACGAGCTTGCGCGATCGAATTCCGCATTGGCGTGGTCGGGCCTTGCCGCAGGGCTTTCCATGGGTTTCTCCCTGATTTCCCAAGGGCTTCTCAGGGCTCACCTCCCGGACGCGCCGTGGCGTCCCTTGATTACCAACTTTGGTTACAGCCTCGGTTTCCTCATCGTCATCCTCGGCCGGCAGCAGTTATTCACGGAAAATACCCTCACTGTCATCCTGCCGCTCCTCAGGAAGCGGAGCCTCTCCACACTGGCGAGCGTGGCGCGATTATGGAGCATCGTTTTAGTGTCGAACCTCGCCGGGGCATTCATCTTTGCCGCCGGGCTTGCTAATTTCAACGTGGTAAGTCCTGACGTCCATTCCGCGATAGCGGATATTGCGGGCGACGCTTCCTCCGTGCCTGCAGCTACTGTGTTGCTTCGCGGTATCTATGCGGGATGGCTCATCGCATTAATGGTCTGGCTTCTCCCATTCGCGGAGTCGGGCCGCGTCTGGGTAATCATCATTATTACTTACATCGTCGGCCTTGCTCAATTCCCCCATATCATTGCGGGATCCGTGGACGCGCTCTTTATTGTCTGCGCCGGCGGGGCCTCCATTACCTCTTACCTTTTCGATTACATGCTGCCCAGCCTGGCGGGCAACATCCTGGGCGGCATCTCGTTGGTTGCCGTCTTTGCGCACGTGCAATTTGTCTCCGGCTCGAAGTTAAAGTGAGCGCCGTGCGTATTTCACCTACATCCTGACGCCCCATTTCCATCGAATTTATTGCAATGGATACGCTAATCCCAACGCTTGTCTCCGCCTCAGGCCTATGAGTTCCATTCCTCTTAGGGACTTCAAGCCGGGCGTTAAAATCTCAGCGCTCGGGCTCGGCGGACATCATCTGGGAGATGCGCAGGATGAGAAAACCGCGGTACAGATTGTCCATGAGGCCGTCGATGGCGGCATCACCTTTTTTGACAATTGCTGGGAGTACAACCGCGGAAAATCGGAGAACTGGATGGGAAAGGGATTAAAGGGTCTGCGCGACAAAGTATTCCTGATGACAAAGGTCTGCACCCACGGGCGGGATGCCGCGCTGGCCACGCAGATGCTCGATCAATCTCTGCGGCGCTTGCAAACCGATCATCTCGACCTCTGGCAAATCCACGGCGTCTCGTTCGATAACGATCCCGACCTTTTCATCCGTCCCAATGGCGCCGCCGAGGCGCTTGCCAAGGCGAAGGAACAAGGCAAGGTCCGCTTCCTTGGTTTTAGCGGACACAAGGACCCCGCGATCCATCTCAAAATGCTGGCCACCGGCTTCCCTTTCGATGCCGTGCAAATGCCGCTGAATGTCTTCGACGCATCGTTTCACAGCTTCGAGACAGAAGTTCTTCCCGAGCTGCATAAGAAAGGCATCGCCCCGCTGGGGATGAAGCCGCTCACTGGAAAAGGCGAGCCCCTGAAGAAGGGCATCATCACGCCGGACCAGGCATTGCGTTACGCCATGAGCCTCCCGGTGGCTACCACCATTACTGGAATCGATAAACTCGAGGTTCTCCGGCAGGACCTGCGGATCGCCCAAGGCTTCAAACCAATGTCCCCGGATGAAATGGACGCGCTTCGGGACCAATGCCGCCAGTTGGCCGCGGATGGGCGTTTCGAGCACTACAAGACAACGCTCCAGTTTGATAATCCGGAGGCCCGGCTTGCGCATGATTTCCCTATCGACGCCATGCAAAAGGAAGTGAAGGAAATGATACAGGAAACCGATAACATGGGCGCCCCATTCCCGGAGGTTAAATCATGAGCCAGGGCCGGGCGGATGAGAAGGGGAGGGGAATTCACCGCCGCGATTTTATGCGAGGCGCGGCTTTCACCGGCGCAGCATTGATAGGAGGAGCAATTACCATGGCGCAGAATACTCCCATTCCACCACCCACTGACTCATCATCCACCAGCCAGGATCAGGTTCCTAAAAAGCCTCTTGGCAAGACCGGCCTTCAAGTCTCGGCGCTCGGAGCAGGTGGCTATCATCTCGGCTCTGCCAGCGATCAGGCTGAGTCCACTGAGATTGTATCGCGAGCCATTGATGCAGGTGTCAATTTCTTCGACAACGCATGGGACTATCACGAGGGCGAAAGCGAGAGCCGCCTGGGCCAGGCGCTCAAGGGTAAACGGGACAAAGTCATTCTTATGACAAAGGTTTGCACCCACGGGCGCGGCAAGGATGTCGCGATGCGTATGCTCGAAGAATCATTGAACCGCCTTCAGACTGACCATCTGGATGTATGGCAGATACATGAGGTGATTTATTACAACGACCCCGACTTGATCTTTCGTCCGGGCGGAGTGATCGAGGCATTGGATGCAGCAAAGAAGCAGGGCAAGGTCCGCTTCGTCGGTTTTACCGGCCACAAGGACCCGGCCATCCATTTGCGGATGCTCGCCCACGATTACCCATTCGACACGGTGCAGATGCCGCTCAATTGCTTCGACGCCAGCTTCCGCAGCTTCGAGACCCATGTAATGCCTGAGGCCAATCGCCGGGGCATCGCGGTGCTCGGCATGAAGAGCCTTGGCGGCAGTGGCGAGATGGTTACCAAGGGCGCCATTACGCCGGAGGAGGGTCTGCGTTACGCCATGAGCCTGCCGGTCGCGACCACGATCTCCGGCATGGAATCCATCGCGGTCCTCGAGCAGAACCTGGCAATCGCGCGCGGCTTCGCTCCCATGACGGACTCCGAGATGGCAGCCCTGCGCGAGCGCTGCCGCTTCTTTGCGTCCGATGGCCGCTACGAGCTTTTTAAAACATCCCGCAAATACGACGGCGACGTGGGCCGCGAGCAGCATGGCTATCCCCCGGCGAAGGAACTCCCGGCTTAGACCTTGTTAAGACAAACCGGGCGCAAAATCGCTCTTGAGGAAATAGCGCATTGCCGGGCCGCTGCGAGGCTGCGATTCTGGGGTCGTGAACATCCACTATCTGCAACACGCCTCCACGGAAGGCCCCGGCCAAATCGCGCCTTGGGCCACGGAGCGCGGCCACACACTGTCCGCAACGCATTGGTATCGCGGCGACGCAGCTCCCGACCCGGAATCCATCGATTTTCTTGCGATCATGGGCGGCGGAATGAATATCTACGAGCATCGCAATCATCCGTGGCTCATGCCGGAGAAGGACTTCATCGCGGCTGTAATAGGTAAAGGGAAACCGGTCCTTGGGATATGCCTTGGAGCCCAGCTCGTAGCCGATGTTATGGGGGGCAAGGTCTTCCAGGCGCCCGAGATTGAGATCGGTTGGTTCCCCGTCCGGCCGCTCGCCGTGGTCCGGCAGCATCCGCTTTTCGCGCATTTTCCGGCGGAGCTCACGGTCTTGCATTGGCACGGGGATACCTTCTCGTTGCCGCCAGGCGCGACGCTTCTCGCAAGCAGCGACGCCTGCGCGAACCAGGCATTTATCTGCGATGGAAATGTCGTCGGCGTCCAATTCCACATCGAGGTGCGGCCCGAGGACGTGCGGTCATTCGCGCAAGGCGAGACCGCTCCGCTTCCCGAAGGGAAATATATCCAGTCACTCGATGAGATACTCGCCGGGGACTCATGCATCCCGCCCGTTCATCGCGTGCTTACGGATATACTCGATGCGATGACGGCGGGACTTTAGAAAACCACTCTAAGCCGCCGGAAGCAGGCTCGCCCGCTTGTGCGCGCGTAATTGCCACACAAGCTCAACGATCGCAAAGAGCGCCA
>Ga0182012_10003543_pt1 | contig 16632 bp, 11 predicted proteins | sample 612S2SmetaG_FD_120486 | JGI IMG/M metagenome (GOLD analysis project Ga0182012, IMG submission 120486) | Permafrost microbial communities from Stordalen Mire, Sweden - 612S2S metaG | ecosystem: Environmental > Terrestrial > Soil > Wetlands > Permafrost | place: Sweden: Stordalen | collected...
AGAGTAGCTGGTTTCCATTGGTGGACAGGAATCCGCAGGTGTTTGAGGACATACCGTCGGCGAAGGCTGGCGATTTTGTGAAGGCGACGGAGCGGGTGTTTTATGGGGGTGGAGATGGGTCGAGGGTGAAGGTGATGGTGGTGAAGTAGGTATGAGGCGGTGAACGTCACTGAGAAAGGGTAGAGCGAAAAAGGGGACACGCCTGTGAAAGCCGTTGGATCGGCTGTTTCTCACGGGCCCGGAGTGTCCCCTTTTTCTTGCTAGTCAGGAAGGGCGAAAGCAGTGACGGTTTGGCCGGAGGCGATGGCGATGTATTGTTTGTTATCGAACTGGTAGGTCATGGGCGAGGCTTTCCAGTTTTGGTTGGCGTGGAAGGACCAGAGTGGTTTGCCGGTGTCGGCGTCGCTGGCCATGAAGAGGCCGCTGTCTTCACAGAAGAAGACGAGGCCGCCGGCTGTGGCGAGTGCCCCGCCCCAGGTTTCGCCGTGGCCCACTTCCGGGTATTCCCAAGTGATTTTGCCGGTTTGGATGTCGAGGGCGCGGAGGAATTTTTGCGGGATTTCGCCGGGGGCGGTGCGTTGCGAGCCGCCCAGGTATGATTTGCCGGCCTCCCATTCGGCGGGGCCGTTGTCGATATAGACATCACATTTTTCGAGAGTCTGGAAATAGAACAGGCCTGTCTGGGGCGAGAAGGCGGCGGAGTACCAGTTCGTCGCGCCATCTTGCGAGGGGCAGACTTTGGTTCCTTTTCCTATCTTCTCTAGAGGTGCGAGGACGGGGCGATGATCGGGGCCGATCTCGGTGGCCCAATTCAACTTTTTGACGAAGGGTTTGGCTAAGAGGAGTTGGCCTTCGATGCGGTCAAAGAGATAGAAGAAGCCGTTGCGATTGGCGCTGAGTAGGAGCTTGCGAGGTTGGCCGTGCCAATTGGTATCGACTAAGAGGAGCGGCTCGGTGGCATCCCAATCGTGCGTGTCGTGCGGAGTGAATTGGTAATACCATTTGAGTTTGCCGGTTTTGCGATCGAGCGCGATGACACAGTCGGAGTAGAGATTGTCGCCTTCGCGATCTTTGCCGTTGTAGTCGGGGCCGGGGTTACCGGTTTGCCAGTAGACGATGTCGGATGCGGCGTCGTAAGAGCCGGTGAACCAAGTAACTGCGCCGCCGTGGGCGATGGCCTTGCCCTTCCACGTTTCGGAGCCGGGTTCGCCGGGCGCGGGGATGGTCCAAAAACGCCAGACTTCTTTGCCGGTGGTTTTATCGAACGCTGCAAGGAAGCCGCGCGCGCCGCTTTCGCCGCCAGCGGTGCCAGAGATGACGAGATCGCCCGCGACTAGCGGAGCTGATGTGGTGTCGTAATTCTGATGCCAATCCGCGAGGATAGATTCCCATTCGACTTCGCCGGTGAAGCGGTTGAGGGACAGGAGATGGGCGTTGTCGGTGGCCATGAAGATGTGACTGCCGGACCACGCAACGCCGCGATTAATGCCGGCACCGCCGCCACCGCCGACGCCCTTGGTTCGTTCGCGGTGGAAATGCCAGAGTTCGCGGCCACTGCCGGCGTCGATGGCATAGCATTGGTTGCCGCTGGTGAGATACATGATGCCTTCGACGACCACGGGTGTGACCTCTAGAAAGGGTGCGTCGGGCATGGTGAAGATCCAGTTGGGCGCGAGGTGGGAGACGTTTGACTTCTGGATTTGATCGAGTTTGGAGTAGCGGTTGCCACTGAGGTCGCCGTGATAGGAGGGCCAATCGGTTTGGGAGGTGACTTCGCGGTATTTGTCGCTGGAGGTTGAACGCAAAAGGTGGATTTGCTCGTCAGCGGTGCGTAAGACGAGATCTTGCGGGCCTTCGGTGAGGACGGAACCATCGAGTGTTTTGCCGCTGGTGGTTTGGACGGATTTCTGAACGTAGGTGATGGAGCGTTGGGACTTGAGGGAGTGGAGAAAGGCGAGAAGGTTGTTGAGAGAGTCGCCGGAGATGGTGGGAAAGGCGGGCATGCCGCGGCTGAGGCGGCCTTGGTGGACGAGATCCGTGACTTGGGCATCTTCGAGGCGGCGGAGGCGACGGGCGATTTGGGGACCGTGTTCGCCGCCCATGCCGTCGCCGCCGTGGCAGATGGAGCAGTTGTTGTCGTAGATCATGTGGCCGGCGTCTTCATCGGCGTCTTGGGCTTGGGCGAAGGGGGAAAACAGCAACAGAGCGAGGACGACGGCGGCGAAGCTGAGACGCAAGAAGGAATCCTTTCGGGCAGAGAGTGACCCGGTTAAGAGTGTACGACACGGCGGCAGGTGGAACCGCCTGCCCCAATGGAGAACAGAGCGGAGGGTTCCAGTACTATGGACGGCGAATTTGACGGAAAGATTAAGCAAAGTTCAGGAATCTTTTAGCGCAAGTCTGTAGAATTACTGTGAACATGATACAGATGCTGTACAGGCATTAGTACTCATTAATTCTGAGCAGTGACTTGAGGCACGACCAGAGTGTCTGACTGAATAAGGAGAATCGAATGAAAAACTACTTGAGATTGATGGCCGGCGCCACGGCGTTGGTGATGGGATTGGGAACGCTCAGCGTTTTCGCACAGGCACCGGCGGCCGCAACGGACAGTTCTACGAGCACAAAGAAGCGCACACGGAAGTCAAAGGCGGCGGACACGGCGAGTGCTCCGGTGGCAGCGACGGCGACGGATACGTCGACGCATCGTTCGCGGAAATCGAAAGCGGCTGACACGATGAGTGCGGCGCCTGCGGCGGCAGCTCCGACACCGGCCGTGAAGCCAGCGCCGACACCTGCACCCACGCCAGCAGCACCGGCAACTCCGACCCCGGCAGCAGCAGCGGCGAAGAAAGCGGCCCCCGCTCCGGCCAACAATGCTTCGGCTTCGGATATTGCTTCAGCCCAATCCAAGGGTATGGTTTGGGTGAATACGGAAACGAAGGTTTATCACAAGAGCGGGCGTTGGTATGGCAAGACGAAGCAAGGCCAGTTCATGACGGAATCGGCTGCGCAGGCGGCTGGGTACAAAGCGGCGAAAGCCGAAATTGGCGAGAAAAAGTAACAGGCAACAGCGGTAAGCTGGTAACCGTGCGTTTGGCGCCTGTATGAAAACATACGGGCGCCGCGCACAAGACTAAAAGGGAGATTAAAACATGAGCTTATTAGATATTGCGACGCAGGCACTCGGCGGAGCAAACGCGCAAGGTGGAAGCACCGCTGCTATTAGCGAAGTCATGAATTTGGTGAATAGCTACCCGGGCGGCGTGGGCGGCTTGGTGAGTTGTTTCGAGAAGAACGGCTTGGGCGGCGTGGCGAGCTCATGGGTCGGCGGGGGAGCGAATCAGCCGGTAACTCCGGCGCAGGTACAGAGTGGCTTGGGAAGTGATGCGATTTCGACTGTGGCCGCGAAGCTCGGTGTTTCGCCGGCGGTGGCTAGCGGGGTGGTAGCGCAATTGCTGCCACACGTGGTTGATCATATGACACCGAATGGGCAAGTTCCTCCAGCGGGTGGCGGGAACATGATGGAAATGGGCGAGAGCCTGCTTAAGGGTTTATTGAATCGTTAGAACAAAGGAGCGGTGTTTTTTATGAAACTGATGCGATCTCTTTTTTTACTAGGCACGCTAGCGATGGCGTTGGTTGTGCCGCAGACGACGGCCGTGGCGGGACAAGCGAGCGCGACTAAGGCGGCGAAGAAAACAGCGGCTGCCCCGGCTGCTGCTGATTTGGTGGATTTGAATTCGGCCTCGGCCGCGCAATTGAATGCGTTGCCGGGGATTGGTGATAAGTACGCCGACAAGATCATCAAGGGACGTCCGTATAAGACGAAGACGGATTTGGTAACGAAGAAGATTGTGCCGGCGGCCACCTACGCAAAGATCAAGGCGTTGGTGATCGCGAAGCAGTAGGTTGTGGGTTAGCTCGGAAGCAAGGCAGGCGGAAGCGCCTGCCCCACCGCCCCTTTTTTCCTGCTAGCGGCTGACGTTGGGTTGGCGGGGTTGGAGTTGGACAGCGTCGGCGGCGAGGGAGACTGATTCGCCACGGCTGAACTCGCGATTGATGGTGCGGTTGCTGAAGCCATCAAGGGAGAGGTCGAGAGTGTGACGCCCGGGTGGGACGTCGACACGGAAAGCTCCGTCGGCGGCGACAACGCCAATATCCATACCGTCAAGAGAGACGCGGGTGCGGGGGCGTGCGCCATGGATTTCTATTTTGGCGAAAGCGCCACGAAGTTCAGACGGGTTTGGAAATGCCGTGACGTCCGGTACGTTGGCAGATACAGGGAGAACGGCGGCCACGGAAGACCCATCGATCGGCTCAAGCACAGCCGTGACGTTGAGGGGTGTCGATTCGCCGGGCTTCACGTTGACTGTGACAGTTTTCGGTTTATAGCCGGGTTTCCGTAAATTCACTAAGTGATCGCCGGGCTTGAGCGTAAATTTGCAATCCGGGGCTACACACGATTTGCCATCCATTTCGATGATGGCGTGATCGGGCGTAACATTTATCTGTAGAGGCACACCGCGTTCGTGCGGACGCGACAAGAAGAAGACGACACCAGAGGCACACAGCAAGAGAATTGCGGCCGCCACGATAGTTCCGAGGGAGAGAGGATTGTCCGAGGCCGGGGTGGGCTGCTTGGCGGCGGGTCCTTTGGCGGCGGGTTCGAATCCGCTGAGTTTCAAGTTGACACGACGCAGCAATTCACCGGCAGTGCGGCGGACTTCGAGGTCGGTGGAATCGAGCAGCTTCGAGTCTTGCAATTTCTTACTGACCGCGGAGAGAGCGCGGTTTGAGCGAGCCTTCTCAACCTCAATGGCGAGATTCGCCAACTCCTCCAGTTGCTTGCGAGAGCTGGCGCGGTTGGCGGTAGTGGATTGCTGTTTTCTGGAGATGACCTCGCGAATATCGGGAGGAAGGATCTGGCCGGGCCGAATTCGATTTAAGAGGGTGAGGAGACTTTCGCAACTGGGCAAATCCGACTGCATGTTGGCGCGCACTTGGCCGAGCAAGAGAAGCGTGATGGAATTTGTTTTGGCCTCGTCTTTGGGTTGAATCTCAAAGGCGCGGAAGAGCGCCTTGCCCCCTTCGATGAGATCACCGTCGGCGAGCAGGCGGCTGCCTTCGGCGAATTTGACATCTGACTCTTTCTTTTTCTTCAGACCTTCTTTGAGTTTTTCGTCGAGGGCTTGCAGTTTGCGATCGGGCTGCTGTTGGGCGGCTTGGCGGATCATGGTGGAAGCGGTATCGTAATCGCCGTTGTCGATGGCGGTCTCAACCTGTTTGAACCAACGTTCAAGAGCATCCTGTTTATCTTTGCGGCGGGTATTGGTGATGCGCTCGACTTCGGCAGCGACGCCCGGATACCAGGGGTAAGCATTGGCGAGAGCTTCCCATTCCTTGATGGCTTCGCCGTATTGGTGCTTGGCTTCGAGGCTGCGGGCCTTTTCCACTTGAACATTCAACTCACTTTGGCGGGCGCTGACGGCCGCGAGTTGATCTGTGAGATCAGGATCCTTGGGGAGGCGATTGAGAGCTTCTCGCAAAATAGCAGATTGTTTGGTGAAATCACTTTCGGCGGCGACGCGCTGCTTGACTTCGTCGATGTACTCCGCGGAGAGAGCGGCCTTCTGTTTGGCAGCCTCGGAGAGGGCGGCCTTGAAAAGCGGGTGGGCGGGGAATTCGGCAAAGGCGCGCGTGCAGGCTTCTTCGATTTTTGCCGTTGCCGCATGGGCGTGAAGGAGACCACGAACTTCGGCTAAGTGGGAGAAGAGGGAATCGAGAGTGGAGGCGCGCTGACTGACTTCTTCGTCGCCAAGGTTGAGTTGAGCGATCTCTTTGACCTCTTGCTTGAGGCGGAGTAACTCAGTGGGGCCGGAATTGACGACGCCGAGTTCCATGGTGCGGAACTGGTCGAGGGCTTGGGCACGAGCCTGCTGCTTGCGCTCCTGTTCTATTTCCTGAAGGAGACGCGCCCGAAGGGATTCGACTTGTTTGACGCCGGGATATTTGGCGAGGAACTGATCAGCCACCGCTAATGCAGTGGCCAAATCGGCTTGCTCGTGATGGGCCTGGATGGCCTTGAGGCAATCGGTTGTGTCTTCGGCTTTGCGCGCCTCGTTGATTTTGGCGCGCATGTCTTTGGGCAAGCGAAGAGCGTCGTCGAGCTCCTGCGCAAGATCGGCCATGGCTTCGGCGAGCTTCGGGTTGGTGGGCAGAACGGCGCGGGCGGAGGCGACCAGACTGGGTGCGACCGAGCGCAGGAGGTCCGGGACTTCCTGACTCAAGCCGGAAGCCTCATAGACCATCCGGTACCCTTCTTCGAATTGACCGTTGGTCAGGTGGGCTTCGCCCTGAGCGATCAAGCGTTGGGCGCGAGCCTTACGTTGCTGACGATCAATGATGGCTTCGCAGTTTGCAATGCGCTCGCCAACGCTGGGATAGGAGGCGTGAAGATTGCGGAGTTGACGCCATTGATTGAGAGCTTCGGCGGTTTGTCCGCGTTTTTCGAGATCGCGGGCTTTGGCGGCGAAGGATTCGGCAACGGCTTTTTCTTTTTGGATAAGACGGAGTTCTTCGGGGTAGCGAGTTTCGAACGGATACTCCTCCTGGGCTTTTTGGAGAATTAATTCGCGCTGAAAGAGATCTGGTTCGCTGGCGAGCCAGCGCTCGACGCGGGCTAGATATTCTTCGCCGAGTTGGCGGTGGCGCGCATCGGCTTGATCACGCAGCTTCTGGAAAAGCACGTGGCCGGGACGGCGAGCGAGCATGCCGTCGCAGAGAGCGAAGCAATCCTTCATGCGGTCGCGGGTGAGGGCGTCGGCGGCCTCTTCGAAGGTGGCGCCCTGTTCGCGAATGGCCTCCAGGTGCTGATTAATTTCGGGATCTCCGGCAAAAGGAGCGGCCACGGTTTTGGCGCGGATGTAGGTATCCCAGAGACGGCGATGATCGTTGGCATCGCCCAGTTCCTGGCACATGAGCGCCAATTCGGTAGCGCACGTGCGTTTTTCATCTTGCTTACGCTGATCGGCCAAAGCGGCATCGAGGAGGCGTAAGCGATCTTCTAAACGTGTTTCGCCGGAATACTTATCGAGCATGGAGGCGACACGTTCGCGGTAGGAGGCGAGATTCGCGGCGGTGGTGCGTTCTTCGGCCAATATGCCGCTGACCTCTTCTTCGCGTTCTTCACGGTGGATCGCTTGAAGAAGACCCGCCGGTACAGAGCCAAGGTGGGCCGCTTCCTGAGAGACCTGGAGCGCGACGCGCCAATTGCTGGTGACTAAGCGCGCAGCAGTACCGATGAGTGACGCAAAGGAAGATTCGCGTACCGGATCGATTTTCTGGCTAAGGGCGGCGACAACCTGAGCCTGGGTAGGGATATCACCGAAGCGACGTTCGTTTTCGGCTTTCTGAATGCGGCTGAGCAGGGTGGCCACTTCGTTACGAGTGGCAGCGGTGGATTGAACAAGGGTATCGAGCTGCAGATAGTCGGGGTCGCCTTGGAAATCGGCTTTGGCGGCTTGCAGGAGAGAAACGGCTTGCTGCTGATCTCCCTTCTTGATGGCGGCCTGGACGGAGGCGGCCAGTTCTACTTTGGCTTTCTCACGAGCGACTTTCCAAACTTCTTTGACACGGACGAGTTGCTCTTGCAGGCCAGGATAGGCAGGATAGACGTCGCCCACGCACAGCCATTCTTCAATGGCGTAATCATAACGGCCGGACGATTCGTAGACCTGGGCGCGCTGCACGAGTTCGGTGACTTGTTGCAATTGGGATTGTAGTTTTTGCCGTTCCTGATGAAAAAATTCGTCCTGAGGCCGTGAACGCGCGGCTTGGTTGAGGATGTGCAGACGAGCGCTGAGATCTGGTTCGCTGGAGATGCGGCGTGAGATGCCACGGCGGTAATCGAGTTCGCGCTCATCGCGGCGGGCGGCGATGTCTTTGCTGAGTGTGCGGACATCCGAATCTTGCGAGCACTGTTCGCGTAGGCGTTCGCTTAAGGCATAGGCGGCATCGAGATCGCCGTTGGCCAGGAGCTTGCGCGCGTCGGACAGCATGGTTTGGAGAGCGTCGTAATCGCCACGAACGCGTTTGTAGAAATCCTTGTATTCGGTGACGCGGGCGCCGGCGGCTTTGGATTGACGCGTTAGCTCGGCCAAATTTTCCAGGGTGCGCAAGGAGGTATCAAAGCGACCCTCGAAATAAGCGGCTTGGGCGGATTGGAAGAGCTCTTCCTGTTGCTGGCGCTGCCGGGGCCAATCGAGAGCGCGCTGGTCGGCCTCTTTCATGAGGCGCTGGGCTTCGAGATTATCGGGTTGTAGTTCGAGAGAAGCGTCAATGAGACGGCGCGCTTCGGTAAAGGCGCCGGTATCGAGGTGAGCGGCGGCACGCGCCAGAGAATCGGCTACGTGAAGTTCGTTGAGCTTGTCTTCAATCTTATTCTTTAGCGAAATGGCCGACTGGCTGGCAGGATCGCTTTCGAGGACTTCGGAGACACGGCGGAGAGCGAGGACGTATTCCTCTTCTTCGAAATAGCGACTGGCAGTGGCCAAGTGCACTTCGGCTTGTTTTTTGCGAACGGCCTGATCGAGTTGGCCGCGCAATTCACGAACCTCCGGGCTATCGAGGCCTTCGGCTTCGAGTTGCTCAATGATTTCCTGGGTGAATTCATAATCGCCACGGGCGAAGCTACGTTGGGCGCGGGCCAAACGATTCTGCGGATTGGTGAGAAGGGTGACACCGGGGCGTTCGTTGCGGAGACCGCGCTGTAACGCGTCGGCAAAAGCGGCGGCGGATTCGAAACGATTACGCGGATCTTTGGCCATGGCTTGTGCGACGGCTAGCGCCAGCGGACGGCTCACCTGCGAATTGAGCGAGCAGGCAAGAGCCGGCATGTGTTCGGCGACGGCGGCAGCGGTTTCGGTTTCATTTTCGCGGACGAACGGATGTACGCCAGTGAGCGCTTCGTAGCAGACGGTGGCCAGCGAAAAGATATCGGAGCGAGCCGTGAGCTGCTTCATGGAGATCTGTTCGGGCGCCATGTAGTGGAGGGTGCCCAGTGTGCCGGCGGCGCCAATGGTTTGGCTGCCGAGGAGGCGAACCACGCCAAAATCGATCAGCTTGACAGCATCGTCACGCATGACGAAGATATTGCGAGGCTTGATATCGCGGTGGAGGAGGCCACATTCGTGAGCAGCATGCAAGCCACGGCAGGCTTGCGAAATAATATCGGCGCATCTTTCCGCAGGCAGTGGTTTGCCGCTTGGGTAGATGAGATCGTATAAGGTGCGGCCGGGGAGCAGCGGCATGACGAAGTAGGGCTTGAGAACGCCGTCTTCTTCGAATTCGCCCATGTCGAAGATTTCGACGATATTGGGGTGAACCATGGCCGTGAGAACGCTGCACTCGCGGTAGAAGAGATCGACAAAGACAGAGCTGGCGACATCGCGCAAGGTTTTAACGGCTACCTCGCGCCGCATGAGGGCGTCAAATGCTTTATAGACAACACCCATCCCGCCGCGCCCGAGCACGTCTTTGATTTCGTAACGGTTTTTAATTAGGACTGGTGAAGCCACCTGAACCCTTAAGCGCCTCGTATCAGAAAGCGCAAGAACCATTTTAATCTGTTCACAGTTGTTGAATCGGCGAACGAGCAGTTCTGATACATTGATTGGATTACATTTTGGGTGACCGGGGCTTGGGAAACCGGGCAACGGCAACTGAAGTTATTTTTGTTAGACATCGAAAACATCGACGAATAAAGGAGAAAGACAATGGGTATTTTTGCTTGGCTTATTCTAGGGCTCTTGGCCGGGTTCATTGGCAGCAAGATTGTCAACAAATCGGGAGAAGGGCTGATTATGGACATCCTGATCGGCATTGTGGGCGCAGTGGTGGGCGGTTGGATTGTGCGGTTCTTTGGATTTAGCGGAGTGACAGGCTTAGACATCAAGAGCCTGGTGGTGGCGGTGTTGGGATCGATTGTCTTCTTGTTGGTGTATCGAGCGATTCGCAGCGCGGTGTAGCGACTTCGCAGAAGAAGAGACGGATTGGCTTCGCCGTAGAGGAACGGCGAAGCCAAAACTTTTTAGAAAAAGAACAGACAGACTGCGGCGAAAAGAGAGACGATAAAAGGGCGATGATGTTTTTCCAGAAACGAGTGGATTTAGCAGGAAGCGAAAAGACCCTGCCGCCGCGTTGCGAGCGGTTGGGCGATGTAGACGGCAGTGCCTTGATCAACGTAACCGTAGTGTTGCGTCGCCTTGGGAACCAACCGATTGTCAGTAAAACTGGTTTGATACAACGCGTGAGGCGCGAGGACTTCAGCCAGAAGTATGCGGCCGATCCCAAAGATATTCAGGCGGTAGAGAATTTTGCTCATCATCATCACTTGGCGGTGGTGGAGACAAATTTAGAGAAGCGGCGTGTTGTTTTGCGCGGGACTACAAACAGCATGAGCAAGGCTTTTAATGCGAGCCTAGCCGAATACCGGAATACGGAGACAGACGCAACGTTTCGCGGTAGATCTGGGACGTTGAGCATTCCAGAAGAATTGAAAGATGTGGTGGTTGCGGTTTTAGGTTTAGATAACCGGCAGGCGGCGTACGCGCACTTTCGCGTTTTGAGCAATGCGGCGGCGGCCACGACGAACTTTACAGCAGCCGATGTGGCGAAACTTTACAACTTTCCCACAGGGCTGGATGGGACCGGGCAGACGATTGGCATTATCGAACTGGGCGGTGGCTACGCGACGGCTGATCTGCAAACGTATTTCCAAGGCGTTGGGTTAGCGGTGCCTTCGGTGACGGCGGTGTCGGTAGATGGCGGAACGAATACGACCGGTAGCGATGCCGATGGCGAAGTAGAGTTGGACATTGAGGTGGCGGGTACGATTGCGCCCGGGGCGAATATTGCGGTTTACTTTGCGCCGAATACGGATCAGGGATTTATTGATGCGATTACGGACGCGGTGCATGATGCCACGCGGAAGCCGAGTGTGGTCTCCATCAGTTGGGGCGGGCCGGAGGATTCGTGGACAGCGCAATCGAGAACAGCGATGGATGCGGCTTTGCAGGACGCGGCGACGCTGGGTGTGACTGTCACGGTAGCGGCGGGCGATGGCGGATCGACCGATGGCGCAGGCGACGGGAAATTGCATGTGGATTTTCCGAGCTCAAGTTCGTTTGCGTTAGCCTGCGGCGGCACAACGCTACAAGGGAGCGGAAGTACGATTTCTTCTGAAACCGTATGGAATGAAACGGCGAGCAATGAAGGCGCGACAGGTGGTGGCGTAAGCACTGTTTTTGCTCTGCCGAGTTATCAGCAGAATGCGGTTGTGCCGGCGAATCCAGAAACGAATTTCGTGGGGAGGGGTGTGCCCGATGTTTCGGGGAATGCTGATCCGGTGACCGGGTATCAAGTGGTGGTCGATGGACAGAGCATTGTGGTGGGTGGCACGAGTGCGGTGGCGCCTTTATGGGCGGGGCTGATCGCGCTGCTTAACCAGAAGCTGGGCACGCCCGTGGGACTCCTGCAGCCGAAACTTTATAGCTTAGGGGAAACGGTGTTTCAAGATGTCACGAGTGGGAATAATGACGATAGCGGATTGGGATTCTATAGCGCAACAACCGGATGGGATCCTTGTACGGGTTTAGGTTCGCCGAATGGAACGGCGCTGTTGAATGCGCTGATTGCGGCGGGTAGTTCTTCGGCAACGGCGGGGACGTAAGGTAGCCCCGCCTGCGGTGAGGCTGCTGGTTGTTTAGCCGTACCTGCTAGTTACTGGAGGGCATGGTGTAGCGGCCTGCTCATTAGCGGTCGCAGTTCTGAGGTGGTTTGAGGTATGGAACAGCGGGTGGCGATTCCGGGCAGCGCCGCCTTCCACGATATTGGTGGAAGTTGGTTGCCGGTGGATGCGGACCAGACGATTAGTCCGACGATTGTGATTCGTAGACCGAAACGAGCCGGAGATGTAAGCGAACAGCTTCTCTCCGGCTCTTTGCGTCCAATGAGCCGCGATGAAGCGGAGACTTTCCTGAGGGTGGACGCAGCGGATTTGGCAGCGGTGCAGGCCTTTGCGCGGGGGTATGGGTTGACGGTGATTGCGGAGAATGCAGGGGCGCGAACGGTGCAGGTGGAGGGATCGGTTATGCGGGTGGGCACGGCGTTTGGGGTAGAGATTGGGTGGCGGGTAGATGCCCAGGGACAGAAGTATTTGAGTTATCAGGGGGAGCTGACAGTGCCGGCGGATTTGGCGGGGATTGTGGTGGCGGTGTTGGGTTTGGATCAGAGGCCGGTGGCGCGCAGTGTGGGGCGGTAGACGAAAGTCAGTGGGATCACATGTGACCGGAGTGCTCCACATTTGTTGTTTGTCGATAGACTGGTGATCATTCATTCAATGCGACTTGCGGTAACTTTTGGCATCGAATGGAAAGTTGTGTCTGCCGAACACAAATAACGAGGAGATTTTTATGTTTACGTTGAGCATTAATGGGAAGGATGAGGAGTTGGATGTCGCTTCCGAAATGCCTTTGTTGTGGGCGTTGCGCGATGTAGCGAATTTGACGGGGACGAAGTATGGCTGCGGCTTGTCGCTATGCGGTGCTTGTACGGTACACCTGGACGGGAAGCCGATTCGCTCTTGTATGACGCCTGTCTCGGCGGCGGTGGGCAAGAAGATTGTGACGATTGAAGGTGTGGCAGCGGATCATGTGGGCAAAGCGGTGCAGACGGCGTGGCGCGAGTTGGATGTGGTGCAGTGCGGGTATTGCCAATCGGGACAGATCATGTCGGCGACGGCCCTGTTAACCAAGAACAGGAAGCCGACAGATGCGGACATCGATGCGGCGATGAACGGCAACATCTGCCGGTGCGCGACGTACGTTCGCATACGCGCGGCGATTCACGAAGCGGCGGGTAAGCTTGCTTAGTTGGGGGAGATGAATATGGGAATTACAAATCGCATCGCTGAAGAAGAGAGCTCGCGCGCCAACGTTGCGAATGTGAGCCGGCGGGGTTTCCTGCAAGGTATTGGCGGATTGACGCTGGGCCTGCAGTTGTTGCCTGGCTTGAGCAAGACGGCGACTGCCGCACCGACCAGTTGGACCCCGAATGCTTTTCTGCGCATTGGCACGGATAACACCGTGACGGTAATTGCCAAGCATTTGGAAATGGGCCAGGGCAGCTATACGGGGTTGGCTACGTTGGTGGCGGAAGAACTAGGCGCGGATTGGGACAAGGTTTTCGTGGAAGGTGCGCCGGCGGATGTGAAGCTTTACGCAAATCCGGCGATGGGTGTGCAGGGGACGGGCGGCAGCACGGCGATGGCGTCATCGTTCGAGCAGATGCGGCATGCGGGCGCGACGGCCAAGGCGATGATTGTTTCGGCGGCGGCGGCGCGGTGGAACGTATCGGCGGACACGATTGCGGTGAAGCGGAACATGGTTACGCATAGCGCTTCGAGGCGGTCGGCGACGTTTGGAGAGCTCGCAGAGGATGCCGCGAAGCAAGCGGTGCCGCAAAATGTGAGGCTGAAGGACGCGAAAGATTTTGAGTTGATTGGCAAACCGCGGCTGGCGCGGAAGGACAGTGCGGCGAAGACGGATGGGTCGGCGATCTTTACGCAGGATTTCAAATTGCCGGGCATGCTGGTGGCGGTGGTGGCGCATCCAACGCGTTTCGGTGCGACGGTGAAAAGCTTTGATGCAACGAAGGCGAAGGCGGTGCCTGGAGTTGTGGATGTTGTGAAGTTTGATGCGGCGGATTCGCATGGGTTCTGCGGAGTGGCGGTATTGGCGAAGAACACCTGGGCGGCGCGGCAGGGTCGGGATGTGTTGGAGGTGCAGTGGGACGACACGCACGCTTTCAAACTGAGCAGCGAGGAAGTGCTGGCGCAGTACAAGGCGGCGGCCAAGACTGAAGGGTTGATTGCGGGTAAGAAGGGCGACGTGGGCGCGGCACTGGCGAATCCGGCGCGGTTAATTGAAGCGGAATATGAGTTTCCTTACCTGGCGCACGCGGCAATGGAGCCGTTGAATTGCCTGGTGAAGCTTTCGGCGGACCGCTGTGAGATTTGGAACGGTGAGCAGTGGCAGACCGGGGATCAGGGGTTGGTGGCGCAGTTTCTTGGCCTGAAGCCGCAGCAAGTTTTTCTGATGCAGTTGTATGCGGGAGGCAGTTTTGGACGGCGGGCGAATCCGTTTTCCGATTATGTGTTGGAATCGGTGGCGATAGCGAAGGCGGCGCGCGAGAAGGGTTTGGACGTGCCGGTGAAGATGGTTTGGACGCGCGAAGACGATATGCGCGGTGGTTATTACCGGCCGATGAACGTGCACCGGGCGCGAGTGGCGCTGGATGGCGATGGCAAGTTGGTGGCTTGGCATGAGCGGATTGTGGGCCAGTCGATTATGAAGGGCACGGCGTTCGAAGCGTTCATGGTGAAGAATGGGGTGGACCCGACGTCGGTAGAAGGCGCGGCGGATTTACCGTATGACTGCGCGAATTTGCAAGTTGAATTGCATACGCCTGCCACGGCGGGTGTGCCGATTCAATGGTGGCGGTCGGTGGGGCATTCGCTGACGGGATTTTCGACAGAGGGTTTAATTGACGAAGCGGCGATTGCGGCGGGGAAAGATCCGTTGGCGTTTCGTTTAGGGCTGTTGTCGAAGTATCCGCGGCATCGGACGGTGTTGCAGCTGGCGGCCGAAAAGGCGGGTTGGGGCAAGCCGATGAAGCAAGGGCCGAACGGCGAGAAGCGTGGGCGCGGAATTGCGGTGCATGAATCCTTCAATACTTTTGTGGCGCATGTGGCAGAAGTGACGGTGAAGGGGGACGGCTCGCTGAAGGTGGATCGCGTGGTGTGTGCGGTGGATTGCGGGGTGGCGATCAATCCGGATGTGATCAAGTCGCAGATGGAAGGCGGGATTGGTTTTGGTTTGGCGGCGGCGCTGCATGGCGAGATTACGTTCACAGATGGAGCGGTGCAGCAGGGGAATTTCGATCGGTATCAAGTGCTGCGAATGAATGAGATGCCCGTGGTGGAGGTGCATATTGTGCCTTCGACGGAGAAGCCGACGGGTGTGGGAGAGCCGGGTGTGCCGCCGGTTGCGCCAGCTGTGGCGAATGCGATTTTTGCGGCGACGGATAAGCGGATTCGGAAGCTGCCGATTGGGAATCAACTGAAGAAAGCTTAGTTAATAAAGCGACGGCTCGCCGGGGGGGCGAGTTTTCCAGCGGCGGTGGATCCACATCCACTGATCGGGATGTTGGCGGATGATGTCTTCCAACACGGTGTGGATGCGTTGGGTGTCAGTCGCGTGGTCGCCAATGAGGGGCACTTCGGGCAGGAAGTGCAAGATGTAATGTTGCGTTGGTTCATCCCAAATAGCGAAGCCAGGGATGACTGGGGCTTGGGAATGATGTGCGAGTTTGACAAAGCCAACACCAGCGCAGGCGAGTTTGCCGAAAAAGTTGATGAAGACGCCTTCCGACGGTGTGGTGTTTTGATCGATTAAGATACCGACGGGTTCGTTGTTCTTGAGAGCTTTGAGAACGGAACGGGCAGCATCTTTCTTGAAGATGAGGCGATTGCCACTTAGCGTGCGGCGGTCTTCTACTAACTGATCCACAAGCGGGTTATCGAGAGGGCGAATCATGACGTTCATCGGCTCAGTCATGAGGGCGTGGGCGAAGGCGCTTAGCTCCCAATTGCCCAAGTGAGCGGTGGCGACGAGGACGCCACGGCCTTGCTTTTTGGCGGCTTGGTAGTGTTCGAGGCCTTCATAAGAGATCCACTCACCGACATTCTGTTTATTGATTGAAGGAAAGCGCGCAAGGGCGACGAGCATGCGGCCGACGGTGCGAAAGACACCATCGGTGATGCGGCGGTGTTCAGCTAGCGGAAGTTCGGGGAACGCCATGGACAGGTTACGCCCGGCCACCTTTCGGAGCTTGGGCAAGAGGCGATCGAGGAGGCGCGCGACGGCGTAACCACAGCGGTAGGAAAGACTCAGCGGGAGAATTCGAAGCAGGGCAAGGAGAGTCGCCGCGACGGCGTATTCAACGCGTTCGCGCATGGAGAGTTATTCGATCCAACCGCCGCCGAGAACCAGATCGCCGTCGTAGAAAACGGCCGCTTGGCCGGGAGTAATGGCGCGCTGCGGTTCGGCAAAGCGAACTTGGATGCGATTAGGGTGGGCGGTTGGGATGAGCGTGGCGGCTGCGGCGGCGTGCTTGTTGCGAATTTTGACTTGGGCTGGGCGGGCCACTCCGGGAGCCGCGATGGAAAGCCAGTTTACGTTGCCAGCGGTGAGAGAGGATTTCATGAGTTCGTTGCCACGGCCGACGAGGACGCGCTGGGTGCCTGGTTCGGTGGCGATGACGTAGAGAGGCTCAGGCGCTGCGACACGCAATCCACGACGCTGGCCCACGGTGAAGTGATGCGTGCCAGCATGTTGGCCAAGGACGCGGCCGGCGGTATCGACAATTTCGCCCTGAGTGACGGATGAGTCAATTCCCTGCTCCGCGAAATAGGCATCGATGAATGCGGCGTAATCACCGTTGGGGACAAAACAGATTTCCTGGCTATCGTTCTTTTCCGCGACGGGCAGGCCGAGTTCCTTCGCCAACACG
>Ga0182012_10003544_pt1 | contig 16632 bp, 9 predicted proteins | sample 612S2SmetaG_FD_120486 | JGI IMG/M metagenome (GOLD analysis project Ga0182012, IMG submission 120486) | Permafrost microbial communities from Stordalen Mire, Sweden - 612S2S metaG | ecosystem: Environmental > Terrestrial > Soil > Wetlands > Permafrost | place: Sweden: Stordalen | collected...
ATTGCGGGTCGATGGCGGTGTCGTGAAGAGCGCATTTTAGCGTCTATACGAGCGGCCGAACGGTAAAGGACCATCGGCGAAAGGTGTCGCCGCTGATCCGACTGCGAAGCGCCGTCGCCTCGAGCCCCTGGGAAGCCGCCAGACGAACTCTACGGTTCCCGGATCTCATAGCCGCGCGAGCGCAGCTGAGCCAGCCAGCCGTCAGCGGCAAGGAGCTTCTTGATGCCAACTACGGCCAGGGTGCTTCGATTGCCTTGCAGCGCTTGCTCGGCGCTCGAAATCCAAAGCGAGTCGAGCTGCGTGGAGACTTGAGCGTACTCGCTCCGGAATCGGGACACGCTCATGACTGCGTCGAAGCACGCGATCGGTTCGTCGGCCGGTAACATCGGCCGCAACCGCGCGACGTCGCCGAGCGACCATAAGTTGGCCCGTTCGCGAAGGGACGGCAGGTCCTTCTCCAGGTGCTCGATAACCGATCGCAGGCAGGCCAGCTCGCGCTCCGCGGAGATCTGTGTAAGGTCGCGGATATAACCCTTTTCATCGGGAATCCTCAGATCGAGCACGACGGGTCGAATGGGAACTTGCGCGCGGCGCGAGATGCCCTCGATCCGGCGCCAGATGTCGGGATCATCGTCGAGCCCCTCCTGGTCGAGCGCATGATCGGCGAGATCGAGTGCCGCCAGCATCGGGCGAAGCTTCTCGTCACCCGAGTTGCCGAGATACTTCACCCTCAGGCCCAGCCAGCGCATGTACAGATCGTGCGGTAACACCTGCTCGAGGGTCCGCCCGTCCGGGCTGTGGCGGGCGCGAAGAAGCGAAGGGAGCAGGGTCAGTCCGCGAAAAAATCCGACGTGCGGGTCGATCCGGGGCGGGGCCAGCACGGCCTGGGATTCGTGAATGCGTTTCTCGACATCCGTGGCGTCCCAAATCATCTGTTTCGGCAAGGGCGTCAGCGTGGCGAAGATCCAGAGATCATGATCCCCTTTCGATATGCGCCAGAGGCCCGGGCCCGGCTGCTTGCCGACGACGAGCACCTCGGCCAGTTGGGCGTCGGATGCCGGCGCCTGGATCATGGCCCGCGCTTCGGCTCCCGCCAGGTTGCTTGCGGCCGGTGCGCACGCCGCAAGCACGACCGCCGCACGAGCTGCCCAGATCAATCGGCTGCAGCCGCGGAGACGCCCAAGTCATTGCGGTTCCACCAGCCCCCGCCCAGCGCCTGAAACAACGTGACCGTATCGGTGAACCGGCTCGACAAGGCGCGGACATAAGCGATGCGGGCCTGTTGGTAGGCCTGCTGCGCGGTCAACAACGTCACGTAGCTCACCGCGCCGGCATCGTACTGGCGCTGGATCAGCTCGATGCTGGCATTGGCGGAACTGACTGCATCGTTCTGCGCCTTGAGCGCCTGCGCATCATTGTCGAGCGCCGAGAGGGTGTCAGCGACGTTTTGAAACGCGTTCAGCACCACCAGCCGGTATTGCGCCCTGGCCTGATCATAGAGATCCACCGATGCACGGCGCTTCGCGCGCAGGCTCCCGCCTTCGAAAATGGGCTGAGTCAGGCCCGTCGCAATGCTCCAAACGCCCGAGCTGCCCTGGAACAGGCTGTTCCATATGAGACTCTCGTCGCCGACGGATCCGGTCAGCGTCAGCTGTGGCAGCATGTTGGCCGTCGCCACGCCGATGGCCGCGCTCGCCTGATGCATCATCGCGGCCTGCGCCTGGATGTCCGGGCGTTGTGCAACCAGCGCCGAGGGCAGGCTGACCGGGATTTCCACGGGTAATTTGAGATCCGACAGCTTCAGCGCGACGTGCCCTGCATCATGCGGAAACTGCCCGGTCAGCGCCGCGAGCGCATGTTCGTAGCCTGCCAATTGCTGTTGCAGCGCCGGCAGCGTGGCGCGCACCGAGGCGAGGTTCGACTGCTGCTGCAATACATCGGCGCGCGTGCGTACCCCCGACTGATACTGGCGCTCGATCACGTGCAGCTGCTGCTCCTCGACCGCGATGATCTGGTGGGTAACCTCGATCTGCTCGCGCGTCGCCGCCAACCCGATGGCGCTGGCTGCGACGTTGGAGGTCAGCGTCAGCACGCTGGCCTCCAATTGAAAGGCTTGATTTTCAACCTGTGCGCGCAGTCCTTCGAGCGTACGGCGCTCTGCGCCGAACACGTCGAAGGTATACGAAACGTTGACGTTGGTTTGATAGAGACTGGTGATGAAACTCGGAAACCCTGGTGAGATCGAGGCGCCGCTGATTTTCGCGCGTTCCTGATTCACCGCGCCCTGCAGCTGAGGCGCAAACACGCCCTCTTGGGCGCGCACATTTTCCCGCGCCGCACGCAGCGCCGCTTGCTGAGCGGCAATATCCGGATACTGCTTCAGGGCTTGAGCGATCAGCGCGTCGAGCTCTTCGGACCCGAACAGCGACCACCATTGCCCCGGCAACGTGCCGCCGACTGCAAAGCGCTGTGCTTCGCCGCCGCTGACGGCGGTGGCCTCGGTGGCGCTTGGCAAAGGGTCGGGGGTAAAGCCCTGCGTCCTCGGCGCTGCCGGTGCCTGATAGTTCGGACCTACCGCGCAGCCTGCCATCAGCGCAGGCATGAGTGCCAACGCCACCTGCGCCGTCACAGCCGCGGTGCATGGCGTGGATGCCGGCCGGCTCTGCCCACCACCCGTGCCACGGCTCATGCAGCACCTGATGTGGCGCCGCCCGGCAGGGGCTCGCCCGGCAGATCGCGCGCGTGGCCTGCCGCCGGTGCTGCCGGAGATGCCGGCACTGCCGGGGATGTCGGTGCTGCCGAGTTGGGGATATTGATCCAGCGATGACCGATCTTGCGGCTCACCCAGCGCTCCAGATCATCGATCCACGTGAAGGCCGCCGGCACCATCACCAGCGTCAGACCGGTCGAGGTTACCAATCCCCCGATCACCGCAATCGCCATCTGCGCCTGAAACGAGGCGCTCGACACCATCGCCACCGGCAGCATTCCAGCGATCATCGCCACCGACGTCATGACGATTGGCCGCGCGCGCTTGTGCCCCGCTTCGAGCAACGCCGTCAGGCGGTCCTTGCCGCTCCGCATTTCCTCGATGGCGAAGTCCACCAGCAAAATGGAGTTTTTCGCGACGATCCCCATCAACATCAAAATGCCCAGCACCGTCGAAAGCGAGAAGGGGCTGTGCGTGAGCACCAAAGCCAGCACCGCCCCACCGATCGAGAGCGGGAGCGCCGAGAGTATGGTGATGGGCTGGAACACCCGCACGAACAACAGCACCAGTACCGCGAACACCAACATGACCCCCGCAACCATCGCCAGTACGAAGCTTGCAAATAGCTCGTCCATGTACTGCGCGGTGCCGATCTCGACAATTTTCACGCCGGCAGGCAAATGCTTGTACACCGGCAATGCCCGGATCTTGTCCAATGCCGTCCCGAGCTGCGCATTGTTCAAATCGGCTTCGAGCGAGACGCGTCGGTTCTGGTTGTAGCGGCGCACCTTTGACGGTCCCTGGCCAAAGCCGATGTCCGCGACCGCCTTGAGGGGCACCGTGGTTCCGCCGCTGGTGCGCACCGGCAGATTTTCGATCGTCGCCAGATTCGAGCGCGCAGACTCGATCAGACTGACCCGAATCGGAATCTGCCGGTCGGGCAGCGAGAACTTGGCGTCGTTCTGGGGCAGATCACCCAAGGTTGCCAGGCGTACGGTCTCGGAAATGCTCGCCACCGTCACGCCCAGTTGCGCGGCCTTGTCGAAATTGGGCCGCACCTCCAGTTCCGGACGCGCCATATCACCGTTGATGCGCGGATCGCGCAATTCTTTGAGCCCGCGCATCTGCTCGACCGCCTCGCGGGCGGTTTGGTCGACCATCTGCGGGTTGCTGCCGACCACGTACAGCGTCACATCACGGCCCTCCCCGTCGGACTGGCTCTGAAAGGTGACGCGCGCATCCGGAATCTTGCGCAGCTCCTTGATCGCCTGCGCCTCCCACTGCTTCTGCGTGAGCTTGCGCTTCGAGGGAGGCACGAGCTGAATATAGAGATTACCGGAGCGGACTTCGCCGTCCTCGCTCTCCCCGAGCGATTCCACCACATTGGCGACTTCCGGATAGCGCTTGAGGATCTGATAAGCCTGGGCGGACGCTGCAGCAGTCTGCGAGAGCAACACGCCCGGCGGCAGCTCGATCCGCAATGCGGACGAGGCGAAATCCGCGTCCGGGGTGAAGGTCTTTGGGACCAGCGCCAGGCCCGCCACCGACACCACGAAGATCACCAATCCCGTCAGCAGGGTCTTGACCCGGTGTTCCACCGACCAGCGCAGCGCCCGCAAATACCAGTCCATGATCTTGCCGTCGGCGCTGCGCAGGTTCTTGTGCGGTTTGAGCGTGTACGCCGCCATCAGCGGGCTGATCAACCGGGCCACCAGCAGGGACATGAAGACGGCCACCGCCACCGTGAAGCCGAACTGGATGAAGAACTGGCCGACCAGGCCGCCCAGGAAACTGACCGGGAGGAATACCGCAATGATGGTGGCCGAGCACGCCACCACCGCAAGCCCGATCTCGTCGGCGGCGTCCATCGCGGCGCGATACGCGCTCTTGCCCATCTTCATGTGCCGCGTGATGTTCTCGACCTCGACGATCGCATCGTCCACCAGCACGCCGGTGATCAGCGAGAGCGCAAGCAGCGTCATTTGATTGAGGGTGAAGCCGAACCATTGCATGAAGGCGAAGGTCGGCAGCGCCGCGAGCGGAATGGCGAGCGCCGCGATCACCGTCGCACGCCAGTCGCGCAGGAACAGCATCACGATCACGACCGCGAGCAGCGCGCCTTCGACCAGCGATTCGATCGAGGAATTGTATGATTGCTGGGTGAAGTCCACCGTGGTGAACACCTGCTTGAGCGTGATGCTCGGCGCTTCCTGGCCGATCTTGACCAGCTCCTGCTGCACCCGATGCAGTGTGGCCACATCCGAGGCGCCTTTGGCCTTGTACACGCCGAAGGTGGTGGCGGGCCGGCCGTTCAAACGCGAAATGCTGCGAACCTCCTCGACGCCGTCGCGCACGTCGGCGATATCGCTCAAGCGGGCGACGCGACCGTCGGGCATCGTCAGGCGCACCTCACCGAGCTGCGAGGCGCTGTGCGCGCCGCCGAGCACCCGGATCGACTGCTCCGAACCACTCACCTGGGCCCGACCGCCTGCGGCATCGATGTTCACCAGCCGCAGCTGCTGATTGACCTCGCCGGCCGTGATGCCGTAGGACTCCATGCGCGCCGGATCGAGATCGACCCGGATCTCACGGCTCACGCCACCGGAACGCGTGACCTGCGCCACGCCGGGGATCGCCAGAAGCCGCTTGCTGATCGTGTCGTCCACGAACCACGACAGCTGCTCCTCACTCATGCCCGTGGTGCTGATGGCGAAGTACACGATCGGCCCGCCGTCCACGTCCAAGCGCTGCACCTGCGGCTCGAGAATTCCTTGCGGTAAATCCGCGCGCACGCGGGCTACGGCATCTCGCACGTCGGTCGTGGCCCGATCCACCGGGGTTCGAATCTGAAATTCGACCACGATCTGCGCAGTCCCTTCCGTCGCCGTGGAAGTGATGTTTTTCACGTTGCCGATGTTGGCGACCGCGCCCTCGACCTTCTGCAATATCTGCGTCTCGAGCTCCGCCGGCGCCGCGCCCGGCTCACTGATGGTGATCTGTACGAAAGGAGCCGAGACATCCGGATTGAGTGTGATGGGCAAACGGATGAACGCCACGATGCCAAACACGCTCAGCACCGCGAACAGCACGAGTGGGAAAACCGGATGCGTAATGGCCCAGGCCGAAATGTGCTTCACGGTCAGCTCGCCTTGCCGGCGATGGCGACGGTCTCGCCGGTGCGCAGGAAGGCGCCGGCAATCGCGACCACGCGTTCGCTGCCGTTGAGGCCTTGGCTCACGAGCAGGCCCTCGGATCGCGCGCCGCCCACGGTCACCGCGCGCCGCTCGACCTTGTTGTCGCCGCCGACGACCAAGACGTAGGTGCCCTTCTCGTCGCTGAGCACGGCGGTCTGCGGCAGCAATACCCCCGTGGTGCTGCCCACCTCGATATCCGCGCGCGCAAAGGCGCCCGGCCGCAGATTCCGATCCGCCGGCAGGACGATGCGGACCGTGCCCTGCCGCGTGCCGGCATCGATGACCGCCCCAATCTGCCAGATCGTCCCGGTGAAGGTGTTGGGCACGCCGTCCAGACGCACCGTCGCGCTCTGACCGAGGACCAGTCGGGGCACATCCTGCTCGGCGACCTGTCCGCGCATCTCGATCTGGCCATCGCGCGCGAGATGAAATAGAACCGTGGACCCTGGGACGGCAATTTGACCGACTTCGGCGCTTCGCATGAGCACGATACCCTCCGTCGGCGCGACAATGATGGTGTGCGCCAGCTTGTTGCGGGCGTCCACGACCTGCGCCTCGGCGGCTCTTATCTTTGCCCGGGCGGTCAGCGCGGTGGTGCGACGCCGCTCGTTTTCCTCCTTTGAAAAGAGATCGTCGCCCTGCTGCGCCCGTGCCCATTCACTCTGCGCCACCGCCGCGTTGGCGCGCACCTCATCGAGGGATGCTTCAGCGGCGTCGAGCTGTGACTGAGCTGTTATCGGGTTCAAGCGGGCCAGTACCTGACCCTTGCGGACCCGATCGCCGGCTTCCACCAGCACCTCGGAGATGCGGCCGGCATCCCCCTCGTTGCCGATCGGCATGTCGTTGCGCGCGCTGATCAATCCGGTCAACGAGACTTTGGATGTCACGGCGCCGAGCGCCGGCACCACCACCGTTACCAGCGGCGGTGCGGCAGCGTCATTGTCGGAAGTGGCGGCGCCCGCATGCGGCCGCAGCAGCATCCAGGCGATCGCCGCCAATACGAGTACGGATCCGCCGCCGACGTAACGCCATCGCCATCCTGGGCGAGCTTCCGAAATTTCGGACGCAACAGACTCATCCATAGCAGCAATCCCTTAGCGAGCTCCGCTGGTTGCCAGGGAGCGAGCGAAAGCCGAAACGATTGGGGCGTACCACGGTGCGCGCAGTCCTCCCACTGCATCTACTGACCTAATACACCGCAGCGCACGGAAGGTTGCAAATATTTAGGGAAATAGTCTCGTCAGACCAACGATGTCGTTGTCACACATCGGATTGACCGGCGATTGCGAATGTCACGCAAATCGAAGTGCTGCGGTCTCGCCGCCCTTATTGCGCGAGCGTCTCGTCGCGCGAGCCCGCGCGCGTCGAGTCCCCGCATCCGATCGCGCTGGCGGTGTAGCTCAGAACTACTATAACCGATTGATTATATTATTTTTATGCCGAGTGGCACGCGGCCATCCTTGCGCACGCATCCGAGGTGGGTTCCGCCTCTGCCCCTCAGGCGTCGACACCCCTCTTGAAGGTTTCCGGCAGGAAGAAGACACCGATAACCAGGGTCGCACCGGCGATGACGATCGGGTACCAGAGTCCGTAGTAGATGTCGCCCGTCGCCGCCACCATAGCAAACGCCGTCGTCGGAAGAAATCCTCCGAACCATCCGTTGCCAATATGATACGGGAGAGACATCGCGCTGTAGCGGATTCTGGCGGGGAACAATTCCACCAGCATGGCCGCGATGGGGCCGTAAACCATGGTGACGTACAGCACCAATACGAACAAGATCGCTACCACCATCGGCCGGTTGATGGTTGCCGGGTTCGCCTTGTCCGGATACCCGACCGCGGTCAGGGCAGTCTTCGCGGCGGCCTGAAACTTCGCGATCGCTTCCTTGCGATCCTTGCCGGTGACCGTTCTCGGATCCGGTGCGGTCAGCGTGGTCGTGCCGCTGCGGATTTCAGCCACCGCGCCGCTCGGCGCATCGATTCGTTTGTAAGAGACCCCGGCCTTGGCGAGGAAGCTCTTGGCGATGTCGCATGATGTCGAGTCAAATTTGTTCTTGCCGATGGGGTCGAACTGAAAAGAGCATTGCCCGGGATCCGCATACACCGTCACCGGCGCCGCCGCTTGCGCCTGATATAGCGCCGGATTGGCGTAACGAGTCAGTGCTTCGAACAGCGGGAAGTACGTCACCATGGCGAGGAAGCAGCCGCACAAGATAATGGGCTTGCGGCCGATCTTGTCCGATAGCCAGCCGAAAAGCACGAATGCCGGCGTCGCCAGGGCGAGTGCGATGGCGGTCAGAATATTGGTGGTGGCGCCGTCGACCCGCAGCATTCGTTCCAGGAAAAAAAGCGCGTAGAACTGGCCCGTATACCACACCACCGCCTGCCCCATGACACCGCCGAACAGGGCGATCAAAACGATCTTGAGGTTGATCCAGCGCCCGAACGCTTCCTGGAGCGGCGCCTTCGACGTGGTGCCCTCATTCTTCATGTTGACGAACACCGGGCTCTCCGCGAGCTGCATCCGGATCCATAGGGAGATGCCGAGCAACAGGAGGGACACCAGGAACGGTATGCGCCAACCCCAGGCCTTGAAGGCGTCCTCGCCTACATACGTGCGTGTGCCGATGACGACCAGAAGTGCGGCGAACAGACCGAGGGTCGCCGTGGTCTGTATCCAGCTGGTGAAAAAGCCCCGCTTGCCGGCGGGCGCGTGCTCGGCGACGTAGGTCGCCGCGCCGCCGTATTCGCCGCCGAGCGCCAAGCCCTGCAGTAGTCTCAGCGCCACCAATAACACCGGCGCGGTTACGCCCACGGTCGCATAACTCGGCAGGAGCCCGACGGCAAACGTCGCACCACCCATGATGCTCATCGTGATCAGAAACGTGTACTTGCGGCCCACCAGATCGCCGAGCCGTCCGAACACCAGCGCCCCGAAAGGCCTCACGGCGAATCCCGCCGCGAACGCGGCCAGCGCGAAAATGAAGCCCGTGGTGTCATTGACACCCGAGAAAAACTGCGCGCTGATCACCGTGGCAAGCAGGCCATACAGATAGAAGTCGTACCACTCGAATACGGTGCCGAGCGAGGAGGCGCCGATCACCAACCAATCGTGCTGCGACTGCGTCTGACCTGCGGGCAAAGCGCCCGCAGCTGTACTGATAGCCATGTCGTCCCCTTCAAATTTTGATGCGCAGGCCCCACATGATGGTCGTCTGGTTCTCGCTTCCAGAGGTCCCTACGGAGGTGCCGACGAAACCGTTGGCGAGACCGTCGGTGACTTCCGACCAGTTCACGCCGCCATAGACGTCGTAGTGCTTGTTGATGATGTAGTCGGCCACGAAGGACACCTCCTTGAAGGCGCCGGCGCACAGCAAACCCGCGGCACTGCAGCCGATGTTGTCCACGCCGCTCGTTCCAAGCCCGATGGTCCAGCTGTTCTGTGTGGTGTGGTAGAACGCACCGGTGAGGTTCAAGCCCGAACTCATGGCATATCTCGCGCCGAACCATTCCATGTTGTACACGGCCGAGTCATTGATGTTGATGCCGACGTTGATCTGGTAGTTTCCTTGAGCACTGCCGACCGTGTAGTCACCATGCTCCTTCTCGATATGAGAGTACCCCGCGTAGAACGTGAGCTTGTCCTTATGACCCGTATCGCCCAGCTCCAGTGTGTATTTACCCAGGAGATTGTACGACTTGTCATCTGAGATGTAGGCCGCCAAGCCCGGGGTTGGAAAGGGATCTCCCGGTGTCGACACCGGGTTCAGCGGGTTCGGACCGTTGTCGAAGGAGCTTCTTAGGTTGACCGCGCCCTTTTCGTTTTCATAGACGGCATCGACGGACAGCCCGTTGAAGGTGGCCCCCACATCGAAGGCGTAGGATTTCCCGAGCAGACCCGTGTCCTGCCCCCCGTTGGAATACATCACCGTAACGCGTGCCGGCCCGCTCGCAAAGGCATACTTGGCCGAGTTGTCCCAGCGCGCCGCCTCCGTGCTGCCCGCGCCGGCGTTGAAGCCCGAATAGCCGAGAAACGAGAACGCATAGGAGAGGGTCTGCGGATCGTACAGAGCGAGCGCGTCGAGCTGCAGCGATTGTTGGCGGCCGATGCTGAGCGTGCCGTACAGTGGGTGGCTCACCCCGCCCCAGACGACGCCATTGAACGGCTGGCCGCACCGGCTGCTGTCCGCGTTCGCGGTTTGCTCCCCCTGCTTGACGCCGCTGTTCGTAGCGATGCTGCCGCACGCATCGGCCAGGTGACCTGATAACGGATTGAATCCGGTGTCGGTCCTCGCCACGAGCGAGAAGCCGCTGGCGATGGGCTCCGACACCCGGATCCCGATTTTCGACTGCTCGAGGCCGCTCTCGGCGATCGTCGACTGGGAACCCGAGAAATTCCGCGTCGTCGTGAAGGCCTGATATTCGAGTCCGTCGATGTACTGGCTGCTGAGGGGTACGCCGTTGCTCTGATAGGCGTAGCCCACATCGATCGTCGCATACAGCGTGACGCCGCCCAGCGACAAGCTGTCAGGCAACGGGTCTTTCACCTCGGCCTGCGCCGGACCCCAAATCAACGCCAGACCGAGCACCGCTCCAGCCAAGCAATTGTGCATTTTCATTGTTGCTCCCTCCCCAAATGTACTCGCACAGCGCGCCGGCCCAGTCGCCTCCAGCCCGCATAGAAACCCCCTTCCGCGTCATCGCCCGACGATGCTTCAAGTCCCCCGGGATCGCACGGGTCGCATTTTTTGGCGGCACATGAGCGCGGCGTGATAGTAGATCTCCCCCCTCCCCCATGCCATTCGACCTTGGTCGATAGCGAAGGCGCGCCTCGCGCGCCATTTGTCTTAGCTCAGTCGCGGGCTTAAAGTGGGTGTCCGGGGAGGGGCATATGTTTTCCAGCTGGCTTTTGTCACTGCTCGCATTGACATATCTCGGCTGTCTGTTCGCTATCGCCTTTTATGGCGAACGCCATCGAACCTACCCCAACCAACGCCGCCTGCGCCCCCTTATCTACGCGCTCGCACTCGGCGTGTACTGCACGTCCTGGACTTTCTTTGGCGCCGTCGGGTCAGCCGTGCGTGACGGCTGGGGCTATCTGCCGATTTACCTGGGGCCCGCGCTGGTATTCCTCTTCGGGTTGCCATTCCTGGAGCGACTGACGAGGATCGGACGGGCGCACAAGGTCAGTTCGATCGCGGATTTCATCGCCTCTCGATTCGGCAAGAGCCGAGCTCTCGCCGTGCTCGTGACGCTGATTGCGCTGGCGGCTGCCATCCCCTACATCGCTCTGCAATACAAGGCCGTCGCCACCAGTGTCGATGTACTGACGGCGGCGAGCGCACGCCATGTGCCGTGGTATCGGGATACTGCCCTAGCCGTCGCATTGATGATGGCGCTGTTCGCGGTGCTGTTCGGCGCCCGCCGCGTCGATGCCACCAGACACCGTGAGGGGTTGATGCTGGCGATTGCGTTCGAATCCCTGCTGAAGCTGCTGGCCTTCGTGGCAGTGGGCGTATTCGCGTGTCTGCACCTCCGCGGCCGACCTTGGGTGCTGCCCGTGCAGCTGGCCGAGAGCGGGACCCTGCTCAACGGCAACACCGCGATGATCACCCTGCTGGCGGCGGCGGCAATCTTTTGCCTGCCGCGGCAATTCCAGGTCGCGGTGGTCGAATGCGCGCGCACCGAGGATTTGAAGACCGCGCGCTGGCTGTTGCCGGCCTACCTTGGAATCTTCTCGGCAGTCGTCGTTCCCGTGGTCGCGCTCGGCACGATCGACGGACTCACGCTGCATACCGCGTCGGACTCGCTGATACTGACGCTTCCCATGAGCTATGGGGTCCCCTGGCTTACCGTATTGGTCTTCCTAGGAGGTCTGTCGGCAGCCACCGCGATGGTGGTGGTCGCCAGCACGGCATTGGCCACGATGATTTCGAATGACATCGCCGCACCGCTGCTATGGCATCAGCGCCTGGAGGACGGCGCCAGCTTGGGAAAGCGCGTGCTGTGGGTGAGGCGCGCCGTCATCGTATCGCTCGCGCTGCTGGCGTTTGCCTACTATCGCAGTGCGTCGGGCTCAATCAGCCTGGCGGCGATCGGTCAGCTGGCCTTCGCCGCCGTGGCACAGTTTGCCCCGGCCCTGTTCGCTGCGCTCTATTGGAGAAATGCGAGCCGCGCGGGCGTGTTTTGGGGAATGTTGAGCGGGTTCCTCGCCTGGGGCTATCTGCTGTTCCTGCCGAATCTCGCAGCCGGCGGAATCGTGGCGGCCAGGGAAATCGCGGCATGGCCTGGGGTAGTCAGCCAGTTGCCGCATTGGCTGGGTCATGTCGCGGCAGCGGATGCGCTCGGACCACGCGCACTTTTGGCGCTGTCGCTCAACGTGCTCGTGATGCTCATCGTGTCGGGGCGCCGCGGCGCAAGTCTGCAGGAGCGGCTGGCGGCACGGGCCTTCGTGGCGCCGAAGCAACCCGCAGTCGGGCTGCTCGCGATCAATTGCAAGATTGGCGATCTCGAGACTGTCGCTTCGCGAATTCTCGGCGCCGCAGCCGCCGATCACGCGCTTCGCGAATATGTCGCTCAAACGGGGCACGGTCTGCCCAAACCTTCGGAGCCTGCCGATCGGGGACTGGTGCAACATGTGGAACGCGCACTGGCCGCATCGATAGGCGCTTCATCGGCGCGAGTGGTACTCACCCATGCGCTGCATCGCAAGGGCCTCGAAGTCGATGAAGTCGCTGAGCTTCTCGACGAGACCTCGCAGGAATTGCGCTTCAGCCGACAATTGCTGCAGGCCACGATGGAAAATGTGACGCAGGGCATCAGCGTGGTCGACGCGCAGCTGCGGGTGGTCGCCTGGAACCGACGATATCTGGAACTATTCGGCTATCCCGACGGACTCGTCACGGTCGGGCGCCCGGTCGTCGAATTGCTGCGCTGGAGCGCCGCGCGGGGGGAGCTTGGACTGGGCGACCCCGAAGTGCAGGTAGAAAAGCGGCTGGCGCACTTGCGTGCCGGCACTCCCTACACTTTCCAACGACTACGCCGCAACGGACAGGTGTACAGCATTCACGGTCAACCCATGGCGGGCGGCGGCTTCGTCACGACCTATACGGATATCACGGACTTCAAGCGCCATGAGCAGGCACTTCTCGAGGCCAAGCAAGGATTGGAGGAGCGAGTCGCAAACCGCACGCGAGAACTCAGCGCATCACTCGAAGCGCAACGGATCGCCAAACAGGAGGCGGAAGCCGCGAACATGAGCAAAACGCGATTCTTCGCGGCCGCCAGCCATGATCTTTTGCAGCCGCTAAATGCCGCGCGGCTGTTCGTATCAGCCCTCGAGTCACAGGCGCGGGCAAGCCCGGAATTTCAGGAGTTGGCCAGCCGCATCGATGACTCGATGCGTGCCGCCGAAGAGCTGCTCAACGACCTGCTCGACAGTGCTCGCTTGGACAGCGGTGCGCTCAAGCCGGATATCAGTAGCTTTCCGATTGTCGATCTGCTCGAGGAACTTCACCGGCAATATGCGCCGCTCGCGCAGGCTCGAAACCTGCGGCTTCGCGTCGTCGGCTGCCGCGAAGTCGTGCGCAGCGATCGCTCGTTGCTGCGCCGGATCGTGCAGAACTATCTGTCGAATGGGCTGCGCTACACGCAGCGCGGCGGCGTGCTGCTCGGTTGCCGGAGGCGCGGCGGCGAGATCGAAATTGCCGTGTATGACACCGGTCCCGGCATAGCCCTGCATCAGCGCCAGGCGATGTATGCCGAGTTCAGCCGACTTGAACACGATTCGCCCTGGGGTGAAAAAGGCCTGGGACTCGGCTTGTCCATTTGCGACCGGCTCGCCAAGCTCATGCAACACAGTCTCTCCTTTACCAGCCATCCGGGCCGCGGCTCGATGTTTGGTGTGCGCGTGTTGCGCGAGATCGGCGCACGGCCGCCACGCAGCGGCGACCCACACGCGCCCACGCCGGATCCCGGTAATCTGCAAGGCATGCGGGTGCTGTGCGTCGACAATGACGCCTCGATCCTCGATGGGATGGAGGCGCTGCTCGGGCAGTGGGGCGTCCATGTCGTGAAGGCGCGCAATAGCGCGGAAGCCACCAGGCTGTGCAGCCAATCCGGCGTTGACGTCATCCTGGCCGACTATCACCTGGGCGATGGCGTCGACGGCATCGAATTGTTGCGCCGCATGTGCCGACCGCGAAGACCAACGCTGAGCGCGGCACTAATCAGTGCCGATCACGATGCGGATTTGATGCTGGCTGCGCGCAAGGCGGGATTCCCCCTCCTCCACAAGCCGTTGCGGCCCGCAGCCCTTCGAGCGTTGCTCTGCGCGTTCCGGCAGCAGGCGCGAAATGCGGCCGCATGACCCGGTCACAGCAATGAACTACGAAGTTCTCATAGTCGATGACCACCCGTTGTACCGTCTGGCGCTCAAGGGCGCCGTTGCGGCGGCCTGCCCAAACTGTGAGATATTCGACGCCGACAGTGTCGGCGCCCTCTTCGACGCTCTGGATCGGCATCCTGACGTGGATTTGCTGCTTCTGGATCTCAACCTGCCAGGCGCGTATGGGTTCAACGCCCTTGCGCACCTGCGCGGTTCACGCCCCGAATTGCCCATCATCGTAGTCTCGGCGTCCGACGATCCGGGCACCATGCGCCAGGCATTGGCCTTCGGCGCACAGAGCTTCCTGTCCAAATCCGCCGACGCCGGCACCATTGGCGGCAATGTTCGGGCGGTCCTGCGGGGCGAACTCGTCACGCCGGGCGGCCTGGGATTTTCCAGTGCATCTGACGCGGACCACGGCGCGCTGGAAATCGCTCAACGGATGGCGCAACTGACACCGCAACAGTTCCGCGTCCTGGGCATGCTATGTGCCGGGCGGCTCAACAAGCAGATCGGCGAGGATATGCAGATAACAGAGGCGACCGTCAAGGCGCACATGACCGTTATCCTGCGGAAACTGGGTGCATCGAATCGCACGCAGGCCGTGTTGCTCGCCGGCCGGCTGGCGCGCAAGTCGAGCGAGATCAGACCGCTGCCCGAGGGCGTCGAGTGAGCGAACCCTTTTAGACGCATAATTTTTTCGCGGTTTGCGCGGTCAGCTCGTCCCGACTATTGCCGTTCCGGAGCGGCAGACTGCGGTTGTAATCGTCCGCTTGCGCTGCTCGGCACTCTGAATTGAAAGACACTGCCGCTGGGTCGGTTGGCCGATGCCCACAGTGTGCCTCCGTGCGCTTCGACGATCGAGCGGGACACCGCAAGACCCAAGCCCATGCCTTCGGCTTTGGTGGTAAAGAAGGGGTCGAACAAGCGGCTCAATTTGTCCGGATCGAGTCCGGTACCCACATCGCTGACAGCTATCCCCCGCAAACCGAGGTCAACGTACTCGATGATCTAGGGCTCAGCGCCTATCTCCCACTCTGTAGCTTCGCGTCGGCGATTTCAGCGGCCACCACCCACATCGCGGCATGCGCAGAACGCTCAGTCTGTGCGTCTGTGGAACGAGGATGTCCTTCGAAAAATCGGCCGGAATCAATCCGTCGTAAATCGACTTCAGAGCACTCATGTCGAACAGATTCGAGCGTACATCGTGTGCCGCTTGCAGACTCTTGATCACTGCCTCGAATCGCGCTCGGTACAGAGCAAGCAAGGAAGACCATGTGCCCCCGAAAATGAACGTATTCCACAGGCCGCCGGCGTTGATGAGTTTGCGTGCCTCGCGCACGTCCGGCTCTTCCACGAACTCATAGACGCCGCTCGCCATGTGCAGGGCGTCGTACCATGGAACGATGTAGCCCAACTGGTCGTGAGGTCCTTCGGGCACGGCTCCAAGCAGATAGACCTTGCCGGGGTCTCTTTTCATCCACTCCGCCATGCATGAGAGCGACGAGGTGATGACCTCTTCATCGCCCACCACGTGGTCTGACGGTAGAAAGACGATGGGTGTGTCGGGGGAAACGCGCGCGCCAACGCTCAACAACGCCAGCAGCACTTCGTAGGCCGTTCCACGATGATCGGGCTGGACGAATATATTCTCGGGGGGCAATTGCGAGATCGAGCTCTGCCGCTGGAGGTCTCCTCGCGCGGACACGACCGCACCTACCGTCGCTCTCGCGGACAGGTGGTGGGCGCGCCGAAGCGTGTTTTCCAGCGGGTCTCGCGTGGATAGCGCCCCGAAACGTAAGCGATCCGCTGCTGGCTCAGGCGCGCCGCCCGCTAGAGTAGCCGCGATTTCGCGGCTTGCCAGTACCACACACCAAACATCGAGCTTGTCTACCATGGAACTCGTCGCTTAAACACCGATTTACCAGCCCCCATCCATGTCACATTTTAGCCGCAAAGCGTACCAAAATACCTGCCACCGCGGAGTCAGGGAAGGTGCAATTCGCTTGTAGGCGTTTAATGGAGTCAGTCCGGGCTGTGAATACCGATTGCATACGTATGCGGAGCGCAGAGCGCGCGCGAACTCACGCATTCTCGCCCGCTCACCTGGACGGATGCGGCCGTCGCTTTTTTTGGATATGACCCGCTCGCCAAGGTCCTTTATCGAAAGCTCGGTGATCAGTTCGACGAGCACATCACCTAGGATCGAAATCCCGAAAACTTGGCGGATGGCCTCGCGAAAAACTCCCGCCAGCGGCCCCGCCAAGAAATCCGCCGCGAAACGTGTACGCGGCAAGCTTGCGCCCGTCGCCGCGACTCGCGGACTCGAGCGCAGCGATG
>Ga0182012_10003545_pt1 | contig 16628 bp, 11 predicted proteins | sample 612S2SmetaG_FD_120486 | JGI IMG/M metagenome (GOLD analysis project Ga0182012, IMG submission 120486) | Permafrost microbial communities from Stordalen Mire, Sweden - 612S2S metaG | ecosystem: Environmental > Terrestrial > Soil > Wetlands > Permafrost | place: Sweden: Stordalen | collected...
GCCACGTCCGCGGCAGGCCAGCCACGCGCGCCCGTGAGATACTCGATGCATTCTTCCCGGAGCCATTCGCTGCTACTGCCGCTACTGCCCAGTACGTGCGGCGCGCCTTGGCCCAGCGCGTGCAACTGGTCCCACAACTCGACGGCGGATAGCTGGATTGGCGTGGCGGTTCCAAGGATCACGTGGGTCGCCTTTGCTGCGGCGCCACGGAGGAAGCGCAGCAGCTGGTTCGGCTCGGGCGCCCCACGCCCGCCCAGGCCCCGCGACGCCCGCGCCTTGTGCGCCTCGTCCAGGATCAACACGCCGAACGATTTCTTCGCCAGCACGCCGCGTTCGCCGGCGTCGTCGCCGTTCACGATCAGGCCGGTGGACATGATGCCGATCCGCCACGGGCACCGCGCCACCAACGCCGGGTCGCCACGCTGGGTCAGAGGCCGCCGCTCGCCGTCCAGCCAGCATTTTTTCTGCGTGGACCACACGGCGGAGGGGATGCCGAGCTTGTCTTCCAGCTCCTCCTGCCATTGCCAAATCAGTGTGGACGGGGCGAGGACCAGCACCGGCTTGTCATCCAGCAGCGACAGCACCAGGGCGGCGGCCGCCATAGACAGCGTCTTACCCAGGCCCACGTCGTCGGCGATCAGGTAGCGGGCGGCACCGTGCAGCCGCCGGTCCTCCACGCATGCCTGGACGAACCGCTTCTGCCACGGCCGAAGGATCTGACCACCCTTGTAGATCGGCCGTTCGGCCAACACCGACTCGGGCGAGACATCACCGAATGCGTCGCGCGCAGCCTCGATGGAACGGTATTCGACCCGGCTTGCCATTGCAGCTACGTGGCTCACCACCGCGTCCGGCAGGTCGATCCCTTGCTGCCAGAAGTGCTCGAACTCGGCACGCACCCAGGCGGCGGCGTCCAGGTCCTCGTCGCCCCATAGGATCTCGTAGGCGTGGCGAAAGCCGGACGCAGAATCGTTCACGCTGCCGACGAACGAATACACCTGACCGTCCGCATGTTCGATCACGCCGGCCTTGCCGTGAACGAACACCCGGTCCGCGTCGCGCGGCACGACCCGCACCTTCATCCGGCCCGAGGTGAGCAGCGTGTGCAAGCGGCGATAGCGTTCGCGCGCCAGCAGCAGGTCGATCCCGTCCTCCGTCGCCTGCCAGGCGGATACCAGCGTGCGCGCGATCGCCGCCTGTCCGTCGCGGGCGGCGCGGGCGACGGCCACGTCATACGGGTCGAGATCGCCGTTGCAGACAACCCTGATCTCGCTGACCGTCTCTAGCGCCTCGCCCACCACCTCCAGCAGTGAGGAGCGGAAGTAGCCGGCGATGCGGAGATAGCGCGCAGCACCCGATAGCCGGGCGGTCAGGACGGGGCCGAGCGCCTCTCGGCGGGAGGAGAAGCGCTCGATCATTGAAGTTTGGGCGCCACGGTTCAGGCGGCGGACGTCGTGCGAAGCGGGAGTGCCACCGTTTCCAGAGTCGTCAGATCAAGGCGCTGCGATGCCAGGTCGATATCGAATCCGACGACCTCGCCCTTCGCGTCGATATCGACGTTCAGGCCCGAGGCGACTTCGCGCGTCTCCGTGCCGGGCTGCGACTTCAGCTCGATATAGAGGCTGTCCGTCTCCGGGTAGTAGTGCAGCTTCATGGCGATGCTCCGTCGAAATCGCGGTCGAAGAAGGCGTTGTGGATGGTCATCCCGTCTTCCAGGGTGACCACACGAAGATACCGTGTCTTGCCGTCGCGCGGATCGACAACGGCGCCCCAGAAGCGAATGCGGCCGTCGGGCTGCACCTCCCGGTGGAGCGGTGCCTGGACCACCGCCTCGCACCATCCCCGTTGAATATAGGGGCGTTTGCGCAGCACCTGTTCCTCGAAGTAGCGCGTCGCCTGCACGGCATCACACGCGGTCGTTCCGCAGCGCCTCGGCCAGTTCCTGGGCGGCTTGGCTCTCGGCGGGGCGGGTGCGGGCGGTTTTCAGCGCCACGTAATCGGCCAGTGCGATCAGCGTCTGCCGGCGCTGCCAGTAGTCGGCCATGTATTCGGTCTTCAGCGTCAGCAGCCCGCGGCGCGGTTCCGGGGTGCCGTTCTCCATGGTCTTCCACACCGCGAACAGCACCTGCCGCAGCACGGAGGCGGCGAAACCGTCGCCATCCAGCAGCCGTCCCTTGAGGTCGGCGGCACCCGCGAGTGCGGCGGCGTTGGCGGCGGTGGAGGCCATCAGCTCGGTGTAGCCGGCAAAGGCGAAACTGCGGGCAAAGGCCTGAAAGTCGGCGACCTTGGCCGAGCCCTGCGCCTCCATGTCGAGCATGCGCACGTAGAAGCGTTCGTGGGCCGCGAGGTCGCGCCATAGCGGGCGGGGAAAGCCTTCCGGCACCAGCAACGTGTTGGCGACCGAGGCCGCGTATTCGATCAGTTCGCGCAGCATCGTCCGTTCTTTTTTCGCAAGCTTGCGGTACAGGTCACGGTCGAGAGGCTGGCGATCGATGGTGGAATAGGCGGTGACAACCTGGAGTGCGGCGGCATAGGCGGCGAGCGTCAGGTCGCCGTCGGTGTACAGCGTCTCCGCTCCGCCGCGCTCGTGCCAGGCGTCGTCGAGCGCGTTGAGGCGGGCGAGTTGCTCGGCGACGGCAGTTTCGATCTCAGCTTCGATCTCCATCCGGCGCGCGTTCCCATCGCCCTGACGTTTCCGCAAGACCAAGTTTATCGTGCCCTGCACGTAGTTACCTTTGCCGCTTGGTTTGCCAATTTCGGTCGCGACATTCCAAGCTGCCGTGACGGAAAAGCCAGCCGCCCAGACGATGGCCCCAAGATCAGCCCAAACGCCGGCGTCCTGGTGGGTAAACATCACTACCTGAAGGCCATTGGCTGGCATACACTTTGCGATTGCAGTGTAGGCTGCTACCATCTCCTTGCGAAACTTCTCGTCCGCTCCCTGGATCGCCAAGTCGCGCCGTGAATCCCAGGTCCAGGTTGCTATCGGTGCCGGTGGCCTTGTGTGCAGCCAAGAAATAAAATATTCTGTAATCTCATGGTAATGGATGGAATCCGCGTATGGCGGATCTGTCACAAAAATCTCGCACTCTTCGTTGCATTCAACAGCAAGTTTGGTTTCGATCTTTGTCTTTGTGTTGATTGTTTGGTTTTTAGTTTTGAGTGACTTTCGGAAGTCAAGCGATGGCAGCGCCCGCGCACCGAAATTGTAGAAGGTATTGAACGCCTGATTGTAGAAGACATTCTCTACTGCGTCAGCAGAAGGAGCGCGCCCTGGCCGTCCGGGCGAACCTACGCGCCAGTGCGCGAGTCGTCCGGATTTGTCGAGTATGTAGTTTAATACGAAGAGAAGCGCGGTTTGTACATCAACATCTTGTTCGTTGTTTGCAAGTTCGCGGACTGTTTTTGCGATGAGAAGGTGGCGAGGTCCGAACAGATGATGCCAATGCGTCCATCCGCGCGTCCGTATCGGCTCGTCCGTCTTGTCACCCGGCTCGATCAGCATATCCGGCACAAGCCCTTCCGCCTGCCAGTCGGCAAGGTTTTCGCGCACAATTGTCTCTACCCGCCGCTCGCGAGCAATATCCTCGTCCGTCACGCCGGCGAAGAACGTCTCCTGTCGCCCCCTCTCCAGCGTCTCGCGGGTGATCCACTGAATGCAGTATAGCCGCTCCTGAAAAATGTCGGCCGGGCGAGGCACAAAATCAGCCCTATCCCATTGTCTTAACCGATTACGCGAAACTCCGTTCGCGTCGCGGTAGTCGCCTCTGATCGTCTTTATCTCGATGCCAGATGGCTCGGGGTTCATCGTGTGAACAAGACGGTCACCAACCACCGTTCCGCGCTCGGCGTCCGTCATGTCCTGCGCCGAAACGCCCGAATGAATCTCGATCTCATACCGCTGATTAAGGGCATTCGGGATGAGGCGTGCAACCGTGTTACGTGTTCTCGAAATCACCCAGCTCGGCGCCATCGGCACGGCCCAACCGGTGCGTGGGCATCGCGTTTCCAGGCAATAAAGATAAGCCTTCGCCCGATTGCCCGTCGCATCTTGCTCGATCCCAAGGCGAGTGATTTCCGCTTCAACTGCTGAGGCCAAGCGTATCTTCGCAGCTTCAACTGCAGCGAACTTTGATGCAGTAGCACCAACGATATTGAACGCACCCCAAGTGAGTAGGCTGGCGATTGGGTTCAGGTCGGAGGCGTACGCGTCGCAGCCCATGCGAGCCGCTTCAAATGGTATCTGCCCGCTCCCGCAAAAGACGTCCGCCACCTTTGGCCGATGGCCATAGCGGGCAATACCGAGTTGCTCGACAAGCTCGGGGAAGCTGTGCGCTGTTGTTGCAAGGTGTCGATTTACATTTTGCCATATCGGCCCAAGGAGTTCCGTCTGGTCGCACTCCTCTGGCCGGCGCACATGCTTGATGCGCTCTTTGTAAGGCATGGTCGCAAATGCTTCCGCAACGTGCGTTTGGAGTTCAGCATGCGTCAGATCGTCACGCCACGTGAGCAGTCGGCCCTTGTTTTCTGTCAACTCTTCAGCGTGGTCGGGAAGGAGTCGCGCGAACGTCGCTGCGTTCCCGTCGAACCTACGGCCGAACGCCGCGTCGTCCATCGCCATGAGCCGCAGGAAAATGTCGAGGTCGGCGGCCAGATCGTCCGTCGCCGGCAGCAGGCCACCGAGAACCACGGCGCGCACCAGGATCAGCGGCTTGCGTCCTTTCCAGAACGATCCGAGTGCCGTCAAGGTCTGGCCCTGGCCGGCGTCCCGTTCCTTGTAGGCCTCCGCCGAAAGCCGCCCTACCGGGAACTGACGCTCGATGAAAGCCGGCGCGTCGCGCAATGAGAACGGCGCTAGTCCGGGGCAAGGCTCGACAGCGACGTCGTTCACGCCCTATCCCGCGATCGGCGCGGGCGCGAACAGCAGGTCCGGCTCGCCCCCCTTCCGGCCCGTGCGGCGCGACGGTTTGTAGGCTGGGTTGGGTCGCTTCTCCAGCGTCCCGCGTCCGGTCACCGCGCCCAGATGGAACGCGTCCTGCCGGGTGCCGAAGCACAGCGCCTGGCGCAGCGCGCCGCGCCAGCCCAGCCCCGTTTGATGCGCCAGCCCGGTGCCGGCCGCGGTCATGGTGTACAGCCACCACCGCTCCTCCGGCTTCAGGCCGAGCCAATTGCGGACCGCGACGCCGATCTCCTCCGGCCGCACGTCCGGCGCCTCAACCGCCCACAGCAGAACCAGAAGCTCCTTGCCGAACAGCCGCTGCACGGCGGTCTCTTCCGCACCCCAGCGGCCCAGGGGCTTGCCGTCCGGGCGCAGACGGCGGTTGAACTCGGTCCGCGCCTCGCCCGCCACCGCGTCCCACGCCGCGCGCGGCGCCTCGCAGCGCAGCACCGTCTCCGGCGCCCAAGACGGCTCGCGCTCGGTGGGCGCGCGGCCGAACACCTCGGTTACCACTGCGCGCGCATCCCGCCCGCGCGTCAGGCGGAGCAGGAAGGCGTGCTCGGCATAAATGTCCGGGCAATCGAAGTGGGCAGCGCCCGTCGTCCTGCTGGCGGTGGTCATGTCTCCTGATCCCAGGTGACGCGGTCGAAATCCTGGCCGGTCGTGTCGCAGAATGCCTGAAAATCCCGACCCGAGGGGAAAGCGATTGCATCCAGCCGCAGTTTCAGGGTGGGCGCAACGGCGGCCAGCATCGCACGGAGCGCTTCCACCTGTCCCGCGAGAATCTCGGCGGGAATGTGGATCGTCGCGCCGAAGCGCAGCGTGAGGAAGTCGGCCTCCGACCGGCCGCCGTTCAGCTCGACAGAGCCGCCCCGCACGGCCGCCCCCGGCAACTTGGCCAACCGGTCGAGTGCTGCCGAGGCCGCCGCGGTGTCGCGCGGTTCGAAGCGCGAGGTCATGGTTACGGGCGAGTCCGGCCGCAGCGTGGCTTTCGGCGTGGGCGGCCCACCGCCGGCCTCGCCCATGCCGGTGGCGAGCGGGGCGGTCTGCTCCTCACTGAACCGCCCGTCCAGCTCGGCGACGACGCGCAGCTTCACGGCGCCGGCCGGGGCGTCGATCTCCGCATCCGACACGACAGGGCCGGTGCGCGGGTCGGAGCCGTCGAAGGTCGCACGGATGTCGGCCGCGCGCGGGAGTGCCAACAGCGCAACGCGATGCCCGTTCGACACGCGCCGGACATCCGGCTTGACCCGCAAGGGCGCGCGCCACTCGCACACCGGCCCGGTCACGGCCTTGCCGGTCGAATCGACCGCGAGCAGCCAGACCGAGGGTGCCGCCGTCTCATACACCCGGCCGTCGAGCTTGGCCGCGCGGGCGGGATCGGGCGGCCCGGCCTCCGACACGTAGACGGTGTCGGCGTCCTCCGGCGTGACCTGGAGCTGGAAGCGGCCGATGACGATGGGGTCCGGCGCGAAGTCATCCTGCCGGGCCGTGACCCGCGTGACGCGCTGCCATTTGCGCGCGACCAGCCCGCCGTCCTCGCGCCAAAAGCCGCGCTGGACGGCCTTGCGGACCAGATCGTCCAGCCCGCCCCTCGGCAACCAGAACCAGGCCGGCCGTACCGCGGCGTTGCGCCGCAGCGAGCCGGGCTGCACCGCGTCCGCGTCGAACAGCAGATCCTCCGCCTCCAGCCGCAGATTGTCGAACTCGGCATCGAATTTGTCGGCCGGGATGAGCTTGCCGCGCTTGGCCAGCGTATCGACGATCTGCTGCTCGCCGGAATAGTCGTTGCGGTCGAACTCCATGCGGAAATCGTCCACCCGGCGCAGCTGGCCCTTGATGGGAAAGACGATGGTCTTGAACGTCTCTCGCAGTGCGCTGGTGAAGTTCGCGGCCTCGCGGCTCTGCACGCCGTCCAGCTCCGCCATCTGCGGCGAGTCGCGTCCGTGCTGCGCCCGCAACCGATCGCCGACCTTCTCGATCGCCCGCATGCGCCGCGCGCCGGCCTTCAGCGTGCCCACCGCGTTGGGATCGGCGGTGAGCAGGAGCACGCGGTTCTGCAAGTCCTGCCGGGTCCACCAGTCGTTGAAGGCGGCGGGAATGCGGTCGGCGGGGCACTCCAGAACAATCAGGGTCGGGCGCTCGTCAGCGAGCTGGATTTCGTCCAGCGCGGGCAGAATCGCCATCTTGTCGGAATAGAGCGCGTTGGTGCGGGGGCGGAACACTTCCCGCAGCTTGTCCCGCAGGGTCTGATCCACCTGCTCGCTGGCGATGGCGGCGGCGATTTCGGTGATCTCGGCGGTGACGTTGGCGGTCTGACCGAAGAATGCGCGCTGGTCGATGCCCTGGAACAGGTACCAGGCTAGGCCTTGCAGGCGGCCCAGCGCGGTTTTGATCTCGGATACCTGCAGCAGCGGATCGACCAGCGTTTCGATCAGCTCGCCGTCGGTGAGCCCGCGCAGCGGCGTCTCCGCCGTGGACAGCGACGACATTAGCAGCGTCTTGGCAACGGCGGTCGCGGTGGCGTTGCCGTCGTCCGCGTCGATCTTCTCGGCCAGCGCGTTGCCGCGATCGGATACGTCGTGCGCTATGGCATTGCCATAGGCCGGGTTGATCTTGCGGATCTCCTCGGTGGTGGCCTGGTCGTTGAAGTCCAGGTGCTGCAAGCCGACCAGGAATGCGTTGCCGTTGCCGGCCAGGGCACCGCGGACGGCCAGCCGCAGAAGGCGGATCAGCGCGCGAGTCTTCTGGTAGCCGCGGTTTTCGGCGAATCGGGCGACGATATCGCGGATCGAGGGGTGGAACGGGTACGTGTCGCGGATGCGCTCGACGAAGGTTTCGGGGGTGGTGGGAATGGTGTCGACCCGCTTCGCCTTTTGCAACGCGGCGACATAGGCCTGGGCGATCTCGTCAATGCGGTCCGGGCTGGGCAGTCCGTCGAACAGGCGTTTGCGGACGATTGCGAACACCTCGCCGGTGTTCTGCTGCACCGGCGTGATCGCCTGGGCGTTGCGGTCGTAGTGCTTGGTCAGGTTCTCAATCAGGGTGCGGAGCTGGCCAGAGCCGGACAGGTATACGTCGTCCTTGAGGTTGGTGACCACGACGCAGGCGCGCGGGCAGCGCGGCAGGGCGTTGAACAGCCGCTCCAGGGCGCCGATGGTGAGATCACCGAGCGTGGAATTGCCGACCCGCTCGCCTTGCGCCATCTGCAGGTAGCTGGGCAGCTCGTCGAGCAGGATCAGGACCGGCTCGGTGCCGAGTAGTGCCACCCACTCATCCATGCCGGGCGTGCGGGCGCCGTTCCGCCAGAACGGGGCCATGATGTCGGAGCAGCCGAGCTGGGTGGCGATATGGCCCCAGAGCAGCGTCTCGGGGTTTTGGTGGCCGTTGAAGACGACCAGCCGGGCGGCGCCGAACCCCGTGCCGCTGGGGATGGAGGGGACGATCTCCCGCCGCAGCGCCGGATCGGCCGCCAGCAGCCCGAAGGCGATCAGGCTATGCGTTTTGCCGCCGCCCATCGCCTGCGTCAGGTAGAACGCGCCATCCCCGGCCTGCCCGGCTAGGCGATCGAACCCACGGCGGACCAGCAGTTCGAGGCCTGACGTGAAGTAGTTGCGCCGAAAGAACTCCCGGCCGTCGATGGACCCGGCGACCAGATCCTCGATCTGCGCCACCTGCTCGACCAGGCTGTCGCTGGTGACCATGGCACCGGGTGTGCAGAGCTGCTTGACGGTGGCGACGGTCATGGGTTTGGGGACTCGGTTGTTGCGCTTCGGAAGAGCGCGTTCAGACAAGAGGTAACCGATTTTGGCAGTAGGCCAAAATCCGACGAAGCGGACCTCGCTCACGATCCTCGAGCCATGCAGACCAGTCCGGCGGGGCGCGGCGGCGTGCGGCGACGCAGTTTGGCAGCGCGCCGCGCGCAGGGCAGTGGTCACCGCCGGATCGGCGGCCGTCGAAACAAAGCCCCGCGTCTCCCGCAGCACGGGCCCGAAGGACATGGTGTCGTCGGCAGCCACGGCTGCGGATCGCGACCGCCATTGGGCCGCTGTCCCGGTGGGCGATCCCCCTGCCCTGCCGCACTCTGCATCCATCCTCAGGCATAAGCTGGCGACAGCGGGGTCGCCTCATATGTCCGTGACCAATTCCACCCCCACGGCGTTGGAAACCGGTTCCGGCCTGACGTCTTGCCCCTCCATTACAAAGTAGGAATGTCGGGGCCGATGCCCGGAGGATGCCGGGTTATCCGGAGAGATCAACCGTCCAGCCCCGCGCCGCGACGGCGACTAGTCCTCTCCCACGACCACCAAAATCGGGCTCGTCGGCGCCGGCCGTGCTCAGCGTGTTGAGGGCGCGGCGCGCCTGACGGATCGCCTGGTCGGCATGCGCCATCCAGCTCTCCAGTTCGCTGTAGTCGAAGGCTTGGCGCTCGACCCGGCTGAGCGGGCGGGCCGGTGGCAACGGCGCCGGCGGCGGCTCATCCACGGTGATGGGTGGCCGGCCGCGACCACGGCCGGACTCGGGCCGCCGCGGGGGCGCGACCGCTTCGCGCAGCGGCGCGAGCGCGGCCAGCCCGAACAGCCGCCGCTTCTCGCGGTGCGTCACTTCAACCACAATGTCGTCGGCGGCGAAGCGGTCAAGCAATGCGGCGGCGTTCTTCACCGCCATGCCGAGACCGGCGGCGAGCGAAGTGGCCGAGAGCAGCGGGGCGGCGGCCAGGATGTCGATCGCCGCCGCCGCGCGCAAGGCGCACTGGTCGCCGCCGATCCGGCTCGAGATCGTCAGGCCCGGACGGCCCTCCCCGCCTGCATCCACATGGCGACAAAGCTCCCGATCGCGGGCTCCGAACGGGCTTGGTCAGTCGGAAAGGCGTCCACAGGAATGACACGGCCTCCGGTTGTACCGGTTACGCCGCCCTGCCGCGCGTCATCGCCGCTCCGGGCTGGTCGTCGCGGCCGTCTCGCTCCGCTCGCTTGGCTTGCTCCTCCCCGCCCTTCGCTCCGTCCCACTCACGACGCTGTCGCTCTGAACTCGGGCGCAGCGAAAGCCGAGGTTGATATCGCGGTTCTCCGGACCGCGGCCGCGGCGACATGCAGCCCGCACGTCGCGCGCAAGATTGCCCCACGACCCGCCGCGAATAACGCGGTACGCTTTACCTTGGTCAGCGCTAGTCCAGACCGATCCGTCCGACTGGGCGACCGCGTAACTGTCGCGCCAGACGTCGCCGCACCACTCCCAGACATTCCCTAGCATGTCATAGAGCCCCCAAGGATTGGCCGACTTCAGCGCCACCGGTCGCGTTCCTGCTCGTGCGTGGTCGTATTGCTTCCCCGGCCATCGACTGGATTCGTATCCACCCTCCAGGTCGAATTTCTCGCCGCTGTTGCCGCCATACCATGCGATCGGGTCCAGCGCCGGTCCGTTATAATCTTCCAGAATCCGCAAATCGCCCGCATAGGTCGCCGTCTCCGTCCCCGCGCGGCAGGCATATTCCCACTGCGACTCCGATGGTAGCCCTAGATCCAGACCCGGCGCCCGCTCGTTTAGCTTGTCGAGAAACCCCTGCACGTCTTCGAAGCTGACCTGCTCCACCGGCCGCGTCGGACTCTTGTATTCGCTCGGGTTCTTGCCCGTCACCGCTTGCCACAGCGTCTGTGTGCACGGTGTGTCGAACAGCCAGAATCCGACCGCCAATGTCACCTCATGCTGCGGACCCTCGTCGTCAAAGCGTCCTTCCTCGGACAATGGCGAGCCCATCATGAACCGTCCCGGCGGAATCCAGCGCAGGCGCTGCGTTGCGGCTCCGATCGTGAAGGCGACGTAGACGCCGAAGCGGTCCTGACCCCAGCCGCTAGCCCACTCCGGCGGCTCGCCATACATCAGAGGGTGCAAGCTGGCGTCGATGATCCGCGCCATCGTCAGCAGCCCGCCGCGCCGACAGGCCGGCGAGCGTTCGCGACGCCTCCTGGCATCCCTACCAGCACGCCGGCCGCCGTCGCGTTTTGGTAAACTCCGGCCATCGCTGGGGGCGCCTCGAAAGCCGGCCTGTTCAGGTACGGATCTGACCCACTCGTGACCTCGGGCACAGCCAAAGCCGCTGTTATCATTGCGGTTCGCCGGGTCGTTGTATTTGCGGTACGCGGCACGCACGTTGCGCGCGTCGTTGTTCCAAGACCCGCCGCGAATGACACGGTTCGCTGTACCTTCCCGGCCTGCCTCCACCGATCACGCTAGAGCGCCTCCAGCGCAGGCTCAAGCGGCTGCCGCCGGAGTTGTTCCCGCCGCCACCCGGCGGCATCGGCGTGGACGGTCAGCGCCAGCGCGCTTGCGTAGGCGGATTGCAGCCCCCGCGTGCCGGTCCGCCCATCCTGCCAGGCGCGCTCGGCATCCTTGCGGAGCGCCGCATAGCGACGCCGCCGCCGCCGTGACAGCAGCAGGCGACCCGGCAGGATGAGGAACCCGCAGAAGCTGAGCCCGTCCCGGCTGCGGCCGACGCGGACCGGTTGCTTCACCCGCAGGTGCAATGGCTCGACGAGGTAGCAGCGGGCGACGTCGAGCGCCGCACGGGCCGCGGCACGGTCGTCGGTCCACCAGACCAGATCGTCCATGTAGCACACAAACCCCGGCACCCGGCAGGCTTCGAGCAGCCGGCGATCGAGCCCGCCGAGATAGGAATTGGCGAAGTGCTGCGATGTCAGCGTGCCGATCGGTAGCCCGCACCCCGGCGAGTCTTCATGCGCCCGAATGATCCGGGTCAGCAGCAGCATCAGACCCCGGTTCTTGAACTGCCGGCCGAGCAGGTCCAGCAGGATTGCGTGGTCGATGCTGGCAAAGTAGCCGCGCACATCGATCTGCGCATGCCACTCGTAGCGCTGCGCGTAAGCGCTGGCGCGCTGCACCGCCGCCAGCGTGCCCTTGCCGACGCGGCAGGCATAGGTGTCGAACACCAGCGTGCGGTCCAGCACCGGTCCGACATGCGCCATGATCGCGTGATGCACGACGCGGTCGCGGAAGCATGGTGCGTGGATCAGTCGCGGCTTGGGGTCATTGATGCGAAACCGGCGCATCGGTCCCGGTGAAAGCGTTCCCGCCAGCAGGCCGGCGTGCAGTGCCGACAGCTCGCGATCGAGATTGCCGCGGAACGCCTCGACATCGCCGCGGCCGCGCTTGCCCCGCGCCGCGGCATGGAACGCCGCCGCCAGGTTGTGCAGATCGGCGATCTCGGCCAAGCCGACCGCGCTACGCTTCATGCTCAGCGGTGGCCGCTTGCGGCAGCGCCGCCTCCTTCACGATGTCCAGGAACGCCTCGCCGTATTTTTCGACCCGCGCCTCGCCGACGCCCGAGATTTCACGCAGCGCGGCGGCGGAGGTGACGCGGCGCTGCACCATCTCCGCCAACTGGTCGTTGGTGAACAACGCATAGGCCGGCACGCCCTCGGCGTCCGCCCGCTCCTTGCGCAACGCGCGCAGGCGAGCAAACACCGCGAATTCCGGCGGGCTCAACGTGTCCTTGAAATCGACCTTGCCGCGCTTGCCAATCGCCGAGCGCGGCGTGGCGTCCGCGTTGCTGTCGTCGAAGCTGACGCAGCTGGCCCAGGCGCTGTTGGCGCCGTCGGCGACGAACTGGCGGTCGATCGCCAGAATACGGTGTCCCGCGAGAAACTGGTTCAGCGCCGTCGTCGCATCCTCCGCGCTGTGGACCGAGACCAGGAAAAATCGAAAGCGCACGTCATGGCTGCTTTCGTTTGCCGAATAGCCGGCCCAGGAGCCCCCACTTCGGGCTGGTCGTCGCCGCTGGGTCGCTCCGCTCCCGGCGCTTGCTCCTCCCTGCCCTTCGCTCCATCTCGCTCGCTACGCTTTCGCTCTGAACTCGGGCGCAGCGAAAGCCGAGGCCGCCATCGCGGTCCGCCGGGTCGAGGCCGAGGCGGTACGCGGCACGCACGAAGCGCGCGCCGTCGTACCAAGCCCCGCCGCGAACGACGCGGGACGCTGCACCCGCGGGGTCGATCCAGGCCGAACCGTCCGTTGGCGCGCCCTTGTAGCTGTCATGCCAGCGGTCGCCGCACCACTCCCACACGTTGCCCAGCATGTCATACAGTCCCCACGGGTTGGCCGCCTTCTGCGCCACCGGCCGCGTGCCCGCTCGCGTGTGGGCGTACTGCTTCTCCGGCCAGTCACTTGAGTCGTAGCCATTGTCCAACTCGAACCCGTCGCCGCTGTTGCCGCCATACCAGGCAATCGCGTCCAGCACCGGCGCATTGTTCTCGCCGACAATGCGCATGTCCCCCGCGTAGGTGGCCGTGTCCGTCCCCGCCCGGCAGGCGTATTCCCACTGCGCCTCCGACGGCAGCCCCAGGTCCAGACCCGGAACGAGCGCATTCACATTGTCCAGGAATCTCTGCACGTCCTCGAAGCTGACCTGCTCCATCGGCCGCGTCGGACCCTTGAACTGGCTCGGGTTGTCGCCCATCACCGCTTGCCACAGCGCCTGCGTGCACGGCGTGTCGAACAGCCAGAACCCCTCCGCCAGCGTCACCTCATGCCGCGGACCTTCGTCGTCGTAGCGCCCCTCTTCCCCGTCCGGTGAACCCATCAGGAAACGGCCCGGCGGGATCCAGCGCATCCGCTGGGTTACGTCGGTTTTCGGCAGCGCGACATCGGCGAACAGCCCGAAGCCATCGCGGCCGATTTCACTCGCCCAGCCGGGCTTCGTCAGCCGGCCGAGCCGCAGCTCCTCGCGATCGGTACGGATAAGCAGACCACCGGCGCGCGGGAGAGGCGCCGGCGCCGAAACGCCAACGCGGAGCAGCGTGGCGTCGCTCGTCGGACCCTGCGGCCGGCCGCGCTCCGCGCCTGGCCGTCTCGCCGGGTCCGCCGGCGCCGCCACTTGTGCCGCTCCGCCCGCTTGGTTCGCTACCTGAACTCGGGCGCAGCGAAAGCCGAAGTCGTCACTGCGGAAAGCCGGGACGAAGCCGTCGCGGTACGCGGCACGCACGCGGCGCGCGTCGTGGAACCAAGCCCCGCCGCGAACGACGCGGGACGCCGCACCCGCCGCGTCGCTCCAGGCCGAACCGTCCGCCGGTGCACCGTTGTAGCTGCCGTGCCAGTGGTCAGTGCACCACTCGAAGACATTGCCGTGCATCTCGAACAACCCCCAGCCGTTCGGCGGCAGGCTGCCGACCGGGACCGGGGCGCCGCTGTCGTAACAGACCAGATCCCGGCCGATCGTCGTTCCAAAGTTGTAGGGCGTGTCGGTGCCGGCCCGGCAGGCGTATTCCCACTGCGCCTCGGACGGCAGGCTCAGATCAAGCCCCGGTTTCGCGGCGTTGAGCTGCCAGATAAACGACTGCGCATCGTCCCAGGTCACCTTGGTCACCGGGAAATTCGCCCCCCGACGTGGGTCCGGGGCCCTGCCGGTCACCGCTTGCCACAACGCCTCCGTGCAAGCGGTGTCGAACATCCAGAACCCGTCGGCGATGGCGACCTCGTGACGGGGACCTTCGTCATCAAACCGCCCCGCCTCGTTCTTCGGCGAACCCATCTGGAAGCGGCCGGGCGGGCACCAGCGCAGGCGCTGCGTGACCCGCGCGCCAGCCTTGCCGACAACGCTGAAGGTCGCCCAAGTGCCATGCGCGTCTTCGCCCCAGTCGTCCGCCCAGGCCGGTTTCCCATCGTCGGCCACGCTGACCGAGAGCAGGCCGTTGCCCGACCGCAGCACACCGAGCAAGCTGCCCGCGCCGGGCACTGGATCGTCCCGGCTCGACAGGGTCAGATTTCGCCCGAGCTGTCGCAACTCCAGCAGGAGCGGCGGCGTCGGCAGCTCGGTCGGCGGCTCTTTGATCGACGCCGGATCAACGCTGTCGGGTGGCACAAAGGATCTGTCACGCATCGCCACCGGCCCAACGGCCTCGCGGAACGCTGTCACGTCCCAGGCCTCCGGTGTGGCCAACGCGCGTACCTCGTTCAGCCAGGCTTCGACCGCCTGCGCATCGTCGATCACCCGGCTCGGATCGTTGTGCAGCACCGCAAAAAAGCGGCACGCCGTCTCGAAATCCTCTGGGTGCGGAAGATACTACTTGCGGACGGCGGCAGGCAGGCCGATCACCTCCAGGAACCAGATCTCGCGCGGCAGTCCCTGGCGCCAGCGATGCCGATGGCGCAGCGCCTCCCGCACGAGCGCGTGCTCCTCCTGGCCAATCGAAGACATCCGCTGGAGCGCTTCCCGGTGCGGCGTCGCCGCCACCGGGTGCCGACTGGCGATGTCGCGATGCTGCCAGACATCGGCCTCGGTGCCGGCATCGGCCTCCCCCGGCGGCAACGCCCGTCGGACCGCCCGCAGCAGCCCCGGTTCGATGCGGACGCTAGACGACAGCAGTCCAAGCAGCCGGTCGGCGCGTCGGCGGCGGCTGGCCTGATCCTGCGGGATCGAAGGACCAGCATGTTCCCACGGCACCGCGTTCCACACGCGGCGGAGATGGTCCGGACAGCGGGCGAGCGGGACAGGCAGCAAGGCGGCGGTGCGACAACCCGCCGCCGCAATGCGCCGGCCGAGTGCGCCCCACCAGTCACCGACCGGGCTGCGATCGCCGTCAATGCAGCCCAGATCGCCCAGAGCCAACACGACACCCCGCGGCTCCGGCGGGATGTGGGTTTCGCCGCTCTCCGCGAACCACGGGTCATCCAGGGTCTCGTCCACGCGCGCGACCCTGACCCTCTGGCCGGGCATCAGGGTGCGCAACGCCGCCACGAGCACATCCTGGTCGTCCCAGAAGGGAATCAGGCGATCGGACCGGTCGACGATGACATGCAGATCACGCGGCCATCGCCGCTGGCATTCGCGTGGCAACGGGTCGAGCTGCCGCCCGCGACAGAGGGCGGCGACCACGCGATCGACGTCCACTTCGCCGACCGGTGCACCCGTCGCGATCAGGTGCCGCAACTTCGGCAGCAGCTCGCGCCACGGCGCCAGAAGCTGCAAGACCGGCCGTTCCGTCGGCCCGATGTCCCAGGTGATGCTGGTGGCGGCGGGCGACCCGCGGGGCTCAAGCGGTGCGTCCTCGGGTCGGACTGCAAACGCTTCCGCACGCCAAAACGGCGTGGGGCGCAACTCGCCGGCTTCGATGGATGGCGGCGGCAGCGGCACCTCGGGCGCGGCAACGGGCGCAATTGGCGCCGGCATGGCGGCAGACGCTGTGCGCTCAAACCCGAGCAAGTCCAGGACGTCTTCCTCGGCCGCCGGGTCGGTGGCGGCCAGCGCGCGCAGCAGGTCAGCCCGGCCGAGGACGCCGCCGCTCAATCGTCCGAGCCCAGGTGCTTGCGCAAGGCAAAGCCTTTAATGCGCGCCAGTTCCGCCTTCTGCGCTTCCCTATCCGTTCCGGCGAGTTCCCGGACGGCACGGACCAGGTCCATGAACTCGGCCTGACCAGGGCGGGGAAACCACTTCTTTTCCTCTGCCTCCTCCCGGTCCGCGGCAAGCTGCGCTGCCGCCAGCGTCAGCACCTCCTTGGCAACCTCGGTCTCCGGAAAATGCGCCTGGCCGCGCTCGACCAGGTGGTCGATCAGCTTCTGGCGCTCGGCCGGCACGGCCGGCAGCCGCAGCTGCAGGACCACGCAGCGGCGGACGAAGGCGTCGGGCAACGTCCGTTCCTCGTTGGTCGTGATGATCACCAGCGGCGGCACGCTGTCAGGC
>Ga0182012_10003547_pt1 | contig 16627 bp, 16 predicted proteins | sample 612S2SmetaG_FD_120486 | JGI IMG/M metagenome (GOLD analysis project Ga0182012, IMG submission 120486) | Permafrost microbial communities from Stordalen Mire, Sweden - 612S2S metaG | ecosystem: Environmental > Terrestrial > Soil > Wetlands > Permafrost | place: Sweden: Stordalen | collected...
AGCGAGCCCGCCAGCAACTTGCGTGCCGTCAGCTTGTCCGCCAGGTTCTTCAAATCATCGTGTGTGGAATTGATATCGGTGTGCGGCAACGAAAGAAATAAATCGACACCATCAAACCGCGCGCCATCCACTTCAGCGGCCGCTGTCAAATCCAACATCGTGTCTAATTCAATCGGTGGCTCAGAATCCGGACCTTTGCCTACCAGTCCGGGCCACATAGCATTGTGAACAGCAGGGAGTTTGTGATGTGTACTCATGGCGATTTGAAACGCTTCAATTCTCGGCCAGAGTATATCAACAAACTTTATTTAGTTCGTACTCTCACTCGCTCGATGCCTCGTCACATATCCGCCAATCAGATACCCCAAAGCACTTCCTACCACCACATCCGATGGGAAATGTGCGCGCCCGGTTACGCGGCTTACGCTAATCACTGTCGCAAACGCATAAGCCGCCACTTGCACTGCTTTGTTCTTCGGATACTCACTCGCAGCCACGCGCGCCATCGCCCAACTCACCGCCGCGTGCCCCGAAGGAAACGAACTGTTCCATTCAAACGATTTCGTGCCGTTCGGCCAGAATGCACTTTGTCCGGTACCATCCAGCCGTTGACGGTCGGTCGCCAGCTTTAACGCACCCGCCACCAACCCGGCGTCAACTACCGCCTCTGTTCCTAATCTTCCTGTTTCTCGCAGGTGTTCGTTGCGCGTGACCAATCCAACGAAATACAGCCCCACCGCGCCGCCCGCCGTCGCATAGGGCGAACCAAAGTTGGCAACCTTCCGGCTCGTGTCCAACATGCGTTGATTGGTGCCCAGTGCATTCTCGGCGCGAACGTCAAAGTGGAAGGCCAGTGCGGTCACGCCCGCCACCGGCAGCAGCCATGCCGCATCGTGCTTCTTGGCGCGCAGCGGACTTGTCCAGATCCCAGTCTGGTCCTTCACCACATCTTTCAGGCACTCGCCCGGATGTGCCAAGCCGCAGATAGTCGCAGTTTGCCCTCGGCAAATACCTACACTAAGAAAGCAAACGACAAGGGAGCGCCTAAAGTCCATAAAAGACCTAGTGTCCCGGCCAAAGTGTTTTTCTTAACCACTGCCTCCAGTATTCTAGTTCTGGATCTCACTTTCTAATTGACAGACCGTTCCCCGCAATATATGCTGTCGTTTGATTTGAACCGTTTCAAAGCTCCACTTATTTACTGATCTCTAAAAATGTCGAACCAAAGTTTCTTCTCCGATGCGCTCACCGCCGGCGACGGTATTGTCAGACTCGCGCCCTGCTGGGTACCACGCGCTTTCTTAATGCCTGGCGGCCGTCTCAAGCTGGATTCGCGCGATCTCTATGCTTTCGGCGCGCATCGCGGTGGCATTGATGAGCGCTGGTTCTCGTCCACCACCAAAGCCGCCAACGGACCTTTAACAACGCCCGACGAAGGCCTCAGTTACATTGAATTCAACGGCAAGAAAGCGCTACTGAAAGAAGCCATTGACACTGTTGGTGACAAGTTCCTCGGCTCCGCCGTTATGCAGAAATATAGCGGTTGGAATTTCTTTTGCAAATTCTTTGACAACCTGGGACCGATCCCGCACCATCTCCATCAGAACGATGAGTTCGCCGCGCGCGTCGGCCAAAAGGGCAAGCCCGAAGCGTATTACTTTCCTCCCCAATATAATTTCAAAGACAACAATTTTCCGTACACCTTCATGGGCCTCAATCCCGGCGTCACGCGCGCTGATGTGAAGGGTTGCCTCGAACGCTGGAATGAAGGCGACAATGGAATTCTTTATCTCTCCCGCGCCTATAGGCTGAAGCCGGGCAGCGGCTGGCAGGTAGATCCAGGAATTCTCCATGCGCCGGGCTCGCTTGTCACCTACGAACCGCAAGTCAATTCCGATGTCTTTGCCATGTACCAATCCTTGGTAGAAGGCCGCGCCGTCGGTTGGGAGTTGTTGGTTAAAGACGTTCCGCCTGAACATAAAAACGATCTCGAATATCTTCTGGACATGATGGATTGGCCGTCCAATACCGATCCCGAATTTGCCGAACACCGTTACTTCGATCCAGCGCCGGTTGCACCGGTGCAGCAAATGAAAGACGCCGGTTATTCCGAAAGCTGGGTTGTTTATTCCACGCCCCACTACTCGGCCAAAGAACTCACCATCTTCCCGCGCCAGTCAGTCACCATCAAGGATTCCGCAGCATACGGTCTCATCGTAGTGCAAGGCTACGGCTTGTTCGGCAAACATGAGGTGGAAACGCCCAGCCTCATTCGTTTCGGCCAAATGACGAAGGACGAACTCTTTGTTACCGCCGATGCTGCGTCCAAGGGCATCGCAATCACAAACAAGAGCGACGCTGAAAATCTAGTGATACTCAAACACTTCGGTCCCGGCAATCCTGACGCGCCCACCAAGAAACTGGTTTAAATTGGTTGTATGAAGTTCGCGCTCTTCTTGGCCTGCAGTCTTGTTGTTTTCGCTGCTGCTCCTGCTGATGACAAACCAAAACTGCCCGACGGCCCGGGCAAAGAAACGATGATCCGCATTTGTGCCAACTGCCACGGGCCCGAAATTGTTCTGGGCAAACGCCTCACGCGCGACGGTTGGAGCCAAATTGTCATGAACATGGTGCAGCGTGGCGCCCAAGGCACCGACGACGAATTTGCGGATATCGTCGACTACCTCACCAACACCGTCTCCGTCGAAGCCGCCAAGATTAACGTCAACAAAGCAACGGCAAAGCAGCTGCAAACCGGTCTTGAAATCTCCGACAAAGACGCCGATGCCATCCTGCATTATCGCGACGCCAACGGCGACTTCAAATCTATCGACGATCTGAAAAAAGTCCCTGGCCTTGACGTCGCGAAGATCGACGCTAAGAAAAGCAAATTGGTTTTCTAAATAAGAAAGCTGGGCTTACAAGTTCGCGGCTCCTCCATTTTTCATGATCTCTGCCAAGGCATGCATCCGGTGGGCATCGGCGGGGGACTTGGCTCCAGCCGCATCCTTGTCAAGCGTAGCCGCCATCGTTTTCAATTGCGCTGCTTTCTTCTTATCGGCGTGCGCCTGATAGTTGGCAATGGCAGTCTCCAATGCCGCGATCCGTTTCGAGGGCAGTGCATTGCTGCGCGTCAACTGGTCAATATAGGCGCGGGCCACTACAAAATTCGACGGCCAAACAATTTTCGGCTGATTCTGCACGTTCAACTCATCGAAGTGCACCTGGTTCGCCGCGTCTATTTCATTCTGCGTGATGTATTTGCTGGGCACGAGTTTGAACACATCCACACCGCGCGCAATCTCGGAGCCATATATGTAGCCGTTGTACCAATACGTTGACCACTGTCCGCCCATCGCGCGCTTTGATCCATCTACCGGTCCACGATCAAAGAATGCGATTTCCATCGGATGCGTAGCATCAGTAAAGTCCACCACAGAAATGCCTCCCTGGTACCAGGCCTGTACCTCGATATCGCGTCCCGGAATCGGGATCAGCGATCCATTGTGAGCCACGCAGTTTTCAAACTCTGTCTGCGGAGCTGGCATCTTGTAATAGGACGAAAGAGTCAGCTTCCTATCCGTCAAAGTGAAAATGGCGTCTGCGCCCCAGTTCATCGGGTCAGTCGCGCGGCAGCGTGGTTGTCCGCCGCCGCCCCATTCGTCGGTGAACAGCACCTTCGAACCATCGTTGCTGAAGTTGGCCGAATGCCAATAAGAGTAATTCGGATCGCTCACCGCCGCAATACGCTTGGGATTCACCGGGTCGGAAATGTCGAGCAAAATTCCATTGCCTGAACAGGCTCCCGCCGCTAATCCAATGGCCGAGTAAATGGTGATGTCGTGGCATTGATTCGTCTGTGACGTGGTCTGCGTGCCATCGCCGTGATTGCCGCCCTTCCACAAGCCGTCGATGTCGCCCGATTGTGTGTCGGTGAAAATGCGGGGGCTGTTGACAATCTTTGCCAGTTCCGGATGTGCCAACGGCACCTTGATGATATCGATGCGGAATAATGCTGTTTCCGGATTCTTCTTCGGATCGCCGCCTGAACAGCCAGCTAACTCCTCGGCCTGACGAACTCCGCCCGTGCCGGAAATATAAACGTAGATGTTGTCTTTGTCTTTCGGATCAATCAACAGGGAATGCGTATGCGAACCACGGCAGCTCTGCACCGCAGCCACTTGTTTCGGATTGCCAATGTCGCTGATATCGAAGATGCGTACACCGCGGAATCGATCAGGGCTCGGCGGCGGTGGCTGCCGGGGAACTCGAGCAACCGGCGCACCGGGCGCAGCAGGAGCCGGTGGGGGCGGTGGCGGTGGGGCTACATAACCAGCGGGCAGCGGAATTCCTTGGGTGCCGCAGTCAATCCGTCCGTTCATTGCTTCAGCTGACATGAACAGCAGGTGTCCATATACGGAGACATCGCCTTGTCCGCCCGGACACAGCAAAGATGTTCGCAGCTTGACGTCTTTGGGATTGTCAATGTCATAGGTATTGATGCCGTTGTAATTCCCAACAAAAAGGTGGTTGCCGCTGAAAGCCAGATCTGAGTTAACAGAACCGTACATGGCCATAGGTGGGCGCGGCGGAGTGGCAGGTGCCTTGGTCTCGGCTGTTTTGGCCGTGGGATCAGTCGCTGGCGGTGGCGTTTCGATCATTGGTCCGGGCGTTGCACCGGCCATGTTGCCAGGCGCAAAGCCGGGGGGTTTGGGCAGCGATGCGAGCCGTTCCAGGCCGAATGCTGCTTCCCCGGCGTCATACAATCCGCCTTTCAGGCCAACGCGTGGATCATCTGCGCCCGCGCGCGGATTCATGTAAACCGTACTCGGCGGCGGCGTTATCGGCTTCTCCGCATGCTCCGCGGTCTGCCCCGCGCTTAGCATTGCCAATCCGGCAGTTATGGCAAACGGAGCCAGAACCCTCTTCACTTGTGAACTTCGTTTTGCCATCATCGTTTCTCCCTATCAAGCATCCCTTGCATGATTCTGATTTCTGCTCGCTGCGTGTTGTCGATGTCGGTCGCAAAATCAAACAACACGTTGTCTTGTCCTGCTCCCGCTGTGTTGAACAAATCTTCCACCATGATTAACGCACCTGTGTGATGTTGAATCATGCCGGTGAGGAAGAGGTGGTCGAAGTGGCGGCCGCTCGCTTTGGCCAGTGCATCCATTTGCTGTGGCGTCAACATGCCTGGCATCAGCGGCATGCTCATGTGTTTCATGTCTTCCGAACTCATACTCGACATGTCGCCCATGTCCATCTCGGTAGACTGACCGCGTTCTTCCAGCCATTGCTTCATGTACTTGATTTCGTCAGTCTGCGAGATTCTGATGCGGTCGGCCAACGAGCGGAGCTCTTTGCTTTGGCCTCGTGTGCGCAGCAGCGCCACCATGTCTACAGCCTGGGAATGGTGCATAATCATGCCCTGCATAAAGCTGATGTCGGCAGCTATGGGGGCCCGCGGCGGTGTATACGCGGTGGCTGGTGTCAGTAGCTTGCCGCTTTGCCCAGGCGCTCCGGGTTGGACAATCGGTGCAATCTCCGCACTAGGATTCGGTTTGGTTTGCTGGCCCAATGCCGTTTCCGCACCCCAGCCTAGAAGGGCAGCGGAAAGAAGCCAAAGGTGAATCGGCATATCGAACTATACAACTTGTTGGCTAGTTTGGTCAATCCCCTCACGCGGGGCGCTACGATTGACTGATATGAAATTGCGAATGGCTCGAAGCGGTGCGTTCGTTCTTCTGTTGTGTGCTGCTGCGGGTTGGGCGCGTGCCGATACTTTGAGTCAACTGAGTGAGAGTTTCTGGGCGTGGCGCGCTCAGGAGCAGCCTTTCAGCGAAGACGATATTCCGCGCATTGAGCGGCCCTCCGATTTCGCCATTAATTGGTCTTCGTCCGTAGTGCAGCAGCGCCGTCAACAACTGGCAGCCTTTGAAATACGCTGGCAACATCTGAAGCCCGTGGCCACCGCGACTGTTTCTGAGCAGGTGGACTATCGTCTTGTCGGTTCCGCGCTGGCCCGCGTGCACTGGGAACTTGATGTCGAACAAGGATGGAGGCGTAATCCCAAATTCTATGTTGATCAAACCTTGGGTGCTATGTATATCCTGCTTCTGCCGCCTCCACCATTTTCTGCCGAGCGGCAACAGCAGATTATCAGCCGCCTGGCCTCCGTGCCTGTCACCCTGCATGCGGCGCAAGAAAATCTGACTGACATGCGTCAGCCTTTTGCTCTTCTCGCGATTGATGCGTTGAAGGATTTGCCTGCTCGGATGCAAACCATGCAGACTGCACTCGCCGCGTATTTGTCGCCTGAAAAGAACGCGGAACTGACCAAAGCCGCAGCGGTCGCCGTTCCCGCGTTGACACACTATCGATCGTGGCTCGAAACGCGTTTGCCGGCAATGCGCAAAGATACTGCCATTGGACGCCAGAAATACTTGTTCTTCTTGCACAACGTAGCGCTGCTCCCGTATTCGCCCGCACAATTGCTCGCGATGAGTCAGCAAGAGTTAAGTCGCTCTTTTGCTTTTGAGAGTTATGAAAAAGCTCGAAATGCGGAGTTACCCTCGCTTCCCATCTTTCCCACGCAAGAGGCCCAGATCGCTGAAGAAAAAATAGACGAGAATGAGATCCGCGAGTTGCTTACGCGTCAGCACCTACTCACCGTGCCTACGTGGATGAAGCACTATCGCAACTTACCGCTACCCGATTATGTGGCTCCGTTTGAAGACCTTTCTGTAACCGACGATCTCACTGGCCCATCGCGCCTTGAGCAGGATGGCACCAGCTATATTCGGGTTCCGAGTCCGAATCTGGGATTCTTTCATCTCTCGACTGCGCAAGATCCCCGGCCCATCATTACTCACGAAGGCGTTCCCGGGCATTATTTCCAACTCGTTCTTGGTTGGACCATTGCCGATCCGATTCGCCGCCATTACTATGACTCCGGCGCCAATGAAGGCATCGGGTTCTACGCGGAAGAAATGATGCTGCAAGCTGGTTTGTTCGATAACAAACCGAAATCTCGCGAGATTATCTATAGTTTCATGCGACTGCGGGCGCTGCGGGTGGAGGTAGATGTCAAACTCGCGCTCGGTTTGTTCACATTGCAGCAAGGTGCCGATTATCTGGCGCAAACGGTGCCGATGGATCGGGCGACGGCGCTGAGCGAAGCGGCTCTTTTTGCGAGTTCACCCGGGCAGGCTATTACCTATCAGGTTGGCAAACTCCAAGTCACGCAATTGCTGGCCGATGCTCGGCGTGCGCAAGGCGAGAAATTTTCGCTGCTGCGATTCAACGACTTCGTTTGGAGTAATGGAAATGTGCCCATCGCATTGCAACGCTGGGAAATGTTAGGCGATACGCGCGATGTGCCCGTCATGCTAAGATCGCCAAATCCATAATGCGAAACTTTGCCGCCGCTCTTTTTCTGGCTGTCGTTGTTCAGGCGCAATCCGCCGATAAGCAAGCGGAAGTGGACCGCATTTTTTCCGCCTTCAATACGCACACGCCCGGTTGTGCAGTGGGCGTCGCGCAGAATGGCAGCGTTGTGCTCAAGGCCGGCTATGGCATGGCGGATCTCGAACGCAACGTTTCTATTACACCAGACACTGTTTTTGAGAGCGGCTCAGTGGCCAAGCAGTTTACGGCGGCCAGCGTGATGCTGCTTGCCCAACAAGGCAAACTTTCGCTTGATGATCCCATGCGCAAGTATTTGCCGGAGCTCGCGGATTATGGTACGCCGCTGACCATCCGCCAAATTATGAGCCATATCAGCGGTATCCGCGAATGGCGTCCGCTGGCGACATTTGGCGGCTTGCCGGAAGAACTCTATGTCTATAGCAACCAAGACATTCTTCAACTCGCGGCCAAGCAACACAACCTCAATTTTGAACCTGGCACCAATTACAGTTACAGCAACACTGGCTTCAACCTGTTCCCGCTTCTGGTTGAACGGGTTCTTGGCAACGGCAAGACGTTCCAACAGTTCACTCGCGAAAACATATTCGCTCCGCTGGGCATGGAACACTCTCACTGGCGCGATGATTTTCGCGCTATTGTGCCCAACCGCGCATTGGCTTACAGACCCATCGAGGGTGCCGCGCGGTTTACTCAGGACACTCCCATTGAAAACATCATCGGCGCGGGGGGTTTGCTCACTACCGTAGGTGATCTGTTGCTTTGGAATGAAAACTTCACGCATGCTAAGGTCGGCGGCCCCACATTCGTGCAGGAGCAGCAGACGCCCGCCATCCTTAAAGACGGCCACCAGATCACGTATGCGCGTGGACTCGCTGTGAGCACTGTAAATGGCATGCGCGAAGTGGCGCACAGCGGTTCTACTGGCGGCTATCGCACCTGGCTTGGGCGTTATCCCGATCAACATGTCTCAGTAACGGTGCTTTGTAATTCGGCTTCCGCTAATCCAACGAAACTGGGTCGGGAAACGGCGATCCTTTGGAGAGGGGCAGTGCCCACCCAAACCTCCGCCGTCACCTATTCCGCAGATCCTGCAAAGTTAGCTGCGCTGGCGGGGATGTATCGCAATCTGCGAGACAACACAGTGGTGCGTCTCACATGGAGTAACAGCAAACTGATCAGTCATCCCAGCAACACAGAACTTGTGCCGACGGCGGCAGACAGATTTCGCCTGGGTACGAGTGAGATTGTAATTGTATTCAAGGATGGGCGCATGCGCATGATCGAGCCTGATACGGAGATTCTCTTCGAACGCGTAGAAATGGCTCATCCGGCGGCCAGCGAACTTGCGGCGCTGGCGGGCGAATACGAAAGCAGCGAGACGGGGACCAAATTGCGTCTGTCGGCTGGCCACAATCCGGGAGAGATGGTATATCAGTTGGGTGCACAGACGCCCGTGCCGATAAAGCCTACGTTTCGCGACGCTTTCGAAACGCCCTCGCGATCTTCCATCTATTTCATTCGCGACGCGTCTGGGAAGGTGATCGCGCTGAGTGTTGGCGAAGATCGTGTTTGGAGCTTGCGTTTCGATCGCATCAGATAACACATATGCGTCTTGCCCTCCTCTATCTCTTGCTTCCTTTAGCGGTGCTCGCACAATATGACGTGCTGATTAGCAATGGCAAGGTGTACGATGGCGCCGCCAATCCCTGGTTTTATGCGGATATCGGGATCAAGGGCGACACCATTGTGGCTATCGGCAAATTGACCTCCGCTACTGCGACGCAACGCATCGACGCCAGAGGTATGGCCGTGGCGCCGGGGTTTATCGATATCCACTCGCATGGACGCAGCGGCCTTCAATCTGTACCAACGGCGGAAAACTATTTGCGCGAAGGTGTCACCACGATCATTGAAGGACCGGATGGCAACTCTCCGTTACCGCTCAAGCCGTTCTTCGACAAATTGACGGCGCATCCGGTGAGCATCAATCTCGCCAGCTTTGTTGGGCATGGGACAGTACGCTCACATGTGATGGGTTTGGTGAACCGCCAAGCAACCCCCGAAGAATTGGACAATATGCGTGAGCTGGTTCGCCAAGCCATGGTAGATGGCGCAGTAGGCTTGTCGACCGGACTGTTTTATGTACCGGCCAACTATGCGAATACCGAAGAAGTGATTGCCTTGGCTAAGGTTGTTGGGCCGATGGGCGGGTTCCATGAATCGCATATGCGCGATGAAGCGGATAACATTCTGGATGCGGTGCGCGAGACCATTCGAATCGGTGAAGAGGGCGGATTGCCCACCCAGATTACTCATCACAAGATCATCGGCACGCGCAATTGGGGCCGTAGCGTTGAGACGCTGAAGCTGGTGGAAGAAGCGCGCGCGCGAGGAGTTGATGTGTCGATTGATCAGTATCCATATACGGCTTCGAGCACCGGGATTGCGGCGCTGTTTCCTCAGTGGTCGCAGGAAGGAGGACAGAAGTCCCTGGTTGAGCGACTGTCGGCGCCGGTCAGTCGCGCGAAGATCAAGGCCGAGATCATGTCGAATCTGGAGGTGGGGCGCGGCGGCGGTGATCCGAAGAATGTGGTCATCGTGAATTGCGGGTTTGATGCATCTCTGGCTGGGAAGAGTTTGGCTGATTTGACGCGAGAACGTGGCGTTCCGGTGAACTTTGACAATGCTGCCGAGACGGCGATAGCGCTGCAGACCAAGGGATCGTGCGGGGCGGTTTATCACGCCATTAGCGAACCGGATGTGGAGCGCATTATGAAATCGCCATACACGATGATTGCTTCCGACGGGGACATTCCTGTCTTCGGCAAAGCCGCGCCTCATCCGCGGAGTTATGGGACGTTTGCCCGTGTGCTGGGGGTGTATGTGCGAGAGCGGCACGTGATCACGATGGAAGAGGCCATTCACAAGATGTCCGGGATGCCGGCCGCGCGTTTGAACTTGGCCGATCGCGGACTGCTCAAGCCCGGGATGAAGGCGGATATCGTGGTGTTCGATCCGGATAAGGTGATCGACAAATCTACCTTTGAAAATCCGCACCAATACTCGGTTGGCTTTCGAGATGTGCTTGTGAACGGCAAGTTTGCCCTGCGAGACGACGCAGTAACCGCCGACCGACCGGGCCGAGTTCTATACGGGCCGGCCCACAAGTAGTGCAACTATTTGGTTGCATATAGTCTCCAATTGTTCTATGCTGCCATTATGCAACCTGGAGGTTGCTTTATGGAAGACCGCATTGAAAAGCGCATCGAGATCGCAGCACCTGTCGCCCGCGTTTGGCGCGCCCTCACTGACTCCCGCGAATTCGGCGAATGGTTCAAGGTGAAGTTAGAAGGCCCATTCGTCGAAGGAAAAACAGTCGGCGGCCAGCTAACCTTTCCCGGATATGAGTTCCTTCGCATGGAAGTTGTTGTAAAAGCGATTCAGCCCATGTCCTATTTCTCCTACACATGGCATCCATACGCGGTGAACCCCAAAATGGATTACTCGCAAGAAACACCGACGCTTGTTGAGTTCCAGTTGCAAGAAATTCCCTCCGGCACACTGCTGGTGGTGATCGAGTCCGGCTTCGAAAAGTTACCCGGAGAACGGTACGCCGACGCCTTCCGGATGAACACCCGCGGTTGGCAACAACAGCTTGAGCACATCACTGCCTATGTCACCCAGACATCTGAGTAGTCTCGCGGCCAAGGCCGAAGTGTTTGCGGCACTCGGCGATGAAACTCGGCTGACGCTGCTGGCGAAATTGGCGAAAGGCCAAACCGCCTCGATTGCACAACTCACCGAAGGAACTACACTCACCCGCCAGGCCGTAACTAAGCACCTGCGTGTTTTAGAGCGCGCGAAGATTGTCCATCCCACTCGAGCAGGTCGCGAGAGCCTGTTTGCGTTTGATCCGACGCCCATTGATGAAGTGGCGGCCTATCTTCAGACCGTCTCCAAGCAATGGGATGCGGCTCTTGCCAGGCTCAAGGCTTTTGTAGAAGACGAATAACACCGAGAAAGGAACCCATCATGCCTGACATCATGCATCTTCTGAAAATCAAGGTCACTCCCGATCGGGTCTATCAAGCACTCGCTACCGCAGAAGGGATTCGAAACTAGTGGACGCGGGATGCAGATCTCGATAACAAAATCGGAGGTGAAGGCGAATTTCGCTTCAATTCGTACGGAGGCGGGTATGCTACTCGCGTAAAAGTAACTGAGCTGACCCCTCCGCTCCGGGTAGTTTGGGAAACAACGTCCTTTTTCCGCCCAGAATGGCTCAACACAACCATTATCTTCGATCTGCGGCCAGAGTCAAGCGTTACGGTCGTTCGCTTCACGCATCGGGGATTTTCGCAAGCCGACGACGCTTATGCGGTGTGCACGACCGGATGGGGTTACTATCTGGTCAGCTTGCAGCAGTACTTAGAAACAGGCCATGGCGCGCCGAGCCCGGGTATCGACTTCGCTCGGGTTCTTCGATGAAACTCAAACTCTTCCGGCGAATTCGCGGTTCTCCGTCGATATCTTTATTTTTTCGCCTTCCTTGATGAACAGCGGAACGCGGATTTCCAGGCCAGTCTCCAGTCTGGCCATCTTGGTTGCGTTGCCACTCGACGAGTCGCGGACTCCCGGTTCGGTGTAAGCAATGTCGAGTTCAACAAACATTGGTAGCTGCAAACCAATCGGATTCCCGTTGTATTTTTGCAACTGCACGATCGTACCGCTCAGGAGTAGTTCTAACGCATCGCCCATCATGTCGGGCGTCAGCGTCAAAGTTTCAAAGCTTTCCTGGTCAAGGAAGTGAGAACCATCGCCATCGCTATACAAATAAGACGCCGAAACGAACATTAGATCCGGCTCTTTGAATTTGTCTTGCGCCTTAAAAGTCTTCTCGAAGACGGCGTTCGTGAGCAGGTTGCGCATCTTCAAGCGCACCAGCGTCTGCCCTCCGCGAGCGGTCGGGGTGCTTATTTCCGAGTCCAGGCAAGAGAACGGAGTATTCTCGAATTCAAACAACGTCCTTCGCTTGACGTGAATCGCTTCAATCAGTACAGCCATAGAAAACTCAAGTATAGGTGGTTGACGTTCATCGGGAGCCATAATGGTGAAGAAAAGGGCGCTAGATGAATCGACAGTGGATACGCGACTTCTCGGCTGTTCGCTTTCTGCAGGGTAGCCGCGCCGCTATCTTACGACGCGCGGCGGTGCTGATTGCGGTAATCGCCATTATCGATTGGTACTTTGAGAACAACATTTCCTTCGGCTTTCTCTATTTGTTTCCCATGCTAATGGTGGGTGGCTGCCTTCCCTTGTTGCCAACGGCCGGCATTGCGGCTCTCTGTACTGGACTCACCGAAGCCTTCGATCCTTTCCCCTGGGCGCTATCGGAGGGGATCTCACGGGTGGTTCTCAGTTTTGCCGCGTTCTTTGGCGCCGGTTTCTTTGGCTTCGCGGCTGCACGCACACGACGTATGGCTGACCAGCATTTAGCGGAAGTAGAGCGCGATGTGGAACAGCGGCGCAGGACTGAAGAACAGCTCGATTTCTTGATCGCAAACAGTCCGGCTGCCATTTTCACACTCGATTCTTCGGGCTTGGTGCAGCTCGCCAACCGGGCTGCCCACCAACTTCTCGGCATTGAGAATGGGAGCCTGCAAGGGCAGGCGATCGGCCGTTTCTTCCCCGCGCTCGCTACTGTGCCCCCTTCCAACGAAGCACCGTTCTTTCATACTGAAATGGAATGTCAGGGTTGGCGCCAAGACGACCGGATGTTCATGGCGCACGTATGGTTTTCGACTTATCAGACGATGTCGGGTCCGCGTCTTGCGGCGGTAGTCTTCGACACGTCGGAGGAACTGCGCGACCGTGCGGAGTTCAGCCTGCAGCAGATCCTTACTGGCTCAAAGGTGCTTGTGGGCGCGATGTGCCATGAGATTCGCAATATGTGCGGTGCGATTGGCGTGATTTACTCAAAGTTGACACGCGATGAAAAGCTGGCCGCCAATGAAGACTTCAACGCTTTGGGCAGTTTGGTACAAGGTCTTGAGAAAATGGCCGGCCTGGAACTGCGGCAGACGACGCGCTTAGTGGCAGAGAATGTGAACCTGAATTCGGTTTTGGAGGAACTGCGTATTGTCATTGACGCGTCGTTTCAGGAGTCGGGCATCACCGTTTGCTGGGAACAAGCGTCTTCGCTGGCGCGCGTGTGCGCCGATCATCAGGCGCTGCTGCAAATCTTTTTAAACATTGCCAAGAACAGCCAGCGGGCGCTGGAAGGTCGCCCGCGCGCTGAGTTTATTGTTCGAACGGAAAGTCGGCAAGACTCTACGGTTGTCAGATTCATCGATAATGGCCCAGGCGTTGCGTATCCGGAGGGGCTGTTCGCGCCCTTTCAACCAGGCGCTCAAGCGTCGGGTCTTGGCTTATACCTTTCACGCACGTTTGCCCGAGCCTTTCAAGGCGATATCGAATACCAACCGCAAGCAGAAGGCAGCTGCTTCGCGGTGATTCTGAAGCCCGCCGGAATTCAGCCCTCCGTACGATCAGAATCGTAAATGCCATGGCAAAGACTCGTCTTCTTTTACTTGATGATCACACGCTGTTTCGTGTGATGCTCAGCCGTCTGCTTGGCACCGAATCGGATTTTCAAGTGGTGGCCGAAGCATCTTCCATTCCTGACGCGCTTGCCCTGATTACGTTGGAACCTGTTGACTTGGTGCTGCTCGATTTTGATCTGGGTAATCGCGAGACTGGCTTCGCTTTCATCAAACAAGCGCGCGAGGCGAACTTCAACGGGCGCATTTTTATTGTGACGGCCGGCATGAGCGACGCCGAATATGTAGCTGCCTTGGGGCAGGGGGTCTGCGGCATTTTCCTTAAGCATTCACCTCCCGAATTGCTGGTGGAAGCGATTCATAAAGTGATGGCCGGCCAGACGTGGATTGATCAGCGGTGTGTGCAATCGCTGGCGAACGCAGTGGCCCACCAAACACCCGAAGTTCGGCAGGACGAGTTGACCGATCGCGAGCGGCAGGTGCTGAAAGGCGTTTTCGCGGGCTTGAGTAATAAGGAAATCGCTTCGCAGTTGAACATCTCCGAAGCCACCATAAAGTCTGCGCTCCAACAGCTGTTCACCAAAACCGGTGTCCGCACCCGTAGTCAACTGGTTCGCGTCGCGCTCGAAGAGTTCGGAACGGTGTGGGGCTTGCGGCCCTAGCCGGCTGCCCCCTCGCTTTGCTCGGGGTTCTGTTTCGGGATAATTGTTGAACAAACCCTAGCGACGGATTCCGTACTCGAGAGTAAAGTAAGTCGGGTTCAAGCCCTTCAACGGTTCTTGGAGCTTTGCTAATTCCTCTGACACGCCATGGATTTCAAGGCGTGTGATTTGGGCGATCTTCGCGGACGCCTCCAATTGACTTTTCACGTTTGCCAAGTGTTTGAGCAATCCTTCTGCGCCGTCATACGCTTCGCGGCAGTGCACTTCATCGCCGTGAAAACTGAAGCCGTAGTAGAGACAGCTTGACTCCTTGGCCGTGGCCGCTATAAATTGCTCGCAGAGTTCACGAAATGCGTCAAGCTTCCCATCGAAGACTTTGAAGTAGGGGTGGATGGATACGATTCGATCTTGAGTCGCCATCGGGAGATAGTAACACGCGCTGGGCTTGCGTTTCTAAATAGAGATACGGCGGACCCAACCGTGGCTGTCCGCCTCGACCCCGCGTTGCAGATTGACCAAACGCTGGCGGAGCGTGGCGGTCACCGGGCCTGTTAGACCTTCACCGATTGTGAAGGTTCCGTGAGCGTCGCGCACTGTCCCGATTGATACAACAACGGCGGCCGTCCCGCAAGCGAATGCTTCTGTCAAATAACCACTCTCTGCGTCGTGCTTCCATTGCTGATAGGAATATGGTGTCTCTTCGACTTCGAGGCCCTCCTCGGCCGCTAACGTCAGAATCGATTTACGCGTGATGCCATCAAGGATCGTTCCCGAAATAGGCGGGGTGATCAACTTTTTGTCTTTGGTGATGAAGCAGATGTTCATGCCCCCCAATTCCTCAATCCACTTTTGCTCAACCGCATCGAGAAAAACAGTCTGGTCGCAATCGTTGTCGACGGACTGCTTTTGGGCCATCAGGCTGCCGGCATAGTTGCCCGGACACTTGGCTGCGCCGGTGCCACCTCTGGCGGCTCGAACGTAGTCGGTGGAAACCCAAAGCTTGAGCGGCTTCTGGCCGCCTGCAAAGTAATCTCCCACGGGCGAAGCAATGAGGCAGAACGTATACTCGCGCGCTGGTCGCACCGTGAGCATTGCCTCACTCGCAAAAATAAAAGGCCGAAGATAGAGACTGCCTCCTCCCTCCGACGCGGGCACCCAGAGGTGATCGACTCGCACTAATTCCTCAATCGCCTCGACAAAGAACTGCACCGGTAATGCGGGTATGGCGAGTCTCTGTGCCGATTTTGCCAGCCGTTCCGCATTGTTCTCGGGACGGAACAGCAGAATTTCGTTTTCCTTGCTGCGATAGGCTTTGAGACCCTCGAAGACGATTTGCGCGTAGTGAAGAGCCGCCGTTGCTGGATCGAGTTGGAATGGACGATAGGGTTCCAAACGTCCAGCGTGCCAACCTGCCTCCGGCGTCCATTTCATGGTGACCATATGGTCGGTGAATGCAACTCCGAATCCCGGATTCTTGAGGATGGCCGCCCGAGCCGCATCGGTAGCGGGCTTGTCATTGATGGAGGCAGTGAAAGTTTTCTGGGGCATGATGTGTGATCGCACGTTTAGAATAGCGAACGGCCTTTGCCGCTCTGGAGACACACTTGTGGCGCGCGCTTGCAAACCGGTCGGTGAAGAGAGCGTAAATTTTGCGGTTTAGGCGACGGCCTCCATGGTTTCGGGTTGCACTTGCGACTCAGCGATGGCTTCGTTGAGGAATTTTGCGCGTTGGGTAAGGGTGAGACGGCTCATATAAGAGGCGAATCGGCCTTTTGAAAAAACGAACCCGAGGCCCGGGACGCTGGTGAGTGGTTGGTTGCGATGTTTGGCGAGGAGGGCGGCTTTGGCGGCGACGGCCAGAGCTTCTTCTTCCTTTTCTTTGCGGACGAGTTGAAGACGCTGCAACTCCGCGGCTTCGCGTTCACGGCGACGGGCGAGGCGGTGTTCCTGCAGAGCGAGATTGCGAAATTCCTTTTC
>Ga0182012_10003548_pt1 | contig 16625 bp, 17 predicted proteins | sample 612S2SmetaG_FD_120486 | JGI IMG/M metagenome (GOLD analysis project Ga0182012, IMG submission 120486) | Permafrost microbial communities from Stordalen Mire, Sweden - 612S2S metaG | ecosystem: Environmental > Terrestrial > Soil > Wetlands > Permafrost | place: Sweden: Stordalen | collected...
CGCGGAATCGCATGGTTCAGGGCGCGTCACCGTCCGCAACATCCCGAGCTACCGCTACGCCAAAGATGTCACTGTCAATGTCGATGGTCATGGGGCAGTGACGGGAGACGTCGCCTGGGGCGGCAACTGGTTTTTTCTCACCAAAGGAGAGAGTCCAATCGAGCTATCCTTGCGCAACCTGGACGAGTTGACCAATCTAACCTGGCGCATCCGCGAGGCTTTGGTCCGCGAAAGCGTCACGGGCAAAGATGGCGGCGAGATCGATCATATTGAACTTTTCTCGAAACCGCGCAATCCCACCGCGCACAGTCGAAACTTTGTGCTGTGTCCCGGCAAGAGTTACGACCGCTCACCTTGCGGCACGGGCACCAGCGCCAAAATGGCCTGTCTCCACGCCGATTCCTTACTCCAGCCCGGCTCCGTGTGGCGGCAAGAAAGCATCACCGGAAGCATTTTTGAAGGACGCATCGAATTGCAAGGGGACGAAATCATTCCATTCGTCAAAGGTTCCGCATTTGTGACCGCGCAGTCAGATCTGGTGTTCGATGAGCACGACGACTTTTGCTGGGGTATTCCAAACTAATCGGAAAGAGGCCAAATGCCAACTGAAAGCACAGCAGTAGACCGCGAGACTGGTTTCATTCGCGAGTTAGGACTTTTCGACTCAGTCATGCTGGTCGTAGGTTGCATGATCGGCTCGGGCATCTTCATTGTGTCCGCCGACATGTCGCGCGATGTGGGCAGCGCGGGCTGGCTTCTCTTCGCTTGGCTGCTGACCGCCGCGCTCACCGTAGCCGCCGCGCTCTCCTATGGCGAACTTTCGGCCATGATGCCGCAAGCGGGCGGTATGTACGTCTATTTGCGCGAAGCTTTTTCCCCCATTGTTGGCTTTCTCTACGGTTGGACCCTCTTCAGCGTCATTCAAACCGGCACCATTGCCGCCGTCGCCGTGGCTTTCGCGCGCTTCACGGGCATTTTAGTTCCTGGCATCGCGGAAGACCGCTATATCATCGCGCCCATTCATTTTTCCAGCAGTTATGCCATCTCGTTGTCCACCGGACAGTTTCTCGCCATCATCGTCATCACTGTGTTGACCTGGACCAACAGCTTGGGCGTGCGCTATGGAAAAATCCTGCAGAACTTATTCACCACCTCAAAGGTCACTGCACTTGCCGCTTTGATTCTGTTGGGGCTTATCTTCGCCAAACACGATGTGCTGGTGGCGAACTTCGGTAATCTTTGGACGCCGCACGATGTCACGCCCCTCACTGCCTCACTGAGCGCACTCACTAGCTTCGGTCTGTTTGCCGCTCTGTGCGTTTCGCAATCCGGGTCTCTGTTCGCCGCCGATTCCTGGCATGACGTCACGTTTGCCGGCGGCGAAGTCAAAGACCCGCACACAACCATGCCTCGCGCTCTGGCCTACGGCACGATTTGCGTCACGGGAATTTTCTTCCTGGCCAACGTAGCGTACTTATGTATTTTGCCGTTTTCCGCGATTCAACATGCGCCCTCCGATCGCGTCGCCACTGCCATGATGCAAGTGATTTTCCCCGGCTGGGGCGCCATCATCATGGCCATCGCCATCATGATTTCTTCCTTTGGCTGCATCAATGGACTCGTATTGGCAGGCCCGCGCGTGAGTTACTCCATGGCGCTTGACGGCATGTTCCCCAAAGCCGCCGGCCGCTTGAACAAGGCCCGCGTTCCTGCCTGGTCTCTGTGGATACAGGGCATTTGGTCCGCCGCGCTGGTATTGCCTCGCACCATTCACGACGGCGTCTATGGCAATCTGTACAGCAATCTACTCGATTGGGTCATCTCCGCAGCACTGCTCTTTTACGTGCTGGCGATCGCCGGCGTGATTCGCTTGCGCTTCACTCGGCCCAACGCTCCTCGCCCATTCAAAACACCCGGTTATCCAATCGTGCCGCTGTTTTACATCGTCACTGGCCTGGCCATTCTCTATTGCCTCTTCGCTTATCGCGCCTCCACCACTTGGCCCGGGTTGGTCATCGTCATGTGCGGCTTGCCCATTTATTACTACCTGAAATCGCGAGCTACAAAATAACTTGACAAAAATCCACACTTCGATAATACTCGAAGTGTGGAAAGAACTCCCAGCAAAGCCGACCTCGACCTGCCCCGCTTCGCCGACATGCTCTCGGCCATGGGAACCGAGCCGCGCTTGCGCATCATGCGTCTTCTCCTTTCGGCGCATCCCGAAGGCATGATTCCCTCCGACATCAGTAGTGGGCTCGATATTCCAGCCTCGAGTCTCTCTCATCATCTCGACAAGTTGAAAAACGAAAATCTCGTCAACGTCCGCCGCGACAGCAAGTTTCTCTGGTACACCGCCAACACCGAGGCCTTGCGCGAATTGATTCAATTCCTCTACGCGGAGTGCTGCACCAGAAACAAAGCGATCAAAGCCGAATCCTTATTAGAGGTCTGTAAAAAATGAGCATCAAAGAAGCCGTTCAAGAAAAATATGGCGCAGCCGCCCGCCGCGTGTCATCCGGCCAAGGGCTGCCTGCCGATTGCTGCACCACCGTTAGCTGTTGCTCGGGTTCCGCCGCGCCCTCGTGCGACGCCATCACCTCCGATCTCTACGACACCTCGCAACAAGGTGAGCTGCCCGAGACGGCTCTCAAGGCATCTCTCGGTTGTGGCAATCCCACTGCTTTGGCACAACTCAGTCCTGGCGAAATCGTCCTCGACCTGGGCTCGGGAGGTGGTATCGACGTCATCCTGTCCGCCAAGCGCGTCGCACCCAAGGGGCGCGCCTATGGTCTCGATATGACGGACGACATGCTCGCTCTCGCCAATGAGAACAAGCGTAAGGCAGGCATCGAAAACGTCGAATTCCTCAAGGGTGAGATCGAAAACATTCCACTGCCGGACAACATGGTCGATGTCATCATCTCCAATTGCGTCATCAATCTCTCCGGCGACAAAGATCGCGTGTTGGCGGAAGCCTTTCGCGTGTTGAAGCCCGGCGGCCGGCTGGCTGTATCGGACGTTGTTATACGCGGCGTCGTTCCAAACAATATCCGCAAGAGCATGGAACTATGGGTTGGCTGCATCGCCGGCGCGTTAGAGGAAACCGAATACCGTCAGAAACTCGCCCGAGCCGGTTTCCAAAATATAGACCTCGAAGTAACGCGTGTGTACAGCGTGGAAGACGCTCGCACTTTCCTGGCCGCCGAAGGCATCAATGCCAACGAAGCAGCGCTCCTGGTGCAAGACAAAATCGTCAGCGCCTTTATCCGCGCCCAAAAACCAAGCGAGGCCTGTTGCGATGCCGACTGCCCTTGCCACCAATCCACGTAGATGAGAAGTATCGTCTCGGAGACGCTGAGCACGGCTCTCCTCTTAGCCGCCGTAGTGGGCTCGGGCATTATGGGAGATCGCTTGGCGCAAGGAAACGCCGCCATTGCGTTGCTGGCAAATTCCATCGCCACGGGAGCAGCGCTCGTAGCTCTTATCTTGACGTTCGGCCCGATTTCAGGCGCTCATATGAATCCGGTCGTCACGCTGGCGGATGCTGCTTGCGGCGGAGTGCCTTGGAAAGAAGTACCTCGCTACATCGTCGCTCAAATTGCCGGATCGCTACTTGGCGTGGCGGCGGCGCATGTTATGTTCAATTTACCCCTGTACTCCATCTCGCATCACACGCGCCACGGCTTTTCCCAAACGTTCAGTGAATTTGTAGCAACCCTCGGCTTGCTATTTGTCATTTTGGGATGCAGCCGTTTTCGCCCTTCGGCTGTACCTTATGCGGTGGCCGCCTATATCGTGAGCGCTTATTGGTTCACCGCATCCACCTCGTTTGCCAATCCCGCGGTCACTCTTGCCCGTTCTCTAACCGGCACATTTGCCGGCATAGCGCCCGCTGACGTTCCAGCCTTCATCGGCGGACAGATCTCGGGCGCAGCGGCAGCCACGATTCTCTTTCGCTGGCTCGCGCCCAAGCAGGATACAGTCAATGCCTAAGAAGTCCGTCTTGATCCTTTGCACCGGCAACTCCGCGCGCAGCCAAATGGCGGAAGGTCTCCTCCGCCATATGGCGGGCGACCGCTTTTCTGTCTCCAGCGCAGGAACTAAACCAAGCACTGTCCGTCCAGAGGCAATGGCTGCCATGCAGGAACTCGGCATCGACATCTCCAACCACCGCTCTAAGTCAGTCGACGAATTCCTCGCTCATCCTTTCGATTACGTCATCACCGTCTGTGACAATGCCAAGGAAAGTTGCCCCGTTTTTCCAGCCACGGTAAAACGCCTCCATTGGCCTTTGGAAGATCCGCCCGGACCCGAAGCCGGCGAGCAAGAACGTATGTCCGCTTTTTGTAAAGTCAGAGATCAGTTGAAAGCGCGCTTCGCGGCTGAATTGGCCAACGGCGTCTTCAGTTCTTAAAAAAGCCTTCTATCTGCGCCACTTCCGCCGCACTCAACCGGAAGTCCATCGCGCCCGCCGTCCCTTTCACCTGGTCCGCATTTCGCAACCCCACAATCGCCGCTGTCACCGCCGGATTATGCAGCGTCCAAGCTAGCGCTACTTCCCCCGGCTCTTTTCCATGGGGCGCACCAACCTTCCGCAGCAGTTCCACCAGTTCCAGATTGCGGCTCAACTTCGGCTCTTGAAAATCCGCATCCCTACAGCGCCAATCATTCTCCGGCAAACTCAGCGCGCGTTCGCGCGTCATCTTACCCGTCAGCAAACCAGCGCGCATCGGCGAATAACAAATCACCCCAATATTGTTTGCCTGCACAAAGGGCAGAATCTCCGCTTCAATCTTGCGCACTAAGAGGGAATAGGGCGGCTGCAGAGAAGTAATCGGCGCGATTTTCATGGCGCGCTTCATCTGCTCCACGTTAAAATTCGAAACGCCAATCCAGCGCACCTTCCCTTCTTCTTTCAACCGCGCCATCTCCGTCCAGCCCTCTTCCACGTCCGCATCCGGCTCGGGCCAATGGATCTGATAAAGATCGATAACATCCACTCCCAGACGCCGCAGACTCTTCTCACACTCCTGGCGAATAGCCTCAGCTTTCAAACACGGCACAATCTGCCCGTTCTCATCCCAATTCCGCTCGCACTTGGTAAATACCAGCGGCTTCTTGCTCACGCCGCGCAACGCCTCACCCACTACCTCTTCGGAATGCCCCAATCCATAAACCGCCGCCGTGTCAATCCAGTTGAAACCGGCATCAATCGCCGCGCGAATCGCCCCTACCGAATCGGCATCGTCCTGGTGCCCCCAAGAAAACTTCCAACCAGCGCCGCCTATCGCCCAAGCGCCAATCCCCAAAGGGGTTATATGTAAATCGCTATTTCCCAGCTTCTTCAACTCAGTCATTTGATTCGCTTAAACTCCTGAACGGCCCAAGGGCTTAGAACCACCTTAGCTGCCGTTTTCTAACCGAGCCCTAAGCGCCCTATGCCGTGCCAAGGGTCCCGGCACTACGGTAGCAAATTCCCTCAAAATATCAACGAAAATTCAAAAATCGCAAACACCTTAGAACGCGCAGACCAATAGGCCCGCCGCGTTTTCCCCCGTAATCTCGAATCATGCAAGACGGAACGCAAACAGTAAAGCGGCCTTTGCAGACGGACCCAACCCACGGAGAAATATAACCAATGAAACTCATTCTTTCTTTCATCATGACCACCGCGCTCCTCTCGGCCACCAATTGCGTGAACTTGAACGTCGGCAATGCCGCGCTCACCACCAGCATTCTTTGTAAGCCGGTGACAATCACCCCGGTGGTGCAGCAGCTTTCACTCACGCTGCCGACACTACAGATTCCTACCTCGTCTGCTATCAAATGCAGCTTGCCCACGGTAGCGCCCACACCCGCTCCGGTCATCAATTGCACACCCACGCCGGTTGTTGTTGAATGCACGCCCACGCCGGTGAGCGTTCAATGCGCGCCCAAGCAGGTAGTCACCCAGTGTGCCCCGCCTGTTACTCCGATCTGCACGCCTACCCCGGTCATCGAATGCCCGGCCCCAACGCCTAAATGCCCGACCCCGACGCCGTCGCTCCCCAACTGCGCCGCTCCCGAGCCGGGCTCCTTCGCTCTCCTCGGCGCTGGCCTGCTGACCGCCGGTTTGGCTCGCAAGTTCCGCAAATGAGCGCGAACCTGCAAAACGTTTTCGTGGGAGCCGGCGCGGTCCACAAAGACCGCCAACCGGCTCTCAAGTCGTTTTCACCGCTTCTCGATCTCGGGACGCGCCCGCCCTCTCGCCCGCAAAAAACCGTTATAAATTCCGCCGTCGTCGCAGCGCGGCAACTCGCTTCCGCGATAGAAACTCAATCCATAAGCCCAAGCCCTATTGATCCCCCCATTGCAAACCTTCGCCTTACTCAGCTTGATCTCCCGCCACAATCCGCGCGCTGAAACGTCCTCGTCCAACATTGGGTAAGCTGTCGCCTTCAACAAAATCCCGCCCGCCACCACGCATAACACCAGCAGCACGTTCAGCCAGGAACGTTTGCCCACGACTAAGACGCCCAATGGCGCCGCAATGTAGAAGAATTCAGTTGCCCCAATATGCCCTATGTGAAATGCGCCGATGTTCCCCGCCGCCAAGGCATCTGGCAAGGCCTTGGCAATCAGCGGAATACAGGCAATCAATAAGGCACAAGGAATCAGCCAATTGCGGCTGCGTTCGGCAAACGGTTGCTTTTCAAACTCTGCGCCCAACAATACAAACAAAAGCGGCAACAGCGGCAATAGATAGCCCGGCAGCTTGTTCACGAACACACTGAAAAACAGCAAGCCAAACACTATGCTCGCTAGCAAAAAGTTTCGCCGCCGATCCCAAGGAGCGCTGCGCCTGGCAAAAAGCGCCAGCAAAGGTGTCCACGGAAACAGCGCCGCCAGCAACACGGGCAGATAGTAATACCAAGGCTGCACATGTTGCAGCGCATCCGAATACATGCGCGCGAAATGGTGCTTCACGAAAAATTCTTCAATAAAGGGCAAGCCGTTGCGCCAATAAACCGCCCCGTACCAAGGCCCGGCCACGCCTAAACACGCCACCAGGGCGCACCACCAAACCCGCCACCATCCGCGCAGAAACCAGGCAAGTGGCAAAGCCAGCGCTAGCGGCACCAATCCTTTCGCCAAGGCCGCCATGCCCAAACAAGCGCCTATCCCCAGAAAGCGCCGCCGAATCCCGCGCCCAGCCACCTCCGCACGCAGCAAAGGCAGCGCCAGCAGCACCGCCAGCGCGAAGAAAACCGACATCGGCAAATCGGTCAGACAAAAATTGCTATACGCCACCCAGCCCGCGCAAGTAGCCAGCAAAGTAATCGAAACCGTCGCCGCTTCTGCCCCAAATTCACGGGCTACCAGCCACGCAGCCACCGCCAGAAAAGCCAGGCTCAGCAGCACCACGGGCAGGCGCGCCGCTATCTCCGCCGGCTCGCCCATGGCAAAGAGAGCGCCGCTCATCCAATACAGCAGCGGCGGCTTCTCAAACCAAGGCAAACCCCACAAGCGCGGCGTGATCCAATCCCCGCTTTGCGCCATCGCCTGCCCAACCGCGGCATAACGCGGCTCATCGGTGCTAATCATCCCCACGCCGCTCAAATTGTAAACGTAGAAGCCCGCTATAGCGAGCGCGCACGTGGCCCAGGGCAAGTAACGGCGGGAGGAAGACAAACACCAGTATAGGAAGGCCGCCCTTCAAGCCACTCCCCACCCCCCAAAACGTGTAAACTAGAACAAATCATGCGAAGAGTCCGTGTCGCCAGCCTAGCCTTGGCATTTTCTCTCGTCTGGGTCTTACCCGGCGCGGAACCCGCTCCACCCAAAATCGATAAAGCCAAATGGGAATCTTTCTTGCGCTACGCCGAAGGCTATACCGCCGGTGTGAAATTCAATATTGACGATCCCAAACCCACGTCGATTCCCGGCTATTTCGAGGTCGTCGTCCACCTTTCAATCGGCGAGAGCAAGCTCGACCGCAGCTACTACGTCGGCGTCGACGGCCAAAGCATTCTGAACGGCACGCTCTGGAATCTCCGCGAAGCGCCCTTTGCCGAAAACCTGAAAAAACTCCCCACCAGCGGCTATTCCTTCGGCCCCGACGATGCTCCCATCAGCATCGTGGTCTTCAGCGATTTTCAATGCCCTTATTGCAGCGAACTCGCCAAAACCATGCGCACCGAACTGCCTAAGAAATACCCCGCCAAAGTTCACGTAATCTTCAAAGACTTTCCGTTAACCCAGCACGTCTGGGCCAAAGCCGCCGCCGAAAGCGCACACTGCCTCGGCGAGCAAAAAACCGCAGCCTTCTGGGCCTTCCACGATTGGATTTTCGCTCATCAGCTGGAAGTCTCGCCGGCCAATCTCCGCGAGAAAACGCTGGCCTTCGCCAAAGAGCAGAAACTGGACGAAGCCAAAATAGCCAGTTGCTTAGATAGCCACTCCACCAGCGCCGAAATTGATAAAAGCATCGAACTCGCGCGCTCGTTACACGTTCAGCAAACGCCCACCTTTTTTGTCAACGGCCGGCTTGAATCAGGCGCGATTCCCTGGGACAAATTGTCCGGCTTGATCGATTTTGAATTGAACCGGCCGAAAGAGTTTTCTCCGGCTAGCGCAGAGAAATGCTGTGAAGTAGTCATCCCTAAAGTTGGACAGAAATAGGGGAAAGATTTTTCCTAGAGCCGCTTAGTAAAACTGAATCACCAGTAACAAGGCACTCCGTGCCGATAAAGACTTTGTAGCGAGTGCAAATACATTCATGAACAATTCCGCCCAGACTTTTCGTCTTCCCCCGCTCATCTTGCATCCGTTCTCCAGTCCCGAAGACACCTCTGTTTTAATGGAGAGTTCGCGGGCTAGCTTAGCGCTGCAAGGGTTTCTGCCCCGCGACGAAACGCCCGCGCTCGATCTAGACCGCCAGTTGCTCAGGGGACGTTACGCCGAACTACGCATGCTGTACTACATCGGTAAGGACGTATCCCGCTGGACCGAACAATGCGCCGAAACCGTTAAAATGTGTGAGCAATTCGAAGGACGCAATATCCGCCCTGAAACGTTCGCCGTCCTGCTGGTGCAACATATTCCCTCCCACGTCCGTTTAAAGCTCGAAGGCTGGGGTGTACTCGATTTTTGCGCCCTCTTTCGCCGCTCCATCGGGTTGCATGCTATTTTTCAAGAAATCCCCAAAGCCGACGACTTTTCCCCCGAATTTCTCCGCCGCTACCATCGTTATCTCGACCAGTGGTACGAACAACGCCTGCGCGATTGGGTCTTCGAACGCCCCAAGGCCGACGAATATACCTTCGATCTCTTCGCCTCCGGCGAATACGCCATGATGCTCGAACAAAGCTGGAAAGAAGGCGAAAGCCGCACCAGTTGACAGGGCGCGCGCTCCGCCACCAGAACCACTTTACGGTTTCCGTGATGCGGCACCGGATAAGGGCTCCGGCCAACCAAACTTTCTCTCAAGTGTCTGACGGTTCTGCTAAAATGTCAGACGAATGAAGGACACGCGAATTACTGTGCGCTTCACCGCCGAGTTGCGTCGACGTTTGAAAGATTTTGCCCGTCAAAAAGGCAAGCGGGAATCCGAGGTCGTTCGAGAGGCAGTCGAGCGCCAATTTTCCACCGATGACGCCAAACTGACCGCATACGACCGTGCCTTGAAATTAGGCCTGATCGGTGCCGTGCCCGCAGCCCCACCCGACCTCAGCGTCAATCCCAAGTATTTCGAGGGCTTCGGCAACTCTTGAGCGGCCCGATTTTGCTGGATACAGGCCCGCTGGTAGCCATACTTTCAGCGTCTGACCAACATCACAAGGTTTGCATAGCCTGCCTTAACGGCATAAAAGTGCCGCTACTTACTTGTTGGCCTGTTATTACTGAAGCAGCATGGTTACTGCGGACCTACCCCCACGCGGTCGAACTCCTCCTCTCTTCCTTCAATCACCGCCTCTTCGATCTTGCGTCTCTCGAAGCGGCCGATCTTCCTGGCATAGCCACGATTTTGGGCCGCTATCGAAATCTCGGCTTGCAGCTTGCCGATGCTTCTCTCGCGCATCTGGCAAATCGCGAAGGCATTGACACCATCTTCACTTTGGATCGGCGCGATTTTGCCGTCGTCCGCTTGGCGCGTGGCAAGAAATTCCACATCGTTCCTTGACCACGCGCGCAGCCAACCCGACCCCCCAAGCAGTATCCTGTATTCATGAATTCTCCGCGCTTTGTCCACGTCGAGCAGTCATTCCCCAATCGCGCCATCCCCAACATCGAAGACCACATCCGCCAGGAACTCGCCTCCTCCGATCTCGTCAAGCGCGTCCCCAAAGGTGCACGTCTCGCCATCGGCGTCGGCAGCCGTGGCATCGCTAATATCGCCCGCATCACGAAAGCCGTGGTTGATTTCTGGAAAGAACACGGTGCGCAGCCGTTCATCATCCCCGCCATGGGCAGCCACGGCGCAGCCACTGCCGAAGGTCAATCTACCGTTCTCGCGCATTATGGCATTCATGAAGCCACCATGGGCGTCCCTGTCGTCAGTTCGCTTGATGTCGTGCCGCTCGGCAAAACGCCCGAAGGAATCGAAACCTTCATGGACCAGAACGCCTATGCTGCCGACGGCGTCTTCCTTATCGCGCGCGTCAAGTGGCATACCGATTTCGCCGGTGCCATCGAAAGCGGCCTCTTCAAAATGATGGCCATCGGCTTGGGCAAATTCGCCGGCGCACAGCGCTATCACACGTTCGCCTATCGCCTGGGTCTCGAACAAATGATCCGCAGCGTCGGCGCCAGCGTGTTCTCCACCGGCAAAGTCCTCGGCGGCCTGGCTATTCAGGAAGGCGCGTTTCACGAAACCGGCGGCCTGACCGTTGTCAGCACCGCGCAAGGTCTCGCCGCCATGGTCGCCCAGGAAGAAGCTCTCCTGCGCGAAGTTAAAACCTGGATGGCCACGCTGCCCGCCCCCGAAATCGATATCCTCATCGTTGACGAAATCGGCAAAAACATCAGCGGCGCGGGCATGGATACCAAGGTCATCAATCGCGGCGTCCAAGGCCAATACAATCCTTGGCCCAGTACGCCCCTCGTCCATCGCATTTACGCCCGCGGCCTCAGCGCCCTCACGTATCACAGCGCCGTCGGCCTGGGCCTCGCCGATGTGGTGCACGACCGCCTCGTCAACGACGTCGATTGGAAACCCACCTACATCAACTCGCTCACCGCCTCCACCCCCGCCGCCATCCGCACCCCCATCCACTATCCCAGCGACCGGGAAGCCCTCGAAGCCATCGCCCCCACCGTCGGCAAGCAGGATCTCTCGGAAGTCACTTATTGCCGCATTCGCAACACTATGGAATTAATTCACTGTGACGTGAGCCAAAATCTGCTACCTTCGGTTTATAGCAACGTCAAGGCCATTTCCGCGCCGTTCGAATGGCAATTTGACGCCGCCGGCAATCTTCCTGAAAACGGATCTCTAGCCCGTGCAGATCATGATCTTCAGGCATCGCACGTCTGATGTAAACCGTGAAACCTACGCAACAGCTTGATTTGCTGGGTGAGTCGTTCGCCACCACCCAGCCGCCAAATTCGCTCTTCTGCCATCAGGAGTTTCTCGAAAAATTAGCCGAACACGGCAAAGATGCCGTAGGTCGGCGCGCCGCTTTCCTCTTGCAGCGCCTCGCCGTCGACGCCCAACGCCTGCACTACAAATCCACCAAAGGCGCTAACCGCGGTTGGCGGCGCTCGCGCCTCGGCGGCGGCCAAGGTTATCACTATTACGCTTGGTGGGCGCCCAAGAACGCCCTTCCCCTCAAAGAATCCGGCGAATTTTCCGACCTGCCCGAGGACTCCCTCATTCTTCGCGATATCCGCCACCATGACGACCATTCGCTGCTCCCACCTCACTCCTTTCAATCTCATTACCTGCCCGTCACGGTGCGCGATCTGCGCCGCGAAGAATACACGCCCCTTCCCTTTACGCAACCGCAGGCCCGCTTCGCCTCCGCCCGCCAGCAAGTCCGCCTGCTCAAGGGTTATCCCGGATCAGGCAAAACCACCGCTCTCTTGCATGCCGCCGACGCCGCCGGCGCCGAACGCGTTCTCTACGTCACTTATTCCCGCAACCTCGCAGCTCTAGCACGTGGCTATTTCGACCGTTTCTGCTCTTCCGCCAAACGCTTCCAGGTAGTCACCCTCGCCGGCCTCGTCCGCCAAGTACTCGGCGCCAACCTCCCAGCCATCACGGAACAGGAGGCCAAGCGCGCCTTCTTGCGCGATCTGTCTCCCTTCTCGCGCAGCCTCGGCGCTTGGTCGAGCGTGCAATCCGCTCTCTACGATGAACTCTACGCGCATTACGTGGGCGATGCCCTCCCCATTTCCGCTGCCGGCCGTTTTAGCGCCTGTTCCCAACCGCGCGTTTCCGAAAAGTCTTATCGCGAACGCCGCACCCGTTACCTCGGCCACGCCGCCGTCACTTCCGCCCTCGACGCCGCCGCCCGCCTGGAAAAGCTCGCGCCTGCTACCCTCGCCGAACGCTACTTCCCCGAACTCTTCGCCGCTTGGCGCGCTGTCGATCGCCTCCGTAAGCCTAATCCCGATTCATCCTTGCTCGATTTCGATTGCATCGCCGTCGACGAGTGTCAGGATCTCACGCCCATCGAAGCCCTCCTGCTCATTCAGCTCGATTCCCTCATCGGAGCCCAGCGCCGCGCCGGTCCACCCATCTTATTCTCCGGCGACGAAGCGCAAACTGTCCGCCCTACCGACTTCGAATGGGCCTGGCTCAACGATCTGCTTCATTCCCAACTCGGCACACCCGCCGAATTCAAACTCGCCGCCAACTTGCGCAGCCCGCGCCGCATTGCCGAATTAGTTCAGCGCGTTTGGGAACTTTATTCCCACCTGCAGAAACAAGAACGCCCCAGCGGCTCCGGCCAAGTCGAGATTGAAGACGATTCCACCGATCAAATCCTTTACTGCACCGCCAACCCTGGGCCCGATCTCGCCGAACTCCTCACCCACCTCGCCGCCACCGAAGGCCTCGCCCTCATCACCCTCGACGAAACTATCCCCTCCTATGTCCCCGAAGCCGCCCGTCCGGCCGTCCTCACCGTCTCCGAAGCCAAGGGACTCGACTTCAATTCTGTCTGCATCCTAGATGCGGGCCGCCATCTCGAACAAATCGTCCGGCAGGACGACCGCCAACGTTCCCCGTCCGATGTCGAATGGCTCCGTAGGCGTCTCGCCATCGACCAACTCCGCGTCGCTCTCAGCCGTCCCTCCGAGCGCCTTCTCTGGCTCGACGTCAATCCCAACGATCACATCGTCCGCCAAAGCACGTCATTCCTCAATGGCCACGATTCCGGCGTCTCTTCCTGCGTTCCCGCCGCGCTCCTGAAGAGTCTTGCTGAAGACGATCTCGACGTCGAAGAACGCGTCCAGCGCTGCCAAACCGACGCCCGGCAATATCTCGACGTCAAACCCGAAATGGCCTGGTCGCGCGCCCAGCAAGCCATCACTCTGCTTGGCCGCGTCGGCTCGTTCGCCGCCGTCACCGATGAAGCCGCCCGCCGCACGGCCTATCTCACCGTCGCCGAAGTGTGTTTCATCCTCGGTCTGCGCAACACGCGCTTGCCCTCCGAACTCGGCCGCCCCGATTTCTTCGACGAAGCCTTTCGCGCCGCCAGAAGCGCCCGCAATTTGGGCCTTGCCGCCATGCTTGATGTCCTCGGCAAGCTGCATCGCGCCACTCCCGAAAACCGCCTGCATGCTCTGGTCGCAGTGGCGCACCATCTCCCCGAACGCAAAAGCGATGTCGAGCCTTGGCTGCGCCTCGAAATTGCCGCCAGAGCCGAAGCTTGGGCCGAAGAACTGGAAGCCGCCGTGTTCAATGGCCGCAATGCCGATATTCTGGTCAAGGTTCTCCCGCCTTTCTACCAGGCGCTCGATCTCCCCGACAGCGAAGCCCGCACCCAGCGCTTGCGCAAACGCGCCATTCAGCTCCTCATCAAGGACAAGCAATTCGCCTCCGCCCTTGCCGTTTTGCGCGAACTGCCCGATCGCCAACCTGCCCTCGAAGCTTCCTGCCACGAAGCCCTCGCTGATTTCCGCAGCGCCGCCGATTGCCATCAACTCGCCGGCAATCTCAAAGATGCTTTAGCTTGCTTCCGCGCCATTCCCGATTTTGACGCTGCCCTCAAACTGGTCTCCGAAATCGGCGATCACCCCGCCGCCGACTCCCTCCGGTGGATCGCCGAACTCCAGCAAGTCGTCAGCCGTCGCCCCGACAAATTCACCAAGCTCGTCACGCCCGCGGAGAAGAAGCTTCTCGAAGACATCCTGGAGCGTTCCCTCGGCGTCGCACGCAAGAAACCCGCCCCTCGCAAAACTGCCGCCAAGAAGAAAACCGCCCCGCCGCGCAACCCCCACTTCTAGCCCGGAAATCAGCGCAAGGAACCATCGAAATCCTGGGCACAGAGCCGCAGGCGACCAGCATCGCATGGGTCATCGCCCGCATGCCTACGCCACCATCAGCGGGAATTCTTCTCGCCCGAATGCACCGCCGTGCGACCCACTTCGCTCATTCATGAGAACATCCGCACCTGCCTCGCGGAGCGCGTCCGCCCACGTCCTTGCGTTCTCGAGAAAGAACGGCTCTTGTGTGCCCGCGACAAGCTAAGTGCGCGGAACCCGGCTGGGCATGATGCAGGGCGGCTTGTAACCTCCGCCAGGCGACGCGCACAAGACCGCACCATACACGTGTGGATGCCGAAGCCCAAGAGCGACGGCCGGTTCTCCACCCGCCGAGACGCCGAACACTGCGCTACGTTCAGCGGGCAGCGCCAAGCCAAATCGCGACTCCGTCCATCGGCGAACGTCCTCGACGAAAAACTTCTCTTGTGCCGAGAACCGCTCTGGCTCAAAGCCCGGCGAGTACTCATGAAGCCGCAGCGTCTCATCGGTCAGTCCATGTACCCCGACGATCATTGTGGACGTTATGTCGGCCTTCTCGAGCAACTCGCCCCACTTCGAAATTCCCTGACCGTCACCGGCGAAGATGATTGCTTCCGGCGGGTTTAGTGGAACGTACACCGTGACCTGCCTTCCGCCGCCGTACTCGAACAACTCAGTTTCCGCCACGTTGACATCCTCGGAACTTCGAAAATGGTGACGAAAAAATCGTTATAGACGCACAACCCCCTAACCGAGCCGCGGCCGTAAGGGGGCGGCAACGTAAAGCCCCATTTTCAGCTGTTTTTCATTCCCGGGCAACCTCCCCTAAAGGCCATAAGCCGTCTTCAACACGTCTGCCGCCGATTTCACCAGTCCCCCGCCTGGCCCTCGCCACGAATTCCTGTCGTAGTAATAAAACCACGGCACCCCACGGAAATAATTCGTCAACAGGGGCGCGCACATCTTCGCACACGGTATTCTTTCCGAAAAAATCTGCACGACCTTCAGGTCTTGGCGCATACGGAAATATTCCGCCGCTTTGCCCTCCGAATGAATCCCCACCTCGGCGTCCGGCGTATCGGCCGGCCCGAATTGCCGGAGCAACTCCGCGATCGTCGTATTCGGGTTCACTTGAATCCCTTCCACCCCGTTCTTGTCGCGGTACAACCAGGCCGTCACGTTAATCGCCCCTAGATACTGTGTCGTAATCAGCGGCGGCGCATTTTTCTTGCGGAAATCCAATGCTGCGGTCGGCAATCGCATATCGCAACGTGCTTCCATGGGTCTGGCGTTCGGTATTCTCGGCATAATCCCTCCCTTCTCCAGGACGAAACTTCAGTCGCGCCGGTTAGAAGTATCTTACAGCCATGTACCCCACATCAGGCAAAAGTCGGATCGTCGAATCGATTGATGGAGGCTCGTAAACGCTGTCATTCTTGGCGGCGAGGCAAGTTGCCCGCCTGCGTCGATCCGATGCCATCGATAGATCATAGCTACTAAGGATCTTATGCCCCAAGTCCTCGTTCACTTCGACCAAGCCACCCTTAACGCCATTGACCGCATCACCGCTGCCGCCAAACGCAAACGCGCCGCGAAGTATACCAACGGCAACCGGACTCGGTCGACGACGTCGGAACCTGGGACCTTGCCGAAGAGTGGCAGGAATGAAGCAATTCGAGATCTGGTGGGGCGAGCTGCGAGAACCGGCCGGGAGGCGTCCCGTGCTGCTGCTCAAGCCGCGATGACGCCTAAAATTATCTGTCCAAGTTCGTCGCCGTCGAACGCCCGGGTGTGCCGCCGCTCGTTTCATTGTCTGACCAACCTGTCTTTGTCTAACGAACCTGTCTATATTGACAAAAGCTAAAGCGCCGCTACCTTGCGGGGAGCGTTCCGAAAAGGTTAGTTTCGGGACGATTTTGTCTGACGGCAACCCTGCCGCGCGCCCGTCGTTCGCTCTCAACAGTGCGGCAGGCGACGCAAGTAAGCCGTTCGCCCAACGAGGCCGATACCCGCCAACAGCAAGCCCCAAGTGCCGGGTTCGGGAGTCGTTGTGCTTCCGGCCACTTCCGCGTCGACGCTATCCAAGCCGATGTAGTCGCCACCACTCGTGGAGAGGCCAGTCAGGCTGAGCGTGGTGGTCGATGACGTAGCGGTAACATCAAAGGTTTCTA
>Ga0182012_10003550_pt1 | contig 16615 bp, 13 predicted proteins | sample 612S2SmetaG_FD_120486 | JGI IMG/M metagenome (GOLD analysis project Ga0182012, IMG submission 120486) | Permafrost microbial communities from Stordalen Mire, Sweden - 612S2S metaG | ecosystem: Environmental > Terrestrial > Soil > Wetlands > Permafrost | place: Sweden: Stordalen | collected...
ATCGGCGCGCTGGGGCTCGGCGGTCTGAAGCTCAAGCTGCATCGTGAATGTGTCGGCAAACTCTTCGAAAGCGCCGATCAGGTGTTCGACGCCGAAAATATTTACGCGCAAGCCAAAGTGCTTGCCTGATCCGATAGGGCTGTCATGACCAAAAACAACACGATTGCGAAATTTCTCGACGAACTCGCCAGCGAGGCTCCGACGCCTGGCGGCGGCGGCGCAGCTGCCATCATGGGCGCGATCGGCGCGGCGCTGGTCTCGATGGTCGCCAATCTGACCATCGGCAAGAAGAACTACGAAGCCTTCGACGAAGAGCTGAAGGCGATCAACGCGGCAGCGGAGAAGGTGCGCGCGGAGCTGACCGCCGCGATCGACGAGGATGTCGTCGCGTTCAACGCGGTCATGGGCGCCTATGGCCTACCGCGCGACGGCGATGACCAGAAGGCCGCACGCGCCGCCGCCATCCAGACCGCGCTGAAGCAGGCGACCGATGCGCCATTGCGCGCGGTGAAGGCTTGCCACGAGGTCATCAAGCTCTCGGCCGTGGTCGCCGAGAAGGGCAATCTCAACGTCATCAGCGACGCCGGCGTCGCCGTTCTCGCCGCCAACGCCGGGCTGCGCAGCGCGGCGCTCAACGTCTACATCAACGCCAAATCAATCAAGGATCGCGAATTCGCCGAAATCCGTCTTGGAGAGGTGAACGCGCTCACGGAACTCGCCGCGCGGAAGACCGAGGAAGTCTATTCCGTCGTGCGCGGCAAAATCGGTTCGTAAAAAACAAAAACATTAGTCGTCCCAGGGAGGACAATATGGACGTCCACGAGTATCAAGCCAAGGAAATTCTGGCGGCCCATGGCGTCGCCATTCCGCCCGGCACGATCGCTTTCAGCCCCGATCAGGCCGTCTACGCCGCGACGGAGCTCGGCGGCTCCAACTGGGTCGTGAAGGCGCAGATTCACGCCGGCGCGCGCGGCAAGGCGGGCGGAGTCAGATTCTGCCGCACCTATCACGAAGTCCAGCAAGCCGCGCGTGACATGCTCGGCAAGCGCCTCGTGACGGCGCAAACGGGTCCGGAAGGAAAGCCGGTTCAGCGCGTCTATATCGAACTCGCCGACCCCTTCGAACGAGAAATCTATCTTGGCTACGTGCTCGACCGCAAACTGGAGCGCGTACGCGTCATCGCTTCCAAGCATGGCGGGATGGAGATCGAGGAAATCGCAAAGAACTCGCCCGAGGAAATCCTGCAGGTGATCGTCGAGCCGGCGGTGGGCCTTCAGCCTTTTCAGGCGCGTGAACTCGCTTTCCAACTTGGCCTCAACCTGAAGCAGGTCTCGCGCGCGGTGCAGACGATTCTGGGCGCCTATCGCGCCTTCCGCGACTGCGACGCGACCATGCTGGAGATCAATCCTCTCGTCGTCACCAAGGACGACAAGGTGCTGGCGCTCGACGCCAAAATGTCATTCGACGACAATGCGCTGTTCCGTCGCCGCAACATTGTCGACATGAATGATCCATCCCAGTCCGATCCGCGCGAGGCGCAGGCGCTCGAGCACAGCCTCAACTATATCGGGCTTGATGGCGAGATCGGCTGCATCGTCAATGGCGCCGGCCTCGCGATGGCCACCATGGACATGATCAAGCACGCGGGCGGCAGCCCCGCGAACTTCCTGGATGTTGGCGGCGGCGCTTCCGCCGAGCGCGTCGCGACAGCGTTCCGGCTCGTGCTCTCGGACGCAAATGTCAAAGCGGTCCTGGTGAATATCTTCGCCGGCATCAACCGCTGCGACTGGGTCGCGCAGGGCGTCGTCGACGCGGTGCGCGAGACCAACATCAGCGTGCCGCTGATTGTGCGTCTGGCGGGCACCAATGTCGAGGCCGGCAACAAGATCATCAAGGAAAGCGGCATTCCGATCATCACCGCCAATACGCTCAAGGAGGCGGCCGACAAGGCCGTCGCCGCCATCAAGAAAGCGGGCTGAGCAATTTCCCGGTTTCTTTCGGCCGGGCGCATAGGTTTGACGGCAGCGGACTTGAAGATTCGCGGGTCGCCGGGAGGCAAATATGAGCATTCTTATTGACGAGAAGACGCCGATTCTGGTGCAGGGCATCACCGGCGACAAGGGCACCTTCCACACCAAGGAAATGCTCGACTATGGCAGCAAGGTCGTCGCTGGCGTCACGCCCGGCAAGGGCGGCAAGCAGGTGCATGGCGTGCCCGTGTTCAACACGGTCAAGGATGCGGTCAAGGAGACCGGCGCCACGACGAGCCTCGTCTTCGTTGCGCCTCCTTTCGCCGCAGACGCGATCATGGAGGCGGCGGACGCGGGCATCCGCCTGATCTGCGCGATCACCGACGGCATTCCCGCGCAGGACATGATGCGCGTGAAGCGCTACTTCATGCGCTATCCCAAGGATCGCCGGCCGATGATGGTCGGACCGAATTGCGCGGGCATCATCAGTCCCGGCAAGGCCATGCTCGGCATCATGCCCGGGCATATTTACAAGCAGGGCAATGTCGGCCTGATCACGCGCTCCGGCACGCTGGGTTATGAGGCCGCCGCTCAGCTCAAGGAACTGGGCATCGGCATTTCGACGTCGGTCGGCATTGGCGGCGATCCGATCAACGGCTCGTCATTCCTCGATCATCTCGTGCTGTTCGACAAGGATCCGGAAACCGAAGCCGTGCTCATCATCGGCGAGATCGGCGGCCCGCAGGAGGCTGAGGCCTCCGCATGGATCAAGGAGAATTTCTCCAAGCCCGTGATCGGTTTCGTCGCAGGGCTCACGGCGCCGAAAGGCCGCCGCATGGGTCACGCCGGAGCGATCATTTCCTCCGCTGGCGACAGCGCAGCCGAAAAAACCGAAATCATGAAGTCCTACGGGCTGACTGTCGCGCCGAGCCCTTCGGAGTTCGGCGAGACAGTGGCCAAGGTGCTCAAGCGCGCGTGAGCGAGCGCCCTCATGCGATCCCTTGTCGCATGGTCTCATGAGGGCTCGCAAAGGCATATCAAATTTCTTTCGCGTTCCGCGTGAGATCTGACCCTTCCATCGGTTCGCCGCCGCAGAGTTCGAGAGTTTGCATGACTGACGCTCATTCTGATACGCCGCCTGCCGCCGCGCCTTCGGCGTTCGCTACGCGCTCGGTGAAGGAGGCCTCGGCCTTTCTGGTCGAACAGTTGGTGAGCGTGGTCAAGCGTCACATGCCTCAGATCGAGCCCGTGCTGCGGGGGTTCGCCGCGGGCTCGCATCTCACCGACTATGAAATGGGCCGCGCGCTACAGGCGCAAGGCATCTTGTTCCAGCTTGTCTCCATCGCCGAACAGGCCTATGCGATGCGCCGCCGACGCCACATCGAGCGCGAGCGTGGCCACGACCAGTTGCTGGGCACCTTCGATCAAGTGCTGGCTGGCGCCGCCGCGGCAAAAGTCCCGGCCGACGAAATCCGCGCCCAACTGCAGACGCTGCGCATCCGCCCGGTGATCACCGCGCATCCGACCGAGGCCAAGCGAGTCTCGATCCTTGAGAAGAACCGCCGCATCTATCTCTTGCTGCGCGATCTTGAATCGACGCGTTGGACCGACCGCGAACGAAATGCGCTTGGCGCGCAACTGCGCGACCAGATCGAACTTCTGTTCCTCACGGGAGATCTGCATCTAGAAAAGCCAACTGTCGAGCACGAGGTTTCCTGGGGGCAGCACTTCTTCTCCGAGACGATTTTCGATCTCGCGCCAGACATTCTTTCCACCTTCGAGCGTGCGCTCGAAAAGCATTACCCGAACGAAAAATTCGAGGTGACGCCTTTCTTTCAGTTCGGGTCATGGATTGGCGGCGACCGCGACGGAAATCCATTCGTCACGAACGCTGTCACACGCAAGACGATGAGCGACAATGCGCTTGCGAGCCTCAATTATTATCGCCATAGGGTGATCGAAGTCGGCCGCATGTTGTCCATCAGCCCGCGCGCGGCTGTCATTCCGCAAAAGCTGCGGGACGAACTGGAGCGTCGCCTCGTGACGCTGAGAGACGCAAGCTCCATTCGCTCGCGTAATCAGATGGAGCCCTATCGGCAATTCTGCAATCTCATTCTATACAAGCTTGATCAGACGCTTCAGGCGACAGGCGGCGGAACGCCTTTTGATCTGCGCTATGGCAATGCGGATGAACTGATCGGCGACCTGCGCGTGATTGAAGACGCCTTGACCGAGGGGCAGTCCGGCGCGCTGGCGAGCGATCTCGTCCGGCCTCTGCGCCGGGCGGTTGAAGTATTTCGCTTCAGCACCGTGCGGTTGGATCTGCGCGAGAACACGACGCGCACCACCAATGCGCTTTGCGATCTATGGCGCGCAACGCGCGAGGACGAGCCGGCCGCCGTAGACTCCAGCGAATGGCGCGCGTGGCTCGACGCGCAGATACAGACGCCGCCCCTCAGTCCAGATGAGCGCGATAAATTCTCCAAAGAGACGCGCGACACGATCGAAATGTTCGAGGTCGTCGCGGAGCTTCAAAGCAAGCTTGACCGCGAGGCTTTCGGCAGTTTCATTCTCTCGATGACGCATAGCGCCGCCGACGTGCTCGGCGCCTATGTGCTCGCCAAGGAGGCTGGTCTGGTGCGTCAGGGATCCAAGGGCGTATATTGTTCCTTGCCGATCGTTCCGCTGTTCGAGACCATTCCCGACTTGCAGGATGCGCCCGCGATCATGCGCGAGTTGCTCCACATTCCTGTCGTTCGCACCAGCGCCAAAGTGCAGGGCGATCTGCAGGAGGTCATGATCGGCTATTCCGACAGCAACAAGGACGGCGGGTTCCTGCCCTCGAACTGGGAGCTGTTCAAGGCGCAGGCGCGGCTGACGGCGGTTGGCATTGAAGAGGGCGTCGCCATCGCTTTCTTTCACGGGCGCGGCGGATCGGTCAGTCGTGGCGGCGCGCCCACCGGGCAGGCTATCGCCGCGCAGCCTGCCGGCTCTATTCGTGGCCGCTTCCGGGTCACCGAACAGGGCGAGGTTGTGTCGTTCAAATACGCCAATCGCGGCACTGCGTCCTATCAGATGGAGCTGCTTGCTTCCTCCGTGTTCACGCACGCTCTGAAGTCCGAGCGCGAGGAGGCGTTGATCCCGCGCGCGGAATTCGACCAGGCTTTTGAAGAAATGTCCCAGGCGGCGCTGGCCGCCTACACCGCGTTTGTCGGTGATCCCGATCTTGTCGGCTATTTCCAGGCGGCCAGTCCGCTCGAGGAAATCTCGATGCTCAACATCGGTTCGCGTCCGGCGCGGCGATTTGGCGCCAAAAGCCTTGCGGACCTGCGCGCTATTCCATGGGTTTTCGCCTGGGCGCAGAATCGCCACGCCATCACCAGCTGGTATGGCGTGGGCTCCGGGCTGAAGGCCTTCCTTGATGCTCATGGCGAGGGGGGGCTGGAGCTGTTGCGGCAGATGTACGAGAAATCGCGACTCTTCAAACTTGTGCTCGACGAAGTTGAAAAGACGCTGATGCTGGTCGACCTCTCCATCGCCAAGGCATACGCCTCTCTGGTCGCCGACGAAGCGGTGCGCAACAAGATCTTCGCGGTCATAGAGACGGAGCATGAACTGACGCGCGCCATGGTGTTGCGGGTCACGGGAGCGACAAGGATTGGCGAGCGCTTTCCAGCCTTCAGCGCACGGCTCGCGGATCGATTGCCGACAATCAACGAAGTTAACCGGGAGCAGGTCGAACTATTGCGCCGGTTCCGCAACACGGAAGACGAGGCTGCGAGGGAGGCCATCAAGATTCCTCTGCTGCTTTCGATCAGCTGCATCGCCGCAGGCATGGGCGCGACTGGCTAGGACTATTGTTTTTCAAGCATATTCTGATCCAGGAAGTCTCCAACTTTTTGGGAATATGCCAACCACCCAGGGAAGGGAAACTAAGATGAGCTTCACATTGATCGAGCAGGCGACATCGCGTCTGCACCGCTCGGAGCTGGCCGTGCCGGGGTCGGCGCCGGGCATGTTCGAGAAGGCCGCCGCCTCGAAGGCCGACGTGGTGTTTCTCGACCTCGAAGACGCTGTCGCGCCGGACGACAAGGAGCAGGCCCGCAAGAACATCATTCAGGGCCTGAATGACATCGACTGGGGCAAGAAGACCATGACGCTCCGCATCAATGGTCTCGACACGCACTACTGCTATCGCGACGTGGTCGACGTTCTCGAGAATTGCCCGCGTCTCGACGTCGTGCTGATCCCCAAGGTCGGCGTGCCGCAGGATGTCTATGCGATCGACATGATGATCACGCAGATCGAGCAGTACAAGAAGCGCACCAAGAAGACCGGTATCGAGGTGTTGATCGAGACCGCGCTCGGCATGGCCAATGTCGAAGCCATCGCTCAGTCCTCCAAGCGTCTCGAAGCCATGTCCTTCGGCGTGGCGGATTACGCGGCCTCGACCCGCGCCCGCACCACCGTCATCGGCGGCGTGAACCCGGATTACGGCGTTCTTTCCGACAAGGACAAGGACGGCAACCGCGAATATTTCTGGGCTGACCAGTGGCACGCCGCCCAGACGCGCATGATGGTCGCCTGCCGCGCCTATGGCTTGCGTCCGATCGACGGCCCCTTCGGCGACTTCAATGATCCGGAAGGCTATATCGCCGCGGCCAAGCGCGCCGCGGTTCTCGGCTACGAGGGCAAGTGGGCCATCCATCCTTCGCAGATCGAGCTGGCGAACCAGGTCTATACGCCGTCCGAGGCGGAAGTGACCAAGGCCCGTCGCATTCTCGAGGCGATGGCTCAAGCCGCCAAGGAAGGCAAGGGCGCCGTTTCGCTCGATGGCCGCCTCATCGACATCGCTTCGATCCGCATGGCCGAAGCGCTGATCGAAAAGGCTAATTCGATGACTGGCGCGTAAGACTCTACGCTACTTCCCTCTCCCCCTGCGGGGAGAGGGGGTTTAGACGCATTCTGGCGTCACCCTTTCTGGATCCCGCCATGTCCCAAGATTACCGCACCCTGCTCCGCGAAATGTTCGACGCCGCCGTGGGCGCGGCGCATCCGTCGCTTTGCGTGCCGCCCTATCTGGCGAAGATCGCGCAGCCCAAGGGGCGCACTATTGTCGTTGGCGCCGGCAAGGCGGCGGCCGCAATGGCCGCAGCGGTCGAGGCGCACTACAAGGGACCGGTCGAAGGTCTGGTGGTCACCCGCTACGACCACGGCGCTCCGACCTCGAAAATCGAGGTCGTGGAAGCTTCCCATCCTGTCCCCGACGCTGCCGGCCGGGAGGCCGCCGCTCGTGTGCTCAAGAAGGTTCAGGGGCTGACCAGCGACGATCTCGTGCTGGCTCTAATTTCTGGCGGCGGTTCGGCGCTGATGGCGCTTCCCGCCGAGGGCGTGACGCTGGAAGAAAAACAGGCGGTCAACAAGGCGCTGCTCAAAAGCGGCGCGACGATCTCCGAAATGAATAGCGTGCGCAAGCACCTTTCCGCGATCAAGGGCGGTCGCCTCGCGCGCGCCGCGGCGCCAGCGCAGGTGATTGCGTTGATGATCTCCGACGTGCCGGGCGACGACCTTTCCGTCATCGCCTCCGGCCCCACCGTTCCCGACGCCACCACGCGTCAGGACGCGCTCGCCGTCATCGCCAAATATAAGATCGACGCTCCCGCCGCCGTGCTGGCCCATCTGAACAGCCCCGCTTGCGAGACCCCCAAGCCCGGCGATCCAATCTTCGATCGCGTCGAGAATATTCTGATCGCGACGCCGCAAGGCTCGCTCGACGCAGCCGCCGCGGTCGCCAAGAAAGCGGGCTTCACGCCTTGCATCCTCGGCGATCTTGAAGGCGAGTCGCGCGACGTTGCGCTGGTGCATGCCGGCGTAGCCAAGCAGATCGCGCTGCACGGCCAGCCCTTCGAGCCGCCGGTCGCCATAATCTCGGGAGGCGAGACCACGGTGACGGTTCGCGGCAAGGGAAAGGGCGGACGCGACGCGGAGTTTCTGCTCGCGCTCACGCTCGCTCTGGAAGGCTTCGGCGGCGTGTCGGCTATCGCTTGCGACACCGACGGCATCGACGGCAGCGAAGACAACGCCGGCGCCATCATGACCCCCGACAGTTTCGCCCGCGCGCAAAAGGCCGGCATCGACCTCAAGGCGTTGTTCGCCAATAACGACGCCTATACCGCCTTCGAGAAGCTTGGGGATCTGATCGTCACCGGCGCAACACGCACCAATGTGAATGATTTTCGCGTGATCCTCGTGCCGAAGAGGGTGTAAGAAGCGAGGAGCCTTCCTTTCAAGGGAGGATTGCGCCCCTTAGGGAGAGCCTCGCGAATGCCCCTTGCAATGCCAGCGCCAGAGCCGGAAATCCTCGCGCGGCGCGAGGAGCTCCTGACGAGGCTGCGCAAGATTCTCCCCGCGCAAAATGTGATCGCCGACGAGACGGCGCGCCGCGCCTATGAATGCGACGCTTTCACCATGTATCGCGCGCTGCCGCTGGTTGTCGCGCTGCCGGAGACCGTGCCGCAGGTGCAGGCGATCATGGCGCTGGCGCAGGAGATGAATGTGAAGATCGTGCCGCGCGGCGGCGGCACGTCTCTTTCTGGCGGCTCCATGCCGCTCGAAGACGGCATTCTCCTGGGAATGTCGAAGTTCAACCGCATCCTGGAAATCGACTTTGAGAACCGCTGCGCCAGGGTTCAACCCGGCGTGCAGAATCTGGCGATCTCCAGGGCCGTCGAACATGGGGGCTTTTATTACGCGCCCGACCCATCTTCTCAGATCGCCTGCTCGATCGGCGGCAATGTCGCGGAGAACGCTGGCGGAGTGCATTGCCTAAAATACGGCCTCACGACCAACAATATTCTGGGTCTTGAAGTCGTGCTGATGGGCGGCGAGATCATTCGCCTCGGCGGCAAACATCTCGACAGCGAACATTATGACCTGCTTGGCTTGATGACGGGCTCCGAGGGGCTTCTCGGAGTCGTCACTGAAGTCACCGTGCGCATATTGCAGAAGCCGACCGTCGCGCGTGGCCTTCTGCTCGGATTTTCCAGCGTCGAGGCGGGAGCGCGCTGCGTCGGCGCGATCATCGCGCGCGGCATCATTCCCGGCGGCATGGAAATGATGGACAAGGCCACCATTCACGCCGTCGAGCGTTTCCAGCCCTGCGGCTATCCGCTCGACGCCGCGGCCATCGTCATCGTGGAGCTCGACGGAACGCCCGCCGAAGTCGATCATCTGGTCGGCGTCGTCGAGGAAATCGCCCGCGCCGAGGGCGCGACAACCACCAAGGCGTCAAACAGCGAAGCGGAGCGCCTGCAATTCTGGGCCGGGCGCAAGAACGCTTTTCCGGCGGTAAGCTGCATTGGCCCTGATTATCTCTGCATGGACGGCACGATCCCGCGCGGGCGGTTACCGGAGGTGCTGAAGGGCATGGATGAACTGGCTAAGAAGCACGGACTGCGCGTCGCCAATGTGTTTCACGCCGGCGACGGCAATCTGCATCCGCTGATCCTTTACGACGCTTCGATCGACGGCGACATTGAGCGCGCGGAAAATCTTGGCGCGGACATTTTGCGGCTTTGCGTCGCGGTCGGCGGCGTGCTTACGGGCGAGCATGGCGTTGGCGTCGAAAAGCGCGATCTGATGGGCGAGATGTTCAACGAAGTCGATCTCGCGCAACAGATGCGTGTGAAATGCGCCTTCGATCCTGCTGGCAGGTTAAACCCGGGCAAGGTGTTTCCGACGCTGCACCGCTGCGCGGAGCTAGGCGCCATGCATGTCGTCGGCGGCGCCGTACCATTCCCCGATCTGCCGAGGTTCTGATGCGCGTTGAGCCTGCCGACGAAAAAGGGGTCGCCGAAGCCATTCGCGCTGCGAACGCCGCTAAATCGCCTCTGCGCATTGCCGGCGCGGGTTCGAAAGCGATGCTCGGCCGACCTTCCGTTGGCGACGAGCTGTCGCTGGGCGCCCTGTCCGGCGTCACGCTCTACGAGCCGGAAGAGCTGGTGCTTTCCGCCCGCGCCGGGACGCCGGTCAGCGAGATTGAAGCGCTGCTCGGCGTGCATGACCAGCAGTTCGCGTTCGAGCCGATCGACTATGGCCATCTGCTCGGCGGCGCGCCAGGGCAGGGCAGCATCGGCGGCGTTGTCGCCGTCAACGCTTCAGGGCCGCGCCGACTGAAGGCGGGAGCGGCGCGCGATCATCTGCTCGGTTTTCGCTGCGTCACCGGACGCGGCGAAATCGTGAAATCCGGCGGCCGCGTGATGAAGAACGTCACGGGCTATGATCTCTCCAAGCTCGTCGCGGGCTCCTATGGCACATTGGCGGCGCTGACCGAAGTCACCTTCAAGGTGCTGCCGAAAGCGGACACCGAGCAGACGCTGCTGCTGCTCGGATTGGATGAGGAGGAGGGCCTGACGGCGCTTCGTCAGGTCTCTGGCGCCGCAATCGAGGCGAGCGGGCTCGCATTGCTGCCAAAGGGAGCTTCTCCGTTGCGTCTAGGCGTCAGCACGGCGGCGATCCGTCTGGAAGGACCTCGGATTTCCGTGGCGCAGAGGCTTGAGGATTTGCATGGCTTGCTCAAGCCGCGAGGCGGGACAATGGAGATTTTGTCCCAGGAGGACTCAGGCGCCTTGTGGTTGGCTTTGCGCGACGCCACGCCGTTGGTGGAGCTCTCGGGGCAGGTCTGGCGTGTCTCGGTGGCGCCGAATGACGGTTTTCCGCTTCTCTCGGCCTTACGTTCTGCGTCCGTGCCCTTGCTGGCGCATTTTTACGATTGGGCTGGCGGCCTTGTCTGGCTCTGTCTGGAGAGCGCGCCCGACGCCCACGCCGCGACGTTGCGCGCGATCGTCGATCGCCTCGGCGGCCACGCCACGCTCATTCGCGCGAGCGCGGATGTGCGCGCCTCTGTCGATGTGTTCCATCCCCAACCGTCGGCCTTGGCGGCGTTGACGCAGCGCGTGAAAGAGAGTTTCGACTCCGCGCATATTCTGGAGCGCGGGCGCATGCGGGCGGAGTTCTGACGGATGCAGACGCACTTCTCGCTCGCGGCCCTCGCTGATCCTGACATGGCGCAGTCGGAAGGGATTTTACGCTCCTGCGTGCATTGCGGCTTTTGCACAGCAACCTGCCCGACATTCCTGCTCACGGGAGACGAACTCGATTCGCCGCGCGGACGCATCTATCTCATCAAGGAAATGCTCGAACACGAGCGCCCGGCGGATGCGCGCACCGCTTATCACATCGATCGTTGCCTCTCCTGTCTTTCCTGCATGACCACCTGTCCATCGAGCGTGCATTACATGCATCTCGTCGACCATGCGCGCGCCCATATCGAACAGACCTTTGCGCGTCCGATCGGAGATCGCCTGTTGCGCGCGTTGTTGGCTTTCGTGCTCGCGCGTCCCACGATATTTCGTAACGCCTTGCGAGCGGCGGGTCTTGCGAGGCCCTTTGGCGATCTTCTACCAGGACGGCTGCGCGGGCTGCTTGCCATGGCGCCAAGGACTTTGCCGCCTGCCTCCGATGTCGACCGACCGCAGGTATTCGCTGCGCAAGGCGCGCGCAAAATGCGCGTGGCGCTTCTCAATGGCTGCGCACAAACCATGCTCGACACGCGTATCAACGAAGCCACGGTGCGGTTGCTGACAAGGCTCGGCGCCGATGTCGTCGTTGCGAAGGGGGCAGGTTGTTGTGGTGCGCTGGCGCATCATCTTGGCAAGGTCGAAGAGTCGCACGCGTTCGCCGCGCGCAACATAGAGGCCTGGACGCGCGAAATCGAAGCTGGCGGCCTTGATCATATTGTCATCAACACCTCGGGCTGCGGCGTGAGCGTGAAAGACTATGGCTTCATCTTCCGCAATGACCCAAGGCTCGCGCAACAGGCCGCACGAATTTCCGCGATTGCGCGCGATGTCTGCGAGGTCGTGGCCGCGCTGGATTTCAAGGCTACGGGCTTGGCTCCGGCGCTGCGAGTCGCCTATCATTCCGCCTGCTCGCTGCAACATGGGCAGAAGATCACGCAGGAGCCGATCGCCTTGTTGAAGGCCGCGGGGTTTGAAGCGTTGAGCGTGCCTGAAGGCCATATCTGCTGCGGCTCCGCGGGGACTTACAATCTGCTTCAGCCGGAACTCGCCACGCAGTTGCGTGCGCGCAAGGCGGCGAATATAGAAACCCTAACGCCCGATGTGATCGCTGCTGGCAATCTCGGTTGCATGATCCAGATTGGCGCGGGCACGAAGATTCCTGTCGTGCATACAGTGGAATTGCTCGACTGGGCCAGCGGCGGCGCGAAGCCGGAGGCGCTTGGCGTTTAGGTCGAAATGACGCCCTTGGCGCGGGTGTCGCTTATCTCAAGAACCCCACGATATCCTTCACTGCATTCATATTTTCGCTGGCCAGCGCGCGCGCCCGCTGGGCGCCGTCGCGCAACACCATGTCGATATAATCATGGTCGCCTGTGATCTTGCGCATTTCAGCGGTGATCGGCGAAAGTTTTTCCACTGCGAGATCGACCAGCGCGTTCTTGAAGGTCGAAAAATTAGCGCCTCCGAATTCCGCGAGCACGCCCACCTTGTCACGCCCCGAGAGCGCCGCGAAAATCCCGACGAGATTGGCGGCCTCGGGGCGCCCTTCCAGTCCCTTCTCCTCGCTCGGCAGAGGCTCCGGATCGGTCTTGGCCTTGCGGACCTTCTGCGCGATCTGATCGGCGTCGTCCGACAGGTTGATGCGCGAATATTCGGATGCGTCCGACTTCGACATTTTCTTGGAGCCATCACGAAGACTCATCACGCGCGTCGCGGGGCCAGAAATCAAGGGTTCTGGCAGGGGAAAGAACACACCGTCATTGTGGCCATTTCGTATGATCGACTCCGCGAAGTCATTGTTGAATTTTTGCGCTATGTCGCGGGCAAGCTCCAGATGCTGCTTCTGGTCCTCGCCAACCGGCACATGCGTAGCGCGATAAATCAGAATGTCAGCGGCCATCAGCACGGGATAGTCATAGAGACCGATGGAGGCGTTCTCGCGGTCCTTGCCGGCTTTGTCCTTGAACTGCGTCATGCGGTTCAGCCAGCCGATTCGCGCGATGCAGTTGAGCACCCAGGCGAGCTCGGCGTGCTCCGGAACCTGGCTCTGGTTGAAGACGATGTTCTTCTTGGGATCAACGCCGCAGGCGATGAAGGCGGCCGCGATCTCGCGCGTGTTGTCGCGCAGTTTCAGCGGATCCTGCGGCACGGTGATCGCGTGCAGATCGACGACGCAATAGAGGCAATCGTAGTTCTTCTGCAATTCGACAAATTTGACGATGGCGCCGAGATAGTTGCCAAGATGCAGATTGCCGGTGGATTGCACGCCGGAGAAGACGCGTTCGGAGAAGTTGGACATGGGATGCGCCGGGTGAGGGAGACTGGCGGTTGTTATGGCAACGCTTTTCCCTTCGCGCAAGTGCGGAGGAAATCCGGGTCAGTTTCGCGACCGCCTGTCCAGCCGGCGTGTCACAATATAAACCGGCTCAAGTCGCGGTTGCGCGCCAGGTCGCCGATGTGCTTCTCAACAAACTCGCCGTCCACGACGATTTTCTCGCCATTGCGGTCCGAGGCCGTGAAGCTGATGTCGTCGAGCACGCGCTCCATCACCGTCTGCAGGCGGCGGGCTCCGATGTTTTCGACCGAAGTGTTGACCTCCACCGCGACTTTCGCGATCGCGTCCACGGCGCTCGGCGCGAATTCCAGTTCGACGCCTTCCGTGCCGAGCAAAGCCACATATTGCTTCGTCAGGCATGCTTCCGTCTCGGTGAGAATGCGGCGAAAATCATCTTCATTGAGCGAGGCGAGTTCGACGCGGATCGGAAGGCGCCCCTGCAATTCTGGGAGCAAGTCCGAAGGCTTGGCGACATGGAAGGCTCCGGAGGCGATGAACAGAACATGGTCGGTTTTCACCGAGCCATGTTTGGTCGTCACCGTGGTGCCCTCGATCAGGGGCAGCAGGTCACGCTGCACGCCTTCGCGCGAGACGTCGCCGCCGCTGCGCCCCTCGCGCGCGCAGATCTTGTCCATCTCGTCGATGAACACGATGCCGTTGTTCTCGACGTCCTGAATCGCCTCCCGCACGCTTTCTTCCTGGTCGATGAGTTTCTCGCTTTCCTCGGCGACAAGCGGACCGATGGCGTCCTTGACTTGGAGGCGGCGGGATTTGGCTCGGTTCTGGAACGCCTTGCCGAAAATGTCGCCGATCGAGAAGGCGGTTACGCTGCCCGGCATATTCGGCATTTCGAACACGGGTCCGCTCGGTCCGGCGGAGGCGATTTCGATTTCGATCTCCTTGTCGTCCAGTTCGCCAGCCCGATATTTCTTACGGAAGGATTCTCGTGTCTGTGGCGAGGCGGCGGGACCAACCAGCGCGTCGAGCACGCGGTCTTCCGCAGCGAGCTGGGCGCGCGCCTCGACGCCTTTGCGTCGACGCTCCTTGACCAGGCTTATCGCCACTTCGACAAGATCGCGCACGATCTGCTCAACGTCACGTCCGACATAGCCGACTTCCGTGAATTTGGTCGCCTCGACTTTAAGGAAAGGCGCGTCGGCCAGCCGCGCCAGCCGGCGCGCTATCTCGGTCTTGCCGCAGCCGGTTGGGCCGATCATCAGAATATTCTTGGGCAGAACCTCTTCACGCATCTGGCCTTCGAGACGAAGGCGCCGCCAGCGGTTGCGCAGGGCGATCGCGACCGCGCGCTTGGCGTCTTTCTGACCGACGATGTAGCGGTCGAGTTCGGAGACAATCTCGCGTGGCGAGAAATCGGCCATCTTTTTCTTCCTTTAAAAAACGCAGCAGCCCGCGGTCAGATCGTCTCCACGACGATATTGTGGTTCGTGTAGACGCAGATGTCGGCGGCTATGTTCATGGCGCGGCGAGCTATTGCCTCCGCATCGTGCCCGCTGTCGATCATGGCTCTCGCCGCTGCGAGCGCATAATTGCCGCCCGAGCCAATCGCGGCTACCGCGCCGCCGCCGTCCGCCTCCGGTTCCAGCACGTCGCCGGAGCCCGTCAGAACAAGTCCCACGTCCTTGTCCGCGACAATCATCATCGCTTCGAGGCGGCGCAGATAGCGATCCATACGCCAGTCCTTCGCCAGCTCCACACAGGCCCTCGTGAGCTGGCCGGGATATTGTTCGAGCTTGGTTTCGAGCCGTTCGAACAGGGTAAAGGCGTCGGCGGTGGCGCCCGCGAAACCCGCGATCACGTCCCCCTTGCCGAGACGGCGCACCTTTTTGGCGTTGCCCTTCATGATCGTCTGGCCGAGACTGACCTGGCCGTCGCCCGCGATGACCGTCTTGCCGTCCTTTTTCACCATGACAATCGTGGTGGCGTGCCAGCCCGACGATATCTGGGTCCGATCAGTGTCCATTCACGCCTCGCAACGATTGTTTAGAAAGCGGATGTAGGCGTTGTCTCCCCGCCGAGCAAGAGCATTATCCGCCAGCCCGGGAGCGCAGGCCGCCACTTGTGGAACATACGAGGTTGAAATGAGCGTCGCTAAAGCTAATTTTCGCCTCGGAATTTCAGCAGGTCATGTCGGCGTCGCCGTCCTGTCCGGTCGAAATTTTATTGGGACAGGGAGGCTTAAAGGAAAGGCGGAGACACTCGATGTGCTATTCCCTCGCGGCGAGCGTCAATGCGGGGTTGTCCTTGGCGGTCGTGGGCGCCGCCACGGTGTACAAGGCCTTGCGGAACGACAGGCGCATGCTGGGTTTCGCCGTCTTCCCACTCGTGTTTTCGATCCACCAATTCGTCGAAGGCGTCGTGTGGTGGTCGCTGGAAAGTCCTTTCGCGGGAGAGGAGTTCTTCCGTTATCTATACACAATCATCGCTTTTCTGGTCTGGCCGGTATTGACCCCCTTGGCCGCCGCGCTTGCGGAGATCGACCCGCGCCGCAACCGCGTCTGGGCTCTCATGACCGGCTGCGGAATTCTGCTGGCGCTCTATCTGTCGATCAAGCTAGCCGGGGCCGACGGTATCGACGTGAGCGTCGTCAAGCATTCGCTTGCTTATGACCCGCAATTCGAGCGCCCACCTTTGGTTGTCGATCTCGCCTATCTCATTTTGACGGTGGCGCCGCTTGTCGGCTTCGACAATCGCGCGCTGCGCTTGTTTGGCGCAACGGTGTTAGCGACCTTCGTTTATTCGCTGCTGCACAATCTGGCGGCCTGGTATTCGCTCTGGTGCATGTCGGCGGCGATGTTCAGCCTGATCGTTTCTTTCGCGATCAAGGAAGGCGCCCGCTCGCGGTACGGACAGGTTAAAGCATAGTTTAGCCGCTCTCGCCGGGCTCTGGCGTTTTGCCGCGCGCGGCACTAGATTAGGCGAGCGGCGCTGCGGGGTGCGTGTTGGACTTTAATTCCCCGGGGCCTTATCGATCTCCTAGGGAGCTGTCCCTGACCTCGCCCGTGGGCTTGGCCACACGGCGCCCACCTACGTTGTAGGTTCCCGGGATCGATGTCCCACGGCCTTTGTGGCCCGCACTTTTCTCTTGGCGCATAGTTTTCTCTTGGCGCATAGTTTTGCGATGATCGACGTAAAGACAAATCTGCGCCGCCACGCCCTCGAACGCCGCGATCTGATCACGCCGCATGAAGCGCATGCGGCCGCCTCGGTGA
>Ga0182012_10003551_pt1 | contig 16615 bp, 13 predicted proteins | sample 612S2SmetaG_FD_120486 | JGI IMG/M metagenome (GOLD analysis project Ga0182012, IMG submission 120486) | Permafrost microbial communities from Stordalen Mire, Sweden - 612S2S metaG | ecosystem: Environmental > Terrestrial > Soil > Wetlands > Permafrost | place: Sweden: Stordalen | collected...
GGGCATTGCGGCCGGCGACAAGCGCTGGATCGAGGTGCAATCCTCCAAGGATGCGGCACTCGCTCAGAAAGCCAAGGATCGCGCCTTTGAGATCGCAAGCTACCGGTACGACGCCATTTTCCGCCCGCTGGATCAGCTGCTCGTACCGAAAGAGGTCAAACCTCGCGCGCAGGACGGCGCATCCAAGAGCGGCGCCGCGCCGCGGGTGAAATCGGCCCCACTGCCCACGGCGCCGTGATCTCAGGCTCGAGCGCCGGCTTCGGGCGGCGTTTCGCCGCCCTGATCTACGACTCGCTGCTGCTCGCCGCGCTGCTTCTCGTCTACACCGGCATCATGGTTGCGATCCGAGGCGGCGCGATCACCGCAGCCGGCGGCGGCCCGTGGTGGTTCCTATACCGCGGCGGCGAAGTCGCGATCGTCGCCGCTTACTACGTGGTCAACTGGCTGATCAGCGGTGCGACGCTGGGCATGCGCGCATGGCGCTTGCGCGTGGTCAGCCAGACCGGCAAGCGGCTGAAACTTCTACCGGCCCTGTGGCGATGCGTGTGCGGCTTTTTCGCGTGGTCGCCGGCCGCGCTCGGCGTGCTCTGGCTGTATGCCGATCCCGAGCACCTCGCGCTGCATGACCGCCTGTCGCGGACCCGCGTCGTGCATCTCGCCGCCCCCTGACGGGCCTCCCCTAGCGGGTTCTCGCGATCGCAGCGAGCGTGAGCACACCGATCGTCGTGGTCGGCAGCCACGCCACCAGCACGGGATTCATGCCGAACAGCTGTCCACCGTTCTCGATCGTCCGGCTCACCAGAAAGAAGATCACCCCGAGCATCACGCCGATCACGGTCCGGGTGCCGGCGCCGGTGGTGCGCAGCGGTCCGAATACGAACGGCAGCGCCAGCAGCGTCACGATGATGACCGCGAACATCCGCGCGATGCGCGACCAGTAGCCGATCTCGTAAAACGAGGTATCCAGGCTGTTGCGCCGCAGATGCTCGATGTACGAAGCGAGGCCGCGCAGCGTCAGGAGGTCCGGATCGGTCGCCGCGAGCCCAAGGAAGTCGGGATTGACCGTCGATCGGATCGTGACCTCGTCTTCCACGGTGCTGGCGATGCGATCGTCGCCGAAACGCGTCGTGGCGACGTTGTGCATGCGCCAGTGCTGCGGGTCCGCCACGGAAATGCGGTCCGCCCGCTGGATCGAGCGCAATCGCGTCGAGCCGTCCAGCTCGAACAGCGAAACACCCCCGAAGGATTGGTCGACTTCACCGGTCTGAACCCGGAGGATGAGGTTGCCGTCCTTCACCCAGGCGCTGCTCGAGCCGGCGAAGCTGACATCGGCCAGCTTGGCCGTGGTTTTCTCGCGCTTGGCGAGCTGCGCGAGCGGCGGCGCAACGTATTCGCCGACCGCGTACATGGTCAACGACAGCGTGAGGCCCGCGAGGCCCACCGGCCACGCGATCCGCCAGACCGAGACGCCCGACGCGCGGGTCACCACGAGCTCGCTTCCCGCGGCGAGATTGCCGAGCCCCATCAGGGCGCCGATCATCGCGCCGATCGGCAGGAGCTCGAATATCTGTTCGGGCAGGTTGAGAAACGTGTACAGAAACGCATCGGCCGTCGTGTACTCGCCGGTGCCGATGTCGCCCTGCTGGCTGATGAACACGAACAGCGCCCCGAGGGTCAGCAGCACGCCCATCGCCATCAGCGTGTAGATGAGCACGGTCCGGTACAGGTAACGATCGATCGTGTTCACGTCCCGCGCCCCTCGCGGTAAATCAAGTACAGGCCGAATCCCAACAGCAATAGGTGCACCCACCACACGCCGATCGCCGGCGGCAGCTGGCCCTTTTCGACCCAGACCTTGGAGGCGGCCACCAGGTTCGCGTACACCACGTACACCACGATGGCGAACCCGACCCGGGCATAGCGGCCCTGGCGCGGCCTGAGACGGCTCATCGGCACCGCGAGCAGCGTCAGGATCAAGGCCATGATGGGGCTCGAGGCGCGAAATTGCAGCTGCGCGATGTCCTCCGGCGCGCTCGATCCCCAGAGCTCCGCAGTGGGGCGCGTGTCGGGATCCTGATCGGTCCCCATCTTGTCCTCGGGCGTGGCGATGGGGATCCCGTGCTCGCGAAACTCGATGACGCGAAAATCGCTCTTGCCCGGGACGCCTTCGTAGCGTCGGCCGTTGAACAGTGTCACGAAATGCATGCCGTTGGAGGCGGCCTTCGAATAGGTCGCCGTGTCGGCGAGCGCCACCTCGACGCGGCCGGCGGTCTCGCGGCGCACGAACACGTTGTGCAGCACGCCCTCGGCGTCGACCCGCTCGGCATAGAACACCGCATCGCCCCCGCCGCTCAGGAAGGAGCGGAAGCGCCCGGCATCCAATTGGCCGAACTGCGCCTCCTTGACCGCCGATTGGCGCAACAGCTGGGCCTGTTGATCGGCGCGCGGCACCTGCACGAAGGACAGCCAGGCGAGCCCCACGGCGATCACCACGGCGAAGCACGACAGCGGCAGCAGCATGCGCATGGGCGCGAATCCGCAGCCCTGCAGCGCGGTCATCTCGCTGTCGTGGTAGAGCCGGCCCAGCGCCAGCACGATCGCGAGCAGCAGCCCTGCCGGCACGATGACCGAGAGGTTCATGATCGCCCCCAGCGCGATCAAATCGAACACCACGTGGCGGCCGTAGTTGTCGGTCGCCGCGCGGCCGAGCACCCTCGAGAGCTGATTGGACACCAGAATCGCCACCAGAATGCCGGTTACGGCGAGCCAGGTCTGCATCACCTCGCGTAGGACATAGCGTTGGACGGTCCACTTCATCCCATTGAGCTTAGAGCCTTCGCGTGAATCTAGTAAACTAATTACCGATTTCGAGGACCTGAGACTTTTATCCAACAACGGAGTGGGGATATGGAATTTAAGGCAATCGTCGATGCCAAAGCGCGGCACGTGTGCGGCTGCGCGATAGTCGGCGTGCACGAAAACGGCGGTCTGGGCGCGGCCGCCCGCCTCATCGATGCGCAAATCGGCGGGATCATCGGCCGCCTGATCGCGAACGGTGATTTTGCCGGCAAATTGGGCGACACCCTGCTTTTGCCGCACCCCGCGGGCGCGGCCGCCGAGCGGGTGCTCCTGATCGGCCTCGGGCCGCAGGCAAGCTTCGGCCGCAAGCAGTATCGAAAGGCCGTGCAATCGGGCGCACAGGCGGTATTGAAGACCGGCGCAAGCGATGCGACGCTGTATCTCGCCCTGCACGACGTGCCGGGCATGGATGGCCACTTCCGAGCGCGCGCAGTCGCGGAGATTTTCAGCGCCGCCCTGTATCGGGTTCCCGACCTGAAGAGCGGCGCCAAGCCGAAGCCGGGCAAGCTTGCCGCGGTGAACGTGGCCGCCGAAAACGCGCGCTCTCTCAAGTCGATCGGCTCGGGCCTGGAGATCGGCGCGGCCATCGGCGCCGGATCCGCCTTCGCGCGGGACCTCGGCAACCTGCCGCCGAACATCTGCACGCCCACCTATCTCGGCCAGCGTGCGCAGGGATTGGACAAGGACTGGTCGCGCATCAAGACCAAGGTTCTGGACTTGGACGCGATCAAGGCGCTCAAGATGGGCTCGTTCCTCGCGGTCACGCAAGGGTCCGCGCAGCCGCCGCGATTCATCGTGTCCGAGTATCGGGGCGGCAAGAAGGGCGACGCCCCGATATGCCTGATCGGCAAGGGCATCACGTTCGATTCCGGCGGGATCTCGCTCAAGGATCCGCCTGCGATGGACGAGATGAAATTCGACATGGGGGGCGCCGCGGCCGTGCTCGGGACGATCCGCGCCGTGGCCGAACTCGCGCTTCCCATCAACGTGACCGCCATCGTGCCCACCTGCGAAAACATGCCGGACGGCAAGGCCGTGAAGCCCGCGGACATCGTCACGTCGATGTCCGGCCAGACGGTGGAAATCCTCAACACCGACGCGGAAGGCAGGCTCATTCTGTGCGACGCCATCACCTACAGCCGGCGCTTCAAGCCTGCCGCGGTCATCGATGTGGCCACGTTGACGGGCGCCTGCATCATCGCGCTCGGCAATCAGTTGAGCGGCATGATGAGCACCGACGATGCGCTGGCCGGGGAGATCGCCTCCGCCGGCACCCGTGCCGACGACAGAGTCTGGCGGCTTCCGGTCGGTGACGACTATGCGGATGCCTTGAAGAGCAACTTCGCGGACTTCGCCAATGTCGGCGGACGCGAGGGCGGCGCCAGCACGGCGGCAACCTTCCTCTCGAAATTCGCAACCGATCTGAAGTGGGCGCATCTGGACGTGGCCGGCACCGCGTGGCTCAGCGGCTCGGCGAAAGGCAGCACCGGTCGCCCGGTTCCACTGCTGGTGGAGTTCCTGGTACACCGCGCGCGCCGCAAGTGACCGACAGAGTCGATTTTTACGTGCTGCAGAGCCAGGCGCCCCCGCGGCGCTGGAATGTCGCCTGCCGGTTGACCGCGAAAGCGTACCTGCAGGATCTGGCCATCGTCATCTGGAGCGCAAACGTGGAAGATGCGAGGCTCTGCGACGACCTTCTGTGGACCTTCGACGATCGGTCCTTCGTGCCGCACCGGATGGCTCGCGACGGCGAGCCGCTCGATGCGGGCACGCCCGTGCATCTCATGCTCGAGCTCGAGTCGGTCGAGCGCGCCGACCTGTTGATCAACCTCACGAATCGGTTTCCCCCCGGGCTCGGGCGCTTCGCGCGAATTGCGGAAATCGTCGACGCCGACCCGGAATGCCGCCGGCTCGGGCGCGAGCGCTTCAAGGCGTACCGGGATCAGAAGCTCGCGCTCGAGACGCACCAACTGAGCGACGCCCCGGACATCTAGCCCGACCGGCCGCTATAATCGAGCGGCCATGGACAAAGCCTTCTCCCCCGCCGACATCGAGCAGCGCATCTACGAGCGCTGGGAAACCAGCGGATATTTCCAGCCGAGCGGCCATGGGCCGCCCTATTCGATCGTCATTCCGCCGCCCAATGTCACCGGAACGCTGCACATGGGGCACGCGTTCCAGGACACCATCATGGACGCCCTCATTCGCCATCGGCGCATGCTCGGTTTCGACACCCTTTGGCAGCCCGGCACCGATCACGCCGGAATCGCCACCCAGATGGTGGTGGAGCGTCAGCTGAACGCGGCGGGAATGAGCCGGCTCGATTTCGGGCGCGAAGCCTTCGTCGAGAAGGTATGGGAGTGGAAGAGCACCTCGGGCGGCTCGATCGCGCGACAGATGCGCCGGCTGGGCGCATCCGTGGATTGGAAGCGCGACAAGTTCACCATGGATCCCGATCTGTCCGAGGCGGTCACCGAGGCCTTCGTGCGCCTGTATCGGGACGGGTCGATCTACCGGGGCAAGCGGCTGGTCAACTGGGATCCGGTGCTGAAGACGGCGCTCTCGGATCTGGAAGTCGTGTCCGAGGAGGAATCGGGCCATCTCTGGCATCTCAAGTACCCGCTGTGCGACGGCAGCGGGCACCTGGTCGTGGCGACGACCCGGCCGGAAACCATGCTCGGCGACACCGCGGTGGCCGTGCATCCCGACGATGAGCGCTACCGGCACCTGATCGGCCTCGAGGTGCGTCTGCCGCTCGCCGATCGGAACATTCCCGTGATCGCGGACGAGTACGTGGACCCGGCATTCGGCTCGGGCTGCGTCAAGATCACGCCGGCGCACGATTTCAACGACTACGAGATCGGGCAGCGCCACCATCTTCCGATGATCAACGTGATGAACCTCGACGCCTCGCTCAACGACGAGGTGCCCGCGCCTTATCGAGGTCTGGAACGCATCGCGGCCCGCGAGCGCATCGTGGCGGACCTCGCCGCGCTCGGCCTGATAGAGCGGATCGAACCGCACAAGCTGATGGTGCCGCGCGGGGACCGCACCCATGCCGTGCTCGAGCCGCTCCTCACCGACCAGTGGTTCGTCGACATCAAGCCGCTCGCGGCGCCTGCGATCAAGGCCGTCGAGGACGGCAGCATCCGTTTCGTGCCCGACAACTGGTCGGGCGTGTACTTCGAGTGGATGCGGCACATCAAGGACTGGTGCATCAGCCGCCAGCTTTGGTGGGGTCACCGCATCCCGGCCTGGTACGACCGCGACGGACGATGGTACGTCGCCCGCACGGAGGCCGAGGTCCGCGCGGAGCATGGCCTCGGACCCGAGGTGGCGCTTCGGCAGGACGAGGACGTGCTCGACACCTGGTTCTCTTCGGGCCTGTGGCCGTTCTCGACCCAAGGGTGGCCGCGCGAAACCCGCGCGCTCGAAACCTACTACCCGACCTCGGTTCTGGTCACCGGCTTCGACATCATTTTCTTCTGGGTCGCGCGCATGATCATGATGGGCATCAAGTTCACCGGCGAGGTGCCGTTTCGGGAGGTCTACGTGCACGGGCTGATCCGCGATCACGACGGCCAGAAGATGTCGAAGTCGAAAGGCAACGTGATCGACCCGCTCGACATCGTCGACGGCATCGCGCTCGAGGATCTGCTTGCCAAGCGCACGACCGGACTGATGCAGCCGCAGATGAAGCCCGCAATCGAGAAGGCCACCCGCAAGCAGTTTCCCCAGGGCATTCCGGCGTTCGGCACCGACGCGCTGCGCCTCACGTTCGCGGCGCTCGCGACCCAGAGCCGCGATCTCAAGTTCGACATGGCCAAGGTGGAGGGCAATCGTAATTTTTGCAACAAGCTTTGGAACGCAGCGCGCTATGTGCTGATGAACGTCGAGGGGCAGGACGGGTTCGCCGATGCACCGCCGGGGCACGGCGCGCCGCCGGCCGAGAACGCGCTGAGCCTGGCCGACCGGTGGATCCGCTCGCGGCTCGCCGCGATGATCGAGCGCGTCGATGCCGGTTTCGCCGGCTACCGGCTCGACATCGTCGCCAACGCCCTGTACGAATTCACCTGGAATGAGTTCTGCGATTGGTATGTCGAGCTCTCCAAAGCGGTGCTGCAATCCGACACGGCCGCCGCATCTCAGAAGTACGCCACCCGCAAGACCCTGATCGGCACGCTGGAAACACTGCTGCGCGCCCTGCACCCCATCGCGCCGTTCATCACGGAGGAGATCTGGCAGCGCGTGCGCATCGACGCGGGCGTGAGCGGCGATTCCATCATGCAGGCACGATTTCCCACGGTCGGCGAATCGCGCGCCGACACGGCCGCGGAGCCCGAGATGCGCTGGGTGATGAATTTCATCCTCGGGGTGCGCCAGATTCGCGGCGAGATGGACATCCCTCCGAGCCGGCGCCTGGATGTGCTGCTGCAGAACGCGGGCGCGACGGATCGGGAGTATCTGGAGCGCAATCGACATTACCTCGCGCGCCTTGCGGGCATCGGCGAAACGCGTGTGCTCGGCGAAACCGAGGCTGCCCCGATCTCGGCGGCGGCGCTGGTGGGAACGCTCGAGATATTGGTGCCGATGGCGGGTCTCATCGATCCGAAGGCGGAGCTCGACCGCCTGGCGAAGCGCCTCGGACGGGCCGAGGCCGATTTCGGGAAATTGAGCGTCAAGCTCTCCAACGTGGATTTCGCGAGGAACGCCCCGGCGGACGTGGTCGCCAAGGATCAGGCGCGGCTCGCGGATCTGCGTACCGAGATCGAGCAGCTGGCCAGGCAAATCGCGCGGGTCAAAAGGCTGCAGGACCAATGACTCCGCCGGCGCCAAACGCGGCGGAATCCCGTGCCCCCGGACCGGCAATCGCCGGGGTGCTCGCACAGATCAACCGCATCATTCTCGGCAAGGATGAGCAGATCCGCCTCTGCCTGGCCTGCCTCCTGGCAAAAGGGCACCTCCTGATCGAGGACATCCCCGGCGTGGGCAAGACCACGCTCGCTCACGCGCTCGCCAAGACGCTGGGCCTGACCTTCCAGCGGGTCCAGTTCACCAGCGATCTGTTGCCCGCCGACGTGCTCGGCGTGTCGATCTACGAGCGCGACACCGGGACGTTCCGCTTTCAGCGCGGACCGATCTTCGCGCAGCTGGTGCTGGCCGACGAGATCAATCGCGCATCGCCGAAGGCGCAAAGCGCGCTGCTCGAGGCCATGGAGGAGCGTCAGGTGACCATCGACGGGCAATCGATGCCCCTGCCCGAGCCGTTCTTCGTCATCGCCACGCAAAATCCGCAGGACCAGGTCGGCACCTTCCCGCTGCCGGAATCACAGCTCGACCGCTTCCTGATGCGAGTACATCTGGGCTATCCGGCCGCCGCCGCCGAACGCGAGCTGTTGAGCGGCACGGATCGGCGTGAATTGGTCAATTCGCTCGAGGGCGTGTTGGGGGTGGACGCGCTGCAGGCGCTGCAGCAGGCCGTTCTGGGCGTGCATGTCGCGCCGGCGCTGCTCGATTACGTACAGGCCTTGGTGGCGCACACGCGCAGCGCCGCGGGCCTCAACGCCGGGCTGTCGCCGCGGGCGGCGATCGGACTGTTGCGCGCGGCGCGCGCTTGGGCGTTGATCTGCGGGCGCAGCGCCGTGATCCCCGAGCACGTGCAGGCGGTCTTCGGCGCAGTCGTGGAGCACCGTCTCGAGCAGCGCGACAGCGGCCCTACCAGCGCAACCCGCCTGCTCGAGGCCGTGCCGGTCCCTTGAGCGAGACCTGAGTTGGCGCGATTCCGGGACACGGCCATCGCTCGAATCAGGGCCTGGTCCGCCCGCCGCCACGGCGTCGATGATTTGCCGGTCAAGGTCGAACGGCGGCGCATCTACATCGTCCCGACCTGGTTCGGCCTGATGCTGACCGCCTTGTTGATTGCGATGCTGGTCGCCGGGCTCAATTACTCCAGCAACCTCGGGATCGCATTCGCCTTCTTCATGGCGAGCACAGTCCTGGTCGCCATGCATCACTGTCATCGCAATCTTCTGGGCCTCACGGTGGATGCGAAGCTCGAGGTCGACGCCCTCGCTGGCGCGGATGCGCTGTTCTTCTTCATGCTGCGCAACGAATCCGCGGTCGATCGCCGCGATGTCGAGGTGCGTCTCGACACGGTCGTGGCGACGCGAAGCGTGGCGATCGGCTGCTACGAAGAGGTCATGCTGGCGGTGCCGGTCGCGCATCGCGGCGTGAGCCGCTGGAATCAATTCGAGCTGCGGACAACTTACCCCTTCGGTTGGTTCCGCGCCTGGACCTACGTGCAGGCGCCGCTCACGGCATTCGTCGCGCCGGCTCCCGGCGGCAACCGCCCGCTGCCGGCGGTCACCGCGGCATCCGGCCAAGCAGCGCGCTCCGAATCGCGGGGCGAGGAGGATTTTGCGGGACTGCGTTCCTACACGCCGGGCATTCCCCTCAAGCACATGGCGTGGAAGACGCTCGCCCGCGGCGGCGAGGCGGCGGTCCGGGTCTACAGCGACCTCGGCGCCCGGCCGGAGTGGCTCGAATGGACCTCACTCGAGGGGCTCGACACCGAGACGCGGTTGTCGCAGCTCTCCCGTTGGATCGCGGAAAGCGAGACCGGCCATCAACGGCCCTACGGCATCAGGATCCCGGGAGTCGAGATCCCGCCGGGCCGGGGTCCCGCTCACCGCTGGCGGTGCCTGCGTGCGCTGGCCTGCCACGGGATGCCGCCGACATGAAGCTCGCGGCGCCTACCGCCACGCGGGTCACCTACGAGCAGCTGCGCTGGATGTCCGCCTGCCTCGTGCTCGCGCTCGTCGTGCATGCGACCTCGCTTCCCGTTTGGCTGCTCGCCACGGTCGCCGCCGCCATCGCCATCCGGCTGGCGCTCTGCGCCCGCGGTTACGCGGCGCCTTCGCGCGCGCTGCGGATCGGCGTCGCGGTGGCCGCCATCGCGATCCTGTTCCTGCAACTTCACACCTTCAACGGGGTCGCCGCGGGAAGCGCACTCTTGAGTCTCGTCGCGGGACTCAAGCTGTTCGAGACCGAGTCGCGGCGCGACCTGCACGTCGTCGCCTTGATCGTTTATTTCCTGTGCCTCGCCGCGCTGCTGACGAGCGAGTCGTTCTGGCTGCTCGCCTACCTGCTCACCGTCTCCTGGCTCACGAGCACGACGCTGCTCCGCCTGACCCATTCCCCGCAAGCGAATGGCTGGCGGCGCAACGCCCGCTATGCGGCCCGCATCGGCGCCCACGCGCTGCCGCTCGCCCTGGTCCTCTGGTTGTTCTTCCCGCGGTTCGACGGGCCGCTGTGGCGCGTACCCTCGGGCGCGCGCGGCGCGGAGACCGGCCTGGGCGATACCATGAGCCCGGGCGACATCACCGATCTCGCCCTGTCGGACGAAATAGCCTTCCGCGTGCGTTTCCAGGGGGCGACGCCGCCGGCGGCCGAACGCTATTGGCGCGGCCCGGTGCTGCACGACTTCGACGGCCGCACCTGGGGGCGCAGCGTCGCCTTCCGCAGCACCGGACCCGACCTCGCCCCGAGCGGCCCCGGATACGATTACGTCGTCAGCCTCGAGCCCAACCAGCACAACTGGATTTTTGCGCTCGACTGGCCGGACCGGTGGAACCTGAGCGACGCCTACCTCACCAGCGACGGCATGCTGGTGCGCCCCGCGCTCCTCTCGCACCCCATCGACGTGAGCATCACCTCGCACACGCACGTTCAACCGACGGCACCGTTGAGCGATGCCATGCGCCGCCGCGACACGCGCCTGCCCGAGCAGCGTAATCCGCGCAGCCGGGAGCTCGCGGCGCAGCTGCGCCGGGCGCATCCCGACGATTTGGGCTACGTGAATGCGGTGCTCGATATCTTTCGCCGCCAGCCATTCTTCTACACCCTGGAGCCGCCGCCGCTCGGCGTGAATTCGATCGACGAATTTCTGTTCGATACCAGGCGCGGTTTCTGCGGACACTACGCATCGGCCTTCGCCGCGCTGCTGCGCGCCGCTGGAATTCCCACCCGGGTCGTCACCGGCTACCACGGCGGCACCTACAACCGATTCGCGGATTATTGGATCCTGAGCCAGAGCGACGCGCACGCCTGGGACGAGGCCTGGATCGAGGGGCGGGGATGGACGCGCTTCGATCCCACCTCCGCGGTCGCTCCGGGCCGCGTAGAGCCCGGTTTGGAGGGCTCGCTGGCATCGGGCGCGCGACTGGCGGGACCGTGGCGCCGACCGCTCTCCTGGCTCTCGGACGCGCGGCTGCAATTCGATGCGCTGCGCCAGCTTTGGCGCGAGCGGATTTTGCGCTTCGATCAGCGATCGCAAGAGCGGCTGTTGAGCAGTCTCGGAATTCCCGATCCGGACGGCGAGAAGATCGCGATGGTGATGGGGGCGGGCCTCGCGCTGGTGTTCATCTGGCTCACCTGGCAGATCCGGCACGAGCAGCGCCCCGATCCCAAGGACCCCGTGCTCCGTGCCTACGGCAAACTCTGCCGCAAGCTCGCGGCGGCGGGGCTGGCACGGCGCCCGTCGGAGGGCGCGGAAGACTTCGCCAGGCGCGTCGCGATCGAGCGGCCCGACCTCGGCGCCCGCGCAGGCACGCTCTTGAGACGCTATTCTCGCCTTCGCTACGGCGCCAGCCGGCGTCCGGGCGCCGAGCGATGGTTCATCGCCCGGGTGCGCGCGTTCAAGCCGCGTGGGATACTGTCCGCGGTAAAGGAGCGTGGGCAGGGATGAACGAGCAAAACGGCACGCTGACTCACGCCCTCGTGACCGGATGCCCGTCCACGATGGGCGATGACGTGCCGCTCAACACCACGACGCTCATCCGGCATGCGGCGCGCACCTACGGCGATCAGGAAATTCTGTACCGCAACGCAGCCGGCGGATGGGATCGCTACACCTATCGGGATTGCTACGAGCGCGTGGGGCGCGCGGCCAACGCCTTGCGTTCGCTCGGCGTCGGCCCGGGGGATCGGGTTGGAGTGCTCGATTGGAACAGCCGCCGCTATTTCGAGCTTTACTACGCAATTCCCGGGTTGGGGGCGGTGCTCCTACAGCTGAATTTACGCCTCTCCGTGGACGAGCTGACTTACATCGTCAACCACAGCGAGGCGACCCACATTTGCGTGGACGAGACGATGCTGACGCTGGCCGAGGCGCTCGCCCCGCACGTGCCGCGCGTCAGGGCCTGGATCGTCATGTCCGACCGGCCCCTGCGGGAGCTCGACACGTCGCTCGAGCTGCTGCATCACCACGAGGATCTGCTGGCGGCCGCCGTCCCGCTCACCGATTGGCCCATGATCGATGAGCGATCGGCCTATGCCGCTTGCTACACCACCGGCACGACCGGCCGCTCCAAGGGGATCTACTACTCGCACCGTTCCATGTATCTGCATTCCCTGAATCTCGTCGCCATGGTCGGAATGACGATGGACGACTGCACGATGCTGGTGACACCGATGTTTCATGCGCAGGGCTGGGGATTGCCGCAGGCCGCCACGTTGATGGCTAACAAGATCCTGCTGCCCGGCAGATACTCCACGGAAGATGCCGCATTTTTGATCGACTCGATCGTCGCCGAGAGGGTGACCCTGGCGAGCGGCGTGCCATCGATCGTGACGCCGCTCCTGAATTACATCCGAACCCTTCCCGTCAAGCCGTCCTTGCGCGGGTTGCGGCTCTTGTGCGGCGGCTCCGAGGCGCCGCTGTCGCTCATGATCGGTTGGCACGAGCTCACCGGCGCCGAAATCATTCACGCGTACGGAAGCACCGAGACGAGCCCGCTGCTCACGGTGAACCGGCTGAAGCCGACGCTGCGCGGGCGCCTTACCGCGGAGCAGGAATGGAACGTGAGGCGCACGCAGGGGCTGCCCGGCATCGGCGTGGACATCAAGGTTCTCGCGGAGGACGGCAGAGAGCTCCCTCACGACGGGGAATCGGTGGGCGAGATCTGCGCGCGCGGCCCCTGGGTCGCCGCCTCCTATCACCACATGCCCGGGTCGGCCGATCGATTCGTCGACGGCTACTGGAGATCGGGAGACCTCGGTGCCATCGACGCCCACGGCTATCTCAAGATCACCGACCGGCTCAAGGATGTCATCAAGAGCGGTGGCGAGTGGATCTCCTCCATCGACATGGAGAACGCGCTGGTCGGGCACTCCTCGGTGCGGGAGGCAGTCGTCGTCGGGGTGCCCCATCCCCGGTGGCAGGAGCGGCCGCTCGCGCTCGTGGTGCTGGAGCCGGCCCGGCGCGCGACCCCGGAGGAGCTCCTCGAGCATCTCGCCGGAACGTTCAGCCGCTGGCAATTGCCGGACCGGATTCTCATCGTGCAGAGCATCCCGAAGACCAGCGTCGGCAAGCTGAACAAGAAGACGATCCGCGCCGAATACGCGGGGCTCTACACTGAAGCCGGCGTGGACGGGTCGTAGGAGCCATGGGCGAGGCATCCTCGGAGGCCACTCGAGTTGGCGCGCCCGGCTCCGACCCGGCCGAGGCGCTTGCCACCCAGCTCGCCCGTCACGCGCTGTTCGGTTTCATCCTCACCTTCATCGCGGCTCGCACCGTGGTTTTCCTGATCATGGCGCGGCGCATGCCGAACCTGTATTTTTTCCTGCGCGGCACGCACGTGCATCATCTGAATTACGGGATATTCCTGTTGGCCGCCGTTGGTGCCTATCTGTTGTTCCGCATCCCGAATGGCCGGAGCCTGAGGGTCGCGGCTCTGGTCTATGGGATCGCGATGGCGCTCACCTTCGATGAATTCGGCATGTGGCTGCACCTCGGCGGAAGCTATTGGCAGCGCGCCAGCATCGACGCCATCACCCTGGTGGCCGCCCTCCTCGCCCTCGCCGCATTCGCCTCCGCGATCCGCACATTTCAATCGCGTCACGTGAAGGCCTTCATCGCCCTGGCCATCGCCGTGAGCGTGTTCGGGGTCGTGCTCTATGACACGTCGCTCAAGATAGGAAGGCTGGAAGGCCCGAGGCTCGAAGCGCTGGAATCCGATTCCTCGCCTTGAGTCGAGCGGCGCCGGCGCTCAGGCAGCCAGGTTCTCGCGCGTCTTGGTGAACACGATCTGCGGCCAGCGCTCCTCGGTGAGCTGAAGATTGACGCGCGTGGGCGCGAGATACACGAGCTCTCCGGCGTGATCGAGCGCGAGATTGTCGTAGGCCTTGTCGCGGAACTCGCTGAGCCGCTTTTGATCCTCGAGCCTGATCCAGCGGGCGGTCGCGACGTTGATGGGCTCGAACACGCATTGGACGCTGTATTCGTCCTGCAGCCTGAACGCCACCACCTCGAACTGCAATTGCCCGATCGCGCCGAGGATGAGATCGTTGTTGCGCAGGGGCTTGAACAGCTGCGTCGCACCCTCCTCGCAGAGCTGCGACAGCCCTTTCTGCAGGGCCTTCATGCGCAGCGGATCCTTGAGCACGGCGCGGCGAAAGATCTCGGGGGCGAAATTCGGCACGCCGGTATAGGTCAGCCTCTCGCCTTCCGTGAACGTATCGCCGATGTTGATCGTGCCGTGATTGTGCAATCCGATGATGTCGCCCGCATAGGCCTCCTCTGCCTGACTTCTGTCGGCGGCCAGGAACGTGAGCGCATCGGCAACACGGATCTCCTTCTGCAGGCGCACGTGGCGCAGGCGCATGCCGCGCGTGTAGCGGCCGGAACAGAGCCGCATGAACGCGATCCGGTCGCGATGCCCGGGGTCCATGTTCGCCTGGATCTTGAACACGAAGCCGGTCAGCTTCGGCTCCCCGGGGTCGACGCGGCGCTCGATCGCGATGCGCGCCCTCGGGCCGGGCGAGTGTTGGACGAACGCGCTCAGGAGCTCGCGCACCCCGAAGTTGTTGACCGCTGAGCCGAAAAACACCGGCGTCTGCTGCGCCGCGAGGTAACGATCGACATCGAAGAGCGGGCTCGCACCGCGCACGAGATCGACCTCCTCCAGGAAATCGGCGTAGCGGTCGCCGAGCAGCGATTTGGCCTCCGCGCTCGCGAGGCCGTCGATGGTCTCGTGGGTCCCGACGCGCCCCTTCTCCACCGGCACGTATACGTAGATCTTGTCCTCGAGCAGGTGGTAGACGCCGAGAAGCTCCCGGCCCATGCCGATCGGCCAGGTGACCGGTGTGCATTCGATCTTGAGGACCCGCTCGATTTCATCCAACAGCTCGATGGGAGAGCGCCCGTCCCGGTCGAGCTTGTTTACGAAAGTCATGATCGGCGTGTCGCGCAGCCGGCAGACCTCCATGAGCTTGATGGTGCGTTCCTCGACACCCTTGGCGCAATCGATGACCATCAGCGCGGAATCGACCGCCGTCAGGGTCCGGTAGGTATCCTCGGAGAAGTCCTCGTGGCCCGGCGTATCGAGCAGATTGACGACGCAGTCCTCGAAAGGAAATTGCATCACCGAGGAGGTGACCGAGATGCCGCGCTGCTGCTCGAGCCGCATCCAGTCGGAGGTCGCATGGCGCGTCGCCTTGCGCCCCTTCACGGTTCCCGCCATCTGGATCGCGCCCCCGAAAAGCAGCAGCTTCTCGGTGAGCGTGGTCTTGCCCGCATCGGGGTGGGAGATGATGGCAAAAGTCCTTCGACTATTGATTTCTTTGGATATTTCAGTATCGGAGAGCAATCTGATTCTCGTATGGCTGAATGCATTATACCGAACCCGGTTGCCACCGCCCGCCTTCGGCAGATCACATGCAACCCTTTGTCTGTGGCCCGCATCCGTCCGGATGCGGGCCCGTCAGCATGTCTTTGCCCGATCGCTCTTGATCCTCGATCTGTCTCGCGGACAGACAGACTTTCGTCTCGAGGTTGGAGCCGGTAATCGCCTCGCTTCGGCAATAGACCCGCTCGCCACGATACAGCGCCGGTTGGTACCCTCGTTTGCGCATGGCGTTGTCCACGTCGGATTGTGAATTGGCGAGGTCGGGCGGTTGTTTGGCCGCCGAAGAGCCCACCGGACTCGCCGGCCGCACCGGCGGGGCGGTAACGCGGGCGGGCGAACCCGCGCAAGCAGGGAGGAGCGAGATGGCCAGCGCGCAATATGAGACTCGGAACTTGGCTAGCATCTGACTACCTCGAAGGCGTGGATCGTGGGTCGTCGCGCATGAGCAGCTCCAATTGGTGACGGCGATAATCGATGATGAAAACGTCAAGGAGTCCGATGACGTCCATCCCCAGGAGCAGAGCGGGCTCCTGGGTGAGATGCCAGTGTTCGAACACCTGCATCCGCCCATAGGTGATGTGTGCATTGACAATCCTCAACGCGCCAAACTCGATCGGAGGGCATGGAAGGAGTTCCCCGCTCTGCGCCTGGTCGGTCACATCGTAGATCTGGACCGTCTCTCCCCGCACGCGACGTCGCACCAACACATCGCGCATCGCGAGGTTGCCAATCGTTGTTTGTCCACCGGTGTCAACGATCGCCTTTACGCGCACGCCGCCCACTTGCGCGTGAAACACCAGAAGTCCCGTGCTCGACCGCTCCAGCGGAATCGCGATGAAGTTCGCGGGCGTGCGCTCGCCACGGGAGTGGCGTATATCGATCCTGTCACGCCTGAAGTCGATGACGATGCGCTGGTCCTCGAACTCGTTCGTGGCGAGCACGCCCTCGGCGCCGCCCATTGCATCGGTTACGATCGGTAGAATCGACGAGCTGAGCACGAGATCCCCGACCGTAAAGCTGTCGACGCGGATGGTCGGCACCATCTCAACACCCGTGACGCCCCGCAACCA
>Ga0182012_10003552_pt1 | contig 16613 bp, 14 predicted proteins | sample 612S2SmetaG_FD_120486 | JGI IMG/M metagenome (GOLD analysis project Ga0182012, IMG submission 120486) | Permafrost microbial communities from Stordalen Mire, Sweden - 612S2S metaG | ecosystem: Environmental > Terrestrial > Soil > Wetlands > Permafrost | place: Sweden: Stordalen | collected...
ACGAACAGAATGACGATGACTGTCCAAAGCAGTCCGGCCATGTTTAGTCCTTTTCCGCCGAAGCCGCGCTAGTTGCTACGTACGTCGCGCTTCGTCGCGTCGACGTCGGCCTTGACCGTCTCGGTACCTTGCCGCACGACTGAGCCCACCTTCTCGCCCGGGGTCATCTCGTCGCCGGCCGCGTCGCGCTTTGCCTGCTCGGCCGCAGCGGCGGCGCGATGGCCCGCTTCGCTGATCGCGTCTTTCGCGTTCTCCGCGCCTTCCTTGATCGCATCGAGGCCCTTGTTCAACTGATCCTTGAAACTCATATGTATCTCCCTCGCAAGCTACGGGCCGCCGAGCGGCCGTCGGCAGACTATACCCTGGGGTCCACCGGCTCTAACGTCGAGCGACAGCTAACTCAGGTCGCGAGGAAAAGCCGGCCGTACGCCGGCCGCGCCTAGAGGCGCCGGGCGGTGTCTAGCGACGCGGCGGCCGGCTATCGGACGGCGGCGATGAGCCATGCGAATCGCCCCGGCTGCGCGCCTGCGAGGCGGCGGCCGCGCGCCTACGCAATGGGGCCGCGCGTTACGCTCTAGCGCCGCGCGGATTGAGCATGCTGTAGATGAAGTAAAATACCGCGATGATTCCGAGCACGTGGATGAACGGGCCGCCGAAGTGCAACACGAATCCGAAGAACCAGAGAACCAGCAGGACGACCATGAATGCCCAAACCAACCCAGCCATGCCCAACCCTCTTACCGACGCGCCACGGTCGTTGAACGAACCGATGCGAAGTCTCTTGACCCACGCTACCAAATTTTGAGCGTTAAGGAACGCCGGTGGCGCTTATCGTAATGACGCTCACTAAGAACATCGCGGACTAAGAACGAGGGCCGAAGCGACGAGGTCGCCGGCCGTCTGCGCGAGACGGCAACGTGGCGAGACGACACGACGCCATCGGCATGGTCGCGTGCGGCATGACCACCTGATGTACGAGCATAACGACAGCCTGAGCGGATCGGAAGACTACCAAACAGTAGGTAGTGACGCCGCACGCGAAAGGGTACCGGCTTCCGCGGCCCGATTTGTACTCGGGACGCTGCCGGCGTGCCGCTTAGAAAGGGCGGCTCGACGACTGTAGTGACCACCACGAACCGTCGAAAGGAGGCGTACGCATGGCTGAAAGCCACGAGCTTTGGCTGCTCGTCGGGCTCCTAACGGTGACCATTCCGCTCGTGGCGCTGGCCCGCCGGGTCAACGTCTCCTATCCGGTCGTGCTGGTGCTGGGCGGGTTGGCGCTCGGCTTCGTGCCCGGCCTGCCGCAGATTCGACTCGACCCGAATCTGGTGCTGCTTATTTTTCTTCCGCCGTTGCTCTACTGGGAAGCGATCACGGCGCCTACCGACGTGATGCGCGCGAACTCGGGACAGATCTGGCTCATGGCCATCGGGCTCGTCCTCGCCACGACCCTTACGGTCGCCGCCATCGCCCACGCCTGCATCTCCGCACTCACTTGGCCGATGGCCTTCGTGCTGGGTGCGATCGTCGCTCCGACCGACGAACTCGCTTCGGCGGCGGTGCTCGAACGCATGCGCGTGCCAAGGCATCTCATCGCGATCGTCGAGGGCGAGAGTCTGCTCAACGACGCCTCGTCGTTGATTCTCTACGCCGCCGCCGTCACCGCGGCGACGACCGGCGTATTCTCGCTCGGTCCGACGCTGCTGCGCTTCGTCTTCGCCGCCGTGGGCGCCATCGTGGTGGGTCTGCTGATTTCCAAGCTCGCGATCGAAGGCTGGCGCCGAATCAAGGACACGCAATTGCAGGGCGTGATCTCGTTCAATCTTCCGTACCTGACCTATATTGTCGCGGAGCGCTTCGGTCTCTCGGGCGTGCTCGCCGTGGTCTACGCCGGCGTCTACGCAAACGGCTTCACTCCGGAAGTGGTGACGCCCGCCGCCCGCACGCAGGCCGCCGGCTTCTGGGAAACCCTCGTTTTCTTGGCCAACGCCATTCTCTTCTTGTTGGTCGGACTCCAACTCAACGCGTTGGCGCACTCCGTCCTCTTGGCATACTCGTGGCAGACCGTGCTTTGGTACGCCTTTCTGGTCAACGCCACGATCATCGTGACCCGCTTCGCCTGGATCATGACCCAGGAGTTCATTCCTTCGATCGGCGGTTCGTCCGAGCATGAGGAACCCGATTGGAAGCACGCGTTGATTGCGAGTTGGTCCGGGTTGCGCGGCGCGGTCTCGCTCGCAGCGGCCTTGGCCATTCCCGTCGCCACGACGGCCGGGACGCGTCTCCCTGGCCGCGACCTAATAATCTTCCTGACCTTTAGCGTGATCTTGGTGACGCTGGTCGGCGGCGGCCTCAGCTTGCCCTTCGTCGTCCGCAGCTTGCGCGTCGCCGACGGGAGCGTCGAGGCGGACGCCGATCTCGAACGCGGCATCGTCGGCATGGCCGACGCCGCGCTCGAGCGCATCGAAGCCCTCGCGCACGCGGGACGGCTCACGGAAAAGCGCGCGGCGTGGCTGCGCCGCCAGTACACCCATAAACGCGATCACGCAGGCGGCCACCCCGAGGAAGAACGCGATGAGGTCGACGCGGAACTCGAGGTCATCGGCGCCGAACGCCAAGCGCTGATCGACATGCGCGAGCGCGGCGAGATCGACAACACGGTGCTGCGCCGGTTGCAGCGAATGTTGGACATCAGCGAAGAACGCATCGATCACTTGGGCCGCAGCGCGCGCCGCGAACAGGCCGAGACGCCCGATTAGCGGCGCGTCCAAACCGAAGCTGCAGGCGGAGTCTCCCAAACCTACGCTAAGGGCGGAACGTCAGGCCGGCGCCGAAGGCGTGCTGGCGAAAGCCGGGAGCCGGCAGCAGGTTGAGCTCGTACTCGGCGTCGAGCACGAGGTTAGGCGAAAGCGATCGCTGCACTCCGAGCAACGCGCGATTTCCCGTCGGTCCTCGAGGCGCGGTGGGCGCGGTGATCTGATCCTCGAGCAATAAGATAGTCGAAGGCGAGACTGAGTACGAGAAGTTGACGCTCTCTTGATATCCGGCGTATCGATGCTGCGCGCCGCTCGGATTCCGACCCGACGAGAGCAACAGACCTTGCGAAGTGGAAAGACCGAATCGCGGCCCGAGCGGGAAGGCGAGGTTGTAGGAAAGCGTATAGGCCGGTGCGCCGGCTGAGAATCCTGCCGGCCCCGCCGGGAAGCCCGTCGGCAGCGTCACGAAGAGCGCCAGCGCCTGTTGAGCCCAGGGCCGGTCGTCTAACACGTGTTGAATGCCAAAACCGGCATCTTGCTGCCCGTTCACCGGCGGCAGGCCGCCGTCCACTCCGGTTCGTCGAGAGACGATCAAACCCGGCGAGAGGATCAGTTCGCTCGCCGCACCGACGCCGATGAGCAGCACGGGATCGGGATAGACGGTGAGTTCCTGTCGGCCTACGCCGGTCGTCGCCTGAGCGCGATAACCCACACCGACGATCAACCCACCCGGAGGCGCAACGCAGACCGCACCGCCCGTTGCCGGAGCCCTACCCAGACCCGGCCGAACCGCGATCGAGGGAAGCGCCGCCGCCGCACAGGGACCGCTCGCGGACGGCATCGAAGAGCCCGACGGACTCGGACTGGGACTGGGCGCATCGTCCGCTCCCGCCCCCGCGCCCAGGGCGAGGCAGCAGACGCCGAACATCGGCACGACGAGGCCGCGCCCGCTGCCACGCTTCACCCTCGAGGCCTCTGCCCAAGGCAACGGCGCTTAGGCCCGTTTCTTGCGGTCCATCAATTGCCAGATCATCGGCGTGAAGACCAACTGCATCGCGAGATCCATCTTGCCGCCCGGGCACACGATCGTGTTCGGACGCGACATGAACGAGTCGTGGAGCATCGAGAGCAAATAAGGAAAATCGATTCCCTTGGGATGGCTGAAGCGGATCACCAGCATGCTTTCGTCGAGCGTCGGAATCGTGCGCGCTATGAACGGGTTGGAGGTATCGACCAGCGGGACGCGCTGGAAATTGATGTGGGTGCGCGAGAATTGGGGCACGATGTAGTTTACGTAGTCGGGCATGCGGCGTAAGATCGTGTCGACGATCGCCTCTTGCGAATGACGCCGCGTGTTCCGGTCGCGGTAGAGCTTCTGGATCCACTCGAGGTTGATGCTCGGCACCACGCCGATCAACAGGTCGGCGTATTTCGAAACGTCGACCGCGCCGTCGGCGACCGCCCCGTGCAGGCCCTCGTAGAAGAGCAGGTCGGTGCCGGGCGGTAGCTCCTCCCACGTCGTAAACGTTCCGGGAGGTTGGTCGTAGGGCGCCGCCTCGGCTTCGTCGTGAAGATACTTGCGGACCTTGCCCGTACCCGTCACGCCGTACGTGCGAAACAGCGCCTCCAACTCCGCGAACAGATTGCCCTCGGGCCCGAAGTGGCTGAAATTCTGCCCGGCTTCGGTCGCCTCGGCTATCTTGTCGCGCATTTCGTTACGATCGTAGCGGTGGAAGGCATCGCCCTCGACGACACCCGGCGTGATGCCCTCGCGCCGGAAGATCTGCTCGAAGGTCGTCTTGACGGTCGTGGTTCCGGCTCCCGAGGAACCGGTGATGGCCAAGACGGGATGGCGCGCCGACACCCGTCAACCCGCCCGGAAGAGCGAGCGCGCGTTGAATAACGGCGCCTCGAACGCGACGCCTTCCCCGCGATCGAAGGCTTCGTGGTAGCGAACCAGCCGCTCGACCTCGCCCGTCGCGCCGAAGATGCCGGGCACGCGGTCGTGCAGGCCGGCGGGCGTTAAGTCCAAAATGCGCGCGCGTCCGGTCGAAGCGGAGCCCTGCGCCTGTTCGACGATCATGGCGATCGGGTTCGCTTCGTAGAGCAAACGCAGCCTGCCCGACTTCTCCGGATCGCTGGTATCCACCGGAAAGATAAAGACGCCGCCGCGCACCAGCACGCGATAGGCTTCGGCCGCCAGCGAGTCGGCCCAGCGCAGGTCGAAATCGCCTTGGCGCGAGCCCGCGCCGCCCTGAACGCACTCTTCGACGTACTGCTGCACGGGCGGCTCCCAGAAGCGTTGGTTGGACGAATCGATGGCGACCCGGCGCGCGTCGCGTTCGATGCGCATGTCGGGATCGGTCAGCGTATACGCGCCGATCTCGCGGTCCAACGTAAAGCCGTGCACCCCGGCGCCGAGCGTGATCACGATCGTCGAGGTCGAACCGTATAACGCAAAGCCCGCCGCAACTTGCTTCGTGCCCGGCTGTAGGAAGTCGACGCTCGTGGCTTCGGCGACGCCCTCGGGCGCCCGCAACACGGAGAAGATCGTGCCCGCGGCCAGGCCGATGTCGAGATTCGAGGAGCCTTCGAGCGCGTTGAAGGCCAGCAGATACGGGCCGCGCGGATAGATCGCCGGGATCGCGCACGGCTCGGCGCCCGCTGCCGAAACGACGCCGCAGAGTTGGCCGCCCCACTCACTTTCGCGCAACATGATCTCGTCGGCCAGCGCCGCGATCGACTTCGCCGGACTGCCCGGCGGGTCCGGTTCGCCGGGCACGGGCTTCGCGAGCTTGCCTCGGGAGGTCGCCGACGCGATAAATTTGCAAGCCGTTTGGATGTCGTTGAGCAACGCGGTCAGCTCGCGATCGGGCGTGGTCCGGCGGCGTTGCTCTTCGATTATGAACTTGCTGAACGTCGTGCGGCGATTCGGCATGCCCCTAGCCTTCTCGCGCGGACGCCGGTATCTCTGCCGGCCCACGCCGAGGGCCGGAGCACGTCGAAGCGCCGACGGCACTCTTGCTTCGAAAAAGCGGGGAGGGCGCGCTACCACCCTGCCCCGCGTCCCGAGCCGCTACGAGCCGTCGGGCGACGGCCGCCTAGAACTTGTAGCGAACGCCCGAGGCGAGTTCGTTCTCGTGCTTGAAGCCGTGCGCTCTCCCGTCGAGATAATCGCCGCCGGTCAAGAGATCGTCGCCCGCGAGGTAGAGGTCGATGTTCGGCATGGGATGCGTCATGATCGAGCCATACGCGGTAAACCGGCTGCCGGAGGCGGTCGCGGTGCTTCCGCTGGTATCGATATACGGTCGCAAGACAAACCCCGATCCGTTGACGGCTGCGTTTTGGGCGTAGAATTCCTGGAGGCCCAACTCGAAATCCAAGTGTTTGGTCGGCGCTATCTTGGTCGATACCGTCCAGACCTTGTCCTTGCGTTGGCCGAGCGCGCCTTGATCGCCGGTGTAGTAGATGTAGCCGGCATTCAGACGGAACGTGCCCATGTCGTAATTGCCGCCAAAGCCGACGGATTGATCTTGGTGTCCGATGTTCGTCGCGCCGATCGTGGCCACTTCGAGCACGTTCGTCGTATTGTAAAACGACGAGAGGTGCACGCGCCCCGTATTGAGGCCGAGGCCGAATGCCTCGGAACTGCCGTGATTGAACTCTCCGCCGCTGATCGGACCGCTCCCATTCGGGCCGCCCGGGCCATTATCGTCGCCGAAGTTATAGGCGACGCCGACGAAAAGGCCGTTATCGAAGACCTTCTTGTAGACGAGGGCGGAGTCGTAGCGCGTATCGCCCTGACCGCCGGCCCCGTTACCTCCGCTCGTGTAGAAAATGAACTGCTTGAAGTTGTTGGTATTCGTGTAGTTGCCTTCGTTGGTCGTTATCTCCGATGAGGTGCTGTACGGATCGCCCCACGTGCCGGTGACGTCGCGCGGCAGCGTATCCTGACGGCCGATGGTCAACTTGCCGAAATCTTTGCTCTGGAAGCCGACCCAGGCATCGCGATTGAAGAGCACGCCGGGCGTGTCCATGTTTCCGCTCGGTAGTTCGAATTCGCTTTCCAGCTTGACGATCAGGTCCAGTTTGTTCGGCGCGTCGGCGTTCGGTCCCGACGAAAGCTTCTGGGTAACGTCGAGGCCCCAACGGTTTCCGCTGAACCACGAGACCGGCAGGCCGATCGCGGCGGCGCCGCTCGACGAAGCATTGGTCTGACCCGCCACGGTGGCTTCGATCAAGCCGTAGAGCCTCACGTCCGTGCCCGAGGTCTCGATGACGTGAACGCCCGACCCTGCGGGCTTCTTCTCCTTGGGCGCCAGTGCAGCGGCGGCTTGCTTCGTCTGGGCGTCGAGCGCCATTTTTGCCTGCTGGGCTTGCTGCGACTCCAGGAGATCGAGCTTCGCTTTGAGGGCGTCCATCTGCGCCCTGAGCTCGGCGATGTCGTTGGCGTTGGCTGGGGCAGGCGACGCCTGCGCGACCACGGGGGCTTGGGGCGTTGAATCGCCTGCCGAGGCTGCGTTGGGAGCCCCCAGCGCAACGAAAAACAATCCCGCCGTAATCGGCCCGAGGTAGGGGCGTCCCCTCGTCACCTGCTGTGCGGTCCTTGGCATATCTTTTCCCTCCAATCGAGCGGGGCGGCGCGGCTGGCGCGGCTCGAACGCGCCAAAGTCCCAGGAAACTAATTTCCGGGAAGCGCAAGGTCATTATAGGCATGCAAATCTTTCGCCAGCCTTTCATTCCGCGAGTGCGGCCCGTTCCCAGAAGGTTTATTCTTCCGGGATGTGTGCCGGAGCACGCGCGGGCGGGACGGGCAGCCGCCCTAGGCGTCGCGTTGCTGCTGTTTTGGCTCGCCCTCGGAACGGGTGCGCGAGCCAACGACGAGATTCGGATCATGGTCGGCGGAGTCGAGAAGTTGATCTATCTGCCGACGATGCTGGCGCAGCAACTCGGCTACTTCAAAGACGAGGGGCTCGACGTCGAGATCTTGAGCCAGCCTGCCGGCATCAACTCCGAAGATCAGTTACTCGCCGGGGCGGTGCAGGGCGTGGTCGGATTCTACGATCACACGATCGACCTACAGTCGAAGGGCAGCTTCGTCGAATCGGTCGTCCTTTTAGGCCGCGCACCGGGCGAGGTCGAACTGGTCGCCACGCGAAGGGCCGGTGCGATCAAGTCGCCGGCAGATTGGAAAGGCCGGACGCTCGGGGTCACGGGGCTCGGGTCCTCGACGTACTTTCTGACAGAGTTCATCGCGGTCAAAAACGGTCTGAAGCCGGGCGACGTGTCGCTGCTTCCCGTGGGCGGCGGCGAGACGTTCGTCGCGGCGCTCGAACAGGGAAAGATCGACGGTGGCATGACCACGGAACCAACGGCTTCCCGCCTGCTGGCGAGCGGAGAAGCAAAAATATTGATCGACATGCGCACTCTTGACGAAACGAAAAAGGCGCTGGGCGGCACGTATCCCGCGGCCTCACTGTACATGCAAAGCGCCTACGTCGAAGTGCACCGCGATATCGTGCAAAGGCTGGCCAACGCATTCGTGCGCGCGTTGCGCTTCATCGCGACGCACTCCGCGGGCGAGATCGCCGACAAGATGCCGGTTTCGTACTACGCGGGCAACCGCGCGCTCTACGTCAGGGCGCTCGCCGAGGACAAGAGCACCTTCACGGTCGACGGTCGCATGCCCACGCACGGGCCGGAAACCGTCCTTTCGGTGCTCTCCGCTTTCAGCGGAACCGTGAAGGGCAAGAACATCGAACTGTCCCGCACCTACACCGACGAATTTGTCGACGCCGCAAGAAGACTCGGGATCAGATAGACGCAGGAAGCCGCGGGCTTCGGCACATTTTACGCCGGCACGACGCTTACGGCTGTGTCTCTAATGCTGTACAAAAGAGGGCCCGCCCACCGGCAGCTGCGCGCCGCTGAGCGAACCTCGAACCGCGAACGTCGGTGCTGCCGGAAAGCTGATCTCAAGTGCCAGGCCGACGCCCCCGGGTCGGTCGGACATCTCGATCTGCGCGCCATGCGCCTCGGCTATCTCCTTGACGATGGCGAGACCCAAACCGCTGCCAATCGGCTCGCGGCCCGGTAAACGGAAGAAACGCTCGAAGACCAGCGCCCGTTGCGCTTCGGGGATGCCCGCGCCGGTATCTTCCACGCGCAGAACGCTCGCGTCCCGGCGCCGCTCCACCGTCACGATCACCTGCCCGCCGCGCGGCGTATAGCGCACTGCATTGTCGACGACGTTCACGATGAGGTCGCGGAGCATGGCCGGGTCGGCGCTGACCAGTGCCGCCTCCGGCCCGAGGACCTCGAACGCCAGGTCGACGCCTCCGTCGACCGCGAGCCGGCCATGGTCTTCGAGAATCTCGCGAGTCACGAGCGCCATGTCGAGAACGTCGCGCTTTTCGGGCAGCCCGTGCGGCTCCGCTCGCGCGAGGCTCAGGAGTTGATTGGTGAGCCGGGTCAACTGTTCCGTCGTCGCCAAAATCGCTTGCATCGTATCCGCTCGCTCCGCTCCCGCCGCGCGCGAAGCGTAGGAGGCTTGGGTTCGCAAGAGCGCGAGCGGAGTGCGCAGTTGATGGGCTGCGTTTGCGGTGAAACGGCGCTGCGCATCGAGCTGACCGCGTAGCCGGAGCATGTATGCGTTCAGCGCTCGCACCAACGGATCGAGTTCGACCTGCAACGCGGCGACTGCGAATGGTCGAAAATCATCCGAGCCCCGATCGCGAACCGCACGACCGAGTTGCAAGAGCGGTGCGAGCACGCGGCGCAATGCGAACCACGCCAACAGACAGGCGAGGGCCACCAACAGAAACTGTTGGGCAGCGCTCACGAGCCACAACTCGCGCGACATCGCGTTGCGTCCCCGCAGGGTCTCGGCAACGACAACGGCGACGTCCTGGGCTCCACCGCCGGCCGGCACGACCTGCATAACCTCCACCAGCCGCACGGCTTCGCCGTGATAGGTCGCGTCATAGAAACGCGGCTGGGCGCCCCGTCTGGGCGCCTCGGCGGTCGGAAGATCGCCGTAGCCGGCAAGGAGCCGGCCATCGCCGCGCGCGATCCGATAGTAAACCGAGTCGGAATAGCCGCGATCGAACATGCCTAGCGCCGAGGGTGGAGCGAAGGCTTCGACTCCGGTCTCCCTCACGGCGACGTGTTCGGCAATCGCGCGCGCCGAGGCGACCAGGATTTGGTCGGTCACGACGCGCGACGTCGCTTCGGCCCCGCGGTAAGCCACGGAGAATTGGACCAAAGCGAAAGCGCCGAGCGGGATCATCAGCCCGGCCAGCAACTGCGCCCGAAGGCTATTCGTCTTCACGGCGCTGCTTGAGCACGTAGCCGAGCCCGCGTAAGGTGACGATCGAGGTCGGCCCCTCGCCGAGCTTCTTTCGGACGCGATGAACGTAGATCTCGATGGCGTTGGGGTTCGCCTCATCCTCGTACCCGAAGACGGCCGTCGTCAATGAAGACCGGCTGACGGTGGAACCTGCGCGCAGGATCAGCGTCTCGAGGACCGCCGTCTCCCGCCGAGTGAGCGCCAGCGCCTCGCCGCGCAGCGTGAACGATCGGCTGTTACCATCGAACGCGAGCTCAGCGAAGTGCACGACGACTTGTCCCGGAGAATGGGCACGCCGCAGATGTGCGCGAATCCTCGCCTCCAACTCCGCGATATCAAAAGGCTTTGCCAGGTAGTCGTCGGCGCCGCCGTTGAGGCCGGCGATACGGGAGTTCAGCGCGTCGTCGGCGGTGAGGATGATGACCGGAACGGTACCGCCGCGAGCGCGCAGGCGTCGCAGAACGGACATGCCATCGAGCTTCGGAAGTGCGAGATCCAGGACGACGAGCGCGTACTGCTCCGTTTGGAGGAGGTGGTCCGCGTCGTCGCCCGCATACGCGCAGTCGATCGCATACTTCTCGCTGCGCAACGACCTGGCGATCCATTGCGAGAGGGGGCGGTTGTCTTCGACGAGGAGGAGCCGCACTGCGTTCCGGCGCTCGTTGCGATTCTACCCGACCCCGGCGCTCACTAGCTCTTCGAGCGCTGCGGGCTGCGCAGAGGCTGCGGGTTCTCGGCCCAAGCGGACGTACCGGCGAAGGTGGTAGTCGGCGTCGCCGAGCGCACGTTCGAGCATCGACATTCGCTTGAAATAATGGCCGACCGCGTACTCCTCGCTCATGCCGATGCCGCCGTGCAATTGGATCGCCTGTTGGCCGACGTACCGGCCCGAACGCGCGATTTGGACCTTCGTGGCCGAGAGCGCCTTGCTGCGGCTGCGGCCGTCCGCGTCTTCGACAAGCGCCATCGTGCCGTAATAGCAGATGGAGCGGGCGAGTTCCAGTTGGATCAACATGTCGACCGCGCGATGTTGGAGCGCCTGGAAGCTGCCGATCGGCACGCCGAATTGCTCGCGCGTCTTGAGGTAGGCGAGCGTGGTGCGCTGCATGAAAGTCATCAAGCCGATCGCTTCGGCTGCGAGCGCGCCCAAGCCGTAATCGAGGACGCGTTCGAGTAGCGGCAGGCCGGAATCGATCTCGCCGAGGATCGCATCAGCGGGCACGCGCACGCCGCTGAAGGTGAGGTCCGAGGCGCGTTGGCCGTCGACGGTGCGGTAGTCGCGGCGCGAGACTCCGGCCGCGTCGCGGTCGATCAGCACGAGGCTGATGCCCTGTGCTTCGTCCACCTCGCCGCGCGTGCGCACCGAGACGACGAACGTGTCGGCCGCCGCGGCGTAGGGCACTGCGCGCTTGCCGCCGTCGATCACGAAGTCGCCGCCGTCGCGGCGCGCCCGCGTCGCGACGACCGACGGTTCGTAGCGCGAGCCCGCTTCGGCGTAGGCCAGGGTGAGCAACAGTTCGCCCTCGATGAGGCGCTCCAGCAATTGGTCGTGCGCGCTCGTCGTGCCGCCGAACGCGAGCGCGGAGCCGCCCAGCACGACGGCCGGAACGAACGGTTCGAGCACCAGACCCTTGCCGAAGGCCTCCATCAAAATCATCGTCTCGACGGCCGTGCCGCCGAAACCGCCGCGCGCTTCGGGGAAGGCGATGCCGAGCCAGCCAAGGCCCGCGAACGTGCGCCAGTTCTCGCGGCTGAAGCCCAGGTCGCTCTGAGCCAGCGCGCTGCGCGCGTCGAACGAATAGCCGTCGGCCACGAAACGGTCGACGCTATCCTTGATCATAGTTTGGTCGGCGGATAGGGAAAAGTCCACGGCTACAACCCCAAGATTCGTTTGGCGATGATGTTGCGCTGGATTTCGTTGGATCCCGCGTAGATCGAGGCTTTGCGGAAGTTGAAGTACCACATGGCGCTATGCGTCGCGGGATCGAGCGCGGCGTAGCCGCCCGCATCGACCATCAGTTCCGTGATCGCCTGCTGAATCTCCGTGCCGGTAATCTTGATGAACGACGATTCCGGACCCGGACTCGCGCCGGCGCTTTCGGCCGCGAGCGAGCGCAGTTGCGCGTACGACAGCGCGGTCAGTTCGATCTCCACCTGCGCGAGTTTTTCCGCGAAGCGGTCGTCGTCGAGCACGCGCCGGCCCGCGCTGCGCTGCTCGGCCGCCATGCCCTTGAGCAGTTCGAGCAGTTGGAACGAACCGGCCACGCCCGCCGTGCCGTTGCGTTCGTGTTCGAGCAAGAACTTGGCATAGGTCCAACCCTTGCCTTCTTCGCCCACCAGGTTCTCCACGGGGACGCGGACGTTTTCGAGATGCACTTCGTTGATCTCGTGGCCGCCGTCGATGGTCACGATCGGTCGCACCGTGACGCCGGGCGTGGTCATGTCGACCAGGATGAACGAGATGCCCTTCTGCTTGGGCACGGTGCGATCGGTGCGCGCCAGCACGAAGATCATGTTCGCGTACTGCGCCAGCGTGATCCACGTCTTGGTGCCGTTGATCACGTAATGGTCGCCGTCGCGTTCGGCCCAGGTTTGCAACGAGGCGAGATCCGAACCCGCGCCGGCCTCGGAATAGCCCTGGCACCACCAATCCTCGCTCGACAGGATGCGCGGCAGATAGTGTGCCTTCTGCGCGTCGTTACCGAAAGCGATGATCACCGGGGCGACCATGGAGACCCCGAACGGGATCGAGCGCGGCGCGCAACCCAAAGCCAGCTCTTCGTCGAAGATGTGCTTCTGCACGACCGACCAATTGGTGCCGCCGTATTTCGCCGGCCAGTTCGGGGCCAGCCAGCCTCGGGCGTTGAGCCGGCCCTGCCACACGACGTACTCGTCCTTGGTCAATTCGTCGCCGGCCAACATCTTGGCCCGCGTCGCAGGCGGCAGTTCGGCGCTAATGAAGTCGCGCACCTCGGCGCGGAAGGCGCGCTCCTCGGGCGTAAAGGTTAGGTCCATGCGCTAGTGTACCGCGCCGGTCAGGGCGGCCCCCGTCGGTTCGGCGACGGCTTCGTAGGCGCCGAGGTTCGCGAAACGGGCGCCGCGGGCCGCCAAACGCTCGATGAGCGGAGCCGGTCGCCAGTGGGCGCCGTGGCTTTCGCTCAGGCGGATGAGTTGGTCGCGGACGTGGGCGAGGCCCAGCGTGTCGGCATAATGCAGCGGCCCGCCGCGATAGGCCGGGAAGCCGAAGCCGTAGATCCAGGCGACGTCGATGTCGCCGGGCCGGATGGCGGTGCCGTCTTCCAACGTTTTAGCGCTCTCGTTGATCAGCGCAAGCACGCAGCGATTCAAGATCTCGTCATCGGTAATGCGCCGCCGGGTGATTCCCAGCCGCGCGGACTCGGCCGCGATCAATGCCTCAACCTCGGGATCGGGCTGCGGCGTGCGGTTTTCGTCATAACGATAGATGCCGGCTCCCGTCTTCTGACCGTACCGTCCTCGCTCGCAAAGGCGGTCGCCGATCTCCGACTCGCGCACCGCCGCGAGCTTACCCTCGGCCAGCCTCCGCTTGCGGATGCGCCAGCCGACGTCGAGTCCGGCCAAGTCGTACATGCGAAACGGACCCATCGGAAAACCGAAGCGCTCCATGACCCGGTCGACGTCTTGCGGCAACGCGCCTTCTTCGACCAGGGCCATCGTCTCGCGGCCATACGGCGCGAGGATGCGGTTGGCGATGAACCCGTCGCAGGTCCGCGCCACCACGGCGACTTTGCCGATCGTCTTGGCCAGCGCGAGCGACGTCGCAATCGCACGCGCCGAGGTCGCGTCGCCCCGCACGATCTCGAGCAGTTTCATCACGTTGGCCGGGCTGAAGAAATGCAGACCGATGATGTCGCCGGCGCGCGAACTGCCCCGCGCGATCGCGTCGATGTCGAGCGTCGAAGTATTGCTCGCGAGGATCGCATCGGGCCGACAGATCGCTTCGAGCCGGGCGAAGACCTCGCGCTTGATGTCGAGTTCCTCGAAGACGGCTTCGATCACGAGGTCGGCCTCGGCGGCCACCACGAGGTCGGTGCCGAAGCTCATCCGCCCCAACCGCTCGGCGACGACGGCCTCGCTGAAGCGGCCTTTGCGCGCCGAGGCGGCGTAATTTTTCTCGATCAGCGCGCGGCCGCGCGCCAGCACGTCGTCCGCGGCCTCGACGACGCGGACCTCGAGACCGCCGTTGGCCAAGGCCATCGCGATGCCGGTGCCCATCGTTCCGGCGCCGACGACGCAGACCGTGCGCACCGGCGCAACCGGCGTGTCGCCGGGCACGTCGGGCACTTTAGCCGCTTCGCGCTCCGCGAAGAACACGTGAATGCGCGACTTCGATTGTTCCGACGCGAGCAGTTCCATGAAGAGTTCGCGCTCGCGACGCAGGCCGTCTTCAAAAGGCAAAGCCGTTGCCGCTTCGATTGCGTCGACGCAACGATGCGCGGCCAAACCACCTAATTCGATCGGTGCGAGCGCCGCGCGCGCGCTCGCGAATGCCGCCGGATCGGGCGGCACGGTCCGCGCGCTGAGGCGAGCTTGGGTCGAGCCGGGCGCTGTGATCTCGGACGCCGTGCCGGCCCGAGCGGCCATGGCGCCGGCCTGCGCGCACGCGGCGGCGAGCAAGTCGCCCGTCACGACGGAATCCAAGATGCCGGCGGCGTGAGCCTCATCGGCCTTCACGGGTTTGCCCGAGAGGATGATGCGCAATGCCGCGGCGCTGCCCACGGCGCGGGGCAAGCGCTGCGTGCCGCCCGCACCGGGCAAGAGGCCGAGGTTGATCTCGGGCAACGCGACGCGCGCCCGGGGAGAACCGACGCGCCGGTCGCAGGCGAGCGCGATCTCGAAACCGCCGCCGAAGGCCGTCCCGTCAATAGCGGCGAGCACCGGCTTGGGGCTCGCTTCGATGCGCGCGATCACGTCGGGCAAGAGCGGCGTGTCCGGCGGCGGAGCTTTGCCGAACCAGCGAATGTCGGCCCCGCCCGAAAAGATGCCGTTGCGACCGGAGAGCACGAATGCGCGCACGGCCGGATCCGTCACGCCCGAGTCGAGCGCCGCCTGCAGTTCGACCAAAACATCCGGCGAGAGGGCGTTGACCGGCGGGTTGTCGAGTTCGACGACCAGCACGCCGTCGCGAAGCGAGCGATGAACAGCCACGTGAGCCTCCCTGAGCGTCCGCTCTGTGAAGCCCTTAATGAGAGGGTGGCGCAGCGACGTCCTGGCGCACTCCGGTTTGTTCCTGCCGAAAGCGAGGAGGTGTCCGCGGCGTCTCCGCAGGCAACATCGTCCAGTCCGCGGCTTCGACCGCGGCGCCGACGCGATCGGCAAGCCGTAAGACCGTCACCTTCGAGTGGCGGCGAGGCTACATTGCGTGGCTTTCGTAGACCTCGACGGAGCCGCCGCCGCCGACGATCGGGCACGTCTTGGCAATGGCTGCGGCCGCGTTGAGGTCGTCCGCCGTGAAGATCGAATAGCCGACGAGTTCGCTCGCGCCGCCGTCCGCGACGCCGTCGGGACCGACCGTGGTCGCGGCACTAAACGGGGTGCCGATGTCGGCGACCGCATGCCCCAAGCCCTCGAACCATTGACGCCAGGCGGCCATGACCGCCTCCATCTCGGCCGGACTCGGTTCCGCCGCCGGCGGGCAGCCCATTTTGTAGACAAACACGAATGTCGCCATTGGAGACACCTCTCTGCTCTGCCTAATTAGCATTTAGGTCTTAGGACGGCGAGGTTCGAGAATCCTCACGCCGCGAAAATCCGCGAACGCCAAAATTAGAAGAGACACGGGCGGCCTGAGCCGTTCGTGCCTCTCAAAGTGGTGGAGCTGTCGGGGAACCGCCCCCCGAGTCCGAAACGCCGGACCAGCGCTTTCTCCAGGCTCAGCTTCGAATTTGTCTTAGACCGCCGAGCTTCTCGAAGCCCGAATCACGCCGGCCGCAGCTCACTGGTCTCGAACGGGGTCGTAGAGCGGACTACCCATCCCAGCCGAACTTTATGACGGAATACGTGGCGGCTTCGGCGACCCCTCGTAGACCGTGGCTAACCTAAGTTAGGCAGCCAGTGCGTAGTTGTTGTTCGCGTGTAAAACGCTTGCGATCGTTTTAGGAGGGCTCGCAACTCCGCCTGCTTACGTTGCCCGCGGTCTGTCCCGTCGAAGCTGCTCAGCCCCATGAAGACCGTGGTGGTGGACGAGCCGGCCTGAGCCGGCAACGCTCATCGTAGCACAACCCGTCCAGCCCCCCTCCGGTTGCCGAATCTACCCGCAGTGTGCGCCCGAGCGACGAGCCGACTAAGACGAGCCGACTAAAAGGAGGCCCGCAGGCCGACCGTCAGGCTGCTGGGGTCGTAGCCGCCGCTCGAAGGCAGCCGGCGATAGGTCGCCTGCAGCGACACGCCCGCGCCGCCGGGCAGCCCCAAGAGCCGCTCGCCGACGAAGAAATTCGTACCGAAGCCGGTCGAACTCGTTGGAGTCGCCG
>Ga0182012_10003553_pt1 | contig 16613 bp, 11 predicted proteins | sample 612S2SmetaG_FD_120486 | JGI IMG/M metagenome (GOLD analysis project Ga0182012, IMG submission 120486) | Permafrost microbial communities from Stordalen Mire, Sweden - 612S2S metaG | ecosystem: Environmental > Terrestrial > Soil > Wetlands > Permafrost | place: Sweden: Stordalen | collected...
AGCATAGGTGTCCCCGATCAGGTATTTGTGCGGTTGGATTTTTCCTGGCAAAAAATCCAGGCTGGCATCTCTGCCGATGGGTACAGTTGTGCTGATTCTGCTCTAAAGTTGTATGATCCCGCGGCGCACTCCAATGGCGACCGCCTCCGTACGATCGCTCGCCCCAAGCTTTTCCATGATGTGCTTGATGTGCCCCTTTACAGTCTCCTCTGAAATAAAAAGCAGCGCCGCAATATCGCTGTTTCGATTTCCTCCTGAGACCTTCTGGAGTACCTCGATCTCACGCTTGCTCAGGGCTTCATGGCCAAGGTGTTCGGCAAGGTGCGCTACGACCTCGGGCGGAATGTGCCTCTTGCCGGAGTGTACCTTGCGGATCATTTCCACAAGCTGCTTTCGCGGCATGCTCTTGAGCATGTAGCCCTGTGCGCCGGCCTCCAATGCCCGCTGGATCTCCGCGTCGCCTTCAAATGTCGTGAGCATGATAACGCGTGCGTGGGGAAACTCCGTGCGAATGGCAACCATCGCGTCGATTCCGCTGATATCAGGCAGGCGAAGGTCCATGAGCGTCACGTCCGGACGGTGCTCTCGGAAGGCCAGGACGGCTTCGCGGCCTTTGGATGCCTCGGCTACCAGTTCCATGTCCGGTTCATTGCGTATGATGGCCGCAATTCCTTCCCGCATGATGGGGTGATCGTCGACGCTAAAGATGCGAATCTGGGAAAGGTTTGTCATGATTGACCTCGCTTTTGTCTTGTCGCCGATCTGGGCATCGATCCTTTGCGATTGAACCAGGGTAACCGCGCGAAGAGGGAACTTCGCGATTGGCTTTCGTAAGCCATTGTGCCAGGTATTGTCAGTTCGACCTCCGTGCCCGCGCCGATTCGGCTTCGAAGTTTAAGATTGGCGCCGATGTTCTCAGATCGCTCGCGCATGCCTGCCAGTCCCCAGTGGCCGTCCCGGCCGGTTTCGAGCACCCGAGCGTCTATCCCACAGCCGTCGTCGCGCACCAGGACCCGAAAGAATCGCTTCGCATATTCTACTTCCACCTCGATGTTGCTTGCGCGAGCATGCAGGAAGGCATTGACCACGGCCTCGCGGCCGATCCTGTACACTTCATCGCGGATCATAGGGCTCAGGGAACGGGATGCGACCTGCGAAGCGACGCGATAGTTGACCTTTTCTTCGTTGGCGAACTCCTGGCCGACGCGCGATAGCGAAGTCTCAAGGCTGAAACTAAGGCTATCTGTTGTGCGCAGACCGCGAAGCGCGTTTCTACCCTCTTCGGAGACCCGCGCCATTAGCTCAAGAATGTGCCGCAAAAGTGGTTTCGTCGGGGAGTCCGGGGGAGTCTGATCTTCTACGACATCCAGTTGCAACGTGGCGCTGAGAACGCCTTGCAAAAGAGTATCGTGCAATTCCTGTGCGATCCGTGTCCGTTCGGCGAGGCGTTCGTTGAAGCGCACGATTAACTGCTCGGTCAGCTGCGACATGCGCATTCGGTAAACGGCAATGAAGACTACACAGGATGCCGCCAGCAAGACGAGTCGGAACCACCATGTCTGCCAGAATGCTGGATCCACCATGAATGGAATGGTGGTCTCCGGACCATTCCATGAGCCCACGCCGTTGGACGCAACAATTCGGAACCGGTAAGGACCGGGCCCGAGATTTGTGAAGACAACCTGCCGCAATGCGACTTCGTCGCTCCAGCCTTGATCGGTGCCGTCGAGCCTGTAGCGGAACCTGATCCTCTGCGGGACTGAGAGGTTGGTGTCCGCGTAATTGAAGGTGATGCTGTGAGTGCCGGAACCGAGCTTCGGCGTGTTGTCCAGAGCGAGTGGGCCGCCGCCGGCAAAAATCGATTCAATGCGGACTTTGACCGGAACGGCCGCTCTGGCGGTCCGCGCCGGATCGGCCATCGCCAGTCCGCGCGCCAGGGATATCCAGATACGCCCGCCGGGATCTGCCACGATTGAGCGATCGCGTCTTACTCCTTCGACTCCCGGAAGACCGTCCTCCGTTCCATAATTCTGAACGTCCGAATCGCTGAGTGACCCGGTGAGCAGCCGGTCGCGGTTCACCTCCAGCACATGGTCTGAGGTCACAATCCATAAGGCTCCTCGATTGCCTTCCGCAATGCCGATTATTTCTTCGCGCAATGCGTCAGTAAGATGATCGGGAACATCGATTCCTCCCGATGCGAAGAGCGCAAGACCGCCGGAAGTCGCAATCCACAATACGTGCCTTGAATCCTCAAAAATGGATCGTACGTTCGCGGACGGCAGCCCGTCAGCAACCGTATAACTCTTCCAATGTCCGCCCGCGAACGATTCCAGGCCGCTCGGCGTAGCAAACCACATTGTGCCGTTGGCCCCCTCAACGATTGAGAAGACAGCGTTCGATTCAAGTCCGTTCGCTCTGCTGTAGTTGGTGATGATACCGTTTCGCAGCCTGCAGACGCCGGCACTCACGGTCCCGGCCCAAACCGTTCCGTCACGATTCCGATTCACGGAATAGACGCTGTTCTGAGCCAACCCGTCGGCCTCGGTATAATTGCGCGCGACAAACGAATCGCCGTTCCTTGTCAGCAGCGTCAAGCCTCCACGCTGTCTGCCAATCCAAATTTCTCCACCGCCACCGCTGATGGAATAAACGACATCCTTGTCGAGACCGGCGATGGTGACGCGGCCAAGTCGACGGTCCTTGAGCCAGTAAAGCCCCCCTGTTGGCGGCGCAAACCAGGTTCGACCATCGGAGTCGGCGTAAACGGGGCCATCGTTCTCAGGTGGCAGTCCCTGTGCGGCTGAATACCCGGTAAACATGCCATCTCGCAGCCGCTCAATGCCATGAGGTCCTCCAAACCAGATATCTCCGTCGCGGTCTTCATAGACGGCTGTAACACCGCTCCCCGACTTTCGATCGATTAGTTCGGTAGAAACAACCTGGGAAGGAGAGATTCGAACGAGGCCGCGGCCGGTGCCGACCCATACGTTTCGGTCTCGGTCCCTCGTCAGAGTCAAAATCTGGGGGTGACCCAGGGATGGGAACACGTCCGATTTGATCGGTCCATGTCCATCCAGGAGCTCCAATCCGGCATCGGTCCCGATCCATAGCCCGCCGCCGCTTCCCGGAAGCAGGGTGTTTACGCTCGTGGGCTCCAGTTGTCCCAAGGTGTTCGTCCCGTGACCGTTATCGAATTGAAAAAGTCCTACGTCGCGTGTACCCATCCAGATCTTGTGGTCTGGCGCCTCTGCCGTGGAGACGACAATCCCCCCGATGTCGGGTGAGACGGCGTAATTTCGGAATGCCCCATTGCGAAAGCGCAGGAGACGATTCTGCGGTCCCCATAAAAGCAACTCGCCCTCGTTATCGAGGGACATCGCAGTGAATGAAATTTCGTGCAGCCCAAAACGCGTCATCGCGTTTTCGAATTTTCCGTCGCGATACCGGAGCAGATGCGACCCATCCGGGCGTATCCACATGTTTCCTTCCACGTCCGTAACCAGGCCATACACCGACCCGATGGGCGGCGCGCCTGAGACCGGCTGCTGAATCAGGGCGAATTCAAATCCATCGAAACGGACCAGTCCCCGTTCGGTTCCGATCCAGAGGTAGCCGTCCTGGGATTGACAAATCGCAAAGACCGCTCCTCCAACAAAGCCCTTATCGGCTCCCCACCTGTCGTGGACGTATTGCGCGATGTCCTTGGCGGGATCCAGAGCACAGGCTGCATTTGTGAGCCAGAAGGCAGCGATTCCGGCCAGAAGACAACAGCGCAGCGTGTGCAGGCGCGTCAATCGGTCACGGAAGATACTCGAACTTCTCAATGACAACCTCGGCTGGGCGTTGTGACGTGCTCTTGGAATGAAAGAAGTCATACAGATCGATATGGATGGTTTCGCCGGCTGCGACTGTAACGCCTGAGCTAAACACATGTTCGCTGATGCCCTCGGCCCCGGGGCCGGCTACCGAGCCACGTACCGTTTTGAAGGATGCCAACCCAGGCTGCCAGCGGAGTATGTGCGTATACACGCCCGGTGATACCGTAAAGCGCGCAATGTTCTGAGGAATATAGTAAGGCTGGACGACATATTGTGCGTTCTTGCTTGCGGGCTTTCCCCATCGGCTCAGTTCAATGTCCATTTCAGGGCGGTTATCTTCGGGAAGATTCTCATCCAGAGTGAAGATTCCGACCACGCCTGAGTCGCTCAGGTGAGCGCTGTCCTGCACGACAAATTTGTACGTGCCATAACCGAGACTGCGAGTAAGACTGACCTCTGCGCATGACCAGCGTCCATCGCGTTGGCCCATACTGAGATGAAGATAGCCCTTTCCGTCCGTCCACGCATTCGCAGGATCGTAATAGTTCATTTCGCCACCTCGCTCGCTCGGCGCGGAGCGGACGATCCAGTCGTATCCGCTGAAGTGGATTGTCTTGAGGGCAGCCGAGGGAGTGACACCGCCCTTTGCGCTGATAACGGCAGCCACGCCGTTGCCTTCCGCAGGCAGCGTTGCGATTTTCGGTTGCGCATGATATCCGGTATCGACAACAAGCGCCGCATACTCCGTACCAAAGTGAGTAAATCCCTTCCATGTCGAATCACTTCGGATGGGCGTAAACGGCTCGTTCGCGAATGGCTGAACCCACCAGATGCCGTTCTTTGCGTAAAGAACGATCTGCTGGCCGGGCTTGGAGTCGGTAACGCGTCCCGCAATGGTGTCCATTCGGTCGGGACCTCCGGCATTGGCAGGGGGTACATAGGTCAATTCGACGGAAGGCCTCGGGATGACCTTCTGCGAGTTGCATCCGACCATGAACATGCACAAGATCGCCAGGACCACATTGATTCGCTCGATCTTGCGGGAAAGACTTCTCACGGGAAGACTCATTCGACTCCAATCCATAATAATTTTGGCGATCCGGCAGGCAGGATTCGTGGATCAGTCTTTCGAAAAGATCCCAAAACGCCTGACTGGAGCGCGGCTGACGCGCAACCGCAGGATCACGATCGCAGAGCCGAGTCCTTGGCTTTGCCGGCGTTTCCGGCTCCAATTGCCGTAATTGCAATAGTTTATTGCGCGATCCAACGTCGCTGACCAATTCCTGGCCGGGCAGAGCGGGAGACCGATGGCGCGTTCGATTGCGGAATAGCCATCTTGCGACCGACCCCTTGGATTAACATACCATTCGGCAAGATTGTACCTCTTGAGAGCGGATCGGCAAGCCGAATTCTCCGATCATCGTTGGCTCAGTTTTCCGAGAGGGATTCGTAGCGCAGGACAGGGATGGAAGGAGTCGTCAACTGCTATCCGTCAGCGGTGATCCAGGCGGCGCGCCAGAGCGTTGCCGCCAAACTGAATGGTTTGCACGAGCACGATGAGAATGACGCAGCAGAGGACCAGGACATCGAGCCGAAACCTCTGATATCCGTAGCGAATGGCGAGGTCGCCCAGGCCGCCTCCGCCCACAGCGCCGGCCATGGCGGAAAAATTGATCATGGTAATGGCGAGGACCGTGAAGGCCCGAATGAGTCCGGGAACTGCTTCGGGAAGATAGACCTTCCACACGGATTGCGCGGGAGAGGCGCCCAACGTAACTACCGCCTGAATGAGTCCGGGATCGACGTCCAGTAAAGCTGCTTCGACCAGCCGTGCGGCATAGGGAGTTCCGCCGACAACCAGCGGAATGATGGCCGCCGCGGTGCCGATGGAAGTGCCAACCAGGAAGCGCGTGAATGGCAGTAACAGCACGATCAAAACCAGAAACGGTATGCTGCGCGATATGTTGGCAAAGGCAGCCAGCAACTGGTGAAGGGAGCGCGACGGCGCGATACCCTGCGGGGAACTTATCGCGAGCCACGCGCCCAGCGTGAGTCCGAAGACGACGCAGAACGACACGGAGACAGCTACCATGAGAAGAGTCTCAAGTGTCGCCGAAAGCAGTGCGGGCAGGACACCGGTCATGGCTGGCCGATCTCCTCAAAATGCGGGCGATGCGCCGAGTCTTGCTCTACATAGGCCGACTGCGTGAAAGAGAGCATGCGGCGCGTAACTTCGCTCGAGGGCCGGTTCAACACTTCCGATGCAGGACCTGACTCTACGACGCGCCCCGCGTCCAGAATGGTGACCGAATCGCAAAGGCTTGCGGTCGAACGCACGTCGTGGGTAATGATCAGGATGCAGATCCCAAGACGATCGCGAATTCCATTGAGCGTGCTCAGCACCGAGGCACGAGTCTCCGCATCCAGGGCGGAAGTTGGCTCGTCGGCAAGCAGCACGCGAGGGCCGGTGGCCAGCGCGCGAGCCAGAGCGACGCGCTGGCGTTGCCCTCCGGAGAGCTGCGCTGGAAACTGCGCGGCCTTGTCCGCAATGCCGAACCATGCCAGCAGCTCGGCAACGCGCAAGTCGATCGCCGCGCGCGGAGTTCCATGCAATTCAAGGGGCAGGGCGACATTGGCTGCTACCGTGCGGGAAGAGAGCAGGTGCAACTGCTGAAAGACAATGCCCATCTTGCTTCGCTCGTGGCGGAGGTCGGCGTCACTCAGGCTGGTCCAGTCGCTGCCGGCAATCCGGATCTCGCCTGCGTCCGGCTTCTCCAAGCGCGCGATGCAGCGCAGGAGCGTGGATTTGCCGGCTCCGCTAAGGCCCAGCACGCCATGAATGGTTCCGGAAGCCACTTCCAGATCCACGCCATTCAACGCCGCGACTGGAGCGCCCGGGAAGCGTTTTGTTAGCCCACGGACGTAGATGGTTGGATAGGCGGAGGGCGAAATGGGATTATTCCGCGGAATAGATAGCTCCTCCATAGTGCGCGGTGATGAATGCGCGCGTCGCGGCCGAGGTGAGCGCGGCAGCAAGCGCCCGGAAACGCGGGTCCGACTGCCTGTCGGCGTTGACTGCGAGCACGTTGGCATAAGGCGACTCACGGGTTTCGGCAAAGAGTGCATTCCTCGCTGGACTTAATCCTGCATCGAGCGCAAAGTTTGCATTGATCACTGCTGCATCGACATCGTCGAGACTGCGCGGCAACTGCGCGGCATCGAGTTCCACCAGTTGAAGCGACCGGGGATTGGCGGAGATCCGCAGTGGTGACGTATCCGGTTGTGCAACAGTGAGCAAGCCTGCCTTTGCGAGCAAGAGGATCGCCCGGTCGTGATTCACTGGATCGTTAGGCACGGCGATGCGGGCTCCATTTTTGAGCGCGGCCAGTGTCTTGGTACGACCGGGGTAGATGGCCATCAGAGGAAGATAGACCCTGGACAACGAAACAAAATGAGTCTGATGGTCGCGATTGAATTGATTGAGAAAGACGGTGTTCTGATAAAGATTGGCGTCCACGTCGTGGCTCGCCAACGCCATATTGGGCTGTACGTAGTCCGAGAAAGTGATGATTTTGAGTTGCAGCCTCTTACGTGACAGCTGTGGTTCGACAGAGTGCAGGATATCTTCGGCTGGGCCGGGAGTGACACCCACGCGCAGAAGATCCCCGCTATGGGCCCTGCATCCTCCGGCGACAAGCGCCGAGCTCACTATGAGGAGCCATGCGACAGGCGTGAGCAACCACAAGGTTCTTCGTGGCGCCGCTCGCCGGCTGTGAATCTTGACAGCGCTTGTCATGCGGGCACCAGAGCGGAGATGACGGATTCACCGAATCGCTCCATCTCTTCCAGTTGCGGGCTGAATTGCAGCAGCATCCGATCCACCCCCGCGGCCTCGAATGCTCCCAGCCGATCCTGGACCTGGTTGGGCGTACCTACCAGCCCGGTTCGCAGGCCGCGGTTGGAAACCGAGTACTCTTCAATGGACATGCGCTGTTCCAACTGCGTTCCGCTGAGCCACTGCTGGTAATTCGCGAAGCCGGAGGCATTCTGATTCACATCGGTGATGCGCTCCAGTTCACGCTTCGCATCGGCTTCCGTATCACGGACGATTGCGTAGCCCGCAACGCCATATTGCATCGGCGGCAATCCGAATCGCTCACGGCGCTCGCGCATGTCGGCAATCTTGGTCGCGACAAATTGCGGTGAGTCGCCGTGCATCACGTAGGCATCGCACTTCTGCGCAATCAGGTTCTTGGCGGCTTCCGACTCTCCACCAGCATAGAGAGGCGGGCGCGGCTTGCGCACGGGCTTGGGCTCCAGCACGGTGTTTTCTACTGAGTAATATTTGCCCGCATAGCTGAAACTGGATTGCGACCAGACTCCATTGAGCACATCCAACCACTCCGAGGTGCGCGCGTAGCGGTCGTCGTGCTTTTCGAAATGAACGCCGTACATCCGCGCCTCCTGCTCCCACCAGGAGGAGACTACGTTGAGCGCAAGCCTGCCGTTGCTGATGTGGTCGATGTTGGCGGCCTGCTTGGCCAGCAGCGCGGGAGAATGGAACGTGGGTCGCACCGCTACCATCAACTCGAGCCGCTCGGTGACAGCAGCCAGTGCTGCTGCTGTAGACCATGCATCCAGGCTTGGAGCGCCAACGCCTTTGATGTCGTTGAGGTTGAGCTCGGCAACCAGCGAGAGATCGAAGCCGATCTCTTCACTGCGTTGCGCCAGACGCTTGACGTAGCTCCAGCTGGCTTGCATCTGTTCGTCTTCCACGTTCCGCAGCCAGCCGCCGAAGACCGGCATCCAATAGCCAAATCGGATTCCACCCTTACCTTTGGGCATGCGCCACCTCGGCTTCAAGGAAGTCGGCGAGATTCACGAAAGGGTTGAAGCCAATGACGCGGGGCGCGTCGGCAACAAAGTTGGAGAGCGCGTTGACGTCGTAGTAGTAGATCTGGCCGTCGCGATCGTCGATCACGTATTCGATTCCGCCTACGTCGATGCGGGCCGCGCCAACAATGCGTTCGACGGCATCGATGACCTCGGCGGGGGGCGTGTATCCCTCCACCTTCAGGCCGGCCTTTGCGCCTTCAATCACACAGGCATTGGCCAGGCTTTCGCCGCGCGCGGTCTGGCAGATATCCGCCGGGCAAAGATCGAAGGTCTCACCGGTCAGGTGCACATTGATCCCGTAAAGGTACTTTCCACCAAGCGTTTCGACGCGGGTGATGTGGCGACCGCGAGCGGGAATGAACTCCTGCACCAGACCGATGTGGTCAAAGCCCAGATGCAGTGTGCCGGCGTCGATGGCTGCCTGCAGTTCAGCGCTGGTGTTGAAGCGAACAATGCCTGCGCCGCTGCCGCCCACGTTGGGCTTTACCACCACGGGGTAACGCAATCCCTCTGCCGCAGCTACGGCGTGGCGCGGGTCGTGAATGACGCGCGATTTGGGATAGGGAAGGCCGAGCGAAGAGAGCAGCGAGAGTTGTAGAGCCTTGGAGACCTCATGGCGAAAGGCCTCCGTCCCGTTGAGCACGCGAATGCCCTGCAACTCAAGCTGACCAAGCCACGCCAGCGTGTGAAAGATCGCAGAGCCGTGCTGGCGCCGGTCTGCCGAGGGACTCATGCGGTTGAACAACACCCGAAACGCCGGCGGGTTTTCTCCTGCTGCGTAAAAGTGTTCGGGGGCATGAATCCGGGAGTAAGCCACACCGCGCCGGTCCAGCTCCTGAAAGATGGGATTGAACCACTTCGGGTGCTCGTAAAAAAATGCCAGCGGAGCGCTGGATTCCAGATCGATTGCGCGGGACGTTGAAGGAAAATCAACAATGCTTGAACTCATGTGTCATACCTCAACCCTTCTTATTTCAAATTTTGTCAGAAAGCGGGGCCGGTCGCGAATCGAGCGCGTTGCCGGCCCCGGCAATTGGTCACTGGCTTATTGTCCCGAGGCCGCCGGCGGAGTCTTCAGCAACTCCTGTATCTGGGAGACGCCATCGGCAACTTTCAGATCGATGAATCGCTTTCCCAATGCGTAGGAAGAACGCCGCGCGTCGCCGCTGATGCCGTTGTTGATCCGCTTTGCATCTGGATCGCGCGGCTCGCCCGGCTTGCGCGGCGGATCACCCAGGGCCGTCGGCAGCAGACCCTTCCGGATCCAGGGTTGATTGCCTTCGAGATACAGAAGCTCGGAGGTGTCCGGAATTCCCGCATGCTCGCTGGGCGGATAGCCGTTCTTGTCGAGCCAGGCAAAAAACTCCTTATTGGCCTGGGTGTACGGGCCATCCGAATAGACGACGCGCACTCCCTTCGGCGACCATTCGGCATCCAGCTTAGCGGCCACTTCCTTCAGCTCCTTTTGGCCGCCGCCATGATCGCCGAGCAGCACTACATTCTTGAATCCATTGGCGATCAACTGCTCCGCAACTTCTTCATTGATGGCGGTGAATGTCTTGCTGGAGATACCGATCGTTCCCGGCAAGTTTGGATTTGCCCGATTGATCGAGTATGGAATTACCGGCGCAACCAGCGCGTTGCCAAGCTTCCGTGCAATCTGATCCGCCGTGGCTTGCGCGATGAAGTTGTGCGCGCCGGTGACTCCCTGCGGTCCGCGCTGCTCGGTGCCTCCGTTAAAGAGAAGCACGGTCACTTTGCCCTGCTCGTGAATGGCCTTGTAAATTTCGGGCCAGGTGAGCAGTTCGATGTCGACGACTTCCTGCTTCAGCCGCGTCGCTGGCTTATCGCCTGTCTTTTTGCCAGAAGCCTGATCTGCCGCCAGGCCCTGCTTCGATGCCATGCCAAGAACGGCGGCCAGGGCGAGTGCGCCTGCGACGTGAACGATCTGGCGCATTTTGCGTTTCGGTCTGATGTGTGTCATTGAAACTTCCTTTCCATGCATTTGCGGGAGTCGACGCGGAGCACGCCTTTGAAGGTGAAAGCAGTGCGCCCGCTGAAGAGTGCGCGAGCGCATCGTATCTGCCCATGCACTAGAATGCGTAGCGCAGCGCAAGTTGCAGTTGGCGAGGACCGCCGGTTGCTGTGGGCACCGTGGAATTGACTGTCGATGTGATCACCGCAGTCGTTCCGGGTGTGACGCCGGTGCCTTCGGCACCGCCGTATGCCGCGGATGGGTTGGTGAAGTTGGGATGATTCAGTAGGTTGAATGCATCCGCGCGAAACTCCACGGAGTTATGATCGTTGATCCTGACATGCTTGATCAGGCTGAAGTCCACATCCTGCAGGCCGGGTCCGCGAACGCTGTCGAAGCCGGCAGTGCCGTAGTTGTACACATAGCCGTTCGCAGCGTCGCTGGTGTAGTTGCTGCCGTTGTTGGGGTCGTTGGAACGATAGGCCGCGGTATTGAACCAATTCTGCGGCGTGTGCGTGCGAAGACCGGTGTTTCCGTCTGTTTTCGCCGTTGGGCTGACTCCGGCTACGACAAACGCACGATCGCTTGTGCCGGTGTAGGATGCTAGGGAATCGGTGGTGCTGGTGCTGACGGGCCTGCCGCTCTGGAAGGTGACCACAGTAGACGCTTGCCATCCGCCGAGAGCATAGTCGACCAAACGCGAGTCCGAATTGAGCCAACGCTGGCCATGCCCAAAGGGAAGGCTGTAAACGCCGCTGGTGACGGAGCGGAACTTCTGATCCCATGCCGATGGTCCGTAATTGGAACGGAACTCGTATGGGTTTTGCAGACTGCTCACTTCGAGAGACTTCGCGTAGACGATGTAGGACTGGAAGGTCAAGCCACTCTCGAAGCGACGTTCTGCCCGCAACAGAAGACTGTTGTAGTTGGAATAATAGTCGTCGCCGAGGTAGGATACGGAACTCCATTTCGAGTCGGTTCCGATGGTGTTGTAGGGGCGCAGGGAATTGACCGAGATGCTGGCTGCCGGGTTGGCGAGCCTCGTTTGCAGCGAGGGAAGGTTGATGTTCTGGGTGCTCACGTTGTGGAAAGTGCGCGAGCCTTGATATGAGACCTCCACCAGGGCAGCCTTGCCGAACTCATGCTGAATGCCCAGACTGTACTGATCTGTGTAGAGCGCGCGGATGTGCGGGTTTTCCGTTGTGATGGAGATGCTGTTGCCTGTCTGCGTGCCCGCGGAGCCAAAGGCGGTCGGCCCCCACTGGTATGGGTTACTGGTGATTCCCGTGGTCTTGGAAGGCGTAGGACCGGTAAAGGACTTGGACAACAGGAAGGGTGCGCCGAGGCCGTTTGCCGAGTTCCAGGTCTGGATTGCCGGGATGCCGTAGTAGGTGCCGAAGCCACCGCGAATGACAGTATCGTCGCGTCCATTCAGGCGATAGGCGAAGCCGGCGCGCGGTGCAATGTTGGTGTAGATGGCGGCATAGTTATCGCGGTACGAGGGAAGCGTGCCCGACTGCTGGAGCAGCCCCGTGGCGTTGTCCAGGCTATACACCTGGCCCCGGCCGGTTACGAGCTGGTTTTGCACCTGGTCGAAGTGATCGATGAGGTTGTACGCTTCGCGCACCGGCCCCAGATATTCCCAGCGAAGCCCGTAATTCAAAGTCAACGACGGTGTAAGTTTCCACTCATCCTGCGCGAAGAGCGCGCCGCTGTGCTGAATCGGGTATTGATTCTCGTTTCCGTTTCCGTAGGTGTCGGAGTAGATGTCGCCGAGCAGGAAATCGGCAAACTCGTTCTGCAGATTTCCCTTCCCCCCGGTGTACTGGCCGTTGAACGTGAAGCTGCCTCTGCCGGTTGAGACGAAGAAGGAATGCTTGAAGAAGTCGAGGAGGTCGAAGCCCACCTTGGCCGTATGGTTACCGCGCACGAAGGTCAATCCATCGGAGAGTTGAACCGTATTGTCGCCGCGCCACTGGGGGTTATTTGATGTGCCGATAGAGCTTAGTCCGGCAATGTTGATACTGGGAACGCCGAGGTTCCCGTTGGTTGCCGGTTCCATGAAATTGCCCCCCTGCGGAAGGCCCAACTGCGCCACTACATTGCCTTGGGATGCATCCTGGTTTCCGTATCCGGCGTCCATGCGGTTGAAGCCCACGCGCAGTTCATTGAATAGCGCTGGGTTGAATGTGTGCTGCTCAGCAATGGATGCGTGCTGATAGATGTGCGGACCCTGTCCGCCAAAGCCTGGAACTACCGAGTTCGCGACCACCAGATCGCCGATCGTGCCGGCGTCGAAGCCATCGAGCAACGTGTAGATTCCGTTCAACGTGTCCTTGCTGCCCAAGGTCTGATCCACTCGGAACGTACCTTGATTCTCGCTTTGGGTGTTCGGCTTATGATTCGCAAAAACGCCCACTTTGCCGGCCTGCGAAGCTGCCTCAGGGAAATATGGAAGCAAGAGCTTTGACGCCGCCGAGATTCGACTCGCCGGGACCTCGTAGAGACCCGCTGCGTTTTGAGGGAAAGCCAGGCCGGTTGCCGGATCGAAGATCTCGCTGGTGAACTGGGCGTTGCCGTCCGAGGTGTATCTTCCGCCCTTCCACGCATCGAACGGAGCCTGACCGGAAACCGCTGGGTCGGCAGAGAGACGCGTGCCCTCGTAAGTGGCAAAGAAAAAAGTCTTGTCCTTGTGGATGGGACCGCCGAATGAGCCGCCAAACAACTTGGTTGTTCCGGAAGGGGCTACCGCTGGGCCGCCGGTGAAGTTGTATTGGGGAGCATTCCACTTTCCATCGCGATAGGAGAGAAACGACCCGCCGTGAAACTCATTGCTGCCCGAGCGCGTCGTCAGCACGACCTGCCCGCCGTTCCTTCGTCCGAACTCCGCCGGGGCTTCCCCGGTAATGATCTTGAATTCCTGGATGGCGTCGAGTGAGGGGCGCACGGTAGGCTGCCCGGTCGTCCAGTCGTTGTCATCGGAACCATCGAGCAGATAGTTATTGTTTGCTGAACTGATGCCGGCGACGATAAAGCCGCCGCGGTTGGCAAGACTGTCTCCCGAGGTTGTGGGGCTCACGTTGGGATCCAGTTGCGCCTCCTGCCAGAAGTTGCGGCTGTTGCTGGGAAGCTTTTCCAAGTCCTGGCTGTCGATCACCGAACCATTGACGGAGTCCTCGGTCTGCAACAAAATAGCCGTCGAACTCACTTCGACCCGCTGCTCCACCGTGCCGATTTTCAAGTTGGCATCCACGCGCGCTTGCTGGTCAACATTGAGAACGATGTTGGTGAAGGTGCTTACATCGAATCCCTTTGCGCTTACGGTCACCGTGTAGGTAGCCGGAGGCAATTGCACCACGACATAATCTCCTGAGTCGTTGGTGGTGGTAGTGTGTGTCGCGCCCGTTCCATTATTTGCGACCGAAACTACCGCGCCGTTCACGGCCGAACCGCCGCCGTCGCGCACTGTCCCGCGCAGGGTTGCCGAAATATTCTGCGACCAGCCTACAGACGTAAACGATGCGATTACAGCAATCACTATTGCTAGAAGTTTTCGATTCATAACCCAAAATCCTTTCGTGTTGGCACTCCTCAAAAAGGCGAGCCTTGCTGTGTTCTTTCGATAGCCCGTCGTTGCCGGATTATCTTCGGTCAGGCCGGCTTGCGAAGTCTTCGAATGTCGTGCTATGTCTCAACCCAGCGGAAAACGGTCAACAACAAGCGTGGAAAGCGAAGAGTCCACGGTCGCAACACTGGATACATCGCACCGCAAATAGTGCGGAGTGGGAACGACGGTGCAGGCCGCCCGCGGATGTGGTTGAGATGTTCATTTCTGTTTTTTCTCCAGGGGAATCAAAGGTGGTTGCGCATGGACGGCATTGGCGATCGAGGCATCCGGTTGTGCGCCGGCTGACGTGGCTGCGGGTGTGCGTTCGCCTGCCACCACTGCGGGCTTGTCTTCCTTGGTAGGAACCACGCATTCGTTCGATCTGCAATTGTGCGAATTCACAGACCCCAGCCGCTCCAGCAGCGCTACCGTATCCGGATGGACGACGGCATGCTCAAATAGGCCGTTGGCGAGGTCGGCAGCGGTGTCGCCGGACTTTGTCTTCGCATGCACGTCGGCGCCCTTGTCAATTAAGTAGCCGATCATCTCGTTGTCCCCACGGAAGGCCGCACCATCCAACGCGGAATAGCCCTTGATATCCTTCGCATCGATGACCGCTCCGTGCTCCAGGCAGAACTTGACAACATCGAGACGCGAAGACGGCGCATTCTGCGTCCAGTACGCGGCCCAACCGACGCCGGCGGCGGCCATCAGCGGAGTGTCTCCACTTGCGGTCGCAAGATTCGGATTCGCTCCGTGATCCACAAGCAGCTTCATTGCCGCAAGGTCGCCTGCCATCGCCGCGCGCATATAAGGCGTCGCGCCCTCGACATCGAACCACGTCTCGTCATTGGCGAAGGTCCGGAACCAGAGCTTCCTGCCGATCGCTGCATTCGGATCAGCCCCGTGCGCAAGCAGAGCAGTAGCAAGGTCGAGGTAACCGATGCGCTCATTGGCTACGATTGGCTGCGCGTACCACGTGTGCGGCGCCCACTGCACGTCGATCAACGCGTACAGCGCGGTTGCGCCATCCTCTGTTGCGAGCTTGGGATTGGCCCCGCGATCAAGTAGCACCTTGGCCAGATCGTAGTGTCCGCTGATGATGGCCAGAATCAGCGGCGTGGCATGATCGGTATCGCTTGTCTGGTTCACGTCGCCGCCCGCGTCCAGAAATGCCTTCACCGCATCGATCTGCCCATCGCGAACTGCGACCAGCAGAGCGCTTAGTCCACCGAACTGCGTCGCACCGAACACTCGTCTCTTGCGGTCCGCGGCGGTGAATCCGTATGCGTCCTTTACTTTGTCGTCGGGTTTTGTCGCAGGAGCCTTGCTCTCTTCTCCTTCTTTTTCTCTTGGCTTGGACGCAGTGGTGGGCTTCTCCTCCGGCGCAGTAGGGGTAGCAGAGGACGCAGGATGCGCCGATCCTGACGGCTCGGCTTTGCCACCCTCTTTCGCGTTCTTCTTGTTGTCCTGCAGTTCACCGTCGGGGCCTACAGTGATACGCTCCAGTTTGCGGACCGGAGTCTTGACTCCCGCATCGGCGCCTTTGCTCAACAACAGACGAATCACATCAGCGCGATTGTGTGAAGCAGCGAAGAACAGCGCTGTCTCGCCGTTCGCTTTCTCCTGTGCATTCACATCGGCGCCATGAGCCAGCAGCGTTGTCACTGCGGCCGTGCTTCCGGAGGCGGACGCAATCATCAAGGGGGTGGTTCCCGATTCATTCGGCGCGTCGACCTTCGCGCCGGCTTGCAGCAGCGCCTCGATCAGCGCCGCATCGCCGGTTTCAGCGGCCATGAGCAGCGGAGTCAGGCCGCGCAGACGTGTACGCGCATCGGGCGCACTTCCCGCATGGATTAGCAGCTTTGCCAACGCCAGATCGTCATTGTATGCGGCCCAATGGAGCGCGGTGGATCCATCGCCCTCGAGCCCGTCCGTAGGAACACGTTGCTTCAGCAAAGCCGCAGCCGCTTGCAGATCGTCATCCTCAGCGGCATGCACCAATGCGAGCTTTTGTTTGTTCCGCTGGTCTACGTGGTTTGCGGAGCGCGGAACATCCGACCCCGAGGCCCCTGCAAGCGCGACCGACGAGGCCGCGACTACCGTGCCGAGCAGAGCGAGTTGTGTATGTCTCATCATGAATCCATCCTTCCCGCGTTCCCTTTGCGCACGTCAGATTGCGAGTTCGCCGGTGCTGTCGCCAATTGCGGGCAGGTCTACGCCGAGCCTCCGCAACAGCGTCAGATAGGCGTTGGCAGTGGGTGTTCCCTCCGCCGTTTTTAAATGCAGATTGCCTTTGAACGCTCCATTGCCG
>Ga0182012_10003555_pt1 | contig 16612 bp, 13 predicted proteins | sample 612S2SmetaG_FD_120486 | JGI IMG/M metagenome (GOLD analysis project Ga0182012, IMG submission 120486) | Permafrost microbial communities from Stordalen Mire, Sweden - 612S2S metaG | ecosystem: Environmental > Terrestrial > Soil > Wetlands > Permafrost | place: Sweden: Stordalen | collected...
GCGAGCGGTCGCTCGGCCCTGATGATCAGCTGCGCTGCGCGATCGAGCGCCTGCTTTCCCGCCACCGGCAATTCCACCGGGTGAGGCGCCACCAACGCGACGTGTTCACAGGTCTCGGCGGCAATGTCCTCGGGAAGCTCCAGGTGCACGGGCCCGGGCCGCTCCTCCTCTGCGACGCGAAACGCTTCCCGCACGAGGGTCGGTATCATGCCGGCCGAGACGATTTGCCGCGACAGCTTGGTCAGCGGCTTCATCGTCGCGACGACATCCACCACCTGGAAGCGAGCCTGCCTCGATGACAGAATTCCCTTCTGGCCGGTGATCATGATCATGGGCATGGCGCCCAGCAAAGCATACGCCGCGCCGGTCGTGAGATTCAGCGCGCCCGGCCCCAACGTGGAGATGCACACGCCGGGTTTGCCGGTGAGCCGGCCATAGGTTGCGGCCATGAACGCGGCGGCCTGTTCATGGCGCGTCAGCACCAGCTCGATGGAGGACAGCCGGATCGCCTCCACGACGTCGAGGTTCTCCTCTCCCGGAACACCATAGATTCTGTCGACGCCCTCGTTCTCCAAGGCCGCAATCAGCAAGCTCGATCCTTTGGTCATGGTGACTCCAATTGCAACGGCCCAGAGTAGTAGTAGTCTATCGCAGACTACATGAAGATCTCGGGCACTCACTATCGCACCATCTGGCCGACCGGCACGGGCTCCGTGCGCGTCATCGATCAGTCCCGCCTGCCCTTCGAGTTCACCACCGTCGATCTGCGCACTCTCGATGAGGCCGCGCGCGCGATCGGAACCATGGTCGTGCGGGGTGCGCCCCTGATCGGGGCGACCGCGGCCTACGGGCTGGCGCTCGCCGTCCGATCCGACCCGTCCGACGAGTGCATCGAGCGGGCATCGCAGGCACTGAAGGCAACGCGCCCAACGGCCTACAACCTCGCCTGGGCGTTGACCAGGATGCGCAGCACGCTCGCTTCGGTGCCGCTCCCCGAACGCGCGGACGCCGCATTCCGCGAGGCGGCCCGCCTCTGCGATGAGAACGTCGAACAATGCCGGTCGATCGGCACTCACGGCCTCGCGCTCATCCGCGAGACCGCAGGCCCGCATGGCCGCCGCCTGAACATCCTCACGCATTGCAATGCCGGCTGGCTCGCGTGCGTGGACTTTGGAACCGCGCTCGCGCCGGTCTACCTCGCACACGATGCCGGGATCCCGATTCACGTTTGGGTGGACGAGACCCGACCGCGCAACCAGGGCGCCTCGCTGACCGCATTCGAATTGGGTGCGCACGGGGTGCCGCACACGGTCATCGCCGACAACCTGGGTGGTCATCTCATGCAGCGGCGCCAGGTGGATCTGGTGCTGGTCGGCAGCGATCGGACCACCTCGACGGGCGATGTCTGCAACAAGATCGGCACTTACCTCAAGGCGCTGGCCGCACGCGACAACGACGTGCCCTTTTACGTGGCGCTGCCAATGAGCACGATCGATTGGTCGCTCGCCGATGGCAGCGAGATTCCGATCGAGGAACGTTCGCCGGCGGAGCTCACGCATGTGACCGGCAAGACGGCATCCGGCCGTTTGGACACGGTGAGGGTGGTGCCCGATGCAAGCGAGGCTCTGAATGTGGCGTTCGATGTGACACCGGCAAGATTGGTGACCGGCCTGATCACCGAGCGGGGCGTATGCCCGGCGAGCAGGGCCGGGCTTCTGCGCCTGTATCCCGACCAAGGGGCAACTTTATGAGCATTCCGCCCGGCAAGAGCGAGGACTCGAAGATTCGGGAATCCATCGTGTTGGGCTGCCGCGAGCTGACGCGCCGCGGCCTGACCTACGGCAAGTCGGGCAACATCAGTGTGCGCCGGGATGTGCACAGCTTCTTCGTGAGCCCCACCGGCATGTCCTATGAACAGCTGGCGCCCGACGACATACCGCTGGTGAACTTGGACGGCCGCTGGTTCGGCCGGCGACGTCCCTCGAGCGAATGGCGCTTCCACCGCGACATCTTGAGGGCACGCAGCGACATTGGCTCCATCGTTCACACGCATTCGCCGAAGGCGACCACGCTGGCCTGTACCGGCCGGGCGATTCCCGCATTCCACTACATGGTGGCGGTCGCGGGCGGTGTCGATATTCGCTGCGCCCCCTACCGCACGTTCGGCTCACAGGAATTGTCCGACGTGGCGCTCGAGGCGCTGAACGGCCGCCGCGCCTGCTTGCTCGGAAACCATGGCGTCATCGCCCTCGGGCGGCACCTCGAGGAGGCCTTGTCGCTTGCCGGCGAAGTCGAAGACCTGGCCGCGAAGTACTGCGCAGCGCTGACGCTCGGCCACGTCCTCGTTCTCGACGACAACGAGATGCAGCGGGTCATCGAGAAATTCCGTACCTACGGAAGACAGACTGCGGTCGATGCCGGCTTGGAATTTGGCGGAGCGAACCTGCCGGACGCGGCGGCTGCCCGGACGGTCGCTGAGGATTAGCCATGGCGGAGCCGAATTCGGCCTATCAGATCCTGGACATCCAGAGTGTGCCCCCGCTCATCGCGGGTCTCGACCCCATACGCACGCGGCTGGGCGGAAGCCCGGCCGGCTGGAATGTCCGCGAAGTGGGCGATGGGAACCTCAACCTCGTGTTCCTGGTGGACGGGCCCCTGGGGTCCGTCTGCCTCAAGCAGGCGCTGCCCTACGTCAGGGTGGCGGGTCCCGGTTGGCCCCTGTCGCCGGACCGCGCCCATTTCGAAAACGCTTATTTCCGCAGCGTCGCACCCTATGTCGGCGGGCTCATCCCGGCCGTCTACCACTACGATGCCGGCCGGCATTTCACGATCATGGAGCGGCTGTCTCCGCACATCATCCTCAGGCAGGGGCTGATCGCCGGACGCCGTTACCCTGATGTCGGTCGCGATATCGGGGAATACGTGGCGCGAGCATGCTTTCATACATCGGACCTGGCGGGGCCGTTCGAGCGCAAGCTGGACGGGGTCGCGCTGTTCGCGGGCAACAAGCCGTTGATCAGGATCACCGTGGATCTGATCTTTGCCGAGCCCTACTTCGACGCCGCACGCAACCGTCACACCTCGCCGCAGCTCGATGAGGCGGCGGCAGCGCTGCGACGCGATCCGCTCCTCAAGGTGCGGGCTGCACGCTTCGGCCAGAAATTTCTAACCGAGACCCAGGCGCTGCTGCACGGGGATCTGCATTCGGGTTCCGTGATGGTGACCGAAACCGATACTCGCGTCATCGATCCGGAATTCGCGTTTTACGGCCCGATCGGGTTCGATCTGGGTGCGTTTTTTGGAAATCTTCTGCTCAGTTGGTACTCGCAATTCGGCCGCGAGACCGTGGATGACGATCGATCGGCGCATCGAGCGTGGATTCTCGACCAGATGAAGGTGTTTTGGACCACGTTTCGCAGCCGTTTCCTCGCGCTCTGGGCCGAGAATCCCACGGGCGATGTGTTTCCGCAGGCCATGTTCGCCTCGACCGCCGATGCCGCCGCACTCGAGTCGGCGCGCAGCGCCTTCGTCGATACGCTTTTCGACGATATGCTCGGATTCGGCGCCTGCAAGATGATCCGGCGCATCCTGGGATTCGCCCATGTGCTCGATCTCGATGGCATCGAGAACGCCGGGGTGCGCGCCGACTGCGAGAGCGCGGCGCTTGGCTTGGCTGCCACATTGCTGAGACACCCGGAACATTTCAAGACCATCGAGGACGTCGCAGAAGCGGCCCCGCGCTTTCAACCGCGGCGGCGATGATCACGGAGAGGTCTTTGCTTATGCTCGATCGGCATCAGGACCGATGCCGGCACCCGGGTACACTCCGACATCGATGACCAATCCCCTGCTCTACGCTCTTTGCGGCTTGATTGTCGGCGCGCTCGTGGGCCTCACGGGCGTCGGCGGCGGTTCGTTGATGACGCCGATCTTGGTGCTCGCCTTCGGATTGCCGCCCGCCGTGGCGGTGGGAACCGATCTCGTGTTTTCGGCCAGCACGAAACTCGTCGCCACCGCCTCTTTCGGGTTCAAGCAGCGGGTCGATTGGCGCATCGTAGGACGACTGGTCATCGGAAGCATTCCCGCCAGCGCCGCGGTCATCGCCTGGTTTTGGTTCGACCACCGCCCGCCTGGCGTGGTCGATCAGCTGATTTCCCGCTGCCTCGCCGCGATCCTGGCGCTCGCGGCGGCGGCGCTGCTTTTGCAGGATCCCTTGCGGCGGTTGGGCCTCAAGTTCACGGCTGCATGGCTCGATGGCACGGAGCGGCACAAAGTCGCGTTCACCATCGCTGCAGGAGCGTTGCTGGGGGTGGGCGTGACCATGACCTCGGTGGGCGCCGGCGCCCTCGGCGTGGCGGTGCTGGTGGCCTTATACCCGCTGCGTCTGCCGTCCGATCGGCTGGTGGCGACCGATATTGCCCACGCATTGCCCATCACGGCGATGGCGGCGGCGGGCCACGCGCTCCTCGGGCACGTAAATCTCCGTGTGCTCGCCTGTTTGCTGGTGGGCTCGATTCCCGGCGTCATCATCGCCACCCGGACGACCATCCGCCTGCCGGCGCAACTCACGCGCACGTTGATCGCCCTCACGCTGGTCCTGGTGAGCGAACGCCTGTTCGTCTCGTGAGCCTGTTCTCCCGAAGGCCCCTCAGCCCTCGTGCAAACCGCACTCGCGCTTCAATCCGAAGAACCGCAGCTCTTCCATGCTGTCCACCTCGGCGAGCGAGCGGGTCGTATGCCAGTCGCCGATGGACAGATACCCTTTCTCCCAGAGAGGGTGGTAGGGCAGCTTGTGCTTGGCGAGGTACTTTCCCACGTCGCGATCCGTCCAATCGAACAGGGGATGCACCTTGTACCGCCCTCGCTTGAATTCGATGGGCTCGATCTGAGCCCGGGTGGCGGCCTGCACCCTGCGCAGCCCCGCGAACCAGGTCTCCGCACCCAGCTCCCGCAACGCCCGATCCAAGGGCTCCTGCTTGTTGATTCGATTGTACTGCTCGATGCCGGCGAGACCTTGGTCCCAGAGCTTGCCATGTCGGGATTCCTGCCACGCCGGCGAGGCATCGGAGCGGAATACCTTCAAGTTGAGGCCGAGTTTCCCGGTGAGCTCGTCGACGAAGCGATAAGTCTCGGGGAACAGGTAGCCCGTGTCGATCAGCACCACGGGAATCCTCGGGATGACGGCGTTGATGAGATGAAGCATCACGGCCGCCTGGGCGCCGAAACTCGAGGTCAGCACATGCGCTCCCGGCAGAAGTTCCACGGCCTGAGCGACGCGCTGCTCGGGCGAAAGCGACTCAAATGCCCGGCTGATCCTCTGCAGGGCGTCTTGGTCGGCGGATGTGCCGCCGCCGCGAAGCCACTCAGTAAGACTCGATCTCAGGGCCGCATGCCACACATCATCTCCAAGGGAACCGCTGCACCGATGTCATGATATCCCGGCCAGCGGCGGCTCACTTAGTCTCAAACGTTATGAACTCATAACCATCATGCAACCCTCAGGCGGCGATCTGCGGGCTCGACGCGCGGGCGGGAATTTGCACCTGGATGGTCACACCGTCATTGCTGACTTCGCTCGTCAGCGTGCCGTTGAGCTTGCGCAGCCGCAAAGCGATGGATGCGAGACGGGGCGCGACGCTGCCCTGGCTCGGCATCGCCCCGGTCCGAATGCCGCGCGCCACAAAATGCAAGGTCAGCCGCTCCGCATCTCCCTCATACCGGGCCCGCAATTCGTTCGCGGCCGCATCTTCCAGGATCCACTGCAAAAACCCCTGCGCGATCCGAAAAATTGCCATCGCCAACGGGGCCTCGACGGGTGGCGACGCCCCTACCAGGGTATCGCTGTATTCAACGCCGTATCGGCGGCATTCGCGACCGAAGTGGGCGCTCAACGCCACGAACAAGCCGATGCTCTCGAGGAGCGCCGGTTGCAACTCATCCACCAGGTAACGCATCGATTCGATGGCTTTCGTGAGACTTCCCTCGATGCGGTTCAGGCGCACCGCCCCTTCGCCGCCGCCCGTTGGGTGTCGTGTCAACCACGCCACGTCCATCATGGCCGCGGTGAGGCTGCCGCCGAGATCATCGTGAAGCGCGCGCGCCAGCGCTGCGCTGCGCTTTTCAGTTTCCTCCTGTAGATACTCGGCGAGGGCCTGAAGAGCGCGAACGTCGGTCATCCAACCACCCAATTGAGACAACGCCATTGCTGTTCACCGCAACGATAGTTTTCAACCGCCAAAGTCCACGCGGCCGTCACCAGGGTAACGTCAAGCCGTGCCCGGCGGTATCAGCGCGCGCGGCATTTCATGGCGCCCTGCCCCCAGAGCCCGTAGGAAATCACCTGTCAGCGGACGCCGATACGAATACGAGGGCGATGCGCCTTGATGCCACCTCTCCTGCCGGTAGCACCATGTGCGGCCCGCGGCTGCATGCGCCCGGTCTTGCAAGGAGTTCTCCAAGCGATGATATGTGACCGGGATATTCAGGATGCGATCGTCGTCGGGGCCGGCCCGGCGGGGCTGACCGCGGCAATTTACTTGGGGCGCTTTCGCCGCCACTGCACCGTGCTGGAAGATGGGCATTCTCGCGCCCGATGGATTCCCACCAGTCACAACATCCCCGGCTTCACTGCGGGCGTCGGGGGCGCAGAGTTTCTGCGAAATCTACGCCTTCAGGCCGTTAAATACGGTGCCGAAATCCGGCACAACCATGTCTCGGGGCTCAGCCTCCAAAAGGGCATCTTTTCCCTCCGGACCGACGCAGGAACGCTTCGTAGCCGGTACGTGCTCTTGGCAACCGGGGTGCGAGATCATCTACCCTCCATCGGCGGCGCTTCCGAAGCGGTACTGCGGAGTCTTCTGCGCTTTTGTCCGATTTGCGACGCCTTCGAGGCGATCGATAAACGCATCGCGGTGATCTCGGACGGCGCGCTGGGCGAACGGGAGGGGAAATTCCTGAAGCATTATTCAAATCAAATCACGTTGCTGCGTCTCGGCGGCGGCGGCGGCGCTGATGGCGCCGAGACGCCCGTCACGGACGGAATCGAGCGCATTTCCATACAGCTCTCGGATGTTCGCATTCATGAGGACCGGGTGACCGTCTCCCATGCGCAAGGCGAACGGCAATTCGACGTGGTTTACCTAGCGCTGGGTTGCAGCGCGCAGAATCATCTGGCCCGATCGCTTCATGCCGGCTTCGATGAGCAGGGAGCCCTCAAGGTCAATGCCCATCAGGAAACCTCGGTTCCCCGCCTTTACGCGGCCGGCGACGTGGTGCGGGGGCTGAATCAAGTGGTGGTTGCGGCGGCGGAAAGCGCCATTGCAGCCACCGATATCCATAACAAGCTCCGCGGGAAATGAGTTCTCCCTTGTCCCAGGACACCCCAACTTCGTCTCACGGCCCATGCAGCGGTAGGCGCACGGCTACAACAAGTTGGGCGTTTCTCGCTGCATACGTCGCGTCAGGCATGGCATTCTCGCGGGCGATCCGCCGAAACGAATCCGAAGGACCTCAGTGGCTGAAATAATGAAGAAATCCCGCGTCCGCGAGGGCAGCTCGGAAGCGCACGGGGCAATTTGGGACGGCAAGGGTACGAATTTTACGTTGTTTTCCGCGAACGCCACCAAGGTCGAAGTCTGCCTATTCGATTCCGCGGGCGGCACCGAAACCGAGCGCATCGTGCTGCCGGAATATACGGATCTCATCTGGCATGGGTACATTCCCGATGTGCACCCGGGCTCGGTCTACGGACTGCGTGTCCACGGGCCGTACGAGCCGAACGCCGGCCACCGCTTCAATCCCAACAAGCTGCTTCTCGATCCGTATGCCCGGGCGCATATCGGGCAGGTGAAATGGTCATCGGAGTGCTTCGGCTACGCCGTCGGCGCACCGGACGCGGATCTGTCCTTCGACGACCGCGACAGCGCGCCCTTCATGCCCAAGTGCGTGGTGGTGGATCCCAACTTCGATTGGCATGGCAAACCGCGCGCCAAGGGGCTGCCATGGGACAACACGATCATTTATGAAGCCCACGTCAAGGGGTTCACCAAGCTTCATCCCAGCGTCCCTGATCATCTCCGCGGCACGTATGGGGGTCTCGGCGTCAAAGAAGTCATCGATTACATCAAATCGTTGGGCGTTACCGCCATCGAGCTGCTGCCGGTGCATACCTTCGTCGATGACAGCCATCTGCTGGAGCGCAGCCTCAAGAATTATTGGGGATACAACAGCATCGGATTTTTCGCTCCGGATCCGCGCTACGCCTCGGCACCCGACCAGTGCCTGCGGGAATTCAAGGAGATGGTGGCCCGCTTCCACGATGCGGGACTCGAAGTCATCCTGGACGTGGTTTACAACCACACCGCGGAAGGCAACGAGCTCGGGCCGACCTTGTCGTTCAAGGGGATCGACAACGCCAGCTACTACCGATTGCTGCCCGAGCCCAGGTATTACATCAACGACACCGGCACCGGCAATACGTTGAATCTGTCGAACCCGGCGGTCATAGAGATGGTCACCGACAGTTTGCGTTACTGGGTCAACGAACTGCATGTCGATGGTTTTCGCTTCGATCTCGGCACGATCTTGGCGCGCGAGCCCAACGGCTTCGACAACCAGAGCGGATTTCTAAAAGCCTGCAATCAGGACCCGGTGCTGCGTACCGTCAAGCTGATCGCCGAGCCGTGGGACTGCGGCCCGGGCGGCTATCAGGTGGGTGGGTTTCCTCCCGGTTGGGGCGAGTGGAATGACCGCTATCGCGACACGGTCCGGGACTTCTGGAAGGGCAGCGCGTCGGTCGCGGAGGTGGCCAAGCGCTTGACCGCGTCGGGCGAGGTTTTCAATCGCCTCGGCCGCCGGCCCTGGTGCAGCATCAATTTCGTGACCGCACACGACGGTTTCACGTTGAACGACGTGGTCTCGTACAACGACAAGCACAACGACGCGAACGGCGAAGGGAACCGGGACGGCAGCAACGACAACCATTCTTGGAACTGCGGGGCCGAAGGCCCCACCGACGATCCGGAGATCAACTTGCTGCGCGAGCGTCAGATTCGCAACATGCTCGCGACGCTGCTCCTTTCGCAGGGCACGCCGATGCTGCTGGCGGGCGACGAAGTCGGCCGCACCCAGCGGGGCAACAACAACGCTTATTGCCAGGACAATGAGATCAGCTGGCTCGATTGGAACCTTTCCGACACCGGTCTAGCACTGCTGCGCTTCACCCGAACTCTGTGCGAGCTTCGGCACAAATATCCCATTTTGCGCCGTAATCGTTTCCTCACGGGCGACAACGACGAGGAACTGGATGTCAAGGATCTGACGTGGATCAATGCTGCGGGCGAAGAAATGCAGCAATCCGATTGGAACGATCCGGTCGCGCACTGCTTCGGCATGCTCATCGACGGCCGCGCGCGGCCGTCCGGTGTGCGCCAACGCGGCACCGAGGCAACGCTGCTCATCGCGATGAACGCCTATCACGATTTTGTGGAATTCACCCTGCCCGTCGCGAGCGGAGGCGGCTCGTGGATGATGGTTCTCGATACCAACGTCACGGAGCAGGCCGAAGCATTCGAAGGGGCGGCGGGCGATCAGTATGGGGTGACCGCGAGGTCCCTGGTGGTCTTTGCCTTGTCGCCCGCGGCCGATCAGCCGATCGAGGTCAGAAATCCAATGTTCTGAAGGTAGCCCGCGAGACCGACGAGCGCCTCGTTGTTGTGCCCCCCGGGCAGGTCCCGCAGGCGGAATCGTCGGCGACGGGACATTGCCTCGAGCACCCCTTCCAATTGCGTCGGGAAACTATATTTATTTCCCTCGAAGTCGAGCGTGAGCACGGCGGCATTATTGGGCCCGTCGACGTGTCGCGAGAAGTGATATAGGCCGTCGGGTGGTGTCTCCAGGAGGGAGTTGGCCGAAATCACCGCCACGTCGGCACGAAAGCGCCCTGGCATGCGCCGACGCGACTGATTCACGATGCGCAAGGCTGAACTCAGTACTCGATCGAGATCGCCGTCCGTCAAGCGCGCAGGGGCCATGCGTCGCAACTGCTCCTTGATCGCCGGCCGAAGCTCGATGCGGCTGGCAAAGCCCGGCGGTAACGACTTGCGAAGCTCTTCCACGCGAACGCAAGACGGGTCCGCCTCTTTCAGCACGCCCGCCCAGGTGTACACATGGATGCCAACCGTGACGTGCGCGGAGTGACTATCGGATGTCGTCGCCGCATGCCCGTAGCCGCGCGGCAGATACAACAGGTCCCCGGCTCGCAATTCGACCTCCGTGAGCCGAGCGCCGGGACTGAAGCTCTGGGGTTCGCATGGTTGACTGATATCCGGCAACTTGAGGGTGGGCTCATGGATTCGCCACCGTTTTCTTCCGGCTATTTGCAGCACCAATATGTCGTGGGTGTCGTAATGAGGAGGAAAGCCGGTCGTGTGCGCGGCCGTCAGATAGACGTTTGTCTTCACCCCGTGATCGAGCTGTTCCTCCAACTTCAAACAGAGGTCGCCCAACGGCTTCCAATGTCGGTCCAACGACGTGAGCGCGATCGTTGCACCCTTGGCGTATTCCGCCGACAGTTTCTTTAGATTCGGCACTCCGATGAATGTCACCCGGCCCATTTTGACGTCCTCGCAATACGCCTGCGGCGGGTAGAACGCCCCGTCCTTAGCCAGCATGATCGCCGGGTATCGCGCATCCGAGAAGGAGATGAATTCCTCCAGATTTTGATTCGTGAGCAGTCCCTGGTAATAGCCGGCGTCACCGCGCTGCACCAACAGCCAGTTTCTTTCCCAATAATTCGAAAAAAACACATCCAGCGGGACCGGATGCAGCAACGACGCCAGATCGAGGATCGGCTTATCCATCATGCCCGGGCGTGCGCGGCCCCCGAATGGGTGCGCCGGGCGAAATAGTAAGCCGCGCTGACGACCAGCAGCCCGACGATCCAGGAGAAATCGATACCGCCCATGGCGCGGGCAATTGGACCCGTGTAGACGTCGCTGGCGATGAACGGAACCTGGACCAGAATGCCCAGCAGATAGCAGATGAGGGCCGCCATGTTATATCTACCGTAGACGCCCCCGTCCGCGGCGAAAAAAGACGCCACATCGTAAGATCCGCGACGGATCAAGTAATAATCCACCAGGTTCACGGCGGTCCACGGCACCATCACATAGAGCAATATCTCATTGAAGCGCCCGTAAAGCGGCAGGAAATTCCTCGCACCGACCAGACCGATCAGGAGCGCTGCGACGAAGATCAGCGTCGCGATCAGCGCCCGCGCACGCGAGTCCGCGCGCCAACTGGTCGCAAACGTCTGGATCAGCGTGATCACCGCCAGCGCACCTCCATACAGGCAGATCGCGCCTGCGACGGCCACACCCGGTGCGAACAGGAGCACGATCGCCGTACTCGCGCGGCCGGTCAGCTGCGAGATCGCCTGGACCACATCGCCTCCCACGACTGCCGGTCCGATCAGCGCACCCAAGATCATCGGCATGACCGCCCCGATCACGCTGCCCCAATAGCATGCCCAGAATGCCCGGCGCGGGCCGGTGTCGGGCGGAAGATAGCGTGAGTAATCGGAAACGTAGGGGGCGTACGAAAGCTGCCAAAACGCGCCGATGGAGACCATCCCGAAGAAGCCGACGGGGGAATACTTCCCCTGCGTGAGGAATGTCCCCGGCACGGGATGGACGATGAGCACCCATACGTAGCATAACAACACCGCACCGCCGGCGACGTACGTCATCATGCGCGTGCAGACATGGATCAAATCGTGACCGTAAATCGCCGCGGAGAGGCTGACGAGGCCGATCGCCACGATGCACGCCGGCTCGCTGACCGAGGGCAGTATGGCATGCAGCGATTGTCCACCGGTCACCAAGGCGGTCGCGGCATATCCCACGTACATGAACACCACCAGTCCAACCACGGAGGCGGCGCCCCGGGCCCCGAACTGACCCCGGCTTTGCACCATCTGCGGCACGCCGAGCCGCGGGCCCTGGGCCGCATGCAGCGCCATGAAAATCGTACCGACGAGGTTCCCGACGACGATGGCGATACTGCCCGACAGGAAGGACTGGCCGAAGAGCGTCGTCGCCAACGCGCCGGTGACGACGGTCAATACGTTGATGTTCGCACCCAGCCAGAGCGTGAACAGGTGACGCGCCTTCCCATGCCGCTGGTCGAGCGGGATCTGATAGATTGTGTGCTGTTCGATCTGCGCCGGCCGCCGCCGGCTGCGTCTCACGGAAGAGCTCATCGCGACGGGAAATCTTTGGCCTCGATCATCGCCGAGCAGTATAGTCAAAAAAAAGATGACCACCGATATTCCTGACTTCGGCCTGACCGCCGCACAACGCCGCGAAGCGGTTTTCGGACATCGCTATGATTATCCTGGGATGTTCGGCGCTCGCGGCGAGATCTGGTGCTATACCGATGCCTTTTCCTATGCGAGCGGCAGCACGGTGCGTCTGCACGTGAGCTCGAGCGCCGACCGGTATCGGCTGTCGGTTCTGCGGGACGGCTCGACCCTCACACCGATGATGGAGCGCACCGTCGCCGGCGCGCGGTGGCAGGATACGCCGGACCAATGCTCGGTCGAAGGCTGCGGCTGGGAGTCCTCTTTGGAATTCAGCATCGGTGAGCGCTGGCCCTCCGGCGCCTATCGCATCACCTTGACGGCGCAGGGCCGCGACGGCGCGCCGATCCTCGCCCATCACCTCTTCATCGTCCGGCCGAAGCCGGGCCGAAAGCCGCGTCGGGTTCTCCAAGTGGCGGCGACGGGAACCTGGACCGCCTACAACACCTGGGGCGGCTCGAATCATTACCAGGGAATCACCGGGCCGAAACGCAACCAGTACGCAACCACGGTCAGCATCGAGCGTCCCTGGTGCCGGGGATTTGTCGTCCTTCCGGAGGACGCGCCACGGGTTGCGCTGGAAACCTCCCTGCCGCCTGCGACCGCGCCCCGCTATCCCCACTTGGAATGGGCGTTTGCCAACGCCTATTGCAACAAATACGCCTCCGCCGGCTGGGCCAGCTACGACCGGCACTTCTTTCAATGGGCGGAGCACACCGGCTTCGAGGTCGATCTGGCGAGCCAGCATGAGTTGCAGTTCAACCCGGAAATTCTCGACGGCTACGATTGCATCGTCTGCGTCGGCCACGACGAATACTGGACTTGGGAGATGCGCGATGCCGTCGACGCTTATGTCGAGCGGGGCGGACGCGTCGCGCGCTTCGCGGGCAATTTCATGTGGCAGACCCGCCTCGAGCGCGGCGGGAAATCCCAGGTCTGCTACAAATATCGCGCACGGGCGGAGGATCCCGTCTACCGCTCCGCAGACCCTTCGCGCACGACCGGATCATGGGAAGCGCGCGAAACGGGACGACCGGGCGCCATGACTTTCGGGCTCAACGCGACCCGGGGGTTGTATGCCGGTTGGGGTGGCTGCGCCCCGCGCGGCGTGCGCGGCTTTCCGGTCTACCGGCCCGAACACTGGGCGTTCGACGGCACCGGCCTGTACTACGGGGATTTGCTCGGGGCCGACGGTCACGCATTCGGATACGAGGTCGACGGTCTCGATTACGTCATTCGAGACGGACTGCCGGAGCCGAGCGAGACCAGCGGCGCACCGGAGGGGCTCAGCATTCTCGGACTCGGTCTGTCGTCCTTGAAGGAGGAGACGACCAATCTCGCCTTCGACGATCGATTCCTATCCGACGAGGACGCGAAATTCGTTGCAGAGATCATGCTGGGAGAGGACGGCGATGCTGCCGTCGACCGAATCAAGCGGGGCGCCGGCATGATCGTGCATTTCCCTCGCGGCCTGGGTGAGGTGTTTCATGCCGGGAGCTGCGAATGGGTGGCGGCGCTGCTACGCCGCGACGCGATGATCGAACGCGTGACGTCCAACGTGCTTCGCCGCTACCTGCACCGCTGAGCGAGTGCCGCATCGATGCCCTCGTTCGACCGCCGTGATTTCCTCAAGCTCACCGGTTTGGCCGCGGCGGCGGCCGTCGCACCCCGCTCGCACAGCAGCGCCGAGGACGCTCCCGTGGCGGAGGGAAATCCGGACTTCACCCTGCGGATCGCCAACGGGCTGGTGGAGCTTTCCCCGGAGCACATCGTCTCCACCACTCTGTATAACGGCCAATTTCCCGGGCCGCTCTTGCGGCTCAAGGAGGGTCGGCGCTTCAGCGTCGACATCCGGAACGACACCGACACGCCGGAACTGGTTCACTGGCATGGTCAGATGATACCGAGTGCCGTCGATGGCGCCTCCGAAGAGGGAACGCCGTTCGTACCGGCGCACGGTACGCGCCGGGTATCCTTCGTGCCCAAGCCTGCGGGCTTTCGCTTTTATCACACCCACGTCGCCGCCGGCGGGGACTTGAACCGCGGCACCTACACCGGACAGGCGGGCCTGGTTTACATCGAGCCGAAAAATGACGCAGGCGCCTACGACCGCGAGATCTTTCTGGTGCTGAAGGAGTTCGAGCCTTCCTTCGGCCGCGGCGGTGACATGGCGATGGATTTTCTCGTCGGCGAGCCCCTCGAGGATCTAAAACGCATCGCGAAGGACGCGGACGAGCGCGCGCGGACCCAGGCAAAGGGCTTCGAGGTTGGTTATGAGCGGTTCAGCATCAATGGCAAAATGCTCGGCTTCGGCGAGCCGGTCAGGGTCAGGCTGGGAGAGCGCGTGCTGTTTCACGTACTGAACGCCAGCGCCGGCGAAATTCGCAGCCTCGCTCTGCCCGGGCACGTGTTTCGCGTGCTCGCGCTCGACGGCAACCCGGTGCCGACGCCCGCGGACGTTCCCGTCCTTTGGCTGGGTACTGCTGAACGCATCTCCGCAATCGTCGACATGAGCCACCCGGGAATCTGGGTCATGGGCGACCTCGACGACGACGATCGGCGCCATGGAATGGGCATCGTCGTCGAGTACGCGGGCCATCGCGGCAAGCCTCGGTGGACGAAGCCGGCCCCGTTTCGCTGGGACTACTCCCTGTTCAGCCGCTCGAATGGGAAGGCCGCCGAACCGGAGGAGACGATCGAGATGACGGTCGTCAAGAACAATGCGGCGCTGGACGGGTTCAACCAATGGACGCTCAACGGCGAGGCCTTCTCGATGCGGACGATGACCCCCTCGATTACCGTGCACGAGGGGCGCCGCTATCGATTGAAGTTCCGCAACGCGAGCGACGACATCCACCCGCTGCACTTGCACCGCCACAGTTTCGAGTTGACGCGCTTTGCAGGCAGGGCCACCTCGGGTGTGATCAAGGATGTGGTCATGTTGGGCGGTTTTCAGGAGTTGGAGCTGGATTTCGTCGCGGATAACCCGGGCCTCACCCTGTTTCACTGTCACCAGCAATTGCACATGGACTTCGGCTTCATGACGCTTCTGCGCTATGGGTGAGGCCGCCTCCCTCGAGGTCCTGCGGATATTTCTGCGGCTGGGCTTGACGTCGTTCGGCGGGCCGATCGCTCATCTCGGCTATTTTCGAGAGGAATTCGTGGTACGCCGCCGCTGGCTCGACGATGCGGCCTACACCGATCTGGTGGCGCTGTGCCAATTCCTGCCCGGCCCCGCATCGAGCAAAGTCGGATTCTCGATCGGGCTGATGCGTGCAGGGTATGCGGGGGGGCTTGCGGCATGGGCCGGATTCACCTTGCCGTCGGCTGTCGCACTCGTGTCTTTCGCCTATGGGGCCGCCGCCTTGGGCGGACCGATCGGGATCGGCCTCATCCACGGCTTGAAACTCGTCGCCGTCTCCATCGTCGCGCAAGCCGTTGCGGGAATGGCGCGCACGCTGTGCCCGGACCCCGCCCGCGCGTCGATTGCCGCCGCCGCCGCGCTGGTCATTTTATCCAGCAATACGTCGATCGCTCAGATCGCCGTCATTGGGGTGGGCGGCCTCATCGGGCTTTGGCTCTGCCGGGACGGTGTATCGGTCCCGGCTGAGCCGATCAGGGCGATCCCTGTGTCCCGCAGGGCGGGCATGACATCGCTCGCGGCTTTCGGCCTGTTGCTGATCGGCCTGCCTGCGGCCCAGCGCCTGGGAGGCGGGCCCGGCGTGGCGCTGTTCAGCTCGTTCTATCGCTCCGGCGCGTTGGTGTTCGGCGGCGGTCATGTGGTGCTGCCCCTGCTGCGCGACGCGTTCGTCACCCCGGGTTGGGTCAGCGACAGCACCTTTCTCGCGGGATACGCCGCCGCGCAGGCCATTCCGGGCCCCCTGTTCAGCTTTGCCGCCTTTCTCGGCGCCGTCGTACAACCCTCCCCTCATGGCCTCGCAGGCGCCGCCCTCGGCCTGATCGCGATCTTTCTGCCGGGCATGCTGATCCTGGTCGGCACGTTGCCATTTTGGAGCGCCCTTCGGGCCCGCAGGGGGACGCGCGCCGCCTTGCGCGGGATCAATGCGGCGGTGGTCGGGCTGCTGGCCGCGGCGCTCTATAACCCGATCTGGACCAGTTCGGTCAAGAACGCGGTGGACTTCGGCGTCGCGCTCCTCGGATTCGTGCTGTTGAGTGTGTGGCGCACGTCCGCGCTATGGGTGGTGATGCTGGGCGCGGCCGCGGGCATCGCGATCAGCCTCGTCGGGTAGCAGC
>Ga0182012_10003556_pt1 | contig 16611 bp, 13 predicted proteins | sample 612S2SmetaG_FD_120486 | JGI IMG/M metagenome (GOLD analysis project Ga0182012, IMG submission 120486) | Permafrost microbial communities from Stordalen Mire, Sweden - 612S2S metaG | ecosystem: Environmental > Terrestrial > Soil > Wetlands > Permafrost | place: Sweden: Stordalen | collected...
ATCCATATCTGCGTTCATCTGCGTTCATCTGCGGTTAAAATTCCCTGCCTTTTTTCGCCCCCTTTTGCGCCTTTTCGTAAAGGGGTTGCTCACTATTGACACTTTTCCTTTAAACGAAACCGCCGGGGCGCCTCCTGGCGCTCTTTGGCTTCCGAATAAACCTATTGGCCCCATGCTCACCACCCTAACGTAAACCCATTGGGCCGGTCTAAATCAACTCCAAACTGTGCGGTTCCCCCCTTCCTGCTCCTTTTGCCCCTCACCGCAGTCAGGGCCGGGGTGAGGGGCAAGCGCCCAAACGGCTGGATAGTGCGGGCAAATCTCCATGGTTTTTAAGGAATCGGGTTTGTTTCGTTGGCAGCAACGGAATAACAGGCGAGCGGTGGGAATTAAACCAAAACCTTGCCAGCCAGCCTGCGTGGCGCCCGCAGGCCCCCGGTCCCTGACTTTAGACTTTAGACTTTAGACGCCGGTCCCTAGACTTCCGCCCGATGAAAGTCCTGCTCGAATGCAATCTGCCCTTCGCCCTGGCCCATGGCGGCCAGCAAATCCAGATTGAGCGCACCCTCGCCGGCCTGCAAGCCAACGGCGTGACCGTGGAGTACCTGCGCTGGTGGGACGATCAGCAAACCGGCGATCTGATCCATTATTTCGGCCGCATGCCCTCCGGCCTGATCCAACTGGCCCATCGGAAAGGCATCCGGGTCGTGATGGCCGAACTCCTGACCGGCCCCGGCTCGCGCACCCCCGGCCAATTGCGGCTTCAACGCTGGACCACCCGCGCCATCAAACGCTTCGCGCCGCGGATGCTCACCGGCCAGTTCAATTGGGATTCCTACCAGCTCGCCGATGCCTCCGTCGCCCTCACGCCTTGGGAGGCGCACCTAATGCAATACCTTTTCGACGCCCCGGCGGATCGCGTCCATGTCGTGGCCAATGGCGTTGAGGATGCCTTTCTTGAATCCATCCCGGCCACACGCGGCCAGTGGCTGGTGTGCACCGCGACCATCACCGAGCGCAAACGCGTCCTGGAATTAGCCGGGGCCGCGCTGCAAGCCCGCACTCCGTTGTGGGTGATCGGCCGCGCCTATGCGGAAACGGACTCCTATGCGCGGGCTTTTTTCCAACTCGCCCGCGAGCATCCGGAGGTAATCCGCTATGAGGGGGGAATAAACGACCGCGCCCGGCTGGCCGAAATTTACCGCGCGGCCCGGGGTTTTGTCCTGCTTAGCACGATGGAAAGCCTGAGCCTCTCCGCGCTGGAGGCGGCGGCGTGCGAATGTCCGTTGCTGTTAAGCGATCTGCCCTGGGCCCGCTGCACCTTTGCGGCCTCCGCCCGCTATTGTTCCGTCAGCCAGTCCGTCACCGACACCGCCCGGAATTTGCGGGAGTTTTATGATGCCGCGCCCACGCTCCCGCCCCCGCCCAAACCCGCCAGTTGGGTGCAAATCGGCCGCGAGTTGAAGACCGTCTATGAGGCGGTTTTGAGCACTTCGCGGTAAATTTCCAGGTGCCGCCGGGCCACCGCTTCCGGATGGAAAGTCTGCCAGAATTCCGCCGGGGGCTTCGCCGGACGCGGCGCGCGGTCTCCGCCCGCCGCCAGCCAGTTCCGCACCCCGGTTTCCAGCCCCGCCCAGTCATTGAGGTCAAAAATTTGCACCCGGTCCACGCCCCGCGCAATGAACCGTGCCGCCCCCACATCGGAGGCGAAAAGGTAAAGCCCCCGCGCAATCGCCTCTGCAAACGTCAGCCCGAAGGACTCCTCGTTGGAAAAATGAATCATCGCCGCCGCCTCATCCATCAAATGGCAGAACCCATTGTCATCCAGCTTGCGGATGTGTTGAAAACCGCCGTGGTTCCGATTGGCCTCCTCCAGCCGGCTGGCAAACGTCCGGGGATAAGGCGAATCGTCCGCCACCCCCACAAAGATGGTGTCAAACTCCACCTGTTGTGCCCGCAGCGCCGTCAGCCGCGCCAGCAATTCCACCTGCCGCTTGCGCTCGCTGATCACCCCCACATTAATCAGTAACGGCCGGCCGCGCGGTGGCGTCACCGCCCGGGGAAATTCAAAAAACATCCGCTGGATCGCGTTCGGCACCAGCCAGGTGGGCACCCCGGCGTTTTTCACCAAATCTTCCACATATTCCGAAATACAAATAATCCCGCCCGTGCGCGGCAGGGTGAAATCCTCCACTTTCGCCGCCAGCCATTGGAAAGAACCCATCCGTGAATGATGGAGCCGGGCGATGGCGTTCATGTTGCCATGAATCGTCAGCACATTGGGAAATCCCGACAGCACCGCGCTCACCGCGCAATCCCGCTCGGTTCCCTGGCCATGGACAATGTCCGGCTGGATTTCCCGCAGCTTCTTGCGCGTGGCCCGGATGCAGCCCTGGTAGAACGTCCGCATCCAGCCCAGCTTGGGCACGTCCAGACTGTGAAACCAAATATTCTCGGCTAACTTCGCCGGCGACACCATCGGCTGCTGGGTGCAGGACACCACATGCACCTCCACCTCCGGCAATCCGGCCAGCCCCTGCAACAACGCCTCCGGAGCGGTCCCGAACCACACCTTGCGCTCCTCATAAGTATGGTGGTGCTCGCGATTGTCCGTGGTCAAGATGGCGAGTTTGAGCGGCTTTGCGGCGGAAATCATGTTGGTCGTCGTAAAAAGACCTTGGTTATCAGGCACCTTGGTTTCATCTAAATTTGCGGTGCAATTCGACTGGGAGAATGCCCCGGAACCCTCGCCCAAAGCAAGTTCCTTCCGGCCTTCTCTCTTCGCCCCTTCTCGGTTATCTTGGGACCGGCCGATATCATGCAACCATCCACTGCCATCGCCCCGCCCGCCGCCCTCACCCGGTTGCGCGTCGAGGGCATGACCTGTAATAACTGCGCCCGGCACGTCACGGAGGCCAGCCAGAGCGTGGCCGGCGTCCGCAGCGCTAGTGTCTCCCTGACCGCCCGGGAGGCCGTCGTCCGCTGGACCTCCGCCGGGGATAAAAACGTGCCCGCCCTCCTCGCCGCCATCACCGCCGCCGGTTACGCCGCGACGGAAAAACTTGAAGATTCGCGCAGTTCCACCCCCGCCGCCCCCCCCTGGCACCTCAACCTCTGGCTCGGCGTCTCCGTCACCGCGTTGCTCATGCTCGGCGACTGGGGGTTCCACCTGATGAACGCACCCTGGTTTAGGTGGCTCTCCTTCGCCCTGGCCGGTTGCGTGCAGGTCCGGTGCGGCGCGGAATTCTACCGGGGCGCCTGGCGTCAGCTTCGGCGGGGCCAGTCCAACATGGACACCCTGGTGGCCCTGGGTTCCACCACGGCATTTGCCTTCAGTTGCTGGGTGCTGTTCACCGGCGTGCCTGACGGTCATTTATTCTTTATGGAGGCAGCCGCCATCATCTCGCTGATCAGTCTGGGCCATTGGTTCGAGGCCCGGGTAAGCGAGCGGGCCTCCGGCGCCTTGCAAGCTCTGCTCACCCTCACCCCGCCCACCGCCCGCCGGCTGGCCCGCGCCACCCCGATGGCCGTGCCGAAAAAACTCTCCGCGCGCGACCTGCTTAGCTTCAAACCCCAACCCGCCGCGCCACTATCCGCACCCGAGGCCGAAATAGACACGCCGGTCGCTGAATTAATTCCCGGCGACCGCATCGTGCTCAAACCCGGCGACCGCGTGCCCACCGATGGTGTGGTTGCCACGGGCACATCCGCCGTGGACGAGGCCATGCTCACGGGCGAATCCCTCCCGGTGGATAAATCCGCCGGCGCAAAACTCTACGCGGGCACGGTGAATTTGAATGGTCGCCTGGTCATGCGGGTGACGCAAACGGGCGAGGCCACCGCGCTGGCTCAAGTCATTGCCGCCGTCCAGCGCGCCCAGACCAGCCGCGCTGACATCCAGCGCCTCGGTGACCGGGTCAGCAGTGTGTTTGTGCCCGTCATCGTGGTTGTGGCTGTGAGCGCCGGCCTGTGGTGGGGGCTGGATTTTGACTCCGCCCGGCAGTTCCATGCGTGGCTGGCACCCTGGCTCTGGCACGGTCACGTGCCCGCCACCGCCGGAGCGGCCGCGTTCATTGTGGCGGCGGCCGTGCTGATTGTCGCCTGCCCGTGCGCCATGGGCCTGGCCACCCCCGCCGCGATCATGGCCGCCGCCAATGCCGCCGCCCGCCGGGGCATTCTGATCCGGGACGGCATCGCCCTCGAAAAAGCCGGCCGCATCTCCGCCGTGGTCTTCGATAAAACGGGCACCCTTACCCTTGGCCGGCCCGCCGTAGCCAAATTCACTGAATATCCGCCTGTCACTGATTCCCCGCTGCGCGCGCTCGCCATCGCCCTGGCCCGCAACTCCACCCATCCGCTCAGCCAGGCCATTGCCCAAGCCACGGAAGCTGCGCCCGTTGTACCCCGTCTGGAATTAAGCGGCTGGCAGGAAATTCAGGGTTCAGGTGTGCTGGCAACTTGGCGCACGCCTGCCGACGAACCCGCCACCGTCCGCCTCGGTTCCCTGGCGTGGTTAAAGGAATGCGGAGTGAATGTTATGGCTGGCGACGCCTTCATCGCCGAATGGTCAGGGCAAGGGGCTTCCCTGGTTGGTCTGGCGGTGAACGACCGCCTGGCCGGGTTGTTCGCCCTGCGCGACACCCTTAAACCCGGCGCGGCGGAAGTGGTGGCACGGCTTCAGCGGCAGGGTTTCAAAACGTATATGCTCACCGGGGATAATGCCCTGACCGCAGCCAGCCTGGCGCAACAATGCGGCATCCCTGCCACGAATGTGTTTGCCGGGGTCCGGCCGGGCGAGAAGGCCGCGATTATCCAACAATTACAAGCCCGGGGCGAACGGGTGGCGTTTGTCGGCGACGGCATTAACGACGCGCCCGCACTTACCCAGGCCGATCTTGGCATCGCCGTGAGCCGGGCCAGCGACATTGCCCGCGAGGCGGCGGACATTATCCTGCTCAAATCTGAAATCGCCGCCGTGCCCGAGGCGCTGGGTCTGGCCCGCGCCACCTTGCGCGTCATTCGCCAAAACCTTTTCTGGGCCTTCTTTTACAACGCCTTGGGGGTGCCGCTGGCCGCGACCGGTTTCGCCAGTCCCGTTTGGTGTGCCGCCGCCATGGGTTTTTCGGATTTGATCGTCATCGGCAACGCCCTCCGCCTGCTCCGCTGGCGGTGAGAATAGCGGCGATCATCCTTGATTAAACGACCGCTCCGCTGCGCGCGGCCAGGAAGATCTTGAGTTCCTCGGCTGCTTTGCCTCCAAAACCGGGAACCTCCGCCAGTTGTTCCAGCGTGGCGGCGCGCAGCCGCTGGACGGATCCGAATTTTTTCAGCAGGGCCGCTTTGCGGCGTTCGCCGATGCCCGGGAATTCGTCCAGCACGCTCTCAGAAATCTTCTTGATGCGCAGTTGCGCGTTATAACTATTGGCCACCCGATGGCACTCGTCGCGCAAGCGTTGCAGGAGTTTTACCGCCGGATGATCCACCCCGAGCCGCAACGGTTCAGCGCGGTCGGGCAGATAAATCTCCTCAAATTCCTTGGCCAGTCCCAAGATGGGCAGTCGCGCGAGATCCAGTTTCGCGAGCTCTGCGCTGGCCGCGTTGAGCTGGCCCCGGCCGCCGTCCACCAGGATCAGGTCCGGCAGGAGTTTGCCCTCCTTCTGCAATCGGGAATAGCGCCGGCCCACCACCTCGGCCATGCTCGCAAAATCATCCTGGCCCGTCACCGTCTTGATTTTGAACCGCCGGTAATTTGTGCGGTCGGGCCGGCCGTTTTTGAAACTGACGAGCGAGGCCACAGCAAAAGTGCCGCTGATGTTGGAAATATCAAAGCCCTCGATGGTTTGCGGCGGGGTGGTCAGTCCCAGCACCTCTGCCAACGCCACCAAATCCCGCCGGGGATCCAGCGACACCGGCAGGGTGTAGGGCACCCGCTCGAATTTCTCCGTTTTCGTCCACGTCTTTTTCAGGTCGCCGATCAAGTCGCGCAGGGCGGCGGCCTTTTCAAAATCCTGCGCGGCGGCGGCCTTTTTCATCTCCCCCTCCAGTTGACCCTGCATTTCGCGGCATTGACCCTCCAGAAAATCACACGCCGAGGCCACCTGCGCGAGGTATTGCTCGCGAGTGACATTGCCCACGCACGGAGCGGTGCAGTACTTCAGATGCCCGTACAGGCAGTGTTTGTAATCTGCCTCGCCGGGCGTGAACACCCGGCAGCCGCGCAGGTTGAACTGTTTGCGCGCCAGCGCCACCGTGTTGCGCAGGGCGGTGGAATCCACAAAAGGGCCGAAGTACCGCGCACCGTCGTCTTTTTTCAACCGGGTGAACAGGAAATTCGGGATGGGATCATTCAGGTTCACCTTCAGCATCAGAAACCGCTTGTCGTCGCGGAAACTGATGTTGTAGCGCGGCTTGAAATCCTTGATGAGTTTGCTTTCGAGCAGCAGGGCCTCGGGTTCGCTGCGAACGGTGTGGAAGTCGAAGTCGTAGATGGCTTCAACGAGGGCGTTGAATTTCAGGTCCCAGCCCATCCGGCGGGAGGGGTGGAAATACTGGCTGACGCGCTTGCGCAAATCCCGGGCCTTGCCGACATAGATCACGGTGCCGAAGCGGTCCTTGTGGAGGTACACGCCTGGCTTGTGCGGCAGGGTGCTCAGCTTGTTGCGAATGGCATCGGAAATCGGCACGTCCTAAGTTTACCCATGCCGGGCCGCGCGCAAGGCAATTTTAATTTTTGGCAAAGGCAAAGTGAGGGAACATCAAAACTCCAGGCCCCCCTCCCTCCAAGCTCCAGCGAAAATTCAAGCTTCCAAGCCGCAAAGTTTGGAGATGGGCGGGCTTTGTCGGCGGATTTCGAAATAGGCTTGCATTTGTGGTCATTTAGTGGAATTGGTTGGTCATGGAAACAACGAGTGCAAAAGACATTTTGATGGCGGTGGCGGAAAAACTGCCGCCGGATGCCACGCTCAGTGATGCCATTTACGAACTGGAGTTTCGCCAGGCGGTTCAGCAGGGGCTGGATGAGTTGGACCATGGTGAAGGCATCCCCATCGAGGAAGTTAAAGCCAAAATCGCCGCATGGGCTGGAAGGTAATCATTGCTCCTTCGGCTCAGGCGGACTTGGAGGAAATCGTCGGTTATGTTGCCGGGCATAATAGCAATGCCGCCGCCCGGCTTGGTTTTGAGTTGATTCATCGCACTGAAGCCCTCGCCACCTTCCCCGAAATCGGTCGCATCGTACCGGAATTCCGTCACCCCGATCTTCGTGAAGTCATCTGCCGTTCCTACCGCATTATCTATCGTTTGGACCATGCCAATTGTCGCATGGAAATCGTTCGTTTCTGGCATGGAGCTCGGGGATTTCCTCATGTCCCCGGTAAAACTGATAATTCAGAGAGCTAGATATTTGGGCGGGCGCAAGGCAAAATTATTGCTTGCTGGCAGTCACCGGTTTCTTGGTCATGTGCCGGTGGACGAAAAAATAATACAGCGCGCCCACCAGTGCCAGGAACGCAACCATGATCAGGGTGACCTTGTGCATTTCGCCTTTGTTGATTTCCGCGCCCACACTCACGCCCAACCAGCATAAGACGGAGCACCAAAGCGCGGAGCCAAGCAGGGTGTAAATCGAGTAGCGCCAAAAACACATGCGCACGATGCCGGCGGGAATGCCGATGAGATGACGCACCACCGGCAGCAGCCGCGCGGCGAAAATGCCGAAGGCTCCATACGTTTCCGCCCAGCGTTCCGCGCCTTCGACCTTCTGCGGCGGAATGAGAAAATAGCCGCCGTAGCGCAAAATGAACGGACGCCCTGCCAGCCGTGACACCCAGTACATGACACTGGCTCCAATCCACGAACCCAGCGTGCCGGCCAGCACCAGCGCAATCAGCGCGGGCCAGCCGGTCAACTGGTTGCCCAGCAGCGGCAGCCCGGTGGTCCATGCCAGATGCGCGGCCGGCGGAATGATAACCTCGCTGGGCAGCGGCACCAGCGAGCTCTCGATGGCCATGAGCAGCGCCACGAGCGGAAAGCCCCCGCGTTGCAACGTGGCGGCATACCAATCCATGAGGGGCTGGAGCAAATGTTTCATTAAGCGGGGATGGTTATAAACGAAATTTTGGCAGGGGCGAGCAATAAAAGCTCCAGGCACCGACCCGTTGGCTTGCTTCAATGTCGATTTTCAGGTCTAACCGGTTGCGGCCAGACCCAGTCAAGATTGTGGGAGCCGAACCAATTAATTGATTTGGCTGGGTCGGCGTCATCCGGGGCGGGATTGCCGCCGTCATCCACCCCGTTTTCGCCCACGGAATACAGCAGGAAATTTCCGTCCGATTGGGGCCGATAGCGCAGCGCTTGACCGTCAACTGGATCGCGGGGGACTACCTCGACAAAAGCCGGAACCAGTTCGCCAAGCTGGGTCGGATACTGACCATGGGCCAGCTTAAAACGCTGCAAAGCGATCGCGGTTATGGTCATCTGGCGGATGGTTTCGGCAATCAAAACCTTGTTCATTGTGCCCGATAGGTTTTCCACGGATTCAGACAACAAGGTGTGAAAGTTCGGGGTGTCAGTAAGCTCAAAAAAAAGCAGTGTAATCACATCCGGAGAATTCGTAATTTGCAGTGCTTTAAGCCCGGCTTCCTGATCGGCGATGGCCGTTTGAAAAATGCGATTCGTTTCCAGTTGGCGTGAAGCGCCCAGCAATACTTGATAACCTTTGAGGGTGCGCAACTCGTCCGGATATGACCACCAATATTGCCACAGGAAAACTTGCAAATCCTGGCTGATACGAGCAGGCAAACTTTCTGTTTCGTCGGAGATACCCAGGGTAATTCGGGCATTTTTTCCAATAGCAAGATATTGCTGGAGCGCGGCAGTGGATTGGCGCCAGTCGCCCAAGGCGACCTGACCAACTGCCCGTTCCATGACCAGGGCATTCGCGGAGCTGTGAACGATGTCTAGCTGTTCCCAATCCTTTTGCAATCGTGCCAATTCCTCTTCCGTGATCCCGGGCGTTTGCAGGATTTCCCAGCAAGTGCTTTGCAAACCATGCACCATGGCCATCCTCACCCACTGGGAAATTTGCAAAGGTTGGTTTTGCATGGCCTGCACCAAAGCTAGCTCAGCCTCAAAAAAACGGCAGGCATCAGCCGTGTCTCTTTCGTGCAAACAATACATAATCTTTGCCTTCAAATACTTTTCGCACTTTCTTAATTCGACCAGGTGCAGGTTGGTGAACAGCGTAGCTTCCTCCAGACAATGATCATACCGTATGTAGAAGTCCAAGGCGGGATGATCAGCAACCTGGAGCAGTAAGGTGAGCGCGGCTTGATTTGTTTCAAGGGCCTGGGCTAGGACTGGCCAGGGGTTGGTGGCCTCATAACCGTGCATCTGGGGCAATTGGGAGCAAATCAGTGCCTTGCCGGGAGTGGCCATTTGCATCATGTGGCAGGAGTTGGTTTGTAAACCGCTGGAATCCGCAGCCAACAAAGCCGTAGCCTTCAAAAACACCTCCGCGCTGTTCTCGCTTGGCGGCACTGCCGGTGGCAGCACCTGCGCCACGGTCATTGGTTCACCTTGCGCAAGCAGTTGTGCAATATACGCCTCATTAACGGCCTTTAAATGCCAGTGATAAACCCATGCTGCGACCACCAGCAAACCCGTAATCGCGCCTATGGCCAGCAATAATTTATAACGCCGGCGCATACTCTCACCCTTTCAGGAAATAATTCCGCTGTTTCTCGCTGATGGGCAGCGCCAGTTTCTCCATCACTTGCAACATGTCCTCCCAGACTTTGCGTTTCTCGCTCAGCGACTGGTTGCGCAGCAGGTAGGAGGGATGGTACGTCGGCATGAGTGGAATCCCCCGGTACGTCTGCCAGGTGCCGCGCAGTTTGGTGATGCCCAGGGTCTTCCCCAGCAGGCCCTCGACCGCCGTGCCGCCCAGGGCCACCAGCACGCGTGGTTGGATCAAATCAATCTGCTCCTGCAAATACGGCAGGCAGGTGGTCATCTCCTCTGGAGTTGGTTTCCGGTTGCCCGAGGTTTTTTCCGGCATATCCGGCCGGCATTTCAAAATATTCGCGATGTAAACCGACTCGCGCGTAAGCCCGGTCGCCCCGATGATTTTGGTGAGCAACTGTCCGGCCGCGCCCACAAACGGCTCGCCCTGCGTGTCTTCATCCGCCCCCGGCGCCTCGCCCACAAACATCAGCGCCGCATCAATGTCACCCACGCCAAACACCACATTTTTGCGCGCGGCGGCCAGGTTCGGGCATTTGATGCAGCTCATGGTCCGCTCGCGCAAGGCGGCAATGGCCGCCGCTTTGTCGGCCGGCGGAACCACGTTATGCGCCGGCACGACGGGTTCGGCGGGCACCGGCGGCACCACTGTCGCCGGTGCCACCCGGGCGACCGGCGCGGCTGCCCGGGGCGGCGCGGATTTGAAAGGCGAAGGCACCGGCGCCGCCTTGGGCGCGGATACCGGCGCTGGCACCGGTGCGGATGCCGTCCGCCGGCCCGGCGTGGCCAGCGCGCGCAGAGTTTCCGGGGCGACCGCCACCTGCTGCACCCCGCGGGATTTCAGCTCCTCCAAATGGCGGATGGTGGCGTCGAGCAATTGGTCATAGTCCGCGGACATGCCCGCATCCTAGCGGGAAACCCGCGAATCGCAAAAATAATCCGCGCCCCGGCGTGTCACGAAAACTTGTCTTTATCCCCGCTTTTCCCGATGCTGCCCGCCGCCATCTATCATGAATATTGGACTCGGACTCTATCGCCACATGCTGACCCGCGAGAATTATCGTTTCGCGCGCCAGGCCGGTTGCACACACATCATCGCCCACCTCGTGGATTATTTTCACCAGAGCAAGGACAACACCCGCAAGGACCAGCCCACCGGCGGCGTCCACGGCTGGGGGCTGGCCGGAGATCCCAATAAACTCTGGACCGTCGCGGAACTGACCGCGATCAAAACCGAAATGGCCGAGGAAGGCCTCACCCTGCTGGGCATCGAAAACTTCGATCCCGCCCACTGGCATGATGTGTTGCTGGATGGCCCGCGCAAGGCCGAGCAGCTCGAAAACGTCAAAACCATCATCCGCAACGTCGGCGCGGCGGGCATTCCAGTCTTCGGCTATAATTTCTCCATCGCCGGTGTCGCCGCGCGCGTGCGCGGGAATTACGCCCGGGGCGCCGCCGAGGCCGTGGGCATGGAAGGCGTGGATGAGACCCCCATTCCCAATGGCATGGCCTGGAATATGATTTACGATGAAAAGGCGCAGGGCGGAGTGGTCCCGCCCGCCACCCACGCCCAACTATGGGCGCGGCTCCAGGATTTTCTCGACGCCATTCTGCCCGTGGCCGAGGCCGCCGGGGTGGTGATGGCCGCGCATCCCGATGATCCGCCCACGCCCTTCCTCCGGCAGCAACCCCGCCTCGTTTACCAGCCCGCGCTGTATCAAAAACTGCTCGATCTGCGGCCCAGCCCCAGCAACGCCTTGGAATTCTGCCTCGGCAGCCTCGCCGAAATGACCGAGGGCGACGTCTATGCCGCTACCGACCACTACAGCCGCCAGGGCAAGCTCGCCTACGTGCATTTCCGCAACGTCCGGGGCAAAGTTCCCACCTACAAAGAGGCCTTTGTGGACGACGGCGATATTGATATGTTGCGAATCCTGCGGATTTTGAAGAAAAATAATTACCAAGGCGTGCTGATTCCCGATCACACCCCCCAAATGTCCTGCGATGCCCCCTGGCACGCCGGCATGGCGTTTGCCCTGGGCTATATGCGCGGCGCGTTGCAAGCCATCGAGCGCGAGTAAGGGCGAGTTGCCCTTACCGCGTGGCCATCGCGGGCTGCGGTTCCCACTGTGCGGGATTCGTGGTCCGGCTGGTGAGGCGGATGTCGCGGGCCTCGCAAAAATAGATCACGTATTCGGCCACGTTCGTGGCGTGGTCGGCGATGCGTTCCAGGCTCTTCGCCACCACCAGCCAGTGCAGGCAGCGGTTGATGGTGTCCGGGTTTTCCACCATGTGCTGCACCAGGGCGGCGTGAATTTCGTGGTTCACCGCGTTCACTTCGCGGTCGCGCGGAATCACCGCGCGGGCGGCCACCGAATCACGCTGGGTGAAGGCATCCAGCGCGGCCTTGAGCATGTCCAGGGCCAGACCGCCCAGCCGGGGCAGGTCCAGGTTGAGTTTGAGCGGCGGTTCCAGGCTCAGGTCGCGCGCCCGCTTTGCTATCTTGGAGGCCTCGTCGCCAATGCGCTCGAAGTTCTGGGAAATTTTCATGGCCACCGTGACCAGCCGCAAATCCGTGGCCAGCGGCGCTTTCGTGAGCAGCCGCATCACCTCGGTGTCAATCTCCACCTCAAACTGGTCAATGATGCGGTCGTTGTCCTTGACTTGGAGGGCGAGATCGTGGTCGCGGCGGAGCAGGGCCTGCAGGGCGAGACTCACCGCGTTTTCGGCGTGACTGGCCATCAGCAGCAGGTGCTGCCGCAACCGGTCCAGATCCATTTCCAAATGCTTTTCCATTTGTCAATTGTAATGTAGCGCGATTGTTTCGTCCTGTCACATTTTCTTATCAATTATTTTTGACCCACGGTCCCGCCGCCGGTCAGTGTGTTCCGGGCTTGCACGAACCCGCGGTTTCCCGGGCGCCGGCGGCCCGCAACTTCCCATTGCCTCCCGGCCGGGATTAGGCTACTAAGTTTCCATGAACACATCCTCCCGCCAGTCCCCGGGGCCGGTCGGGTTTTCCCTCATCGAACTGCTCTTCGTGCTGCTGATCATGAGCTTCCTCTCCGTCTCGCTGTACAGCTTCGGCTCGGGCCGGCGCCAGCGTTCGCAAAAAGTCCTCTGCCAGGACAATCTCCAGAAGATTTACATCGCCCTGCAAATCTACGCCAAAGATGCCCATGGCGAACTCCCCCGGACCACCAATGCCGCCACTTCCGAGGCCCCGCTGGACCTCCTGGTGCCCCGTTACTCGGCCGACACCGCCATTTTCATTTGCCCCGGCGGACGCGACCCCGCCCGCCCGGCCGGCGCTTCGCTGCTTCAGGGCAAAATCAGCTACGCCTATTATCAGGGCCGGCGGCTGGAGGATTCTCCGCCGGCCGGCTGGCCCCTCCTCTCCGACCGCCAGGTGGACACCAGCGCCAAAGTGAAGGGCGACCCGGTGTTTTCCCCCGATGGCCGCTCGCCCGGCAACAATCATCACAAATACGGCGGCAATTTCCTGATGGGCGATGGTTCCGTTTCGGCCAGTGATTCGACCGCGCCCTTTGACCTCCCGCTGCCGCCCGGAGTCGTGCTCTTAAACCCCCAATCCTAGCCGCGCCATGAAAATCCAATGCTCCTGCGGGGCCAAATATTCCTTCGATGTCACGCCGGATGGCGCGGCCAACCCCGTGCGGTTCGTCTGTCCGGCCTGCGGCGTGGATTCCTCCGCCCAGGTCAATGAACTCATTCGGCGTGAACTCGGCGTGGAACCGCCGTCCGTCGCCCTCCCCCCGCCCGCGCCGCCGGAACCGGCGCCCGTGACGTCGCGGTTAAAAATCTCCCATCACGAGACCCCCGCTCCAGAACCGGTGGCCGCCACTCCCGGCGAAACCGCGCCCGTTGCCGTCTGCGTGAAACATGGCAACGAACCCGCCACCGAGCAGTGCGCCGTCTGCCACAAACCCATTTGCCCCAAGTGCATGGAGTTGTTCGGTTATTTTTGCTCGCCGTTCTGCAAGAGCAAGGCGGCGGCGGAAAGTCTGAAAGTTCCCGCGTACGCCGGGCTCGGTTCGGCCGTGGAGGCCCGGTTCTGGCGCAAGACCGGCTTGATTATGTCGGGCCTCGGGGTGGTGGCGGTGCTCCTCCTGGGCTTTGCCATTTGGTACAATTTCTTCCTCGCGCTGCCCCATCCCGTTTTCTCCGTGCCCTTCCCGGATCGCGCCGTGGTCGGCCAAAGCCGGTCCGTGGCCCCGGATCAACTGGTGTTCCTCCATGGCGCGACCTTTGCCCGCTACGATCTTAAAACCAAAAAACCGGTGTGGTCGCACGAATTGTTTACGCAGTCGGACGTGGATCAAGTGGCGGCGCAATTGGCCCAGGAGGAGTCGGGCAACCGCCACAAATCCGGTCCGGATGCCTTGCAACGCCTGGCCCGGCTGGAATTGGAGGGGGCTTACACCCTGCTGGGGTCGGGCAAGAACCTCTGGCTCGCCAGTCTGAACACGCTCACGCGCTACGATTGGGATACGGGCGCGGCCAGCCAAACCGTCTCGCTGGGCGCGGATCCCGGCGAGTTTTTGGCCGGGGACGGCGAATTGCTCGTGCTGCGCCAGGCGCCGAGCGGGGCGAAGTTCGTCACGCATATTAATTATGCCAGCGGCGAGTCGCGCACCGAGGAATTTCATGAATCCGGCCGCATGACGCTGGCCGCGCGTCCGTCCGGCGACGCCGGCACCGGCCTGCCCTCCGCCAATGGAATTCCGGGCCAGCCCCTGGACCCCAATCGGGTCGCCGACCAGGCCCAGAATCTCACCACCCCCGCGCGCCTGGCGCTGCCCGCCCTCCTGGCCAACAACCTGCACGAACAAGCCCTCGAACAGGCCATGCAGGACGACAGCGATCCCCAAAAGCCCCGGCGTACCGATCCGCAAACCGGGCTGGATGTCGAGCACTTTACCCTGGTCCCCAGCCCGAATGGCTATGTGCAATACTCCGTCCGGCTTCTGGAAAAGCGCGTCACCACCCGTGTGGCCATGAAAGCCCCGCCAGCCAAACCGGTGGTCACCGGCGACCTCACCGCCGGCCAGGGCGTGGACGCGGAAAATGAAATTCTCAACGACATGCAGCGCGCCAATGGCGGCGACAAGGTGACCGAGGACAACAGCCGCTATCAACTCACTGTCCGCCGCCCGGATGCCCCCGACGCGCCGGACTGGACCGGCGAGGTCATCGGGCCGCCCGCCGTTTACTCCCAGAAAACCGTGAACATCGTCGCCGCCGGTTCCACCGTGACCGTGCTGGACAAGAACAATAAAAAACTGTGGACCGCCTCCCTCACCTATCCCGTCGCCCCGAACCGCGCCGGACCGAGTGGCGCGGACTCCACCCTGGGCGCCGGCCCCTGTGTCGAGCATGGCGACACCCTGTACGTGGTGGACCAGGCCGTGCTTACCGCCTTTGATCTTGCCACCGGCAATGCCCGCTGGCGGCTGCCCTCCGTCGGCATCGTGGGCCTCTTTTTTGACGACCAGGGCCACCTTTACGTCAACACCACCACCGCCAACCTCGACAAAATCAAGTACGCCAGACAAATTGACATTGCCGAGGCCATAGACGCCGTGGTGCTCAAGGTGGACGCCGCCACCGGGCGGAACTTGTGGAGCGCCAAGACCGGCGGCTTTGTGGCCTGCGTGTCCGGTCCCTTTGTCTACACCTTCCAGGCCCACGACCAGATTATTGACGACCTGGCCAGCGACCTGACCTCCGGCCTGCAAAAACCGCCCTTCATGAAAATCGTCCGCCTCAACCCCAAGACCGGCCAGACCCTCTGGGAGTACGACGACGACCGCGCCCCCGTGGACGTGCGCTTCGATCAGAACTCCATCTACCTCGTCTTCCACAAAGAAGTCCAAGTCCTGAAATTTATGACGTTGTGACGGGGGTGAGGACAGGCTTGACTCCATATCATTCCCTCCAAAACCCAGGTGGGGCTGACCTTGGGAAGCCGAACTTCGGCCGGGTCCGCCCTGAAATCACCGCGCCAGACAGCGTAGCGCCGCGAGCGGTTCCCCTGACCCATTTTTGGAGTGCGGTGACAAGTCGCCGCTTTAAGACTGGGCGACATGTCGCCCAGTCCCAAAGCGCGGTCCTGCCCGCGCACTCCAAATTGGGACGCCGCCCCCCTCAGGCTGGTTTTTTGGTTTGACTAGGTTTGACTGGCTTTGACTGGCTTTGACTGCCGGGGTTTTTGATCCGCGAATTTCGCCAAGGGGCGCGAATTGTTTTAGGCGGGAAACTCAGGCAAAGATTTTAGGTTTCCGCCGGTCAGGCGGGGTATGTCAAAGAGGCTCCGCCGCGAAAGTTATGGCGGACGGACGTTCCCAGGGCATAAGCCATGGGCACCCGGCCCGCTGGGGCCGATCTACTCGGGTAATGTAGCATCGGTTGTTGAGTTGTCAAAGGAAAAAAAGGGGGGACTTCACCAGGGCGCATCTCGTTGCTGCCCCCGTACCGCCGATTTCCCAACCGGCAGAGCGTGGGCAGGCCTTGAGTCGCAGGCGTTTCCATGGCCCGCAGGCAAGGAAACCTGCGATACAGCAGACTGGGAAGTCTGCGGTACCGGGGGCAGTGAGATATGCCCGAATCACCACCGCGGCACCGAGGCATAGAGTTTGGAACGGGAAAACGGGGATTTTTTAAACCACGGAAGACACGGAAAAAAGCGGATTTTGAACAGCAGGTATCGGTGAAAACGGAGGGGCTGTGGACCGCAAATGAACGGAGCGGGGGAAACCCAGGTTGGCTGACTCTCTATACACACCGCCATTGACGCCCCCGCCTTTCCCGCGCACAATTCTCCCATGTCCATGGCATCGACACAAAACC
>Ga0182012_10003557_pt1 | contig 16607 bp, 14 predicted proteins | sample 612S2SmetaG_FD_120486 | JGI IMG/M metagenome (GOLD analysis project Ga0182012, IMG submission 120486) | Permafrost microbial communities from Stordalen Mire, Sweden - 612S2S metaG | ecosystem: Environmental > Terrestrial > Soil > Wetlands > Permafrost | place: Sweden: Stordalen | collected...
GCGCTTTGAAGCCACCCTCATTCCAGACGTGCAGAAGATCCCCATCTTGAACGTTCTCGGCCAAACCGAAATGGAAGAGAGTCCAGGCTGGGTGGAGTTCAAGTACCAAAGCCATCCTTATCGCCTCCGCCCCATTTACGAAGACACCGCCGCCGGCAAAACCCTGTACTTCCTATTCAAAGATCAAAGCAACAAAACCGAGACGTATGCAGCCGGCCGCATGCTGAACGTACCGCTACCGGTGAACGGCAAAGTAGATCTCGATTTCAATCGCGCCTACAATCCGCCCTGCACCTTTACGCCCTACGCCACCTGCCCTCTGCCGCCCAAGGAAAATCATTTGCCGTTCGCCGTGAATGCCGGTGAACTACGCTACAAAGACGGGCACCCGTACGAAACAAGCTCAAAATAACTCACTCACCTTAACCGCCGCCGCGGCCGATTCTGGCAAGCGCCTTGATTCTTTCGTTCACGAACGCTTGCCTGAATACAGCCGTTCTCGCTTGCAGAGTTGGATCAAGCAAGAGCGCGTGCACGTTAATACCGCAGCCGCACGGGCGTCTCATCTATTGAAGCCGGGCGACTCGGTCTCGGTTTCTCCTGCCGATCTTGCGCCGTTGCATGCGCAACCAGAAGAGCTACCGCTGAAGATCCTTTATCAGGACGAAGATGTGGTGGTGGTGGATAAGCCCGCCGGCATAGTGGTTCATGCCGGCGCCGGCAATTCGCACGGCACACTTGTCAATGCTCTACTTCACCACTTCGGCACGCTTTCCACTATTAGTGGCGACGACCTTCGCCCCGGCATCGTTCATCGCCTCGACCGCGATACCAGCGGCGTCATCGTAGTCGCACGCACCGACGAAGCGCATCAATCGCTGGCCTCGCAATTCCATTCGCGCAGTGTTGAAAAAGTCTATCTCGCGCTGGTGCACGGCCACTTCGCCCGCCCGGAAGGCCGCATTACCGCGCCCATTGCTCGCGACCCCGTCAACCGCGTGCGCATGACAACCAAGTTGGCCACCGGCCGCTCCGCTCTTACCGAATACCAGACCCTCGAAACCATCGGCGCCTACTCTTATCTGGAGGTCCGCATCGGCACCGGCCGCACCCATCAAATCCGCGTCCACCTTGCCAGCCTGCGCCGCCCTATTTACGGCGACACCATTTATGGTGCACCCGCCGCATCGCTAGGCCGCTTCTTCCTGCACGCGCACCGTCTCTCGTTTGATTCGCCATCCACGGGTGAGCGCATTACTGTCGAAAGCCCGCTGGCCCCCGAATTGGCCGCGCTGCTTGCAACGCTGCGTCACAACACCGTTAATATGGATGTATTGAAATGAAGTCCCATGCCCGTTCCCTGTTGACGCTGGCCCCGCTCGCCCTTCTTGCCGTAGGCGCTGCTCTTCTTGCCGGACAACAGGAAGCCCCCAAACCCGAGACCGCCGACGATGGCATTATCCGCACCGGCATTACCCGCGTCAACATGCTGTTCACCGTCACCGACAAGCGCGGTCGCTTTGTCACCGATCTGAACCGCGGCGATTTCACCATCTTCGAAAACAAAAAGCCGCAAGCGATTAAGGAGTTCACGGCCGAAACAGATCTGCCCCTCCGGCTCGCCATTTTGATCGATACCAGCGGTAGCGTCAGTGATCGCTTTCATTTCCAACAGGAAGCGGCCAGCAATTTCATCAACGGCGTCATGCGCGACCAGGATAAGGCCATTGTTGTTAGTTTCGATACCGCTGCGGAACTGGCTGCTGACTTAACGGGAGACACGCGTGTTTTAGAAAAGGCCGTGAAGAACCTTCGCCCAGGCGGCGGTACTGCGCTTTACGATGCCATCTTCTTTGCCTGCAAAGAAAAGCTTATGCTCGATCAGCCCATGTATAAGTTCCGCCGGGCCATGGTGGTTTTAAGTGATGGCGATGATAATCAGAGCCAACACAGCCGCGACCAGGCGCTGGAAATGGCACAACGCGCAGACACCGTCATCTATACCATCTCCACCAACATCAGCCACGTAGAAACGGAAGGCGACAAAGTGATGCGCTACTTTGCCGATCAAACCGGCGGCGCTTCCTTCTTCCCGTTCCAGGCGAACGATCTCAATCAATCGTTTGAGAACATCGCCAACGAACTACGCCACCAGTACAACCTGTTCTATGCGCCCGAACCCTTAAACAACGACGGCCAGTATCACCATGTCTTGATCAAGGTACGGAACCGCAAAGACCTGATTGTCCGGGCACGCAAAGGCTATTACGCGCGCCGGCCTACATAACGCTTTAGCCGCAGCCGAGAACGAAACCGCGCTCTTCTTTATTAAACATCTTCCGCCCGTCCTGTTTCAGAGTATACTGGAAACTGCTTCCCCCGCTGAGATCTCCTGAAAGGACCCCCATGGACGAAAAAGAGCGTAGCCGCACATTGACCCTAACGCTGGGCCAAATCGAAAAACAATTTGGAAAAGGTTCCATCCTCCGCCTCGGCGCTAAGGAATCCATTGTTCCCGTTTCCGCCATTCCCACCGGGTCGATTTCAGTAGATTACGCGCTGGGCGTCGGCGGTTTGCCGCGCGGCCGTATCTGCGAAATCTTCGGCCCTGAATCTTCCGGTAAAACCACCATCGCCCTGCAGGTGGTAGCAGAAGCACAGAAAATGGGTGGCACCGCTGCCTTTATCGACGTGGAACACGCGCTTGATCCTATCTATGCCAAGGCCTTAGGTGTGGATGTCGACAACCTGCTTGTCTCGCAGCCCGATTACGCCGAGCAAGCACTGGAAATCACCGCCGCGTTGATTGCCTCCGGTTCCATTGACGTCCTGGTTGTCGATTCCGTCGCCGCGCTCGTGCCGAAAGCCGAACTCGATGGCGAAATGGGCGATTCCCACATGGGTGTGCAAGCGCGCCTCATGTCGCAGGCCATGCGCAAACTCACCGGCACCGTTTCTAAATCGAATACCTGCCTGATTTTCATCAACCAGATTCGCGAAAAGATCGGCGTCATGTTCGGCAATCCTGAAACCACCACCGGCGGTCGCGCACTCAAGTTCTATTCGTCCATTCGGCTCGACATCCGCCGTATTGCCGCTATCAAAGACGGCGAAACCGTCACCGGCAACCGCACCAAAATCAAAGTTGTGAAGAACAAAGTCGCTCCGCCGTTTCGCGAAGCGGAGTTCGACATCATTTACGGCGAAGGCGTTTCGCGCGAAGGCGATTTGCTCGATTTGGGCGCGGCTCACAACGTCATCGAAAAGAGCGGCTCATGGTTCAGCTACAAGGGCGAGCGCATCGGCCAAGGCCGCGAGAATGCCCGTCAGTTCCTCAAAGACAATCCCGATATTCGCACCAGAATCGACGTCGAATTGCGCAAAGCTCTCGGTTTGACGAAGAGTGCTGTAGTGGAAGGCGAAACGCCAACTCCTCCTCCCACGCCCATTGATACTGTTGTTCCCAAAACCGCAGCACGTGGCCGCTAGTTGATTTACACCGCTAGGCAGCCTCCTCGCTGCCTAGCGCCATTCCATTACATTCCGCGCATCCCCAGTAAAGATTCCCGCACCGTATCCCCTCTGCTGCCACGTCCAAAAGGTAGCGATATGAAAAACCAACTCTGTGCCATCACGGGAACTCTCCTGCTGCTCTCCGCCGTTCCCATGATGGCCACGCCACCTGCAAATGAACCGGGCACTCCTGCAACTGCCATCGTCACAGCCGAGGCAAAGCGCGGCAGAACCATTCCACCTCTTATGGCAGAAGACGTAGCGGTTAAGGAAGGCAAAGATAAGAGGATCGTCACCTCTCTTACACCTTTGAACGGTGCACCCTTACAGTTGCTGCTCATGATTGACGACTCAGCCGCCGCCAGTTTCAACACCGAGATCCCGGCCCTGAAGAGTTTCGTGAATGCACTACCGGCCAATGCAGAAGTGGCGGTCGGTTATATGCGGAATGGAATGACGCAAATGACCGCCGGTTTCACTTCCGATCACGCTTCAGCGGCTAACTCCATTCGTATAGCGAATGGCCCCGGCGGAGCTGACGTAAGCCCCTATGATTCACTTTCCGACGCCGTCAAAAAATGGCCTGCCTCTAACGGATCCCGGCGCGAGATCGTAATGATCAGCAGCGGTATCGAAGGGCTGGGCGGCGGGTTCTCGCCCGATAACCAATACGTGAACGCCGGTATTCAATCGGCGCAAAAGGCGGGCATCGTCGTCTACACCATCTACAGCCCGAGCGTCGGCCATGCCGGACACAGCTATTGGCGCTCAAGCTGGGGACAGAATTTCCTCTCGCAACTTTCCGACGAAACCGGCGGTGAGTTTTATCTTCTTGGCTTTGGCTCTCCCGTTTCTTTTGAGCCTTATCTGAACTCGATTCTGGATTCGCTGCAACATCAATATCGTTTGACCTTTACCGCGCGCTCGCAAGAGAAAGCGGGTTTGGAGGATGTTCACATTTCGGTAAAAGAAAAAGACGCTAGTTTAGCGGCGCCCGACAAGGTATTTGTTTCCAACTGAAACGCTCCAGTGTCCCGACGCACTATGCATTTGACAGAGGAACATAGCCTTGGATGCATTAGCAGAGTTTGGGACGGAAGAGACAACGGCGGAAGATCTGTCTTATCGCGGGTCTCGTTTTTCAGAGGTGCGGCAAGCGCTTTTCGCCAATCCATACCAGCAGGTCTGGGGCCGGCAAGGCGAATCACCGCTGCCTGTTTATGAAGTGACACTCTCGGGAGTCTTGCGCGGCGTGCTGCCTTTTGGACGCAGCGAATTCCGCAAAGCCACCGAACGCACCGTTGATTCCGGCGCAGACTTGCGTTGGGGATCAGACGGCAAAGGCTTTCGCCGCATCTTGCATCCGAACGGGGTCTGCCTCGTGGGTAAGTGGGAAATCACCGAACAGACATCATATTCTGGCTATTTTCAAAAAGACAGCGCGGCGCTTATGGTGGCGCGGTATTCCACCTGTTGCACCGAAACGCGGCGTGGGTTTAACCGTTCGCTCGCGATGGTAGGTAAACTTTTTCCGACCCTGGACACGAACCACACTATGCCGCTGCGTACCGCGAATTTCATCACGCAAGAAGATATTGGCGGCGCGCGGACCGACTACATCAACGATGCCGAACTTCGCAACGCGCCCGACACCACCGCATCGCGCCGCGGCGGCGGTGTCCCTATTTTGCTGGTTACAGGTAGCGTGTTCGCCAGTGCCGATAGCCAGCCCACGATTCGCCAGCTTTACCAGATTGCCGAACTTGGCAAGCCGGACGATCAGCCTACACGCGCGCCGCAATTCATGCGCCTCCTAGTCGCGCCCGAGCAGCCGAAAATCGAGGGTAGTCTTCTCGATTTCCGCGACGAAGTTATGGCGCAGATTTTTGATAAAGGCAACCCGCAACCCAAGCGCACCCTGCGCTTCAACATCGAAGTCACTGACGACGGCGTCACCACGGGTTTACCAGTGCTACAAAGGCGCACGTTTTCAAACTGGCGCAAGATTGGAACGTTGACGTTTGATGATGCCGTGGTTTCCTATAACGGCGATTTCGTCATCCACTTCAACCACCCTACTTGGCGTACCGATCGCAACAACCCAGCCACGGCTACGCGCATCAATGGCCGCAAAGTTCGCTGATCATCAGCTTTGCTCTATGCTGTTTCTGTGAGCACTGAACGCATTTTGCCCGAAGGCGGTTGGGCTGATAAAGAAAGCCTTCCCAAAGGCCCAAATGGCCGTTGTTTGTGCCGCTGGTGCCAATTGGAAGTACCGGCCGGACGCCAAACGTTTTGCTCGACGTTCTGCGTCGAAGAGTGGCGTCTGCGTAGCAATCCAACCCATTTGCGCGAGCGCGTATTCGAGCGCGACAAGGGCGTTTGCGCATTATGCGAAACCAATTGCGTTGCTGAATACGCCCACATTCGCAAGCTACGCGGCACCGCTCGTTTGAAGGCAGTGGCCGCTTGGGGTTTGAAGAATCGCAAGTCTCTTTGGGACGCAGATCATATTGTGCCCGTCGCTGAAGGTGGAGGCGAATGTGATTTGAGCAACATGCGTACTCTCTGCCTTAAGTGCCATCGGAGACGTCATGCCGAAGAAAGTCGATAACCTCAACGGCAGTCTCGAACTTCTCATTTTGGAGACACTCGATTATTCGCCGCAGCATGGATTCGGTATTGTGGCGCACGTCCACACGGCCTCAGAAGGTCTTCTGCGCGTGGAAGAAGGTTCGCTGTATCCCGCACTGCATCGCTTGGAACGCCAGAAATTGGTAGCGGGCTCGTGGCAGACTACCGAAAACAGCCGCAAGGCCAAGCTTTACACCATCACTGCCGCCGGCAAATTGCGCTTGACCGAAGTTCGTAAGCACTGGAAATCAGTAGCGAAGGGCGTGAAACTCGTTCTCCGTTTTCAGCGCGTTTAAACCGCTAACGTCCGCACTCTCGCTATGCGCAGTGCAAAATAACACAACAAACCCACTGGTCCAAACATAAAAGTCAGAATCAAACAGGGAATCACCAGCCAGTGTGAGATGCCGTGCGCTTGCGCATCGCGAACCTCCCACGAGCCAATGAAAAGATCGAAGCAAAGATAGTGAATCCAGCCAGCCAGCAGCACCCACCGATCGGAGAACAGGGTTGCCACGGCAGTAAGTGTGCCAAAGCCGCCGCCTTTGGTCTCTCCCCAGTGGCCGGCCAGCAGTACTGAATACGCAACCGCGAGCAAGAGCGGCAAAATTACTCCCGTGGTTAGGTAAGCAGCCCAGCGCTTACGTCCGGCTATCGCTAGAATGAACCAGCCAAGCAGTGCCGCGGAATTACAGATTGAAAAAATTTGATCAGCGCTCATGTAAAGCTTCCATCCTATAACCGTTGCGCTTTGTGGGAATCAGTGCGACAGTAGAAGCAATCAACCAAACAGCCAGCGCCATCAATGTACTGGAGCTAGGTTCGGCAATCGATTCACCTCTCAGTGCTTGCCAAATCAGTAAAAGATAGAGCGCGAGATAGCTGCCGGAAATGGCGAACACAAACGGCAGAGTACTCTTGCGGCGCCACCAAACCAAAAGCGGTATGATTTGCAGTGCATGCAGTCCTAAGAAGTGCGGAACGCGTAAGTCTCCATGTTGTTTGCTCCAACCAACTCCAGCGATGCCCGGGCCTCCGTCCGGTGCTCCCACTGTATGTGCCCCCGCCGCGGTCACGCTTTCATGCCGTGCCATGCTGGCACGCTGCGCGCTTGTTGGCATAGTCATTAGGCCTCCAGACGCCGAGCCCAAAACACTGATCAACATTCCCAGCCGCAGTGCCCACCCCCAAACTGGATCTTTGAATCTCTGCCGAAACAGCGCAACCGTAATCCAGACACTCAGCAGCCAAAGAATTCCAATGGATACTCCCATTACCAGAAACAACACCGCGTTTTCCGGTGTGCTGACGTTGAAATGGCTGGTTGTCCCACGCGCCGCTTGCAAATCAATGATGCCCACTTCAACTACTAGAATCAAAGAAAGCGCCGCCCCAATGATTCGCTTAGCGCGAAATTCCATGTATCGAAACAGCCACGCGACGGAAGCCGCGAAGATCGCGGTGGAAATGGCGAACTTTGCCGGCTTCATCCAAGCGGGCGCTCCCATGATCACGCGCGGGTCTATCGCTAAACCAATCAGCGTGAGCAAAAAATCAACCAACATGACAACCGCTGTAGCGGTCAGCACTTTGCTTTCGTTCCAAATCGAATAAACCATCACAGCCACCTTCCAATGTTGACTATGGCAACATTCTAGCACCGTTATGTTGACGGTGTCAACATGTTTCTTCGCACCTGAAACGTTCGTGCCGCGAAACTCACTCCCTTAGCGAAAGAAGCTAACCTATATCATCTGGACTTTGATGCCCTACTTTGAGCGCGGACTACAATTTCTTGGCTACGTTTACCTGCTGCGTGTGCCGTTGCTCGCGTGGATCGTGCTCGTCGCGCTATGGGCCGAGTCGTTTCCGAACACATCGGCCGAACCAATTCTACGCGGCATCTTTGATATCGCTTCCCCGCAAGCCTCGGTGATTGCTACGTTCGCTCAATTCGCAACGGTTACACTGGCGGCATTATTGGCCGGTACCAGCATGGGCGTTTCGGCGCGACTGGTGGTTTGCAACGCGCACCTGCGTTTTCGCGCTGCCCGGGTTGAGCTAAGTCGGGGATTAGAGTTGATCTTCCGAGTCGTGCCGCTTTTCTCGTTTGGAGCTGTTGTAGGAACAGCTCTGTGGCGTTCGGAAGCGCCATGGGCGGGTAAACTGCCGGGCGTCGTGCTGGGCGGCGGATTCTGGTACGTCTTCACAGTGGCGGCGCGCGATTTTGTCGACGCGCTGCATTCCCGCTTCGTGAGCAAATTTCAGGCAGGCGGTTGGCTGCCCCGCAACGAACCAGGCTACCTTGATCTTGAACGGGGCACGCTCCAGGGACGCCATCTGTTTGCTACGTATCAGTTCCTGTTGTCGTTCGCCGCGTATGCCACCTACTGCATTGTCTCCGGCGTCGATCTGGAAACGCGTGGCGGCCAATTCCTGGTGCCCACCTTGAGCCTCGTTCTGGTCATCCTTACTCTAGGTTGCTGGGGACTATCCGGCATCGCATTTTTTCTCGACCGCTATCGCGTGCCACTTCTGGTGCCGTTAGCGGTTTTTACTTTCTCCGGCGGACTGTTTCAACAGAGCGACTACTTTTATCAAGGGCTGCCGCGCTCGCCTAAAGCCACTTCCGTTTTAACGGCCGCAGATATTATCGAGGCGCATGAAAAAGGTCCCGACGCCAACACGCCCATCGTGTTAGTGGCCACCACAGGCGGCGGTATTCAAGCATCGGCTTGGACCGCGCGCGTACTCACTGGTTTGAATGAGGAAGTCTCAGTCCCAAGCAGCTTTTCTCATCACGTACGTCTCATTAGTGCGGTGTCCGGCGGCTCAGTCGGGGCCATGTACTTTACTGCGGCTTATGACAAAGGTGATGTGCCGAAGGACTTGGGGCCCCAGATCGTAGCCAACGCAGAACAATCCAGTCTCGACGAAGTGACCTGGGGCTTGGCTTATCCAGATCTTGTGTTCAGCATGTTTCCCTTACTCAAGGGAATTGGTGTTGCGGGTGGCAAAGTACGCACGGCCGACAGCGGCTTCATTTTTACCGATCGTGGCCGCATGCTCGAAACCAGTTGGCGCAAACGTATGCCGCAGAACCAGTCCGACTCCACCCTGAGTGATTGGCGCAGCGACGCGGCCATTGGTATTCGGCCCGCTGTGATCTTCAATTCGACTCTGGTCGAAACCGGCGACCGCTATCTGCTTTCCTCTACCGGCTTCATTGATTCCGCCGAGAACAAAGCCAAGCGCGAGCAGTTCCAAGGGCGCTGGGAGTTCTCGAAACTTTATCCCGATTCGGATCTGCGTGTGCGCACCGCGGCGCGCCTCTCGGCAACCTTTCCCTACGTCACGCCAGCCGCGCGAATGCTTCGAAACGACGAAACCCATAGCGAAGATGGACGCTTCTATCGCCCAGAACCGCACGCGGTGGATGGCGGCTATTACGATAACTACGGCATGGCCAGCCTGCTCGATTGGCTCGATAACGGCTTACAAGCCATTCCTGCGCGGCCCAAGATTCTGATCATTGAAATTCGCGCTGCGCCGACTAGCAAACAGGGACGGCCGCGCTCCTCTTCGTACGGCGCTTTGTTCCAACTCTCCAATCCACTCCAAACCATGTTCAACGTCCGCGGCACTGGTCAGCTTTCTCACAACGGACTCGATGAGAACCTGATGAACCGAATCTACTCGCCAAAACTCTGCGAAGCGACATTCGAATTCAACAACACCGATGCGCGCGGCTGTCCGCGCAACGATCCACTGAACTGGCATTTGACTCCCGATGATGTTCGCGCGGTGCAGAGCGCCTGGGCCAACTCAGATTCCATTCAGGAAAACATTGCGCGTGTGAAAACGTTTCTGTCAGGCGGCGCATGTCCTCAATAGATACGGAAGAAAAGCTTCCACCTCTGTGGGGCAAATCGTATTGGTGGACACGCACGGGTGCATTGCTTGGCTTGGCTTCTCTCATCACAGGGTTGGTGATGGCGAGTCTGCTGGGCGTACATCTTGGCCCCTGCGGTTTGCCGCATCAAATCACCAACCCTACGCTCGCCGTGGAAGTAGCCGGTGAATGGGACGACATTGTGGCCATGGTGGGCCCTTGCGAGGCGGTCCATTGCCATCAGAGCAAAGACGAAAATGCATGCTTTGCGGACGGCGGCTGCAAAACGATTTGCCCGGATAAAGTGGCGGCTCTCAGTTTTGAGCAGTATCTCGATTTCGGATTCATCATCGTTTACTGGTTGTTCTTTTTGTACCTGGGTGTAGTGAATTGGCGATTCTGCTATTCGACACGCTTTCCTGTCTTCACGCAAGTTTTAGGAAAGGTGGCGGGTGCAGTGACGGTTGTTGCTGGATCAATTGGTGCCCACGCCGATTGGCGCGAAAATCAATCCATTCTGCAGGCTTTGAGTGAGTTGCATTTGATGGCAGGCCCGGTGCCGCTGATGCGTGATTTTGCGTTTACCAAGTGGCGGCTGCTGTTCCTGGCGATTGCGGCAGCATCGCCGATCTTCCTGTTCTGGTCGGGCAAAAGCAATTCAGCCGATGCCCGGCCCAGTGCTTTTTCACACGTGCTTTCCTGGATCACGGCGTTGCTCGCTTTCAGTACCGGCTGGACCGGGTTCCTGGCTTGCGTCTTTGGCGACGATCATCGGTTAGAGGTTGGAACGCAGCGCTTGAACTTGGTGATTCTGTCCGCTATGCTGACGCTGGCTACTGCTCAGTATTGGCGCGGGGGTACGCTCGTCGCGTTAGACAAATTGGCGAAGCTGCCGGTGCTTTCGTTCTTCGCTACGCTTTTTTCTTCAGAAAAAGACTGATATGCCATTAATCTTCCTTCAGAACGGTCGATTTCCCGAACTTTTCAAAGTGCGATATTGTCTTAACAGGTGATATGGATCTCTCTACGCTTGGCTTTGCGATGGGTTCGGCCTGGCTTTCAGGCATAAACCTGTACATGACCGTGCTCACACTGGGACTGTTACAGCGCTTTCATCTGGCCAATTTGCCGGGTGACTTAGGATATCTGGCACATACCTGGGTCCTGATTCTAGCGGGTGCGCTGGCAGCGGTTCAGTTTGTGGCCGACAAGATTCCCGCGGTGGATTCTGTGTGGGATGTTGTGCATACCTTTATCCGCATTCCGGCTGGAGCGATTCTGGCAGCTGCGGCGTTTGCCCATCTTGATCCCGGCGTGCGCTTGGTGGCGTTGCTCGTTGGTGGCGGTATTGCGCTCAGTTCGCATAGCGCGAAGACGGCGACCAAACTGGCGGCGAACGCTTCGCCCGAGCCTGTTTCGAACGTGGTGTTGGGTCTCGGCGCAGACGCGGTTTCCATCGGCGGCAGTGTGTTGATGGCGTCTCATCCGGTTCTGATGATTAGTCTGGTTGTCCTCGCGGTACTCTTTTCAGTGCTGCTTATTCGCTGGATTTTCCGCATGATGCGCAGGCTGTTTAAGCCGCAACCCAAAGAATCCATGGCCTGAGGTTATGAGCGAGAACGTTACTCATCATCGCAACACGATTGCGGAATGGGCCGTCACCATTCTGCTGCTGTTGTTTGGCACGTCATCGCTGGCGCAGCCGTTTGTGATTCCCACCAGTTCCATGGAAGATGGTTTACTGATTGGCGATCACTTGATTGTCGACAAGCTGGCTTTCGCGCCGGCTGGTTCGTTCAGCAAATACATATTGCCTTATGAGGAACCGAAGCACGGTGATGTGATTGTGTTTCGCTATCCGGGTGACATCACCGAGACGTATGTAAAGCGCGTCATTGGCGTGCCGGGCGACAGATTGAAACTGGTGAACGGAGTCGTCTTCCGCAACGGCGTGCGGTTGAACGAGCCGTACGCGTTCCAGAAGTTCACGTATGACGCCGAGCGTGACAACTTCCCTTCCGACCTGCGTACCAATGTGCGGCAGGAGTTGGCGCTGCAATTACAACGCGAGATGTTGGAACAGCATGTCGTCAACGGTGAAGTGGTGGTGCCGCCGGGCAACTACTTTGCGATGGGCGACAATCGAGACAATTCGGAAGACAGCCGCTATTGGGGATTTGTTCCACGGCAAAACATCATTGGCAAGCCGGTGTTGATTTATTGGTCGTTTAAGGCGCCGACGGAAGATTTGCTGGGTGATTCGGCCGAGTCGATCTTCAAGCATTTTGTTGATGTGGGCGAGCACTTCTTCTCGCGTACTCGCTGGCGCAGAACGTTCATGCTGGTGCGCGGATTTCCCGATAGCCAGTTGCCCGATCATCCACTGCCACCGAATCCTGGTAATCCTGATCCTTAGATTGCGTTTGCGGGGAACAGCGACGGAAACCAGCGTTCAATCACGTTGACCGGGAAGCCTAAACGCACGGGCGATTTCGGGCCGGCCGATGTAAGCAATCCCAGATCCAACAGCTTGGCCAAGACGTTGCGCGCCATGCGCTCTTTGTAGCCGGTAATGGAGGGCGCGGCACCACGGTCGAATTCGCCTGCCAGCAACGCTTCGCGCAACAGGGTGAAACTGCCTTTGGGCAAACGGTTAGCGCGGATCTCGTCTTCGGTGTAGATCTCCATGCGGCGCGCTAATTCCGATGGCGCGAGCACCGAACCCATGAACTCGATTTGATCGGTACAGACATCGAGAAAGAACTGGCAGAAGTTCACCAAGCCATCGGTAGAGAGAGTGTGTGCGCCGCGCTTCTCGGGTTGGTCGGCGGCCATGAGGAGTGCCTTGTAGCGATCGACATTGCGCGCGAGGCCGCGAGAGACAGACCACAGTGCGCTGCCGATGCCGAGGCGCTTGAGGATGGCGTGCGACATCAAGCGTGCGACGCGGCCGTTAACGTCATAGAACGGATGGATCCAAACGAAGCGATGATGCGCGGCGGCGATGGCGATGACTTGGCGGACGCGCGATAAGCCGTCGGAGCGATAGGCGTTCTCAAACTTGGCGAAGAAGTCGGGGAGGGTTTCGAAGGGCGGCGGGAGATGGCGGCCGACGGCGACTTCCCCATCTCGGAACTCGCCGGGCGAGATGCGGATGATGCGATTGGTGGCTTTGTCTTCAAGCCACAACGAGTCTTCCGGAAGGCGTCTGCAGAATTCGCCGTGCAGCCACATGGTGTAGGCGCGCGAGGTGGGTTCGGCTTTTTCATCGCGGCCTTCGTCGATGGCTTGCTGGACTTCGATGTGGGCCACGGCTTCTAATTGCAGCTTGCGGCGTTCGGGTTCCGTAGCGTAATCCTGGCGTAGGGCGCGGTTGATATCGCGTAAACGCGTACTGTGGCCTTCGATGAGGTTTGAGTAATAGCAGTTCATCGAGCGGACTAGCTCGCCCACGGCGGTTGTGACGATGGGACTCATGCGGCCGGCCAGGGAGCTGGCTTTGGAGACTAGTTCAAATGCCAGGTCTTCCAGCTCCCGTTGGCCTTCTGGCGGCATCATGGGGTCCATCTGGGCGGGGTCTTTGATCAGAGCTTCCATTTTGCCGGTTCCTTTGCCGGATGAAAGCTCATTGTAATCAATAGTTTAGGGCGTGGCAACTGGTCCGAAAATGCCGGATGGAATGCCGGTTCGATTGCCGGTTCCGGTGCCGTATCTAAGCCGTTTATTATCAACAGCTTAAACTACATCTGCGGGGTCAGTTTTGCCGTTAGACCCCGGATGATTCTTTCGGACATGGTGCCGAAGGGTTGGTCGGTAGTGACGTAGGTCCAGACGGCGCCGCGCTCGTTGGGGTCGGGGCCCACGCCAGATTGGGCTTGTCTAAGGCGCTCTTCGATTTGCGCGGGCAAGGCGGTTTCCATTTCGGTGAAAGCGCTATGAATGAAAGCCATGCAGCCACGGTAAGGATCGCGACCGCCCCAGGAATGCCAGTGCAGGCCGGAGCGGTATTCGGCGACTTGGGCGAGATAGTCGGACCAGGCGTCGTCAATAGCGCGGAGGGTGACAGTGCGGGCGAGATCGGAATCGCTGGGGATTTCGCCGGTGAGGATTTTTTGCCGTTTTGTTTGAATGCGATGGCGCTGACCTTCGAGCGGCATTTCGTATTTGTTGAGCATGATGCGCGTATCGAGGTGCTGGCCTTCGACCAGGCGCTGGATGGTTTCGGGGTCGTTGTTATAGCGCGGGTTGAGGTCATGATATTTGACGAGCAGATCGTCTTCGGAGGAGACGAAGAAACGGGAGCTGCCGGGATCGCCTTGACGTCCGGCACGGCCGCGGAGTTGGTTATCGATGCGGCGGCTTTCGTGTTTGTTGGTGCCGATGACGTAAAGACCGCCGAGGGCGGCGACGCCATCGCCAAGTTTGATGTCGGTGCCGCGTCCGGCCATGTTGGTGGAAATGGTCACTGCGCCGCGCTGGCCGGCTTTGGCCACGATCTCGGCTTCGAGTTCATCGTTCTTGGCATTGAGTATGGAGTGCGGGATGCCAGCGAGATTACGGCTGAGAGTTTCTGACTCGGCGATGCTGGCGGTACCCACTAAGACGGGTTGGCCACCGAGGTGAGCGGTGCGAATCTCCTCGATGACCGCCCGATACTTTTGCGCCTTAGTGGGGAACATTTGATCGGGATGATCGACGCGGATCATAGGGCGGTTGGTGGGGATGACTTCCACTGGGAGGAGATACATGGTTTGTAACTCGCCGGCGGAGGAGGAAGCGGTTCCGGTCATGCCACAGACGTGGGAGTACATGGCCACCATATTTTGCATGGTGATGGAGCCGAGGATGTGGCCTTGCTGTTTCGTTGTGACGCCTTCCTTGATTTCGATGGCGGTGTGAAGACCGGCAGGCCAGCGACGATCGAGTGCGACGCGGCCGCGAAATTCGTCGACCATTTCAACGACGCCGTCTTTGACAACGTAATCGACATCGCGACGGAGGAGTGAGTGCGCGTGGACGGCGTCCTGCAAAGCGGTGAGGAGCGGCAGATTGCGTTCTTCAAAAAGATTGCCGCAACGGAGCATGGATTCGGAGAGATGAATGCCGGGGTCGGTCAACATCACGTTGCGGGCGCCAGGGTCGGCAGAGTAATGAAGGCCGGGGTGCATGCGGCGAGCGATGTGATCGACCACGTGGCCGAGGGCGGTCTCGGATTCTCCGGCACCGGCAATGACGAGGGGAATGCGGGCTTCATCGATCAAGATGGAATCGGCTTCGTCGATGACGACTGCGTTGAAGGGACGGTGCACTTGTTCGGAGACATTGAGGGCGATTTGATCTCGGAGGAAATCGAAGCCTAACTCGTTGGCGGTGGCATAGGTGATGCCGGCCGAGTAGGCGGCGTGGCGCTCGGAGGCAGACATGCCTTGTTGAATGCAGGCAACCTTGAGACCGAGGCGGCGGTAGATGGGGCCCATCCAGTCGGAATCGCGGCGCGCTAAGTAGTCGTTCACGGTCATGACATGGACGCTGCCCTTGCTGCGCGCCAGCCAAGCGATGGCGGGGACGGCGGTGAGAGTTTTGCCTTCGCCGGTTTGCATTTCGGCGATGCTGCCGCGTGTGAGGGCCAGGGTGCCGCGGAGTTGGACGTCGAACATGCGTTCGCCTAGGACGCGTTGGGCGATGACGGCAGTGACAGCGATGAAGGGAAGCAGTTCGGAGGTTTTTTGTGCGAGGTGATCCAGTTCGAGGTCACTGAGAGATTCGTATTCGGAACGGAGTTTGTTAATAGTGGCGACATCTCGCGAGTCATGACGCGAGGGCGCAAATAGAGTTTTCAAAAGTGGGCGCATGGCCCCTCCTCTTCTTTGATGGCAGGCTTGGTAGGGATTAGACGCGTGGGAGGAGAGGGGTTGGGGGCGGGCGTTGGAACAGAGTGCGCTGGAGGCCTGGGAGGATGGGGGCAGAGCTTGAGAGAGATGAGTAAACCGATGGGAGGCGCGGTGATTGCCAGCGTGGCTTGGGCGCTGGGAGCGTGCGACGGTCGGAGACGCCGAGCAGGCAGATGACGGAGTAAGTGGCTTGGTTGGAGGTGCGCGCGGCGACCGGAACACTCCAGGTGGCGGCGAGGACAACGAGGGTTGCCACGAGCCAGGCTGTTAGTTTCGGTCTCACAGTTTTACATTAACCTATTGCGGCAGTCTACGCTAGAGTTATTTGGGGCGGCCTGGATGGGGAAAGAACTGCTCTCGTGAAAATACGTTGAAGAACCACTCCTTCCCAGTCGTGGCTCGGCTAGAGGGTTTGCGGTGCAAGTGAGAGGAGATACGATGCGGCGTTTGTTGGCGGCGGTGTTGGGTTGTGCGCTGGTGATGAGCGCGCAGGACAGAGTTGATTTGTCAGTTTTGACCCAAATCAAAAGCGAGGCATTTGAAAACTCGCAGGTGATGGATCACTTGTTCTATCTGACGGATGTGTACGGGCCGCGACTCACCAATTCTCCGGGGCATCAGGCGGCGGGTGACTTTGTGGTGAAGCGTCTGCGGGAGTACGGTTTGCAAAATGTGAA
>Ga0182012_10003558_pt1 | contig 16607 bp, 23 predicted proteins | sample 612S2SmetaG_FD_120486 | JGI IMG/M metagenome (GOLD analysis project Ga0182012, IMG submission 120486) | Permafrost microbial communities from Stordalen Mire, Sweden - 612S2S metaG | ecosystem: Environmental > Terrestrial > Soil > Wetlands > Permafrost | place: Sweden: Stordalen | collected...
CGTCCGCACAACCCTGGCGAAGTGATTCGCTGGGACAGACCGGTCCCCGGTACACCAACCCGGGACGAAGGCCGGAGCGAAGGACGAAAGACATGCTGAACAAGACTTCAAAGAATTTGACGCGGGAGAAGATCCACACAAGGATCCGCAAGAAGCTCGCTGGCACCACGGAGCGCCCGCGGTTGAACGTGTACCGTTCGGTCAACCACATTTACGTGCAATTGATTGACGATGCCAAACACTCGACCCTGGTTTCCGCCAGCTCTTTAGAGCAGGGCAAAGATGGGGATAGCAAGAAGCACATTGCCGGGGGCAACATTGCCTCTGCCAAGCAGGTTGGTAAGCTGATTGCTGAGCGCGCCAAGGCCAAGGGCATTGAGTCGGTGGTCTTCGATCGCGGCGGATATCTGTACCACGGGCGTATCAAGGCCGTGGCGGATGCTGCCCGTGAAGGCGGCCTGAAGTTTTAGTCCTGCTCACGGGCAACAGTGGCGGGTACGGGCTCACGCCCTCCGGTCGCTGACGCTTGGCGGGTACGGGCTGACGCCCTCGGGTCACAGACGTTAGGGCGCGACAGGGTAGAGCGGGCGAGGTGCAAACCGTTAGTCCGCATGATTTCGGAAACCGTTAGTGCGGTTTCCAGGAGAGTCAACAGCAAATGGCAATCGTCAAAAGAAAGCTCGATGCCGGCAATTACAACCTGAAAGATCAGGTTGTCAATATCAACCGCGTGACCAAAGTGGTCAAAGGCGGCAAGAATATGTCGTTTGCGGCGCTGGTTGTGATCGGTGATCCTTCGACCGGAGTGGTTGGTTATGGTTCCGGGAAGGCCAAGGAAGTTCCCCAGGCAATTCGCAAGGGGATTGAATCGGCCAAGAAGAACCTGATCAAGGTAAACCTCACGCAAACCTCGATTCCGCACATCTCGCTGGGCCGTTATGGCTCGGGCAAGGTGCTGCTGAAGCCCGCACCGGAAGGCACCGGCGTCATCGCCGGAGGCGCTGTCCGCGCGGTGATGACTTCGGTAGGCATTCAGAATGTGCTGACCAAGTCCATTGGCACGACGAACCCGCACAACGTCATCAAGGCTACGTTCGACGCGCTGAAGAAGCTGCGCGACCGTGCCGAAGTGGCGGCGAATCGCGGCAAGTCCGTGGAGGAGCTTTAGACCATGGCACGCACACGCAATAAGACTCCCAAGGTGCAGGCTCCGGCCGGCACGCGGCTGAAGCTGAAGTGGGTAATCTCCCAGAACTGCACGCCGGCACCACAGCGGCTTGTGATCAAGGGACTGGGCTTTACCCGCCTGAACCAGGTCATCGACCGCGAGGATACACTCTCGATCCGTGGCATGGTGGCAAAGGTGCCGCACCTGATCCACATTCTGGGCGAATAGCCTTTCGTGGATCTCGAACCGAGTCGTCTGGCTTACGCCAAACGGCGCTAGGAAACAGCCCGCTTGCCGCGGGGAACGTTCCGGTGCGAACCGGATGATGTTCGGCTGTCACTGACGGCCCAAAAGCATGTCTGGCACCATGCAAGGGACAGAACAATGAATTTGACATCGATTCGCAAGCCAGCAAAGGCGAATGAGAAGCGCAAGCGGGTAGGCCGCGGTATGGGCTCCGGCATGGGCAAGACTTCGACCCGCGGACACAAGGGACAGCGCTCACGTTCGGGCTCGCGCAGCATGCGCGGCTTTGAAGGCGGCCAGATGCCGTTGCATCGCCGGTTGCCGAAGCGCGGTTTCGTCAACATCTTCAAGAAGGAATTCCAGGTCGTGAACCTATCGCGACTGGCTGAGCTGGGCGTGACGGATCTGACACCGGAAGTCCTGCACGGGCTGGGCGTCATCAGCAAGAAAACTGGGTTGATCAAGGTTCTCGGCATTGGGGAATTGACCACCGCCCTGACCGTGTACGCCCATAAGTTCAGCGAGACGGCACAGCAGAAGATCATCGCTGCGGGTGGCAAGGCTGAGATTATTGAAGTGAAGCAGCCGGCTGCAATCAAGCGCGGTAAGAAGTAAGTTCACCGAACAGCCCGCCTGCAGCGAACAGGTGGGCTGGGTCGGTTTCCCCGATGGGGAAGCGCGGCCCGAACAGCACACAGGCACAGAGGCCCTCTTACCATGTTCGAGAAGCTGGCGAACATCTTCAAAATTCCGGACCTGCGCAAGCGCGTGTTGTTTACGCTTGGTCTGCTCGCCGTCTACCGCATCGGCGGCCACCTGCCGACACCGGGCATTGACCCTGCGGCCCTGGCACGTTTATTTGCCAGCGCCAGCGGTGGTTTGCTTGGCTTTGTCGATCTGTTCAGCGGCGGCAACCTGCGCCGGTTGACGATCTTCGCACTGGGCATCATGCCCTACATTACCGCCTCCATTATTCTGCAACTGCTGACCGTGGTTTACGAGCCACTGGCGCGACTGCAGAAGGAAGGCGAGCTTGGCCGCAAAAAGATCACGCAGTGGACACGCTACCTGACGGTCATTCTGGCGGCAATGCAGTCGTTCGGCATTGCCATGACCTTGCAGCGCGGCGTCGGCGGCGAACAGTTGGTGCGCAATCCCGGCATCGCGTTTGTGCTGATGACCATGCTGACGCTGACGACCGGCACCACGTTCATCATGTGGCTGGGCGAGCAGATCACGCAGCGCGGTATTGGTAACGGCATGTCGCTGATCATCTTCACCGGCATCGTGGTGGGCTTGCCCCGCGCGGTGGTCGAACTGTTCCAGAAGGCAAGGAGCGGCGGCGCACTTGGTCCGATCGGCATCATCTTCCTGCTGGCAGTGATGGTGGTGGTGGTCGCGTTCATTGTCTTCGTGGAACGCAGTGAGCGCCGGATTCCGGTGCAGTACGCCAAGCGAGTGGTGGGACGCAAGGTGATGGGCGGGCAGTCGACGCACCTTCCGCTGCGTGTCAACTCCGGTGGCGTGATGCCGGTCATCTTTGCGAGCTCGGTGCTTACCCTGCCGCAGACGGTTGGATATGCGCTGCAGAATAACAAGTACTTTGGACCGTTCTTCGGCGGATTGAGCAAGGCCCTGGGTTGGGGCGAGCCGCTGCACACGTTCCTGTACGCCGTCGGAATTTTATTCTTTGCTTACTTCTACGTGTCGATTGTCTTCAATCCGAAGGACGTCAGCGACAACATGCAGAAGTATGGCGGGTTCATTCCCGGCATCCGTCCGGGCGTGCGCACGAGCAACTACATCAACGAAGTGCTGACCCGGATTACGCTGGTCGGCGCACTGTACCTGATCATTATCTCGTTGATTCCAGAATGGATGATTGCTGGTATCCATCTCAACAACTTGCCGGTGTGGATGGGTGGCAGTCTGTTTGACCGCCTGCCGAACTGGATACTGCACGGCCTGAATGTCAACTTCTACTTCGGCGGAACCTCACTGCTGATTGTGGTTGGCGTGGCGATGGATACGGTAAACCAGATCGAGTCGCAACTGATTATGCGTCACTATGAGGGATTTACTCCAAAAAGTGGTCGCATCAGAGGACGCAGGGCGTGGTAAAGTACGTACCCTCGGCATAGTGGCTATGCCCTGTTCGGAGGTTACGCGATGGAAACTGAGGCTGCCATCCCGGTCTTCGCTGTGAAAAAAACTCAAACCGTTGTCGGCCCGGTGATCCTTTTAGGACCACCGGGTGCAGGCAAGGGAACTCAAGCAAAGCGGATCGCGGAGTATTACGGGATTCCGCAAATTTCAACCGGAGACATTCTCCGCGAAAACATCAGCATGGGTACGGAGCTGGGCAGGATAGCCGGCGAGCTGATGGAACGCGGTGAACTGGTTCCTGATGACTTAGTCTGCCAGATGGTGGCTCACCGGCTGGCACAACCGGATTGTGCACTCGGCTTCATCCTGGACGGTTTTCCGCGCACGGTGTATCAGGCAGAGTGGCTCGACAAACATCTTGCCGAGCAGCATTTCTTTGAAAGCGAAAAGGGCCGCAAGCAGCCCGTTGTGATCCAGTTGGTGGTGGAGTATAATCGCCTATTGCGAAGGCTTACAGGGCGCCGGACTTGTCCTACCTGCGGGCGAATCTACAACGTTTATACCTCTCAGCGGCCCAAAACCGAAGGCGTCTGTGACATAGACGGCTCTGTTCTTATCACGCGTAAAGATGACAAGGACGAGGTCATCGCTGAACGTTTGAAGAATTATGAGGTTCAGACTCATCCGCTGGTGAATTATTACCGCGAGCGGAAAGTTCTGACCGAGATCGACGGCGCGGCAGAGTTGGACTTAATAACAGCCGAGGCGTTCAAGGCAATCGAAAATGGCGATCGTGTGTAAGTCTGGCAATGAGATTGAAAAGATGCGGCGTAGTGGCCACATCGTTCGCCAGGTTCTAGAGGTAGTAACAGCCATGGTAGCTCCGGGTGTAAGTACGATGGACTTGGAGAAGGTGGCTGAAAGAAAGATCCGGGAATTGGGCGCAAAGCCCGCATTCAAAGGGTATTACGATTACCCCTGCGTGCTTTGCACCTCAATCAACCAGGAAGTTGTGCACGGGATTCCCTCGGACAAGCGCAAGCTGGCCGAGGGAGATATCGTCTCAATCGATTGCGGCGTGGTGCTGGACGGCTATTACGGCGACTCGGCAGTCACGGTTCCGGTGGGCGAGATCAGCGCTGAAACACGGAAGCTGATGGAGGTCACCGAGAAGTCACTGCACAAAGGGATTGAGGCGGCCAGGGCGGGAAACCGGCTGGGCGACATTGGCGCAGCAGTGCAAGAGTTTGTAGAGGCTGCCGGATTCAGCGTGGTGCGTGAGTTTGTAGGCCATGGCATTGGAACCAAGTTGCACGAGGATCCGCAGGTGCCGAACTACGGCGTTCGCGACCACGGGCTCAAACTACGCGAGGGCATGGTAATCGCGATTGAGCCGATGGTGAACGCGGGCGGAGCATCGGTTCGCGTGTTGGACGACAAGTGGACAGCGGTAACCGAGGATGGCAGGCCCAGCGCACACTTTGAGCACTGCGTGGCCATCACCAAAGACGGTCCTGTGATTTTGACCAATTAGCTCCGGGTTTCAGTGGTAGTGGCTGAAAGCTGGAAATTGAAATTGAGGTTGGATGAGTAAGGAAGACGCGATTGAAGTAATGGCAATGGTCATCGAACCACTGCCCAATGCGATGTTCCGGGTTAAACTTGAGAATGACCACGAAGTGCTGGCGCACGTTTCGGGAAAGATGCGCAAGAACTTCATTCGCATTCTTCCAGGCGACCGCGTAGCCGTGGAGCTCTCCCCCTACGACTTGAACCGTGGGCGCATTGTGTACCGCTACAAGTAGCGGCCAAAAGTTCGCGCAACCCGCAAATGCCTGAAAATGGCTGGCGGGCATCTGCGCGTTTGCAGCAAGGGGTCGCGAGATCCTGTTGGATGCCGTTTCAATCGTGTGGTTTGCGGGGGAGATGGCAATTGCGTCCGGAGTTTGGTTTGACGACGGGCGAGTTGAGGAAGTGGGAAATGAAGGTTCGTGCTTCAGTAAAGAAGATTTGCGATAAGTGCAAGGTCATTCACCGCCATGGGGTGGTGCGAGTGATTTGCGAAAACTCGAAACATAAGCAGCGCCAGGGCTAAACCCCGGGTCTGCTCAACCAGGAGTAGGACACTTACATGGCACGTATTGCAGGCGTCGATCTGCCGCGCAACAAACAGGCACGCATCGCGCTCACTTACATCTACGGTATCGGCCAGCCCCGCGCGTTGAAGATTTTGACGGCGGCGACAGTCGAACCGCTCAAGAAGATCCAGGACCTGAGCGAAGAGGAAGTGAACCGCATCCGTCAGGTGATCGAGAATGAAGGCCAGGTTGAAGGTGATCTGCGCAAGGAAATCTCGCTTCACATCAAGCGGCTCATAGAAATTGGCTCTTATCGCGGCAACCGTCACCGTCGCAGCTTGCCTGTCCGCGGACAGCGCACGCACACCAACGCACGTACTCGCAAGGGTCCGCGCAAGGGCACAGTGGCTGGCAAGAAGAAGGCGACGAAGTAATATCGCCCGGCCGCAAGGTCGCGTTTTCCGCGTGCCGCACTCCGTCGGCAGGGAGAACGCTTACTGGTAACCAAAGAACAGGAATTGAGAACGGAATATGGCAAAAGCAGCGAGTGTCGGCGCTTCCGCGACGGACAAGAAGAATAAGAACAAGAAGTTCAAGAAGAAGGAGCGCAAGCACATCCCCCACGGGGTTGTGATGATTACCGCTTCCTTCAACAACACCATTGTCACTATCAGCGACCCGTTGGGCAACGTGATTTCCTGGAAGAGCTCCGGCTCTCTGGGCTTCCGTGGTTCACGCAAGGGTACGCCATTTGCCGCGCAGCAAGCCGCCATGAATGCCGCCAACACGGCGCGCGATCACGGTCTTCGCAGCGTAGATGTTCGCGTTTCTGGTCCGGGTTCGGGCCGTGAGTCGGCGATTCGCGCCCTGGCAGCAGCAGGCGTGGAAGTTCGCACGATCAAGGACGTCACTCCGGTTCCTCACAACGGATGCCGCCCGCCAAAGAAGCGTCGCGTTTGATTGCAGTTGTGTAGGCGCCCCAAGTTGGGCTGCCGTCCCACATTTGCCAACAGAAGGCAAATATGGGCCACCAAAGATTCGAGCGGGATTGAAGGGATTCCAACTCCCGTAAACCGCTCTCAGACCGAAGGAGAATTAAGTTGGCACGCTATAAAGACGCAGTATGCCGCCTTTGCCGCCGTGATGGAACCAAGCTGTTCCTCAAGGGCGCAAAGTGCTTCATGGAAAAATGTCCGGTGGAGAAGCGTAACTTCGCTCCCGGGCAGCACGGCAAGGATCGCAAGGCGAAGATCGTTGGTTATGGTCTGCAGCTCCGCGAAAAACAAAAAGCCAAGCGCATGTACTTTGCGCAGGAAAAACAGTTCCGCAACTACTTCGAGAAGGCCGCTCGCGCGAAGGGCGTCACCGGCGAAATCCTCTTGCAGCAGCTTGAGCGTCGTCTTGATTCAGTTGTGTACCGGCTTGGATTCGCGGTTGCGCGCCGTCAGGCTCGCCAGCTCGTGCGCCATGGCCACATCGCGGTGAATGGACGCAAGGTGAACATTCCTTCGTTTCAGATCAGCGTTGGAGAAGAAATCACGATTCGCGAAAACAGCAAGAAGTTGGTGATTCTAGAAGGCGCGAAGGAATTTGCTTCGCACCAGACGGCACCGAGCTGGCTGGAGATTGATCGCGACAACTACAAGGGACGGGTGCTTGCATTGCCCCGCCGCGAAGACATCAACCTGCCCGTCAACGAGCAGCTCATCGTCGAACTCTACAGCAAGTAACTGTAGGATTTGGCCGGAGGCGGGTTTCCCACCTTATCGCCGCAAAGAGCGCGGCGCGAAGGTGGGGCACCAGTACTTCTGGAGTTGTCGAGCAACCCACTTACCGCGGCACGGAAGTAAACCCGTGCCGCATCACCCTGTCTCGGACCAGATCCGCCTGCGAGCGCCCTGTGCCTCGTAGAGCCAAACGGACCGAAGAAAGAGGAGAAACGAATGCTCTGGAAGGGTTTTCAAAAGCCTAAGCGCCTAGCGATGGATTCTGAATCGCTGACTGATAAGTATGGTCATTTCTGGGCGCAGCCATTCGAGCGCGGATTCGGCACCACGATCGGCAATGCGCTCCGGCGCGTGCTGCTTTCGTCGATTGAGGGCGCGGCCATTACCGCGGTCAAGATCGAAGGTGTGCTGCACGAATTCCAATCGATCCCGGGTGTCGTCGAGGACGCCACCGACATTATTCTCAACTTGAAGCAGATTCCGTTCAAGCTCGCGGGCGACGCGCCGAAGATGATTTATCTGCGTGCCGACCAGCCGGGCGTTATCACCAGCGGCATGATTGAAGCCGACGGCGACGTGGAAGTTCTGGACAAGGACGTCTACATTGCGACGGTGAGCGAAGGCGGCAAGATCGATATGGAGCTGAGGTTGAAAAAAGGCCGCGGCTACGTTTCGGCGGACAAGAACTTTGACGAGGATCTCGGACTGGGCTTCATTCCGATTGATTCGGTACACTCGCCAGTTCGCAAGGTGAACTACTCGGTTGAGGCCGCTCGTCTGGGCCAGATCACCGATTACGACAAGCTTGCATTGGAAGTGTGGACGAACGGATCGGTAACTCCCCAGGATGCGATTGGCCTTGCGGCCAAGCTGCTGAAAGACCACATGAACATCTTCATCAACTTTGAAGAGGAAGTGGAAGCAGCTGGAATTTCGGCAGACAACAAGCCGGAGATCCGCAACGAGAATCTGAATCGCTCGGTGGAAGAGCTGGAACTCAGCGTTCGCAGCTACAACTGCCTGAAGAACGCCAACATTCAGACGATCGGCGAACTGGTCTGCAAGACCGAAGCCGAGATGCTGAAGACGAAGAATTTCGGCCGCAAGTCACTCAACGAGATCAAGGAAATCCTTGCCTCGATGGGCCTTGGACTCGGCATGAAGATTGACGAGCACGGCAATGCGGTCGCCACCAGCCAGTCCACGATGGGCAGCAGTTTGCCGCCTTCGTTTGGCTCTGGAGACAGCAACCCGGGCTTCTAAAGCTCAGCGGAAGACGCTGCGAAGTGTCTTCCGCAAATCTCCCGGCTAGGCCGTGGAGTTAGTTCAGCCGGAATGTCAGCGGCTCCGGCGATAATCAAGGATTGAGTCATGCGTCATCGTGTAGCAGGTTGGAAACTAGGCCGGAACACATCTCACCGGCGCGCTTTGCTGCGGAATCTTGTCACCTCTCTGATCATCGAAGAGCGGATTGAGACGACCGTCACCAAGGCCAAGGCAATGAAGTCCCACGTCGAGAAGATGATTACGCTCGGCAAAAAAGGTGGAGTTGCAAACCGCCGTCTGGCCGCGTCATACCTCATGACTCCGGAAGCGGTCGACAAGCTGTTCAACACCGTTGGTCCTCGCTTCGGCGACAGGCCAGGCGGTTATACGCGTATCATCCTGACCGGATTCCGCAAGGGAGACGGGGGAGCCAAGGCGTTCATCGAAATTCTCGGCAGCGAGAAGGTTGTGGACGAGAAGCGCGAGAAGCGTGCTGAACTCCGTGCCAAGCGTGCCGAAGAGACTCGCAAGGCAATGGAAGAGCAGCAAGGTCCCGCGCCCGAAGGCGGCGAAGAGCCGAAGGCGTAGTTCAAAGTTCAGTGCCGGACTCCCGGGCCGCATGGCCGGGGAGAACGGTTCGTGCGATCATGCGCGCCTGCGGGCGCGCATTTTTGTGCTGGGAGCCTGTACCCTGCGTTCGAGGGCTGCTTGTGAGGAACAGTGCTCCCGGATAATCGCCAAGGAATTCACAGTCACGAAATACACGACCGCGGACGCTTTACTGGTGTTCGGAAACAAAATCCCCACTCGGAAAAGCGCGTTGAGTGAGCCACCCGGACAATCGTCATTTGAGTGAAGGAAGCAAGCGCCAGAGCCTCTGGTTCTTTACTGAATCTGACCGGCGCCGGTGGCAAGCTGGGCTTGCAGTTCTTTGGGCGACATGGAGTCCAGTTGGAAGACTGTGACGCGAGGATCGCGCAATTTCAGTTGCGCCGGGAGCTGCTCGCGCCTGGTGGCGGGAACACATGGGGCGAGGACTACAAAGCAGGGAGCGATTCTGTCGAAAGACGACAGAACGTCATCCGACGGCGTGGCTGTCACATCAAACCCGAGCGACTCCAATATAGGTTGAATCAGGGTGATCACTGCCGGGTTGTCGTGAACGACTAGAATTGCTTTCTTACTGCTCATACTCGGGTCCGAATCGCTGTTGTGCTGTTAAAAGTCTGAAGTGAACAAACGTACAATTGAATCGAAAACATTTACGACGCGGACGATGGTCCAGAAAGTTGCGCGCCGCTATCAATGTTTAACAGAGTTTTCAAGACAGCCACAAGGTTGCCGGGCTCCACGGGGAGTGCGAGTGCTTTGGCTGAGCCATGTTCACGGGCTTCGCGTTCAGCCTGGCTCAATTGATCTGGAAGCGCCAGGTAGATCACTGGAACCCGCGCCATCTCAGGGTAGAACTTTATGATTGCACGATGGACCTCAAAACCTAACGTGTCAGGAAGCAGTACATCCAGAACCATTGCATCCGGCTTGTTCTGGATGGGCGACAATGGCGTTTCAATTCCTACCTCTTTGACGATGAATCCTGCGTCGGTCAAGGTTTTTACCACTGTGCTGCCCTGGATCACGTCCAACGCCTCTGCCCCGGTCTTTGCCTCTTTTACGATGAAGCCTGCTTCGGTGAGCTTTGCGGCTATGGCGTATCGCAGAATGTCGTCATGCATGACGGTCAGCACGACATGATCAGGAGTGCTGGTGCCAGAGAGCATCTCGGAGATGATTTTGATCAGCTCTGGCGGGGGCACGGGCTTTGAGGCTAATTCGAATTGAAAGCTTTTGGTGCTGGTGAGTTTTGTCTGTGATACCGCAAGGTGTCCGGAAAGGAACAGCACCTTACATTTCGGCAGCTTCGCCGTGATCTGCCTGGCCGCTTCGATTCCATCCATGGTACCCATGTGAATGTCAGAAAGAAGCAGGTCGGGGACGAAACTGACGGCTGTTGCTACGGCCTCTTCTCCGCTGAACGCGGTTGCGGCTTCGTATCCGTGGTACTGCAGAATTGCCTTCAGCGTAAGAGCGAGGGGCTGCTCATCGTCCACTACTAGAATTTTTTCCTTTTTTCGCTGACGCTGAGTGTTTTTCAATTCGGCCCCCCGAGGACTTGTAAGTAATTCCGCTCCCCGTCAGCCTCATTCACGGCAAATTGATGTCGGCAGGGATAGTTGTAGATTATCCGACTTAGAACCGCCTGTCGATACCGTAGGCGAAGCTTGTAATCAGCGGGGTGTAACATGATCGGCATGGCGCGCAATGGATCAGAGACGGGCATGATGGAAACGGTTACGGGTTCGACACGAGGCGTTTATTCGTTCTACCTGGCGGGGCAATGGTTGACCACGGATCAGGTGATCGAGGTGAGGTCTCCGTTTGATGAACGCGTGGTGGGACGCGTGTCGCTGGCGGCTCCGGAGCATTTGGAACGGGCAATTGACGCGGCGGTGAAGTCGTTTGCGGTGACGAGGAAACTCGCGGCCTATGAGCGACAGCGCGCGCTTGCGAAGATTGCGAGCGAACTGGTTGAGCGTAGCGAAGAGTTTGCGCAGTGCATCTGCGCAGAGGCAGGTAAACCAATTCGCACAGCTCGCGGCGAGGTGGAGCGAGCGGCATTCTGCTTCCAGTATGCGGCGGAGGAGACCACTCGATTGACCGGCGAGGTGTTGCCGCTGGACGCGCAGGCGGTGAGCGCGAACCGGTTGGGGCTGCTGCGGAGAGTGCCGCTGGGCGCGGTGTCTGGGATTACACCTTTTAATTTCCCGCTGAACCTGGTGGCGCACAAGATTGCTCCGGCGATGGCCGCTGGGTGTCCAATTGTGCTGAAGCCGGCGACTAAGACTCCGATGGTGGCGCTGATGCTGGCGGATGTGATTGCGCGCTCGGGGTATCCGCCGGAAGCGGTGAGCATTCTGCCGATGACGAACGAGAGCGCAAGGCCGCTGATTGAGGACGAGCGCTTCAAGCTGTTCACGTTCACGGGATCGTCGGCGGCAGGCTGGGCGATGAAGGCGCGGGCAGGGAAGAAGAAAGTGGCGCTGGAGTTGGGCGGAAACGCAGGCTGCATCGTGCATTCGGACGCCGACCTGGACAAGGCTGTGGCGCGATGCGCGGCTGGAGGCTTTGCCTTCGCGGGACAGAGCTGCATCAGCGTGCAACGTATTTTGGTGGAGCGTTCGGTGTTCGCTGCGTTCGTCGAGAAGCTGGCGGCGGCAGTGCAGAAACTCAAGGCAGGCGATCCGGCGGAAGAGTCGACCGATGTGGGCCCGATGATTCGGCTGGCAGACGCGGAGCGGGCCGAGAAGTGGATTGCCGAGGCTGTGGCGGGCGGTGCGAAGGTAGTTTGCGGCGGCACTCGCAAGGGGGCGATGCTGGCTCCGACGGTGCTGACCGGGACGGCCGAGACGCAGAAGGTAAACTGCCAGGAAATTTTCGCTCCGGTGGTGACCGTGGAGGCCTACGACGACTTTGGCGCGGCGCTGGCGCAGGTGAATCGCTCTCCTTATGGCTTGCAGGCGGGAGTGTTTACCCAGGACATTACACGCATCATGCGGGCCTACGACGAGTTGGAAGTGGGAGCGGTGATTGCAGGCGACGTGCCTACGTTCCGCATCGACCATATGCCGTATGGCGGAGTGAAGGATTCGGGAGTTGGGCGCGAGGGGATTCGGTTTGCTATTGAAGAGATGACGGAGTTGAAGTTGCTCGTGATCTCTTAGGCTAAAGCGTGACGCAAGATGGAAACTCTTCCGCGGGGCGGAGTTTTCTTTTGCGATGAATGTGGCTGACTTGAGGTTAGTGAGCAAGTTCGGAGATGAGGTCTGATTCGATATTTGTTGCGAATGGAGCCGCTCCACTGGTGTCTATAGGTGCAGGTACTCTTTTTGAGGAAGCGCTCAATGAAAGCCAAGATCGCGTCCACCCTTATCTTCCTCTTCGCCGCGGCCTGCACGGCCTGGCTTTTTGTAGGTTTCCCGCGCTTCTATTGGCCACCCACCGTATTTGTTGCGGCAAGTGTACTTGTGCTTGTACTTGCTTCGGCAGGTGTCTTTCTCTGGCCATGTCTCAGCTACTGGTTGGGAATGTTATCGGGACTCGTGACCTTGGCCGGGTTTTTGGAAGGCGACTTCGGAGGTTTTGTGAATTCCTGGATCGCTTTTAACCTGCCAGAAAGTACTGTTAATCTCCTCGAAGCAAAGGCGAGAATCATCTTCGTCGCCGCCGTTGTGGTCTCGACAGCCTGTTCCGTGACCCGTCTTCTTCCATCTGCCTGGATGCTGCGGAGGTCTCCCGTGCGAGAACGCACTTGGCCAGCTTTCGCCGTCTGCCTCCTGGTTATCGCATTATGGTTCGGCGGCTCAGCGAGTCCTTATCGCATTCCCTTGATAGTGGATGCTGTTGGCGCGGAACTGACACTGTTGCATGTAGAAAAAAGGGGCATTCAGTTTCATGAAACCTCCATAAGAGTTTACAGAGATGGAAAGTTCTACCTTTCGCGAAATGATCGGAGGCTATTCCAATACCGATTCGCAGAGAGAATCGACTCAGGAGTGCTGCCGGAGGCCGTGACTACGACCGCGATTACGATGGCGCGATCCACTCAACTGAAAGACTTGCGCACGCCGCCCGCAATGGCTTTGCGGAGCCATAATGCGGAGGGATGGTACATTCGAACCTCTCAGACCGTCTTAGCCTTCAATACGGAGTATGGTACGAAGCCCCCGAAGGACGTTGTTGATCTGTTTCATTTATCGCCAAGTATCCAACAATCAATCATCTAAATGGCAAAGCCAATGAGGGGAAATCAAACTCAAAGAGGATGTCCTCCCGGAAATTGATTTCCCCTCACGCTGTTCTATTCAGTTAGTTCCAATGACCGCTCCAGCCGCCGCCCCAATTTCCGCTGCGCCAGCCTCGGTATTGAGCACCATCGACGACGTTGCCCTCGCGATACTCAAACATTTGTTCCTGTCCGTTGGGACCACGTGCATAAATGCGAAGCGTCTTTACCACTCCGGGGTCCGGATCAACGCCAAAAATGCCGTTGGTCACCTGGAATGGCCGGCCAGTCCTCGCCAGTTCTTTGAGGCGCTCTGTCACATCGACGTGTCTGCGCTCGTGACCATATTGCGCGCTTAGAATCACGAATTGGCCTTCGGCGCGATCTCCTCCGCCGTTCCAATTGCCGCTCCAGCCACCATTGCCCCAATCACCACCGCGCCAGCCTCGGAATTGGCCGCCGTCAATCACGCTGCCCTCGCGATACTCGAACATTTGTTCCTGTCCGTTGGGACCACGGGCATAAATGCGAAGCGTTTTCACCACTCCGGGGTCTGGGTCAACGCCGAACAGGCCGTTGCTTACCCGGAGCGGGCGGTCCGCTCTTGCCAACTCCTTGAGCCGGTTGGTTACGTCAACATGGTTGCGCTCATGGCCATACTGCGCACTTAGAATCACATACTGGCCGTAGCCCTGTGCTGCGAGTGGTGTGGCCAGAAGGGCCAGGGCCAGCACCAAGAACAGTGTGAAACGGATCTTAAGCATTCGCTCTCCAAGTAATGAGATGTTTTGCTTCGCACGAAATATAGCACGTTGATCCCGCTTACTCAGGCCGAGCGCGCTATCGATTTGGTTAGATGCGGAGCAGGATCAGAGGGAACGCTCCTAGGGTCGCCTCTTGCGATCTCCCAGGCAAAGGTAGTGCACGGTGCTGCATCCACTACCTGGTAGATGAAATAAATCTTGAACTTGCAGGATGAGAACATGAAAAAGCCGGGTGCGATCCAAGACCAGCCAGCAGCAGAGCTCATCTCTAAAAGAATCGCCGAACTCGGGGACTGGCGCGGCGAGACCCTCAGCAGAATGCGTAAGCTCATCAAGGAAGCAGATCCGGACGCGGTCGAAGAGTGGAAATGGATGGGCACCCCGGTATGGTCACATGACGGCATTATCTGCACGGGGGAATCCTACAAAAGTGTGGTGAAGCTTACCTTTGCCAAGGGCGCGTCACTGGAGGATCCGGCGCGTCTCTTCAACTCAAGTCTCGATGGGAACGTGCGCCGGGCGATTGACATTCACGAAGGAGAAGTAGTTGACGAGGCCAACTTCAAGGCGCTTGTGCGCCAAGCGATTGCCCTTAATAGTCTGAAACCACCAAAGAAAAAGAAGGCATAAGCGTCTTACATCAAGCTGTATGCGTTTTGATGTCGGTGCAGGGCGTGTACTCCATGCCAATTGAAATTTGGTTGGAGATGCTTGGGCCCCAGAAGCGCTGAACGAGATGAAAGGCGAAGTCCATTGAGGATGTGACTCCGCCGCAGGTGACGATGTCTCCATCATCGACTACGCGCGCCTCGACAACTTTGGCCGAGGTCGAACGCAGGTCCGGCAGTGCGGCGTGGTGAGTGATTGCTGGACGGCCATCCAACAGTCCGGCGGCGGCCAGTGCCATAGTTCCAGTGCAAACCCCGGCGATGATTGTTCCCTGCGAATGAAGCCTGGCGATGGTTCTGGTTAGGGGACCGCGCTCGATCTCAGCGCGTATGCCACGGGGAGAATGGCTGGCCCAACCACCTCCGGGAACAATGAGCAAATCGCAGGCGTCGCCGAGCACTCCGTCTGGCACCACGCGCAGACCGTAAGCCGCCGAGACCTGTTCACAAGGAGCGAGAGTTACGAGGTTCACGTCAATTCCGTCCACGAGATTGGCGGCGCGACGAAAGATCTCGAGGGGACCAATGAAGTCCAGTTCGTCGGCGCCGTCGAAGACCAGAATGCAAATGTGCATGAAATCTCCCGGATGACTTGGCCCTGTACTGGCCATCTAATGGGCGAAGTGATGTGCGCTGGGTCACTGCAAAGCGATGCGAAGAGCGCTGAAATGGGTTGCAGTAGGCTGCGCAGGGACTTTGCGCGGCATGGAGGCGTCCTATGAAACGCATTCTGTTTGCAGTGTTCGTTGTGGTGATGGTGCTGAGTCTTGCGCCGATGTGCGCGGCACAGAGCAAGGCGCAGGCAATTGATCAGGCCGTGGCCATCACGGATGACATTACCCCGCCCCGGTTGGCCGAAGTCGCCAGCCCGGAGTACACGGACGAAGCCAAGAAACACAAGGTCGAGGGAACGGTCACACTGCTGATCGTGATCGACAAAAAGGGCGACGTGGTCGATGCGAAAGTCGTGAAAGGCCTGGGTCATGGACTTGACGAGAGCGCGGTCGTTGCGGTGAAAGAATGGAAGTACAAGCCAGCGGAGAAGAACGGTGCTCCGGTATCAGTGAAGATGGAAGTGACGGTGGATTTTTACCTGCCAGCGTAAGCGGTTGGTCCTTGTAAGACTGGCCGAGTAAGACATAAGACAAGGTGAAGCTGAATGCGAGGGGCGCAGTGCAATACTGTGCCCCGGATTTTTGCTCGCGCGATGATGGCAAAGAGCGCGAATGAAATGATCTTCAGTGTTTGCTCAAGATTACTTTTCAAATTGGGAAAGTCTATGCGCAGCTACGAATTACAGGGCAAAAAGCTGCATATTTTTTGATTGTTGCTGCATCTCATTCCTAAAGCCATAAGGTGCTTGTGATTTCGCTTTTATTTCCAGCAGAGGAAAAATTTTGATAGAAAGAGCGCGCGACGGTCTGCTGGGCGGATGGCGGATAGATATTTCTCACCTGCAGGGCAAAACGGCAGAAGCGCCTGCTATAATCCGTTGTTCTCGTGACATAGGTCACAAACTGGTAAGTAATCAATCACACACGGTAGTGAGATCTAAACAGTGCGACCGGAGCGGCGTGAATGCTTGCGGAGCAGGTTTCGGTCTCCCGGATTCAGACCGGACATTTTAGAAGTCCGGCAGGGATATAACGGATAGTTTCCAACCATGGCGCAGATATTTCATCGCGGTGCCAACTCGATTGCAAGGGCATCCATACTGGGCGGACTGATCCTGGTGGTGGGTCTA
>Ga0182012_10003559_pt1 | contig 16603 bp, 15 predicted proteins | sample 612S2SmetaG_FD_120486 | JGI IMG/M metagenome (GOLD analysis project Ga0182012, IMG submission 120486) | Permafrost microbial communities from Stordalen Mire, Sweden - 612S2S metaG | ecosystem: Environmental > Terrestrial > Soil > Wetlands > Permafrost | place: Sweden: Stordalen | collected...
GAAATGTTCGATGAAGCCACCGCGGTCGCCGAACGTATTGTGCAGATGCGGCCGCGGGATGCGCGGGCTCATTTGTTCCTGGGCACCTATCATTTGCTTTATCAGCATGATGCCGTTCGGGCCCGCGCGGATTTCGCCAAGGCGCTGAGCTTGCGTCCTGGTTATCCGGATGCCTTGTCTTTCCTGAAACTAATTGACGAGCAGGAACGCCTAAGGTAGGCCAAACAATGATGACTCGACGCAATCATGGTCCAATGCTTTACGCCGAGGTTTGCCGCCGCTGCGCCGAGTAAAAGATCGCCTATTACTACTGACTCACTCTCCCGCCTCCCGGCTTCTGGAGGCCATCCCAGATCCGCCACAATGTCCCGCCAAAAATATTGGCCTGCACCTCCGGCGAAACCCCGCACGCCTCTAACATACGCCGATACCGCTCAAGCGACCTATCCATCTCTTCCAAATCCCCTCCAAACACATCGGAGCCATAAATCAACTTTTCAAAGGCCGGGGCTGTCGATTTAGGCGTATGAGCGCTCGCTACGCTGGTCCACCAGAACACCGACTTGAAAAAACTAAAATCGTCCTGTTTCTTAATCAGCGTAGAGCCCGAAACGTCAAAATACACGTTCGGATTCCACCGGGCTACTTCTCCGGCCCAAGCGTAGTCTGGATTTCCCAGGTGCGCCCCGATGATGGTCAACTTCGGGAACTGGCGCGCGATCAGATCGAGCGTCGCCACTCGCATCCGATCCGAACTCACATTCGACGGAATCTCCGGCGTCATGCGATTCACAATACCCGTATGAAACAGCACAATCATGCGGCTTTGCTCCGCCAGCTTGTATATCGGCCAATAGCGCTCGTCGTCATACCGGTAATGCGGCCCCGTCAGTTCTCCTAAGCCGGCAAATCCCGCCTGCTGAAACCGCCTCACCGTCTCCAACACATGCGGCGAATCCAAATCGATTTGCCCCAAGCCAACAAAGCGACCCGGATGCAGCTTCATGAAGCCACTCACCTGCTGCAAGTCTTTCGGCATAGTGATCAAGAGCGCCATGCCATCCAGGCTTTCCAACTTAGCTTCTAACTTCTCCAAAAACGCCAAGCTGCCGTCATGATGGACATGACAATCAACCAGCTTCGGCGCCGCACCCTCGCACCCACCGCAAAGTGCCAACAGAACCGCGACCGTCAGGGCGGCGTTCCCGCCCCTACTTGTACCGAGGGAGCAGCGTCGGCGAGCTCTACGGTTGCTCAGCATATTCCCTATAAAGCCTCTCAATCTCCGCCGCTTTCATCTCGCCATCATACGTCACCACCCGGTATCTAAACAGCAATGACTTGCCCTCGGGAATCGTCCAACTCCCATCGCGCGCGTCGTCCTTCGTGAACTCTCTCAGTCCAAATGGATTCGCCGCCAGCAACCCATACCCACGCGCGTGCCATGTCGTTGGATGCCGGAAACTCTTGGGATGCTCCAACACCACAATGCCCACCGCTTTACCGTCCACCGTACCTGAATAATTCACCCAATCGGCCGTCTTTCCCCAGATCTCGCTCTCACCTTTTCCTCCCCGCGAATTCAGCATGTGTCCGAGCGGCGCACTCAGTTCCGCGCCCAGCCTCATGCCGAATGTCCCCTCTTTGGTATCGCCCAGCGTCAGTGGTCCATCGCTGGCCTCGAGCGTGAACTCGCAATCGATCGTCCGCGTCCGCTTATCCCCGCGAAACACAAACCTCTGTGTCTCCCTGCCGATCACTCGCCCCGCCGGGTCTTTCAACGCAAAACTCGCCTTGATGGTTCCGGCATCTCCGCCAGTCGCCTCCTCAATCTTGGGATCTCCCACGTGCCCATACGCCTGCCGCGAATGCTCGTCATAATACTTCTGGAACGCCTCCTCGCCCCAAAAGTTGAGCCCATCAATGTTGCCGTGTGAAAAGTAAAGCGGTCTTTGATGCGGTTCGAACGACGAAGCCTTCGCGTCTCCGCCCGACGCGTCATTGCCTATCGGGAATGGCCTGCTCAGCACAATGCCGCTCGCCGTCTGTATCGGCATCAGGTAGCTCTTCGCCACCTCCGGACTAAAGTAGTAACTCGTAAACGGCTGCCCGCCAATAGCGACCTCAATGTGGTTTCCCTCCTGCTTCACTTCCACTGAGGCCGCCATCATTACTGCCAGCAAAATATGTGTCATCTATCTATTAAACTCTCTGCCGTTTCTAGCTTCTTGTGGCGCGGACACTCGTGTCTGCCGCGCCGAGACTCGTCTCGGCGCGCGGCGCGCTGCCCCCTCCCTAAAACGACAACTTTAACGCAAACTGTAACACCCGCGGATTCCCCGCCGACGTAATCTGTCCCGTGGACGTCGATCCGAGATAGTTCTGCGGCTGGCTAAAGTTCACATTATTGAACACATTAAAAAATTCCGCCCGGAACTGCAAAGACATTCTTTCTACCAGCGCAAAATTCTTCAGCAACCCCATATCCGTATCAAACGCCCGCGGTCCGCGCAAAATATTCTTCCCGGAATTGCCATACGTCCCAATCGCATTCGGCACAAACGCCGCCACGTTGAAATATTCCTGCACCTCCGCCGCGTGTGATCCGCCCGCGCCTAAATAGGGGTTGCCTCCCTCGTAATCGGCCCGGTCCGAGCCAATCCCGCTGAACGAGTTATCCACGTTACTAAAAACCGAGAACGGAAATCCCGAGCGCCAGTTGGTTATCGCCGTCACCTCCCAGCCGTTGATCAATTTCGCCGGCAGCCCATGCAGCGGCGCGGCCGGAATCTGCCACAACCCAGAGAAATTAAATACATTCGGCACATCGTCGTTTGAGATTCCATAGTCGAAAGCTCTGTCGAACGGGTCGGTGCGGCCATTCGCTCCGTTCGCGCTCAAATCGTCAATCATTTTCGATCTCGTGTAATTCGCCAAAATCGACAGCCCGCGGCTGAAGCGCTTCTCCAAATTCAAGCGCAAAGACTCGTAGTGAGAATTATTGTCCGAGGAAAACAGTCCCACACTGCCAAACGCCGGATTGATGCGCCGTTGCTGGGTATCCGCCTCCGTTGAGTCGCCAGGAATGTAGAGAGCCGGATTCTGCTCATTGAAACCCAAAACTCCGCTGGCCAGATAGGTGCCCTTATTTCCTGCGTACGACGCCCTCGCCACCCAGGCGTTACCAAACTGGTGCTCCAAGTTCAGATTCCAGGTAGCCAGTTCCGGCATATGCCAGTTATGCTGCAGCGTCCCGTAAATCGAAACCGGCAGCGTAAACTGCGCGTTTGAACTGGGCGCATTCGTTGCATACTCCGCCGGAAATGGATTGGAGATTCCAATACTCGCGTAAGGATTCGCAAAGTTCACGATGCCCGTGTAGTTGAATTGTGGGCTGAAAGGCGCGGTATCCACCATGCCGTTTGAATCGTGATTTCCCAGTGGTGTGTAGTAAATGCCGCCTCCGCCGCGCAAAACCGTGTGCGCCGCAATCTGATATGAAAATCCGAGACGCGGCGCTATGTTGAGCGTGTCATTCAGCGACCCGCCTTTCGGGCACCCTGGATCGCCTCCGAACAGCATCCCCAGTGGCGCGTTCGGAAAGCGCATCGATTCCGTCGTCGTACCGGGCAGGTAACACACAACCCGCCCCTTCTTTTCGGTATATGGGAAATAAGGATCCCAGCGTAACCCCGCCTCCACCTTGAGTTTCGATGTCACGCGAATGTTGTCCTGCACATACAAGCTCCACAAAACTCCATCCAGATTCTTGTACTCGCCCCCTCCTTGCACGAAGTTGGACGCCGTCCCCAACAGGAAGTCCGATAGATTGCTTCCCGATAGTGCGTTGCCAAACGTAAAGTTGCCGGACATGTTGTAAGTATTGATCAGCGTGTTCGATACGTGCAGCGCTTCGCCGCCAATATGGATCTCATGCGACCCGCGCTCCAACGTCACGTCTTCCCGGAACGAATAGTCGCCCCGGTCGAACGTCCCCTGATGGTTCGTCTGTATATTGAAAAACCCATTCACATATACGTCCAACTCGGGCGGCGTGGGCGCGGCAATCTGAACTCCGGCCGCCGGAAAGCCAAAAGGCGCGCCCGAAATTGAACCTCCTGTTTGCGACGTCCAGCTATACCAGCTATTGAACAGCACGCGCGGCGAGAGCGAGTAGGTGTCGTTGATCGCTAGATTTTTCACCGTCACCTGATTGCCGTTTCCGTCCGCCGCGATCAGATTCTGCCCGCCGATCGTTACATCCGGTGGCTCGTCGAACCGTGTCCAAAACCAGCTCCCACTCACCTGATTTTTCCCTTGATTGTAGTTAATCTTAATCAGATACTGATCGTCGTTCTGCACGATATTCGCGCCCGCGAATGTCAACTGTCCGTTTGGTCCGTTCGGCAGCGGAATGTGATTCAGAAAATACTGCGCCTGCGCGCTCAAACTGCTCGTTGGAATCTGGTCGCCCTGATAAGCCGCACCAGTCAGCGGATTGGCCACCGTAATTCCCGACCCCGCAAAGTCGCCCGTTCGCTCCGCCGCCGTGGGCACGAATGCCACATTTCCTTGCGCCGCGCTGCGTATCTTGGTCCCTTGGTAAGTGCCGAAGTAAAACAACTTATTCTTCAGAATCGGCCCGCCAATTGCCCCGCCGTATTGGTTGCGCTTCAGCGTATCTTGCGTCGGCGCAAAGAAGTTTCGCGCGTTGAAGTCGCCATTCCTCACAAATTCGAACACATCGCCGTGGATCTCGTTCGTGCCCGATTTCGTAACCAGATTCACCACTGCTCCCGCGCCAATTCCATACTGCGCTGACAAATTGTCTGTCTCCACGTTAAACTCTTGCATCGCATCCGGATTGGGAAACGGCAGGTTGGCGTTCAGATACGTGTCGTTATGCCCTCCGCCATCCATCTCGTAATTCACGCCGCGCGGCCCGGCGCCATTTACATTCGCGTCCTGCTCGCCTGGATACACTCCGCCTTGGCAATTCACCAGGCAATAGTTGCCCGTCTCATTCACTGTTCCTGCCGCCAGAAACAGTAGTGTCTGCGGTTGCCGCCCGTCTAGCGGCAGATCTTCTATCCGCTTCGTGCCAATCAATTGCCCCACCGTTCCCGATTCCGTGTTCACCAAGCCCGCGTCGCTGGTAACCGTCACCTGCTCTTGCACGTTGCCAATCTGCATCTTCACCGGCAGGTTCACCTGCTGATCAACCGTAAGAGTGATTCCGGTTTGCACAAATTTCGAGAAGCCCGCTTTTTCCACTGTCACTTCATAAGTGCCTATCGGAAGCGCACTGAAGGTGAAAGAGCCATTGCTGCCGGAAGCAGATACTTTCTCCAATCCGGTATCAAGATTCCGTACCGTGATCTTGGCATCCACAATCACCGCTCCCGAGGTATCTAATACCGTCAAACTTAGACTCGAAGTTGTATATTGCGCTAACAGCGTGCTGGCTAAGCCAAGCGCCGCCATGATCACTGCCGCCGAATTGAAAAAGCAAGATCTTACTAGTGTCACAACGCACCCCCTTTTGTATCGTATTCAACCGTTGTGGTGGACGCTTTTGGGAAATATTTCTCAACCCGGTAACAGGAGCGGCGGCATCCACGATTTAGTGTCAGGACGTTTCAATTTAACCGTGGACGTAGTATAGGGGATCTTCTGAAACGCGTCAATAATAAACTGCCCTAGAAATATTTCATGCCTTGAGAAACATGTTTACGCGCTCAATTTGCCATGGTACACTGACCACCTAACCGTTAAGGAGGCACTAACATGAACTCGCGGCGTGAGTTTCTTGAAGTAAGTTCGCTCGCCTTTGCAAACTTGATCGCACCTAATAACCTGGCGGCCGCACAAACTCCGGCCGCGCAATCCGCCGCAGTTTTCCGGCTCAACGACTATTGGAACGATTTACCGAATCGCATGATCGCGCAAGTCAACGCCGCTCGCACTACGCGCAAGGCCGCACTCGCCGCCTTGCAATCCAGTGCCGCCGCCGATGAACGTCTCGCCATGGTCCGCTCCCGCGTCTGGGATCTCATCGGAGGAAAACTCCCTGAGACCCCCCTCAATCCCAAGACGACCGGCACCATCGACCGCCCTGCCTATCGCATCGAAAAGATAATTTTCGAGAGCCAGCCCGAGTTCTATGTCACCGCCCATCTTTACCTTCCAAAATCCGCCAACAAACCCGCGCCCGCCATCCTCGCTCCCCTCGGCCATGCGCCCGAGGGCAAGTGTTACCCCAGCTATCAGACCGTCTTTCAAAACCTCGCTCGTCAGGGCTTTGTCGTTTTTGCCTTTGATCCTCCCGGCCAAGGTGAGCGGCTGCAATATCTGGATCCCGCTACTCAAAAATCGCGTTTTGGCCCCACCGGCGAACACGACCGCTTTGGCTGGCCGGCCTTGCTGATTGGTTCTTCCACCACCCAGTTCGAGGTTTGGGATGGCATCCGCGGGCTCGACTACCTTCTTACCCGGCCCGAGGTCGACCCTGCCCGCATCGGCTGCTGCGGACACTCCGGCGGAGGCACCCAGACCATGTATTTGTGCGCTCTCGAACCTCGCATCAAAGCTGCCGTCTGTGTCGAAGGACATACCGAGAACTTAGCGGGCGCCGATTATCAACCTCCCGGCGCTTACGCCGACGCCGAGCAGAATATGATTGGCGGCCTGAAACTGGCTCTCGATCGCGGAGATCTCCTGGCCGCCTTCGCTCCCAAACCTCTCTTGATTTGCTACACCACCAACGATAACGGCACAACCTATTCGGCCCACTATGTGGCTGGAACCGAAGAGATTGGCGCTGAACTGCGCAGCTTGTATAGCCTTTATGGCGCTGCGGAAAAAGTCAGACTCTTTACCTCTCCGCTCCCCCACGATTACGATTACCTGCACCGCCGGTCCACCTATGAGTGGTTTAACAAATGGCTTCTCAATGGACAGTCTTCCTCGGAAGAAACCCCACTCGATCTCGCCCCCGAAGCATCTCTCTGGTGTACCTCCTCCGGCCAAGTCTTGACCTCGCTCGGAGGCCGTGCCGCCTTCCAGGTCAACCATGACCGCCTCCGGTCTATCAAATCCGCCGCCAACGGCCAGCCCGTGGATAAAGCAACCCTCCAAAGCCTCTTAGCCATTCCGCCCAAACCCACACACCTATCGGCCACCTCTCTCTCCACCACCACTTACGGCAAAGTCACCATCGAGGGCTTCGAATTCGCCTCCGAACCCGGCATTCGCATCCCCGGCTGGTTCCTCAAACCCGCATCGCTAACCTCGCCTTCTCCCGTTATTCTCATCGCCGACGACGAAGGAAAAGATCGCTTGTTCGACCAGTGGCCCCTCGTCGAGCAACTCACCATCGCGGGCTTCGCCATTTGCACCATCGATCTGCGCACCATCGGCGTGACCCGTCCGCGCCTCCCCTCGGCGGGCCCCGATTTCTATGGCTTCGGCGTCGAACTGGCTTACACGCTCGTCAATCTCAGCCTGGGCTCGCCGCTGCTCGGCCAGCAGACCTGCGATGTGCTGCGCGCCCTCGACTATCTCGAAACGCGCGACGACGTCAACAAATCGCGCATCTCCCTCTTTGCCTCCGGCGTCAGCGGCTTACCCGCCTTGGCTGCCGCCGCTCTGGACGCCCGCGTCCGTTCCCTGTTCCTGAATCGCACGCTCCTCACCTACGAATCCATCGTGGCTTCAAAAGAATACCACCTTCCGCCCTCCGCCATCGCCTTCGGCCTGCTCGCCAAGTGTGATCTGCCCGAAATCTGCGCCCTCGTCGCCCCGCGCCCGGTGTGGCTCGTCAATCCCGTTGGCGCGCAAGGCGACCCAGTCCCGCTCACGGAAATCCAAGCCAGCTACCCAGCCTCCGAAAAACTCTCGCTGCGCGTACAGCCCGGCCCGCTCGACACTCTGCTCCTCGAGTGGGCTAAAAAATCCCAGTCACAGCTGTTCACAAAAAATTAAAACGTGTATTTTCTTTCGCTTACGGATCTTTTCCGCATCGCCCCGTTCGCCCGCATTCTATTTTCGTAGCGGAAGATCATGCAAAACTCTATTTCTACATCACCGCACGCCACCGCCACGCCACAAGTGTCTTATCTGCGTTCATCCCATTCATCTGCGGCCATTCTTTCTTGGCTCATCTGTGGCCATTCCTTCTTCCCTCGAATCGCCGTCCAAAAACGGATTCATTCCCGCATCCCACCTACTATTAGTTATAGGCGGGAACGAAGCGCTCCCAGCACCCCCATTTTTCCCTTCCACCGCCGCCTTGCTGTTACCATAAATGTTCACATCCCCGCGATGCTGCTTCGCACCTCATCTGGCATCCTGGCCGAAATCGTTTCCCAAAAACAACAGGAAGTTGCCCAACTCCACCCGCGCGCCGCTGAATTCGAGCGCGCCGCCTACGAACGCAAATCGCCGCCCCGCCCCTTCGCCCAAAATCTCCGCGCCCACTCGCCCGCCATCATCGCGGAAATCAAAAAAGCCTCGCCCAGCAAGGGCCTCCTGCAAGCCGATTTTCATCCCGCCCTCATCGCCCACCAGTACGAACAGGGCGGTGCCGCGTGCCTCTCCGTCCTCACCGACAAACCCAATTTCCAAGGCTCCCTCCACGATCTCGAAGCCGCCCGCGCCGCCACTCAGCGGCCCGTCTTGCGCAAAGATTTCACCATCGACCGTCTGCAAATCTTCGAAGCCGCCGCTCACGGCGCGGACGCCATCCTCCTCATCGCCGCCATCCTCGAAACCGCCCAGCTCCGCCAATTCCGCGAACTCGCCCACACCCTCGGCCTCGCCGCTTTGGTCGAGGTGCATGATCACGACGAACTCGCCAAAGCCATCGATTCCGGCGCGGAAATCATCGGCGTCAACAATCGCAATCTCGCCACCTTCGAAGTCTCGCTCGATACTTCATTGCGTCTCAGCTATCTCATGCCCTCCCACGTCACGCGCGTCACGGAAAGCGGCATCTTTACCCGCGCTCATGTGGAAACGCTCAGCGCCGCCGGCTTCCATGCGTTTCTCATCGGCGAATCGCTCATGAAATCGCCCGATCCCAGCGCCGCGCTGCGCGCACTTTTACATCCTGCGAGCGTGCCTCATGTCTAACAAGCCGCCGTTTATCGTCAAGGTCTGTGGCATCAACAGCGAACAAGATCTCGAAACCGCTTTTGAAGCCGGCGCCAACGCCATCGGTTTCAACTTCTATCCCAAAAGTCCCCGCTATCTCACTCCCGCGCGCGCCAAACAAATCGCCCGCTCCGTCCCCGGTTCCTACACCAAAGTCGGCGTCCTCGTCAATCCAACCGAAGATGAACTCATCGAACTCGCCGCCCTCGTGCCGCTCGATGTTCTGCAAATTCATGGCGGCCCTCAGCCGCCTCATTGGGCCCTTTCGTTTCGCATCTGGCAAGGCGCGCACGCTTCCGAAACCCGCGCCGATCTCGACCCCAACGTAGAAGCCTGGCTCCTCGATACGCCCAGTCCGCTTTACGGCGGTTCCGGCCAAACCTTCGATTGGTCTTTAGCGGCTGGCTTTCCACGCCGCGCCATCATTGCCGGCGGTCTCGATGCCTCCAACGTTGCCGCCGCTATTCAATGCGCCCACCCCTGGGGCGTCGATGCCTGCTCTCGTCTCGAGTCCGCGCCTGGCAGGAAAGATCCCGCGCTCATTCAGTCTTTTGTCGAAGCTGCCCTGGCAGCCTTTCGATCTCAACAGGAAATAACCATATGACACACATTTCCGTTCCCGATGCCGGCGGTCACTTCGGCCCCTACGGCGGCCGCTATGTGCCGGAAGTGCTCATGTCGCCGCTCGAAGAATTAGAGCAGGCTTACGCCGCCGCGCGCGTAGATCCCGCTTTCGATAAAGAACTGCGCGATCTGCTGCACAACTATGCCGGCCGTCCCACGCCGCTGTATTATGCTTCGCACTTAAGCGCATCTCTCAATGGCGCACGCATCTGGCTCAAGCGTGAAGACCTGCTGCACACCGGCGCGCACAAAATCAACAACTGCCTCGGCCAGATTTTACTGGCCCGCCGCATGGGCAAGAAACGCATCATCGCCGAAACCGGCGCCGGTCAGCATGGCGTAGCCACTGCCACCGTCTGCGCCCTCTTCGGCATGCAATGCGTCGTCTACATGGGCGAAGAGGACATGCGCCGCCAGCGCCTCAACGTGTTCCGCATGCGTTTGCTCGGCGCGCAAGTCGTTGGCGTTTCGAGCGGCAGCCGCACCTTAAAAGATGCCATCAGCGAAGCCATGCGCGATTGGGTCACCAACGTCGATAGCACGCATTACCTGCTCGGTTCCGTGCTCGGCGCTCATCCCTATCCCATGATGGTGCGCGATTTTCACAAAATCATCGGCGAAGAAACTCGCGCCCAAGCCCTCGCGCAAATCGGCCGTCTGCCCGATACCATCCTGGCCTGCGTCGGCGGCGGCAGCAATGCCATCGGCATTTTTCACGCCTTCGTTGATTCGCCCGTCAAACTCATCGGCGTGGAAGCAGGCGGCCGCGGCCACGAACTCGGCCAGCATGCCGCTCGTTTTAGCGGCGGTTCCCCCGGCGTCTTGCAAGGCACCTTCAGCTATTTACTGCAAGATGAAAACGGCCAAATCGGTTTGACTCACTCCGTTTCCGCCGGTCTCGACTATCCTTCCATCGGCCCTGAACATGCCTGGCTGCACGATCAGCAGCGCTGCGAATACGTTTCCATGTCCGACTCGGGCGCGCTCGCAGCCGCCAAAACACTGGCGCGCACCGAAGGCATCATTCCCGCTCTCGAATCCGCTCACGCCGTTGCTGAAGCCATTCGCCGTGCCCCAAGCGAGCCAGAAAAAATCTATGTCGTCAACGTTTCTGGCCGAGGTGATAAAGATATAGATATTTATCGCCAGAACATGCCCGAACTCGATCAGGAAAGCGCGGACCGCTAAATGGTGGCAACTACCACGCGCATCGCCCATCTTTTCGCAACCTACAAAGAGCAAGGCCGCAAAGCGTTCATTGCTTATCTCACCGCGGGCGATCCCTCGTTGGCGCAAACCGTCGAACTCGTCCTCGCGCTTGAACGCGGCGGCGCGGATCTTATCGAACTAGGTGTTCCCTTCTCCGATCCCATAGCCGATGGCCCCGTCATTCAACGCGCCTCCGAGCGCGCCTTACGCGCCGGCACAACGCTACCCAAGCTGCTCGAAACCGTGCGCGAAATCCGCCGCCATTCACAAGTCCCTCTGTTGCTCTTTAGCTATCTCAATCCTTTGCTGCGCTACGGCTTCGACAATCTGGCGCGCGATGCCGCCGCCGCCGGAATTGATGGCGTCCTACTCACGGATCTATCGGTCGAAGAAGCCGCCGAGCCGGTTAGCCGTTTGCGCAACCAGTCGCTCGATACCGTTTTCCTTGCCGCACCCACCAGTTCCGAGCGCCGCCTCAAACTCGTCGCCGAACATTCCTCTGGTTTTATCTATCTCGTTTCGCGCACTGGCGTAACTGGCGAACAGGCTTCCGTCGCCGCCTCCGCCGCTCCACTCACCGAACGAATGCGGCAACTCACCCAACTCCCCTTAGCCCTCGGATTCGGCGTAAGCACCCCGGCCCAGGTAAAGGAAGTGGCCCAATTGGCCGATGGTGTCGTGGTAGGCAGCGCTCTTGTGAAATTCATCGAAGCCAATACTTCCGCGCCCGATCTGGCCGCTAAACTGGAAGCTTTCACCCGTCAACTCACTGCCCCGTTGCATCCATCATGAGCGCACTTCCCAGCGAAGAATTGGACAAATACCGCTCCCAAATTGACGTGCTTGATAGACGTCTATTGGAACTGTTGAATGAGCGCACGGCCATAGTGGAACAAATCGGCCGCATCAAAAAAGACCATAATCTAGCTGTGTACGAACCCAAGCGGGAGGATCAGGTTTACGCCAACATCCTCGCCCACAATCATGGGCCTCTGTCTCCCGACGCGGTGAAGCGCATTTTCGAACGGATCATTGATGAAATGCGCACGTTGCAGCAAAGCAATATTCAGACTCGGAGTGAATCATGTTAGTCGTCATGCAAGAAGGCGCGCCGGAAGCGCAAACCGAGACCGTCATCAACCGCCTGGTGGAGATGGGTTTTACGGTACACCGTTCCACCGGTGTCAAGCACACTGTGTTGGGCGGTGTTGGGCCGCTCGACGATTTCGATCCGGCCTTGCTCGAAGCCATGGAGGGCGTGAAAGAATGCCATCGCATCGTCTCATCCTATAAACTAGCCAACCGTAATTTCAAGCCCGGCGGTACGGTCATCAAAATCGGCAAAGTGGAAATCGGCGGCCCGAAAGTGATTTCCATGGGCGGCCCTTGCAGCGTGGAAAACGAAAAGCAGATGGACGATTGCGCGGAGATCGTAGCCAAAGCAGGCGCGCAAATCATCCGTGGCGGCGCTTTCAAGCCGCGCAGTTCACCATACAGTTTTCAAGGCCTGGGTGAGCATGGTTTGCAAATCATGCGCGCGGCGGCGGACCGCAATGGCCTGCTGGTGGTCAGTGAAGTGATGGATCAAACGCAGATTCCCTTGCTGCTTGCATACTCCGACATTTTGCAAGTAGGCGCGCGCAATATGCAGAACTTCAATTTACTGCGCGAACTTGGCAAAACGCGTAAGCCCATTTTGCTGAAGCGCGGCATCGCGGCCACCATTGAAGAACTGCTGCTATCCGCTGAATACATCATGTCCGGCGGCAATTATGAAGTGATGTTATGTGAGCGCGGCATACGCACTTTCGAAACCGCCACCCGCAACACCATGGACATCTCCGCCTTCCCGGTGTTGAAAAAGTTAACGCATCTGCCCGTCATCGGCGATCCCTCGCACGGCACCGGCAAGCGCGATTACGTGATTCCCATGGCGCGCGCTGCCGTGGCCGCCGGCGCCGACGGTCTGATTGTCGAAGTGCATCCCGATCCCGACCATGCCGCTAGCGATGGCGCGCAAACCCTGCGTCCCGATCAATTCACCGACATGCTGGTGCAAGTGCGCGCGATTGCCGCTGCCATTGGCCGCTGCGCCTGATTATGCAGACTGTCGCTATCGTAGGCGTCGGTTTGATCGGCGCGTCGTTCGGTCTGGCGTTGCGCAAGTCGGGCTTCCGCGGCGAGATCATAGGCGTCAGTTCGGCAAACGCCATCGCGGGCGGTTTAGCGTGCGGCGCGATCTCCGGTTCGGCTTCGCTTCTTGAAGCTGCCCAGCGGGCCGATCTTATCTATCTCTCCCAACCCGTCGACCGCATCCTGCAAACCATTCCGCAACTGGCTTCCCTGCTCCGCCCGGGCACTTTAGTCACCGATGCCGGCAGCACCAAGCAACAAATTGTCAATTGCGCCCTCGCTCATCTTCCCGCCGGCTCCTTTCTCGGTGGCCATCCGGTAGCAGGCAAAGAGCAGCGTGGGCCGGAAGCGGCGGACGCCGAACTCTTCCGCCACCGCCCCTACGTTTTCACGCCCGCCGGCACTCACGTCCCCCAAGCAGACGCACTGCGCCAGGCGGTCCACGATTTTGGCTGCACGGTTGTCGACATGTCTCCCCAAGAACACGATGCCACCGTTGCCTTGACCTCCCACCTTGCGCAACTTGCCTCCACCGCTCTCGCCGCCACTCTCCAAAGAAGCGGCAACGCCCATGTTACGCGGATATTTGGCAACGGCCTGCTCGACATGACCAGGCTCGCTCTCAGTTCTCCAGATTTGTGGAGCAGCATCCTCGCCACCAACAAAACTGAAGTTTCAAACGCCATTGATGCTTACACCGAAGTCCTTCAGGAACTAAAGCACTCACTCGGCGAACGTGAAATGGATTACACATTCGCCGCGGGCGAAGCTTTTTCTCGCTCTATCCGTAAGCTACCTCTCACAAAGTAACCCGTCGCCGCAATATTTGCTCGAACTCCGCTCTTTTTTCCGTATGAAAAAGTACTTTCCGCTCGTATAATCGAAAGTAACGAGTGGGGATTTAGAACGTGCATGATCAACTTCCTCTTTTATTGAACAATCTCCTGTTTTCTCAGCCCGACGTTATACGCTTGCCAGCGTTGCGCCGGACAACTTGTCTCTTCACGCAAGGTGAGCGGGCCGACTCTCTCTATTTCCTTGAAGAAGGGCTTATCAAGCTCACTAGAACCGATCCCTATGCCGGCAGACTCATTCTCTCGGTGCTCGGTCCGGATGAATTATTCGGTGAGGAATGCCTGTTTTGCGGAGAACACGAATATCACACGGAAGCGGAAGTTTTGAGTTCAGCTACCGTTTACCGTATCCCCGCCGCGGCCCTGGATCGCATGCGCCGCGTTTATCCACAGTTGGGCATCGCCTTCGTCCAATACCTGCTCACCACCAAACTTAAGTTTGAACACAAAGTGGAACTGCTCTGTTTGCACGATGTGGAAACACGCATCATGCACCATCTCGACGAGCTGGCTAAGTTGGTAAAGCCGAACGTGGAGGACGAAGGTCACGCGCTACCGATTACGCAACTGGAACTGGCGGATTTAGTCGGCGCAACCCGCGAGACTACCTCTACCACCCTGAACCACCTGGAGAGGAAAGGCTTGGTGAAATTGTCTCGCCGCTTGTTGACGGTCTTTCCTAAACACGCGCGGGCGGCTGGCGCCGGTGGCGGCAGTGATGATGTTTAAGTACTAAATTGTAAAATTTTCATAGTACTGTCGATAATTCGCAGGCCGAAATTAAGGCAAATCGGTTAAGTTCTGGTACTACTTTGGCATTTATGTGAACTTTCCCCTCGTTTCCGGCTGGTATTTATCCTTGCCCCCCCTTAGTCCTTTTGGTAAACTTCCTTCAAGATTTCGATGCTTTCTGGTTGTGCTTCCGCGAGCCCTGGACGAACAGAAAGGGGGGCTCATAAGATCTCCCTACCGGTTGTCCTTGGCAAACGGGCATTCCTCACGCATCAAGTTACAGGAGATGAGTAGTGAGAGAAAAAGGTGTTGTGAAATGGTTTAATGCCGCCAAGGGCTATGGATTTATCCAGCGCTCGAACGGGGATGACGTGTTCGTCCATTTTTCTGCGATCCAGATGAATGGCTACCGGACACTCGAAGAAGGTGCGGAGGTTGAGTTCGAAGTGAAGCGAGGCCCCAAAGGTCTGCAAGCTGAGAACGTAAATCGCCCGTAAGCGAAACAAACAACCAGTGTTCAGTACCAAAACCGCCGTGGTTTACGCCGCGGCGGTTTTGTTTTATATAGTAAGCAGAGATGAAATACCGGAAGTTCGGTTCAACGGAGATTAGCGAAATCGGTTTCGGCGCCTGGGGCATTGGCGGCAAGCAATGGCTGGGCGGCACAGACGACGAGTCAATGCGGGCGCTGAAGCGCTCCTTCGAATTGGGCGTAAACCTGGTAGATACCGCCTTGGCGTATGGCGATGGGCATAGCGAGGAATTGGTCGGGCAGGCGCTGAAAAACAGCTTCAGCAAGGTTCATGTGGCCACCAAGATTCCGCCGCAGAACCGCATTTGGCCCGCCACTCCCACGATGCCGATTTCCGAGGTGTTTCCCTACGACTACTTGATTCGCTCCACCGAGCAAAGCTTGCGCAATTTGGGCGTGGAGCAAATCTATCTGCAGCAATTCCACGTCTGGACCGATGCCTGGACGCAAACCGAAGAATGGCGGCGCGCCATCGAGGATTTGCGCAGCAGCGGCAAAGTACGCTATTTCGGCATCTCGATCAACGCGCACGAACCGGACTCGGCGCTAGAGGCAATCAAGACCGGTTTGCTGAGCGCCGTGCAAGTGATTTACAACATCTTCGATCAAGCGGCGGAGACAAATCTTTTCCCACTCTGCCAGCAACTGAAAGTGGCGGTGCTGGCGCGCGTACCGCTCGACGAAGGCAGTTTGACGGGCAGCATTACCGAAGATGCCGTCTTTGCGCCCGGTGAGTTTCGCGAAGCGTATTTTCGCGGCGACCGGAAGCGGCAGGTGGTGGAGCACGTGGCCGCCTTGCAACGCGATTTGGCCGGCCAACCGGGCACCCTGGCTGAAATTGCACTGCGCTTCTGCCTTTCGCACAAAGCCGTTACGACCGTCATTCCCGGCATGCGCCGCGTCGAGACGGTCGAGAGCAGTTGCCGCGCTTCCAAAGCCGGACCGCTGAATCAGGCAATGCTGGACGTACTGAAACGACACGCCTGGTACCGGAACTTTTATCAGGCCGATGTCGCGACCACGGCGTAAGCGGAATCCGTCCAGTTGGCACTTTGCGAATTGCTTACAATAGGGCGAATGCCCGAGGAGCAAACATCGCCTCTTACCTTTGAAAAGAGCCTGGAAGAACTCGAAAAAACCGTCAAAGAACTCGAAAAGGGCGATTTGCCGCTGGAGCGCAGCTTGGCTTTGTTCGAAAGCGGCATGCGTTTGAGTGCCGATTGCAAGCGCGTCCTGGAAGAAGCCGAGACGCGCGTGGAACTCCTCACGAAACGCGGCGGCGAGACAGTCGCCGTACCTTACAATCCGGAAAAAAACGCCAAATGACGAAAGCGCAAGCCCAACAGTCCCATGCCGGACTTTCCGC
>Ga0182012_10003560_pt1 | contig 16603 bp, 11 predicted proteins | sample 612S2SmetaG_FD_120486 | JGI IMG/M metagenome (GOLD analysis project Ga0182012, IMG submission 120486) | Permafrost microbial communities from Stordalen Mire, Sweden - 612S2S metaG | ecosystem: Environmental > Terrestrial > Soil > Wetlands > Permafrost | place: Sweden: Stordalen | collected...
GGGTGACGGTGCGGTGTCGGCCACTTCCTGCAGCGAACCGCCGCGAATCCACTCCGCGACGACCAAGCCCCCGGATCCGGTGTGCACGACGTCGAGCACCCGGGCGATACCGGGCTTTTCGATCCGGCTGAGCCGCAATGTGCGCGCCAGAATCTCTTGCAGGACGTCTTGTGGCAGGGTGCCGTCCGGGTCGACGAATGTCAGCGCCACCTGGCGGTCCAGCGCGGTGTCCAGGGCCTGCCAGAACTGCAGGGGCGGCGGGCCGCCGTGGAAGACCAGCAGGCGGTATCGACCAGCGGCGATGCGTGCGCCCGGCACCAAGTGGGCATCGTCGGAGGAGGCGGGCCGCTCCACGGGCCCGGGTGGCCGAATGTCCGGCCGGAAGTCGTCGGCGACCGGGCGTGGTAACTCGGCACCTGACGCGGAGCTGGGTGCGGCACTCTCCATTGGGCGGTCGGTCACCTCCGGTCCTTTCGCTATCCGGACGCTGGCTACCCGCTCCGGAGGCCTGCGCCGGATCGGCTCCTGGACCGCATTGACCCCCGGCAGGGGCGAATACCTGTGCTCAGGGTACGTGACGGGGCCCCGCGAAGGCACCGCCGGGCGAACTCGGCGCCCGATCACGCCCGTGACGGCGGCCAGTGCCGCGCGCGCTTCGGGGACTTGGGCGCGGACCATGACCGCGGTCATGATCGGCAGCATGATGGCGCCTAGCAGCAGAAGTCGCAGCAGCGAACCCGCCGCGCCGCCGCGCACGGTGAGTTCCCGCAGCCCCAGTAGCCGATCGGCCAGGTGGGCAACCAGACCGGCCAGCAACGACGCGGCGACCGTGACCAAGATGTTCCGCACTTCCCGCACGCCGACCAGGTGGCCCCCGGCGGGCAGCAGGGTGCGCCGCAATAGGACGTAGCCGACGATCGCGCCGGCCAGAAACCCCACGCCGTTGGCCAGGCCCAGCAGGCCGGCGACCAGCTGGGCGTCCCCGGTGAGATGGGGCACCAGTAGCGAACCGCCGATCTTGACGGCCGTGATCACGAGGACGATCACGATGGGTGTCCAGGGCTGCTCCCTGGCGTAGAACACCCGCAGCTGTAGTAGCACCAGCCCGTACGGGATCAACGTGAACGCCGATAACGCGATCGCGTCGCCCAGGTACCCGGCGTCGACCTGCCCAAAGTGACCGTATGCGAACAAGGCGGTACCGATAGCCGGGCCGCCGACGGTCATGAAGGCCACTATCGGGATCAGCGTGACCAGCGTCAGTCTGGTGGCCAGCGACAGGTCGGCGAGCACTGCCCGGGTGTCATCGGCGGCGGCGTTGCGGCTCAGCCGGGGCATCACGACGGTCAGCACCGTAACCCCGATCATGCCGAACGGCAGCATCAGGACCAGCCAGGTGTAGTTGTAGATCGCGGGCCCGGAAGCCGCTGCCGTGCTCGCGATCTGGTTGCCGACCACCAGGCCAAGCTGACTGATCAGCACGTAGAGCACCATCGCGCCGGCCATCGCGCCGAAGCGTTTGAGCCGCTCGTCGATGCCCCACAGCGGGCGCAGGCTGATGTGCTCGCGGCGCAGCGCTATCAGTAGCACCGCGGCCTGGGCGAACACACCTAAGGTGGTGCCGACCCCGAGCACCAGCAGCTTGGCGTTGCCCATCCGGACGGGATCGATCGAAAGCTCACCCGGGACTGCCAGGTACACGCCCAGGGTCGCGAGCGCGACGACATTATTGACGACCGGCGCCCATGCCGGCGGCCCAAACACGTTGCGGGTGTTCAGGATTGCCATGAAGACCGAAGTGAGGCCGTAGGCGAGTACCTGTGGCAGCAGCAGATAGGCGAAGGCCGTGGTGAGTGGCTCGTTGACCTGGGGATTCCGGCCCAGCATCAGTCGCACCAGCAGCGGTGCGGCCAACACCGACAACGCCGTCGCCAGCAGCAGCAGCGTGGTTGTGAGCGTGACCAAGCGCCGCACGAATGCGACGCCGCCGTCGGGGTCGCCTTGCTCGGCGCGGGCCAGTACCGGAACGAAGATCGCGGTGAACGTCGCCTCCAGTACCAGCGCGGCTACCAGGTTCGGCAGCTGATTTGCCACGGAGAACGCACTGGACAGTGCCGCGCCCAGAATCGCGGCCAGCAGCACAATCCGGGCGAAGCCGGTGATCCTGCTGATCAGCGTCGCGAACGCCATCGCCCATGACCGCGATACCAACGCGGCATCGGACAGCTCGACCCTGCGCGCAGGTCGTGTCTGGGTCCGCCGGGAGGCGGGTCTCATACGCGGTGCTCTTCGTCGACCCGCCGGTCGATTTCGTCGCGCGGCTCAGCGGGCGTCCGGTGGCGCGGGTCGGGTCGATCCAGGTCGGCGCGATCAGGCTGGCCACGGAAACGGTGCCAGAGGCGGCGCCCGGCAAGCAGCACCAGCACCGCCGCGGCGGACAGCGTGATCGCGAACAGCACCTTGCCGTAAGCGTTTGAATGCACCGACAAGCGCACCGGCTGGCCCAGCGGCACGCCGTCCGGGGTGTGCAGCGCGACGTCGATGGCGACCCGCTGGGTGAAATTAACCTCGATCGGTACCCGCAGCGGTAGGTATCCGGGCGGCAGCTCGATCTCACCGGGGTCGGTGACACTCATCCCGGGTGGGGTGTCGACTTGGAGCCGCACCCGGATGGGAACGGCCAGGCCGTTGTGCAGCGCCAGCGGAAGGGGGCTGTGCTCAGTGGCCAATGTGTAGGAGCCGCTCGGGTTCACGATCGTGACCGCGCCGAACAAGTCGTTGATCGTCTTCCCGACGACCGCCAACCGCTGCTCAGCCAGCCCGTTGCGGGTATCGGGCGGCTCCGATTGGCTCAGCGCCCGCAGCATGTCCTCGCGCAGCGGCGCGGTGTACTGGATACCGGTCAACCCGGTGCGATCGTCGCTGGTCAGCGCTGAGGTCAGGCCCCACAGCCGGCTGGCCTGACCTGCGACATTGCCGGTAACTGCGTCACTGAACCGGCCCCGCGCGGCGGCATTGGCATCCAAGGCACCCGCTGCACCCGCCCGCTCCGCTGGGTCGGTGCGGCTCGCGGCGTCGGTGATCACGGCCGGCAGCGGTCGGGGCACCGCCAGACCCGAGTGGATGGTGGTGGCCAGTGCCGTCAGGATTACCTGCGCGTCCTCGGCCCGCAGGTTCCACGTCGCCGGCGGGACCAGGAGCTGGGTGCGCGGTGCCGCGTCTGGCTCCAAAGCGTGCCAGAACATGGAGCCCAGGGCGTCCTGGCGGCGAGCGGTGTTGGAATCATGTGCCAGCCGAACAGCCAGCGAAGAATCCAGATAGGTGGGGGCGATGGGGTTGGTCCCGGCGCCCGCCAATGAGGCTCCGACGGCCGGGTCGAACGGCGCGACCACTACCTGCGGGGATAGCCGCCGGGGTGCGGTGTCGATAGCGGCGGGCGGCTCGCTGCCGGATTCCGGGGCGGATAAGTCGGCGGCTGCGATTGCCACCGTGCTGTCATTGGCGCTGAGCAGGTCGACCGCGCGACCCGTCAACGGGCCATCGGGCAGCAGCGTCGCCCCGCGGGTGGAGGTGGCGCCCAGAATGTGGTCGACGATGTCCCCGACGGTGTTAGTGGCGATCGTGCTCAAACCGCGATCGTTTACCCGCTGCAAGGCGTCCAGGTCGGCTTGTGCGTAGAGTAGCGGCGCCACGCACGTCCGGTGCGCGAGCGCGCGTAGCCGGTCGAGCCAGAGGGTCGCAGCGGCCTGACCGGTGCCGGGGTGCGTTGGCGTACCTGGTTGTTGAGCGGAGCCGTCGGGCGAGTTGGACACGACGTAGCCGCCGGTCATCGCGTTGACGGTGACAAGCAGGTCCGGGTCGACAGTTAGGCAGAGTGCTCGCCCGACGGCGCCGTCGGGATCGGCGTCGCGACCGGTGGCGACCTCGGCCGCGGACAGCAGGATTTCCAGCCGGCCGCCGGCGGCCAGCGACGTAGCGAGCTCGTCATCGACCAATCGGACCGGGACGGTGCCGCCGGGTGCGCCGGGCGACAGCCGGGGCCGGTCGGCCAACGGCCACAGCATGGTGACCCACACCGGCTTGGAGGTGTCCGCCGCGATGCTGGAGTCCCCCGCGTCAGCTTGGTCGGCTGGCACGCCGACCACCGGCAGCAGGAACCGCGCGTTGTCGAGGCGGGCGGGTGTGCCGTAGTCGGGTGTCCCGTTGACGTTGACGAGCAGTGGGTAGACCCCGGGCCGGTCGATCGCCAGGGATGGCTTGGTCGACGAACGCGCCGGGGCCGAGAGGGTAAACCCGACCTCTTGCCCCCGTTGCAGCTCTAGCGACACGGTCAGGAAGTCCGCGGCTGGCCGGTACTGGTCGGTTCCGCCGGCCAGGGAGGTGCGCAAGGCCGCCGACTCGGTAACGGCAGCTGCGTGCTCCAGCCGGACCATAACGTCATGCACTGGGCGGTCACCGATATTGCTCACCGTTCCGGTGACGGTGACGAGGGGATCACTGGTGGTGCTGACCACTTCCGGGGTCACCTGATCGATGCGGACGCGGACGAAGGGTGTCTCCTGGGGCTCGCCGGCGGTCGCGCGCGGCGCGGCTGATCCGGCGAACACAGATCCCGCCACGATGCCTACCACCGCGGCGAGACGCAACAAGCCGCCCCAGCGCAATCGTGGCGCGCTCACGGACCCGGCCCGTGGCCGTTATTCCGGCCCGGTGCCGGTTGGTTGGGATGCCGGGTGCGTGAATGGGTCTGCGGCCGTCGCCGGGGTGAGCTGGGCGGCAGCGGCGGCAGTGCGGCCGGGCCGTCGCTCTGCAGTTTGTCGATCAGCTCGTCGGCCACCTCTGCCAGCCGCCGTTCGTCGGCGTAGGCCAGCCGTGATGGCAGGTCCGGCAGTGGCACCCAGGCCACCTCGGCGACCTCGAGGTCCTCGCTGGAGAGCTCACCGCCCGAGAACCGCATTAAGTAGTGGTGCACGGTCTTGTGCACCCGGCAGCCGTCGGTGACAAACCAGTAGTCGATGCGACCCAGGGCGGCCAGGACGCTGCCGCGAATTCCGGTCTCCTCGGCCACCTCGCGAATAGCAGTCTGTTCCGCCGTCTCGCCGAGCTCGATATGGCCCTTGGGCAGCGACCACAGCATCCGCCCACGCCGATCGATGCGGCCGATCAGAGCGGCGACCTGCGAGTCGCGCGGCCCGTCGATACCGTCGATGACCAGCCCACCGGCGGACGTTTCGTGGACCGTGCGAAGCCGTTGCGGTCCGCGGTGCGGTGAACGGGATCGACGTGGCTTCTTTGGCGCCGAGTCGCCGGCCGGTTGCCCCGCTGTTTGGTTCTCGGCCGAGGAGGCAGCACCACGGCCGCGGCGCCGGCCCCGGCGCCGACGTGGTTTGGCTTGTTCGCCGTCCGACACCCAAGCGATAGTAGCTGGCCACAGGGCCGCGCGATGCCGTGGCACGCACGGGCCGGAGCCCGACTGTGCTTGATTGTCGCGTTCCTCAGCGGGCACTGTGTGCCCGCATCGTCGCGCGACTAGGCTGATCGAACGTGCCCGATGCCCACGATGCCGACCTGCTGACCGCGGCCGCCGTCGCCCTGAACAGGCACACTCCCATGCTGCGTGAGCTCGGTTCCGCATTCGACGCTGCGGACCACGAGTTGTACCTCGTCGGCGGATCCGTGCGGGATGCCATGCTGGGCCGGCTGAGTCCCGACCTGGACTTCGCGACCAATGCCCGGCCAGAGCAGATTCAACAGATCTTGCGTCCCTGGGCCGATAACCTGTGGGACACCGGAATCGACTTCGGCACCGTCGGCATCGGCAAGGGCGGACAGCGGCTGGAGATCACCACATTCCGTGCGGATCGCTATGACCAGGTGTCGCGTAACCCAGAGGTGCGTTTCGGCGATCGTCTCGACGACGACCTGGTTCGCCGGGATTTCACCGTGAACGCGATGGCCGTGCGAATCATGCCGTCCGGGCCCGGTGAATTCCTTGACCCACTAGGCGGTTTGGCGGCGCTGCGCGCCCGAGTACTGGATACCCCGGCGGCGCCGTCGGTGTCGTTTGGCGACGACCCATTGCGGATGCTTCGCGCCGCGCGTTTCGTGTCGCAACTGGGCTTTACCGTCGCACCGCGGGTCCGGGTGGCAATCGAAGAGATGGCCCCGCGGCTGGCCCGCATCAGTGCCGAACGAGTGGCAGCCGAGCTGGACAAGCTGGTGCTCGGCCACGATCCGGTCGCCGGGATCGACCTCGTGGTGCAGACCGGAATGGGTGAGGTGGTGCTGCCCGAGATCGGTGGCATGCAGATGGCCATCGACGAACACCACCAACATAAGGACGTGTACCAGCATTCGCTGACGGTGTTGCGGCAGGCGATCGCCCTGGAAGACCCACTCCCGGAAGGCGGCCCCGATCTGGTGCTGCGCTGGGCGGCGCTGCTGCATGACATCGGCAAGCCCGCCACCCGTCGGCACGAGGCGGATGGGGGTGTGAGCTTCCACCACCATGAAGTGGTGGGCGCCAAGATGGTCCGCAAGCGGATGCGGGCGCTGAAGTACTCCAAACAGATGATCGACGACGTCTCGCAGCTGGTGTACCTACATCTTCGATTCCACGGCTACGGCGATGGCAAGTGGACCGATTCCGCGGTGCGCCGCTATGTCACCGACGCCGGTCCGCTGCTGCCCCGGCTGCACAAGCTGGTGCGCGCCGACTGCACGACCCGCAACAAGAGCCGGGCCGCCCGGCTGCAGGCCAGCTATGACCGGCTGGAGCAGCGGGTCGCTGAGCTGGCCGCTCAAGAGGATCTGGCGCGGGTACGTCCCGATCTGGACGGTAACCGGATCATGGAACTGCTAGGTATACCGGCGGGCCCGCAAGTCGGGGAGGCGTGGCGGTACCTGAAAGAATTGAGGCTGGACCGCGGGCCGTTGACCGACGATGAGGCGGTCGCGGAGTTGCTGGCCTGGTGGCGGTCGCGGGGGAACGGCTAGAGCCCCACCTGCATACAATTTGGCGGCCAAATGGATTCGCTCCCCCGGGTGAGTGAGGTGATAGAGCCAGGGCGAGCCGCCCCTCCTGGCCGTCGCACCCGCTAGATAAGTCTCCCGGGTACTGCGGGCTGCCCCGGGGTAACCCGGTCATCGCGCAGAGCTACATGCTGCCGCCTGGCCTACCGAAGCCGCTCGAAAACTTCTCGGCTGGTGGCCAGCGGTGCTTCGTTGTGCGGCCGGATGATTCGATCACACCGAGGCCCAGGCCCGAAACATTGAAGCAGCCCCAGCGGTTCCCGCCGGGCGGTTAGTTCCTCTAGTCGGCCTGAGGTGCCGTCTAAGGTCGCGCCGCCCTCGTATCAGATCTGCGCCAGGGCTCTACGATGCAGGTTCCCATGAAAGCGATTGTGCCAGTTGGCTTTGCGCGTCTTTCAATCCCGTGTGGAGTTGACCGAGCAGTACGAGGCGTGTGAGAGCACGGCGACGAAGCTGAAGATCGCGACGGAGTTGCGGTTGACGGAACAGGCCATCGCCAGGCTCTTTAGGCAAGTGTCGACTGAGGTGCCGCAGCCGATGTCGGTTACGAGTCAGAAGGCGCAGCGCGCGGCGAATTCGCGGTGGAATCGTGAGTGGATGCAGGGCAATGCCAATTGACCGGGTCGGCGGCGTAACGACGGATACCAAGCAGGCGCACAGGGAATTCGTGTGCCAGGGATTTACGCCGCAACACTACGCAGACTCTGCGAGGAGGAATGCGCCCCTGACAGTCACCGCGCCCTGCATGATGACTGGCGCGCCTACATGCGGGACTGCGAAGGGCCGCCGCCGTCCTGGAACACACATCGGGCGACGGGCCACTGGCAGCGGCTGACAACACCCATTGTCAAAGTGCGATGTTGCAGGTCAGATCAAGGCCAGCCGGTGCCAGCCGGTGACCAGGGCCAGCAACTTCTCCGATTCCACCAAGAAGTCCAGCGAACGCCAGACGATAGGGACCACGTAGGGACCGGCCCCCTCAGCGGCTCCGAAAACACCCTCTGAACTGCTACGGAACCTGTGCCCGCGGCAGGATTCGAACCTGCGACGCCAAGTTATAAGCCGAGCAGTGTCAGCGCCCGCGACCACTCGGTGTTGATGCGTTCCAGCTCAGAAAACGAAAACGGCCGCCCGGTAGGGGATGGGGTGGTCCGGCGTGTGTCATCAGCGCACAAACACCCGAAAACACGACGCGCCGCGCGCCGTTGCAAGCGGCGCAATGCCTCGGCGTGCGTGTCGCCGGCGGCCCGGCGTTTCTGGTAGTAAACCTGACCCGGCCCAGGATGGCGGGCCTGGGTCAACGCAATGCGGAACAACGCGACATTGAGCTGTCGATTCCCGGACCGGCCTGCCCGCACCCGCACCCGGGTGCTGCCTGATGACCGCGGCAGCGGCGCCACACCTGCATAACACGCAAACGCCGCCTCGCTACGAAACCGCGACACCCCAGCCGTTTCCCCCAAAATCTTGGCCGCCGTCAGCTCACCGCACCCGACAATGCGGAGCAACGAGTTCGCCTGCACCCGCACCCGAGCGGCGATACGCCGCTCCAAAGCGTTGATCTGCTCCGTGAACTCCCCGATCTCGGCCAGCTCGTCACGCGCCAGTACGGCAACCAAATTGGGGACGGTGGCCAACCAGGCACCCAACACTTGGCGAGCTCTCACCCCCACCAGAGCCGAGGGCCCCGGCGCATGCGACGGGTCGAGCTCATGCACCCGCCACAACAACCGGTTGATGGTGGCGGTGCGGTGCCCTACCAGATCCTCGCGGCGATCCACCAACAACTTGAACTCACGCGACACCTCATCATGGCTGGCCACCGGCAAGTCCGGCTCACGCAACACCGCCCGCGCCACAGCCAACGCATCGATGGGATCCGACTTTCCCCGGGTCCGCCCCGAAGCGCGCGTGCGAGCCATCAAATGCGGGGGGACCCGCACCACCTGCTGACCGGCATCGAGCAACGCCCGCTCCAGCCGCGACGACAAGTTGCGGCAGTCCTCGATCCCCCACACCAAATCGGCACCGAAGCGCTCGCGAGCCCAACCCAACGCCTTCAGGTGACCGGCGTCAGTCGCTCGCACCGTCACCTCCGCCAGTCGGCGACCCCCCGCATCAGCGCCCACCAACGTGTACGTGGCCTTATGCGTATCCACACCGACAACGATCATCACCGCCGCCTTCCCAGCCACCGCGGCTGGCGACATGCCCACATCATCACCGCGCCAACGGAACTCCGACACACCCGGGGCGGCAGTACCCCGTGACGCCAGCCGAAGCGGCAATACTCCTCGAAGCCAGACCCCGGGTGTAGCGGATCGACCGCCACACGGCGGTCGCGCACCGACGAACGAAACGCGGTGTCCTCTCGACGCCGATGCGGCCCCTACACCGACCGCCAACACGACGGTGTACAGCACAGCCCGAAGGTGGCATCCATGTCACAAGCCGGACAGACGGCGATCAAGGCCAATTCAGCCTAACGCCGACCGCTTCACGCAGACCAGCCCTCCCCCAACTCGGCACCAGTCACGCCAGTGCCGAATGGCTTCCCAATCCTCTGGAAACCCCGATTTTGGGGCCATCACCACCGCCCCGATGAATGTGAATCCCCTACGCTCTTCCGGCTGTGATGCGAATGCGGCTTAGTCAACCGGCAGCCGCTCGATGCCGGCCCGCTGAATCCTCTGGTTCGTCGTCTCCAACTGCCAGGGCGGCTTCGCGAACACCGTTGGTTATCCGCCGCACATCGACAGCTGGCCCTTTTTCCATAACACGGGGAATGTTCTGGGTCATATCCAGATCCAATCCGCCACGTTTCTCGGGCGGATGCGTCTCCCGTTGGCCGGCGGGATGCTCATCTCTTGCTGCGTGCAGGCGACCAGCAGCTAATTCGACACGTCGTATAGCGCGGGCACGGGCGTCGTCGATTACCCGAAGCGCGTCTGCCGGATGGCCCGAAGCGGACGCCCTGCCTTGCCTAACGACCTTTAGCTCGGTGTTGGCGGCATCGGCTATCCGCTGCAGGTCAGCCCTCAGATACTCCGCGAGCCCGGCGGTTTCGGTGCTGATCACCGAGAACTCCACGGGCCAAATGCCACCTAAAACCCAAGGGGTGCAATCGATCGGAGAACTGAAGACCGGAATCGCAAGAGATTCATGGGTAGCTCGCCGGAGGAGCCGCGTCGACCTTCGACGGAAGATTGCCACCGGCAAATCCTAGCGCTGGTGACCCAGCACCGCAGCGACAACGGCTCGGTCACGGTCGAAGACCTGCAATCGCTGCGCATCCAGGACGTGATCGCCGCGGTCCGGGAGGCGTGCGCGGAAAAGCATGTCCCGATGGTGCTTTAAGCGCGCAGCCTTACGGCTATGCGGTCGGCTCAAATCGGAAAACCGCGAGCCGGCCCGCCAATGCCTCGAATTCGTCGGCCGTTCCATCGCGCACCATTCCGGAGCGCTTCGCGAATGCCACGCCAACCGGTACTTCGGCCGGAAATGCGCGCAGCACCGGACGCGCTTCCTCGGCGCTCAGCTCGACGATCTTGACGCGTCGCGTGCGTCGGCCGCGGGCCAGGGTGCCGGTGCCCGCGGCACGGGCGTTGGCTGCCCAGTCGGCGCCGGGATATCCGGCCACCACGTACAGGCCGCCCTGGAATTCGAACGGAGTCATCGGGGTGCTGCGCGGCTGACCTGACTTACGGCCGGGCACCGTCAACACCATGGCCGGGCCGGTCGGTATCCCGAGCTTCTGCACCGCCATCATCAGTTTGTTCATGGATTTGAGGTAGCGCGGCGGATGTGGATCTGACATAACTCTCCTCAATTCGTGAATAGTTCCCGGTGCTCGGACACCCAGTCTGCGAAAGTCGTTGCCGGCCGGCCGAGGATCTTCTCCACGTCCTGGGTGACATAGGCGGGGTTGTCGAGCGTCTCGGCGAGCATGGCCGTGTAGGCGTCGGCGAACTCGGCGGGGAAACCCAAACCGACGAACCGCTGCCGCACGAAGTCCGCCGGCACTTCGAGGTACTGCAGCGGGCGATTCAGGACCGCGCCGATAACCCGCACCAGGTCTGAATTCGTGAACACCCGCGGGCCGGTCAGCGGAATCTGCTGACCGACAAGCTCATCGGTGAGCAACGCGTGCGCGGCGACAGCCGAAATGTCGCTGTCAACGATCGGCGCGGCCGACGCGGCCGCGTACGGGCCGGCCACCACATCGCCCGCACGGATCTGGGCCGACCACATGACCGCGAAGTTTGTTGCGAAGACCGTCGGCCGCAGGCTCACCCATGCCAACCCGGAGCTGACGGCGACCTCTTCGACCTCTTTGTTGCGGTCCCCGCGGAAGCGGGACGGTTGTCGTGAGAAGTCGTCGTCGGCGTTGATGGCCGACAGCGCAACCAGCTTGGTGACGCCGGCGTCCCGACATTGGGCAACGACGGAGGAAAGCTCCGAGCCGAGCGCGCGGGAATTCAGGAATACCGCCGACGCTCCGCGTAGGGCTTCGGCCGCAGTACCGACCACCTCGACGCGAAAAGGGAATCGCGCGGTCTCGGGGCTGCGGGTGACGGCCCGTACCTGGGCTCCTGCGGCGGCGAGTTCGGCAACCAGGGGGCGGCCGACGTTTCCGGTCGCGCCGGTGACGACGATCGGCATAGCATGGTCCCTTCGTTCGTTGAGGTAGCTCTTTTTCAAGCTCTGCAACAAAGACGGGTCCCGAGGTGAGAAAGTTACAGTTCCAGGTAACTTTCTCGCCCACCAGATCGTCGATAAACCATGAACCATTCGCAGGCACCGACTGAACAGGTCAGCGAGGCATGGCGTCGGCACCGTCCGTACCTGGTCAACCTCGGCTACCAGATAATCGGGGACGTCGGCGACGCCGAAGACGTTGCGCAAGAGGCATTTCTGCGGCTGTCACGAACCGCTCCTGACGAGATCGACGACGTGCGCGGCTGGCTCACCGTCGTCACCACCCGGCTCTGCCTCGATCAGGCGCGTTCGGCCCGCGCCCGGTACGAACGCCCGGGTGAACCGGCTGATGAGGCCCGCGCCGGTGACGACCCGGCCGACCGGATCACTCTGGACGACGAGATCCGCACCGCTTTACTGGAAGTCCTGCGCAGGCTCAGTCCCGCCGAACGGGTCGCTTTCGTGCTGCATGACATCTTCGGCTTTCCATTCGACACGATCGCCGAAACCGTGGGCCGGCCCGTTGGCACCTGTCGTCAGCTCGCACGCCGCGCTCGGGCCAAATTCACCGTGGCACAACCGAAGTTGAGTGAGGTGGCGTCGGCCGAACACCAGCTGGTCACCGAGAAATTCATCACCGCGTGCGCCAACGGCGACATCGCTTCCCTGACCGCGGTACTGGATCCCACGGTGTGGGGCTCGGCCACGATCCTGGCCGACCCGGCGCCGTTGTCCCAGGTCAACCATGGGCCGCACGATGTGGCCAGCAATCTGCTGCAGTATCTGGGCCCGGGAGTGACCCTGGTCAGCGGCCCCGCCGGCCAGTCGGTGCTGCTCGCCTTCACGGGAGGCCGACTCTTCGCGGCGATTGTCTTGACAGTCCGCGGCGGCCTGATCGCCAAGATCGAGGCGGTCGCCGATCCCGCCGCGCGAGGCTAGCGCGGACGCTCGGGCTGTGCCGCGAAGTACCCGGCGATTGCGGCGGTCACCTCGAGGAATTTGCGCCTTGTCGCCGGCGACATTTCGTGGTTCACGTCGATGACGCCGCCGGGCCGCAGGTGGGGATCGAAGGGAACCTCGACCACAGGCTGTCCGTGGTCGACGAACTCGCGAGCCAGCAGCGCCCGGGTGCGCTTGTCGGCGTGCCCGTCTGAATCGTTGAGCACCACGATGCTGTTGTGCAGCAACCGTGTCAGGCCGCGGTCCGAGAGCCACTCCATGGTTCTGGCGGCAGCGGAGGCCCCGTCCGCCCACGGCGAGGACACCACGATCAGCGCGTCCAGGTCGCGCAGGACTTCCTGAGTAACCGGCGCGTCCATCGTGGAGCCGCAGTCGATCACCGAGATCGCGAAATGGCGATCCAGCCGCAGCGCCGCCTCCCGGTAGATCGCTGGATCGAGAACCCGGCGCGGACCCGTCGCCGGTTCGCCGCCGAGTACGTGTAAACCCGCGGAATTACGCGCCACTCGCGCGATCACATCGGCGAACGACCGCAGGTTCTTGTCGGCGGTAAGTTCCCAGAATGAGCCGGTGGTTCGGGGATCGATTCTGCTGCTCAGTCGGCCGAAGGCGGTGTCAGCGTCTATCGCCACAACGCGGTCTTGCCTGCGGAGTTCAGCGAAGATCGAGCCGACACTCGCTGCCACGGACGTTTTCCCCACGCCGCCCTTGCCCAGGACACCGACCTTATGATTGCCACGCAGGTAGGTCTGGATGGCCGCCGCGAATTGAGCGTCTTGGCGTTGCGCGGCCGACGGACCCGGATTGATCAGGCCCAACGATGCCAACCGGACCATCCGTCGCCAGCCATGATCGGCCGCTCGCGGCGGGGCGGGGGGAGCCGGCCGCCAGTGCGACGGGGGCGGAGGCGGCTGAAGCGGCTGGGGGGTAGGCCTCGGCGCAATCGGCGGGAAATCCCGCGGCGAGAGACCGGGCGGGTGCGCGGCACGGGTGCCGGGCTGCTGGGGCCCCAGCCGGTCTCGCAGAAATTCGTCGCGGTCGTTCATGCGCTCCTCAGGTGTATGTATCCAGTATCGGCCACGTGCCGCTTTTAGACTCTTATTAGTATTGTGCAAACTCAGCGAGGCGACGTCGCGGCGCCGCATCGATGCCTTCGGCGTTGTGGTGAGTGCCGCCGGCGCCCGACCGACAGCATTGCTGCCACGCTTTATCGTGTGCCATGTTGCCGGTGTGACAAGACACCGCGAGACGGGCGGCGCGGACGGCCGACGGCAGGCTGAGCTGGCAGCAAACATGCCCACGCGGCGTTCGAGGGCGGCGGGGAAACGGGTATTCACGTCGTGGCGGCCGGATTGCCACCGGCAAAACGGGCCGCGGTGATGTGCTCCGGTCCTCGCTACGGTGCGGATACGTGCGGTCGCCGGGCAGGTTAGTATTAGCGAAGTTGGCATGTCAGGCGGTCTTTGTCATATCGTTTTACGACTTGTCGAGACCGATCGCACGGCCCCCGTTCAGCGCTGCACGGACGCAACCCTTACCGGACCATCTCCGCTTGGGGGGCAGCCTGTCGACAAGGCCGAACGGGCCCAGCCCGCAACCTCCGGGTGCGGCCCAGCTCGGAGGTGCACATTGCCGCGCAGAAAGTTCTGGTGAAGGGTTAGGTGGGTATGACGCCCAAGCGCGTCGGGCTTTATAACCCCGCATTCGAGCATGACTCGTGCGGGGTGGCCATGGTCGTCGACATGCACGGCCGTCGTAGCCGCGACATCGTGGACAAGGCGATCACAGCGCTGCTCAATCTTGAACATCGCGGTGCTCAGGGGGCTGAACCGCGCAGCGGCGACGGCGCCGGCATCCTGATTCAGACCCCGGACGCGTTCCTGCGGGAGGTCGTGGACTTTGAGCTGCCCGCCGCGGGCAGCTACGCCACCGGTATCGCGTTTTTGCCGCAGTCGTCCAAAGACGCCGCGGCTGCTTGCGCAGCGGTAGAAAAGATCGCCGAATCCGAGGGCCTGCAGGTGTTGGGCTGGCGGAACGTACCCATCGACGACTCCTCGCTGGGGGCACTGTCCCGCGACGCGATGCCTACCTTCAGGCAGCTGTTCGTGGCCGGGGCCTCGGGCCTGACCCTAGAGCGCCGCTGCTACGTGGTCCGCAAGCGGGCCGAGCACGAACTCGGAACCAAAGGCCCGGGGCAGGACGGGCCGGGCCGGGAAACCGTCTACTTCCCAAGCTTGTCCGGCCAGACATTCGTCTACAAAGGCATGCTGACCACCCCGCAGCTCAAGGCGTTCTACCTTGATCTGCAGGACGACCGGCTCACCAGCGCGCTGGGGATCGTGCACTCCCGGTTCTCTACCAACACGTTCCCGTCCTGGCCGTTGGCGCACCCGTTCCGCCGTGTCGCCCACAACGGGGAGATCAACACGGTCACCGGCAACGAGAACTGGATGCGGGCCCGCGAGGCGTTGATCAAGACCGACGTCTTCGGGTCGGCGGACGACGTCGAGAAGCTATTCCCGATCTGTACCCCGGGCGCCTCTGACACCGCGCGCTTCGACGAGGTCGTCGAACTCCTGCACCTGGGTGGACGCAGCCTGGCGCATGCGGTGTTGATGATGATCCCCGAGGCCTGGGAACGTAACGAGTCGATGGACCCCGCCCTGCGGGCCTTCTACCGGTACCACGCGACGCTGATGGAACCGTGGGATGGCCCGGCGTCGATTACCTTCACCGACGGCACCATCGTGGGCGCCGTTCTCGACCGCAATGGCCTGCGGCCGTCACGGATCTGGGTCACCGAGGACGGCCTGGTGGTGATGGCTTCCGAGGCGGGCGTGCTGGACTTGGATCCCTCGACGGTAGTCCGTCGGATGCGGCTGCAGCCGGGCCGAATGTTCCTGGTGGACACCACGCAGGGCCGCATCGTTGCCGACGAGGAGATCAAAACCGAACTGGCGGCCGAGCAGCCGTACCAGGAGTGGCTCGACAAGGGAATCGTCCCGCTCGAGGACCTGCCGCAAGGCAACTACTCGCGGATGCCGCACCACCGACTCGTCATGCGACAGTTGGCTTTCGGTTACACCTACGAGGAAATCAACCTGCTGGTGGCGCCGATGGTTCGTACCGGCGCCGAGCCGCTCGGATCGATGGGCACTGACACCCCCGTCGCAGTGCTCTCGCAACGTCCGCGGATGCTGTTCGACTACTTCCAGCAGCTTTTCGCCCAGGTGACCAACCCGCCGCTGGACGCCATCCGCGAAGAGGTGGTGACCAGCCTGCAGGGCACCACCGGCGGAGAGCGCGACCTACTCAACCCGGACAAGGAATCCTGTCACCAGATTGCGCTGCAACAGCCGATTCTGCGTAACCACGAACTGGCCAAACTGATCAACCTCGACCCCGACATCGAGGTCAACGGACGCCGACATGGCATGTGGTCCAAAGTGGTTCATTGCTTGTACCGCGTCGCCGACGGCGGCCCCGGACTGGCTGCCGCGCTGGACGACGTACGCGCCCAAGCGTCGGCGGCCATAGCCGAAGGCGCGCGGGTGATTATTTTGTCGGACCGCAACTCCGACGAGCAGTTGGCGCCCATACCGTCGCTGCTCGCTGTCGCCGGGGTGCATCATCACCTGGTGCGGGAACGGACCCGCACTCATGTGGGCCTGGTCGTCGAATCCGGGGATGCCCGCGAGGTGCACCACATGGCGATGCTGGTCGGTTGCGGCGCCGCGGCGGTCAACCCATACCTGGTGTTCGAGTCAATCGAGGACATGCTTGACCGCGGTGTCATCGAGGGTATCGACCGCCACACGGCACTGAACAACTACGTCAAGGCGGCCGGCAAGGGTGTGCTGAAGGTGATGTCCAAGATGGGCATCTCGACGCTCGCCTCCTACACCGGCGCGCA